>NICF_comb_assmDRAFT_10004281_pt1 | contig 9966 bp, 9 predicted proteins | sample NewIslPassag4_SG_FD_11279 | JGI IMG/M metagenome (IMG submission 11279) | reverse complement strand
GCCGTCGGCTCGTCCAGCAGCAACCACGGCGCGCCCGCCGCCGCAAGACAAGCCCAGGCCAGGCGGCGCTGCTCGCCGCCGCTCAGCGTCCACGGCATCCGGTCCAGCACGGCCCGGTCCAGCCCGGACGCTGCCACCGCCGATTCCGCCCGCGCCATCCGCACTTCCGCCGGCACCGCGTACGGCCGCATCGCGCGGAGCAGCTCGGCGCGCGCCGTGTCGGCGAACCACGCCGACTCCGAACGCTGCATCGCGAAGCCGAACTTAAGCAGCCGGTCGCGCCACGGCCGCCGCCCGCGCCAGACCGGCACGCCGCCGAGCGTCACCAGGCCCGCGTCCGGGCGGCGCAGCCCGGCCATCGTCTCGAGCAGCGTCGTCTTCCCCGCACCGTTCGGCCCGACGACGGCGGCGATCCGCCCGGCGCGGAAGACGGCCGAGACGTTCCGCAGCACGGCCGCGCCGCCTTCGCCGCGCACCGTCAGGCCGTCGATCCGCCAATCTTCCGCCGGCCCGGCAGGCCCGTCCCGGTCCGCCGCCGCGCTTCCCCGCTCCGCAGCGGCCATGCCGGTTCCATCCGGCTCCGCAAGCGCCCGCTCCGCCTCATCCGGCCATTTCCCGCCGATCGCCGCCAGCGCCCGCGCCAACTCCTCCGGCGCAAGCGGCAGCGGATTGAACGGCGCGCCGCGCCGCCGTAGCGCCAGCGCCGTCCGGACGGCCTGCGGCGCCGCGCAGCCGATCCGCTCGCACGGGCTCATCCCGCCGTCCGCAGGCGAGAAGAACGCCTCCGCCGATCCGTCGAAGACGATGCGACCGTCCAGCAGCCCGACGACCCGGTCCCCGCGGGCGATATCCTCCGCCGAATGGGTGATCCAGACGACCGCCGTCCCCGCTTCCCGCAGCCGGCGCGCGCCCTCCAACACCTGCGCCCGTCCGTCGCCGTCCAGCATCGACGCCGCCTCGTCGAACACGAGGAGCGGCGCGCCGGACGCGAGGCATCCCGCCGCGGCGAGCATTTGCTTCTGCCCGCCGGACAACCGCTCGACCGGCAGATCCCGGCGCTCCCACAGGCGGCACAGCCGGAGCAGCCGCTCGATCTCCGACCGCGCCCGCTCTCCGCCGATCCCCCGCGCCTCGCAGGCGAGCGCCAGATCCTCCCACGGCGTCGAGCCGGCGATCGCCGCGTCCGGGTCCTGCGCCACATACGGCAGCGGCCGGTCTCCGGCGAACCCCCGCCGGATCGTGCCGGTCACCCGTGCGCTTCCGCCGCCCGCCGTCCACGGGAGTCCGACGATCAGCTTCGCCAGCGTGCTCTTCCCGCTGCCGTTCGGCCCGGCGACATGCAACCATTCGCCGGGCGCGATCTCGAGCCGGTCGACGGCAAGAAGCGTATGGCCGCCATCCGTCCGCACATGCACGCGATCCATGCAAAAACGTTCCGCACGCGTCATTTTTTTCCCAAACCCCTTTACCGGATGCTTCATCCGTGCTACAATGCGAAATGGTTAACCGAACAACCACAATTAGGTTAACAATCAAGGAGCGAAATTGCAATCATGAATCTTCCGATTCGAAGCATCGTCTTCACGGCGCTGTTCGCCGCCATGTTCGTCGTCATGAGCATGATCAAGATCGAGCTGCCCTTCACGCCCGTGCCGATCACGCTCCAGAACCTCGCGGTCATGCTGGCCGGCGCGTTCCTCGGAGCGCGGGGCGGCTTCCTGTCCATCGGCCTCGTCATCGCGCTGACCGCGCTCGGCCTGCCGCTGCTGCACGGCCAGGGCGGACTCGCCTACGTGCTCGGCCCGACCGGCGGCTTCCTGATCGCGTTCCCGTTCTGCGCCGCCGCGGTCGGCTGGTGCGCCGGGCGGGCGATCGAGAGCAGGCTGATCCGCAAGAACCGCGTTCTGGCCACACTCGCGCTGTTCTTTGTTTTCCTCGTCTGCGGCTCGCTGCTGTCCTATCTTGTCGGCGTGCCGTGGCTTGCGCGCGTGGCGAATCTGTCCTTCGCCGGCGCGCTGGCCGCCGGGTTCTCGCCGTTCATCGTCGGCGACATCCTGAAGTCCGTCGTCGCCGCGGCTGCAGTCACGGCGCTTGCACCCTACGTCAATGCGATGCGGAACGAGGCGCGAAGGACCGGCGCCGAGACGAATGCCGGCAAAAGCCGCGCCGGCTGAACGATCCGGCGTCCCGGAAACAAAAACATCCACACCTCCGTCCGTCCACGATCGATCCGGACGGAGGTGTGGATCAGGATCATCCCTCGATCAGGCCCTGCTCGACGAGAAATTCCCTCGCCACGTTTTCCTCTTTCAATCCTTCGGCGTCAACTTTGGCGTTCAGCCGCTGCATCGTCTCGTCGTCCAATTTGCCCGCCAGCCGGTTGAGCAGTTCTTCGAGACCCGGATACCGTTCAAGCGCGTCCTGCCGGACCAGCGGCGCCCCGTGGTACGGCGGGAAGAACGATTTGTCGTCCTTCAGGATCTTCAGTTGATGCACGACGAGCATGCCGTCGGTCGCGAATGCGTTGATGACGTCAACCTTGCCTTCCCCGATGGAAGGATAGCGCAATCCGGCATCCATGCCCTTCTCGTCCGCGAACGTCATGCCGTAGACTTCCTTCAACCCCGGCAGACCGTCCGGCCGGTCCAGAAACTCGAACTCGCAGCCGATCACCAAGCGGTCCGAAACTTCCGCCAGATCGCTGAACGTTTCAAGGCCGAGCTCGTCCGCCAGTTCCTGTTTGACCGCCAGCGTATACGTATTATTAAAGCCCCAGGGCTCCAGAAACTTCAGGTTGTCCTGTTCCACCAGTTCCTGCGCCCTCGCGAGCGTTTCTTCCGCGTTCCCGGTTTCTTCCTGATAATAATTGGCCACAATCGTGCCGCTGTAATCGATATACATCTGAATATCACCGTTCAGCAAGGCTTGCCATGCGACATTGGAACCGCCGAGATTGACTTTTCGTTCCACCCGGATGTCCATGTTTTCTTCGATCAGGATCGCCATCATGTGAGCCAGAAGAATGTTTTCGGTAAAGTTTTTCGAACCAACCGTCAGTTTGCCTGCTGTTTCGCCTCCGCCGTTGCGTTCTCCTCCGCTTCCGCAACCTCCGAGCACCAGGACCAGCACCAACGCAAGAGCAGACAGCGACTTGACAGCTTTCATTCATCACGACTCCTTTCCCGTCATTTCGGTCATCTTTTCAGGCCTTTCGGTGTGACCAACCGTTGCAGTCTTCCCAACACGAAATCGAGCAGCAACGCCAACAGCGCCGCGGGAACCGCGCCGATCAACACCAGCGCGTCCATGCTGCGGGATATGCCCAAAAAAATAAATTCGCCCAGACCGCCCGCCCCGATGAATGCCGCCAGGGTGGCGGTGCCGACATTGATGACCGTCGACGTCCGGATGCCGGCCATCATGACCGGGAAGGCGAGCGGCAACTGAATCCGGAACAGAATTTGCGTTTCCGTCATGCCCATCCCGGACGCAGCCTCGATGACTGACTGGTCCACGCTCACGATGCCGGCATGCGTATTCCGGATGATCGGAAGCAGCGAATACAAGAAAAGCGCGATGATCGATGGCACTTCGCCGATTCCGAAGAATGGGATCATGAAACCGAGCAGCGCGAGACTCGGTATGGTCTGCAGCGTGCCGGCCGTTCCGATGACCGGACCTTCCAGTCTCCTGTACCGGCTGACGGCGACGCCCAGCGCGACGCCGATGACGACCGCAATGCCCATGGAGACGGTGACCAGCTTGATATGCTGCAAGACGGCCATTCCCAGTTCCGCGTATCGAATCTCCAGTTGCTGCACAATTTGTTCCCATAACGATCGTCTGCTCATGAGCCCACCCCGGCTTCCTCGTCCTTCCACCGGCCGGCAAGCACGGAGATGAGCGAACCTTTGGTCACGACGCCCGACAATTTGCCGTGGCCGTCGACGATCGGAATGATTCCGAAGCGGGATTCCGATATTTTGACCAGCGCGTCCCTGGCCGTCGCTTCAAGGGGAAGGACCGGATCGGCCGGATGCATGATTTCGCCGACGGTCTGAATGCGGGCGGCATCCCCCTGCAGGTCATACGCGCTGACGATTCCGAGCAGTCTGCCCTGATCATCAACGCACAGCAGCGTATCTGTGCGCCGTTGCCGCATGTGGGAGATCGCGCGTTCGGGGGATCGATGGGGGGAAATGACAGCCGGATCGGAACGCATCACTTCGGTGACGGGGAGCAACTCCGGATTTTGGAATATTCGATTTTTTCCGATAAATTGCTCCACAAATCCGTGCACCGGGTTCGTGAGCAGCCGTTCAGGCGTATCCAGTTGCAGCAGTTCACCGTCTTTGAGAATGGCGATGCGATCGCCCATGCGGATCGCCTCGTCCATGTCGTGGGTGACGAAGATGACCGTCTTTCGGAATTCCTTTTGCAACCGCAAGAACTCGTCTTGCAGTTGTTCGCGCGTGATCGGGTCCAACGCGCCGAACGGTTCGTCCATCAGGATCAGTTCAGGATCCGCGGCCATCGCCCTTGCGACGCCGACCCGTTGCTGCTGTCCGCCCGACAGCTCCTTCGGATAGCGCCGCGCGTATACGCGTGGATCAAGCCCGACCAGATGGAGCAATTCCTCTACGCGGCGACGGATCCTGCCCCGGTCCCAACCTTTCAAGGCGGGGACGAGCGCAATGTTCTCCTCGATCGTATAATGGGGAAACAGTCCGATCTGCTGGATCACATATCCGATATTTCGCCTGAGTTCCACAACATTCTGTCTGGAGATGTCTTTGCCGTCTACCGTTATGGTTCCTTCCGTATGCGGAATCAACCGGTTGACCATTTTCAGGGTGGTCGTTTTCCCGCAGCCGCTCGGTCCGATCAGGACAAGGAACTCGCCCCGTCGGACCCGGAAACTGAGCGATTTCACGGATTGGAAACCGTTCCTGTAGATCTTGCTGACGTTGTCGAATACAACCATGGGCACCCTCCTTTCGATTGCTGCCGTTCATCTCCCTCCGTCTTGCACATCATCCTCCCCCTCCGGCGCTTGCGGCGCGGACGGACCGGTGCCTTTCAAGTTTAGGCAACCGTCCGGCTGACTGTCAAATGAGCTGAGCCCGGGAATTCCGGGTCATCGCGGCCTCACCCGACATACGGGACAACAGGCGGACGTATGCTCAACTATCCTCCCGAATCCTTCCCTATCATGACTGATATAGTTTTGTAAGCGTTTTCTTATTGACGATTGCAAAAGCTTCCGCAGGCGAACTACGGGTTCGCCGGACGGAAGCCTTGTCGCATGCGTATTCGGCTTTGCGATGGTCAGCCGCCTTGGTCCGCCGGCGCTTCCGGCGCGGCGGCGCCTTCGACATCGAGCTTTTTCGCAACGGTGTCGCGGATCACCGACACGACGAGCTGCAACAGATAGTTGATGTCCGACTGGCTCTGCTGAAAGTCGGCGACGATCGGCATCCGGTCCAGTTCGTCCTGCAGCGCTTCGATCTCCGCCTCGATCTTCTTCACCATGGCCGGATTCTGGAACCTCTCGAACGCGACGATCTCCTTCTGCTTCTTCTTGATCTGTGCGATGATCGACTGCACCTTCTCGTTCGCCTTGATCTGCGCTTCGGCCCTGCGGTAATGCTGCACTTCGTCCGAGGTGAAGATCATCTCGGCCAGTTCCTTCGCCTTCGCCATGATGTCGGCGCGAATGACGAGATCCCGCGAATCGAACTTCGGAATGCCGCACCCGCCCCCGTGATCGTGATCGTGGTCGTAACCTTGGACGCGCGCGGCGTCAGCCGTATGTTCGGCCATTCCTGCATCTCTCCTTGCCGCGGTCAGCCGCCGGTCAGGAGACCGCTCCGGTCTCCTGCCGCACGGGTTCCGCCTTGATATACCACGTCTGCGGATCCGTGACCCGCACGTGCGCGAACGAACCGATCCATTCCGCCGGCCCCTCGAAATGAACCAGCTTGTTCGTCCGCGTCCGTCCGGACAACACGTTCGGATTGTTCTTGCTCCTGCCCTCGACCAGCACCTCGACGACCTGCCCGCGCAGCTTCTCGTTCGCGCGCTTGCTCAGCTCGGCGACGAGCTCGTTCAGCCGGAGCAGCCGCTCCTTCTTCACGTCCATCGGCACGTTGTCCTCCATCTCGGCGGCCGGCGTGCCGGCGCGCGGCGAATAGATGAACGTGAAGGCCGAATCGAAGCCGACTTCGCGGACGAGCGACAGCGTCTCTTCGAACTGCTCCTCCGTCTCGCCCGGGAAGCCGACGATGATATCCGTCGTCAGCACGACGTCCGGAATCGCGGCCCTGATCTTGCGCACGAGCTCCAAATATTGCTCGCGCGTGTACTTGCGCCCCATCCGCTTCAGAATCTCCGTGCTGCCCGATTGCACCGGCAGATGGATGTGCTCCACGAGATTGCCGCCGCGGCTGAGCACCTCGATCAGCCGGTCGTCGAAATCGCGCGGATGGCTCGTCGTGAACCGGATGCGCGGGATGTCGATCTTCGACAGATCCTCCATCAGGTCGGCAAAACGGTAATCGCGATCGACGAAATCCTTGCCGTACGCGTTCACGTTCTGGCCGAGCAGCGTGATCTCGCGGTATCCCTGCCGCGCCAGCTCGCGCACCTCCGCGATGACGTCCTCGGGCAGCCGGCTGCGCTCCTTGCCGCGCGTGTACGGCACGATGCAGTACGTGCAGAACTTGTCGCAGCCGTACATGATGTTCACCCACGCGCGCATGCCCTCGCGCTTCTTCGGCAGGTTCTCGATGATGTCGCCTTCCTTCGACCACACCTCGATGACCATTTCCTTGCCGAAGTACGCGTCCCGAAGCAGAATCGGAAGGCGGTGGATGTTGTGGGTGCCGAAAACGAGATCGACGTACGCATGCTTCTGCAGGATGCGCCCGACGACCGACTCCTCCTGCGACATGCAGCCGCATACGCCGAGGATCAGTTCCGGCTTCTCGAGCTTCAGCGACTTCAGGTGGCCGAGCTCGCCGAACACCCGGTCCTCCGCGTTCTCCCGCACGGCGCACGTGTTGAGCAGGATGACGTCGGCCTCGCGGCGATCCTCCGTCCATTCGAAGCCCATCTTCTCGAACAGACCCTTCATCACTTCGGTGTCGTGCTCGTTCATCTGGCAGCCGTAAGTCTGGATGAGATATTTTTTCCCCTTGCCGAACGAACGGAGCTCCTCCGGCACCGCCTGCTCGTAGAGCACCTTGACCTCTTCCTTGCCGCGCTGGCGCTCCTGGCGGTAGTTCGGTTCGGACATGATGAAGATTTCGCGCCCGCCGATCCGGATCCGCTTGCCGCGTTCGTCTTCGGAGATTACAGCGTCCGAGAAATCAAAGTAGCGGCTATAGTCCTTCGTCTCGCTCGCCACGAACCATCGCCTCGCTTCCATAATCCCGCCTATTATAGCACGAAAAGAAGCCGGCGCGCTACCGGAAGGCTGCGGCAGCCGGAATCGTGGCGCGCTTTCCGCCCCGGCGAATCCGTCAATCGAGAATTTCGCCGAGATCGCCGGTCTGAACGCCCGCCGCGTTCGCCTCGTCCGTGTCGATGTGCATGTCCAGCGCGAAGCTGTCCGAGACGCGCGCGATCACGTTCTCGAAAACAAGCCCGCGCTCGCCGCCGACCCTCACCCGGAGCCGCTGCTTGTCCGTGATGCCCCACTTCGCCGCCTCCGACGTGTGGAAATGGATGTGGCGCGCCGCGATGATGACGCCCTCGTCGACCGTCACCTGCCCCTTGGGACCCGCGATCGTGATGCCGGGCGAGCCCGCGATGTCGCCCGATTCGCGTACCGGGGGATTGAGGCCGAGCGCGAACGCGTCCGTGCGCGAAATTTCGAGCTGCGTCTTCGGGCGGGCGGGTCCGAGGATGCGCACCTTCGGGAAGCGGCCCTTCGGCCCGATCACCTCGACCGTCTCGTTCGCCGCGTATTGGCCGGGCTGGCTGAGCGGCTTCATGACCGTCAGCTCCGCCCCCTCGCCGAACAGGGCGGCGATGTGCTCCTTCGAGAGATGGATATGGCGAGCCGATACGCCGATCGGCACCTGTTTCATGGGAATGTCTCCTTTCTCGCGGTAATCCTTTTCTTTTCATTCTACTGTAACCCGGATCCGGAAGCGAATCCTGTGATCCGCGTCACGCCCGGCCGGACAAAAAAAGAGCACGCGGCCATCAGCATGACCGCATGCTCCCGGATGCCGGTTCAATAAAATTCCGCAACCAGCTCTTCGAATTGATCGGGGCTCAGGCGCAGATCCTGCCGATACAGCCCTTCTTCCCGGAAGCCCGGAATCAGATCCTCGTACGGCTTGCGCGTCGGGTCGCGATAGATCAGGCCGGTCAGCATGCCGCCCGTCTCCATGATCTTGTTCATGGCGGCGACGCGGTTCGTCGGATCGTAATCCGGGAACTGGTCGAGATTGACGATGTTCTCCTTGAACCAGTCGTACGTGTTCACCTTGTTGAACGTGACGCACGGGCTGAACACGTTGATCAGCGCGAAGCCCTTGTGCTGAATGCCCTGCTCGATCAGCGACGTGAGCTGCTTCAGGTCGCTCGAGAACGACTGGGCGACGAAGGTCGCGCCGGCCGCCATCGCGATCTCGAGCGGCGACAGCGGAGATTCGATCGAGCCCTGCGGCGTCGACTTCGTCTTGAAGCCGGCGGCGCTGCGCGGCGACGTCTGCCCCTTCGTCAGGCCGTAAATCTGGTTGTCCATGACGATGTACGTGATGTCGAGATTGCGGCGGATCGCATGCACGGTATGCGCCGTCCCGATGGCGAAGCCGTCGCCGTCGCCGCCCGACGCGATGACCGTCAGCTCGCGGTTCGCGAGCTTGACGCCCTGGGCGATCGGCAGCGCGCGGCCGTGGATGCCGTGAAACCCGTACGCGTTGATGTAGCCGGAGATCCGGCCCGAGCAGCCGATGCCGGAGATGATCGCCACCTGCTCCGGCTCAAGCCCGACGTTCGCGCACGCGCGCTGGATCGCGGCCTGAACGGAGAAGTCGCCGCAGCCGGGACACCAGTTCGGCTTGACGTTGTTGCGGAAATCCTTGAAAGTCGCCATCGGTCATTTCATCTCCTTGCATGCTTTGTACACTTCGGCGGGCATGAACGGCGTGCCGTCGTACTTCAGCACGTTCCGGATCTTGTCGGCGCCGCCGACATGCAGCTTGATCTGGTTCGCAAGCTGCGCGGTCGCGTTGTTCTCGATGACAATGACCGTCTTCGCCGCCTCGATGAAGGGCCGCAGTTCGTCAGCCGGGAACGGCGCGATCTGCCGCACCGTGATATGGTTCGTCGCGATGCCGTCCTTCGCGAGCCGCTCGCGCGCCTCGTCGATCGTGCCGCAGGTCGAGCCCATGCCGATGATGAGCAGGTCCGGCGACGCGTGCGGCGCGTCGACGCGGATCGCGTCGCGGATCCTCAGACCCTTCAGCTTGCCGAGCCGTTTGTCCATCATCTTGCGCCGGTTCACGGCGTTCTCGTTCGGGCGCCCTTCCTCGTCGTGCTCGACGCCCGTCACATGGTGCAGACCGCCCTTCTCGCCGGGCAGGACGCGCGGCGAGACGCCGTCCTCCGTGAATTCGTAGCGCTTGAACAGCTTGTTCTCCTCAAGCGGCGGCAGGTTCGAGACGAGCTTGCCGCGCTTGATCTCGATCGCGTTGTAATCGAGCGGCTCGCAGGATTGCTTGCCGAGCGACAGCTGCAGATCGGTCATCACGATGACCGGCACCTGGTACTCTTCCGCGATGTTGAACGCCTCGATCATGTCGTAGAAGCAGTCTTCGATCGTGGCCGGCGCGATGACGACCTTCGGAATCTCGCCGTGCGTGCCGTACACCATCGCGTTCAGGTCCGACTGCTCCTGCTTCGTCGGCAGGCCGGTCGACGGACCGCCGCGCTGCGTGTCGACGATGACGA
>NICF_comb_assmDRAFT_10004279_pt1 | contig 9967 bp, 8 predicted proteins | sample NewIslPassag4_SG_FD_11279 | JGI IMG/M metagenome (IMG submission 11279) | reverse complement strand
GCGACGATGTCCTGGCCGCGGGGAACGACGATGCGGCCCGAGGGGCGCGGGTCCTCCGTGGCGCGAGCGGCCACGGGCTCCCGCGCCATCGCGGGCGCGACCAGCACGCTCACGGCCAGCGCGAGCACCAGGGCCACCCGCCGGCCTTTAGCACCGCTCGCCACCCGCATCGCGCGGCTTCCCCCCGCCGGGCCACTCGTCAAGCCGCTCAGTCGGCGTGTTGGCACGCCTGACAGCGCCCGTAGATCTCGACGTGGTGCGTCTCGGGCCGGAAATTCGCCTGGCGGGCGAGGTTGCGAATCTCGCGCTCTACCGTGCCCGCCACCACGGACGTCACAAGCCCGCAGCCCGTGCAGACCAGGTGATGGTGATGCTCCGGCGCGCAGTAGGTGTAGCTGTGGCAGCTCAGGTCGCCGTGGAGCCGCTCCAGCAGGCCGATCTGGACCAACAGATCGAGCGCCCGAAACACCGTGGCGCGCCCGATGCGATGCGGCTCCAGNTCTTCCACCAGCTCGCGGGCGGTGAACTGGGCCGGCCGCGCGGCAATGGCCTCCGCAATAGCGGCGCGTGTGGCAGTGAGCCGGTAGCCGTGCTCCGCCAGACGCCGCAAGATCGTGCTCTTGCGGACCTCCGCAGGCTGACGCGTCGCGATCTGCGTTCCCGCCACGGCTCGTGTCCCGGCTCCGTTCATCGTTCTCGCTGCTCATTCTACCCGCTCCCCGGTCACCCCGTCCGCCCCAGCCCCAGCGCGCTGGCACGTTGCCGCTTGCAGTGAGACGCTATCTCAGCTATGGTACGCACGGTGGCCAGCCTAGGAACCCGAGGCGAGACCGTGTCCACCAGCCCTCTCCCCGAGCAGCAGCGCGCTCCCAGCGCCAAGCCGTTCGCGCTCCGGGTGCGCGACCTGCGCGCGGGCTACCGGGGCGTGCTGGCGCTGGACGGCGTGAGCTTCGACCTGCCCGCGGGCAGCTTGACCGCGCTGATTGGGCCGAACGGCGCTGGCAAGTCGACCCTGTTCCAGGCGCTGCTCGGCCTGTTGCCGCTTCAGACCGGGCGGATCGAAGTCGCGGATGGCAAGGGGGCGCTGCGCTTCGGCTATCTGCCGCAGAGCAGCGCGCTGGATCTCGAGTTCCCGGTCACGGTGCGCGACGTGGTGGCCATGGGGCGCTACGCGCGGCTCGGGCCGGGTCGGTGGCCCACGCGGCGCGACTGGGCGGTGGTGGAGGAGTGCCTGCGGCAGGTCGGGATGGCCGACTACGGCGACCGGCCCATCGGCGAGCTGAGCGGCGGACAGCGCCAGCGCGTGCTGCTCGCCCGGGCCCTGGCCCAGCAGGCGCCGATCCTGCTGCTCGACGAGCCGGTGAGCGGTGTCGATACACTGTCGCAGCAGGCTGTGATGGCACTGCTGGCGAGCCTGGCGGCCCAGGGCACGACCATCCTGATGGCGACGCACGACCTGGCCGCCGTTTCCGAGCGCTTCACCCACGTGGTGTGTCTCAACCGGCGGGTGATCGCCCAGGGCCCGCCCGAAGCAGTCCTCACTGAGAGCGTCCTGAACCAGACCTACCACAGCCGCATGGTGCTCGTGCGCGTCGAGGGCAAGCTGTATGCCGTGGACACTGGATCCGACGACTAGCATGCTGGGGTGGCTGCTGGCGCCGCTCGAGTTCGATTTCATGCGCCGGGCCGTGCTGGCGAGCGTGTTGGTGGGCGCGGTGTGCGCGGTGGTCGGGGCCTTCGTGGTGCTCAAAGGGCTGGCGTTCATTGGGGACGCGCTGGCCCACGCCTCGTTTGCCGGGGTCGCCGTGGCGCTGGTAGCCCAGGGCAACATCTATCTCGGCGGGGCGCTGGCCGCCGTGTTCGCCGCGCTGGCGATCGCCTTCGTGGGGCAGCGGGCGCGGGTGCGGGCGGACACGGCGATCGGCATCGTGTTCGTAGCGATGTTGTCGTTCGGCGTGTTGGTGATGAGCCGCCTGCGCAACTACAGCGCTAGCATGTTCGAGTTCTTGTTTGGCAACGTCCTCACCGTGAGCCCGGGCGACCTGGCCCTGATCGCCGTGGGCGGCGGACTGGTGGTCGGGACCATCGTGCTGCTATACAAGGAGTTCCTGTTCGTGGCGTTCGACCCGGTGATGGCGGCCGGCGCGGGCCTCAAGGTGGCGTTCTATGACACCTTGCTCCTGGTGCTGCTGGCAATCACGACGACCGTGGCCATGCGGGCGCTGGGCATCATCCTCGTGGCTGCGATGCTAGTCACCCCCGCGGCGACCGCGTTCCTGTACACGCGCCGGCTGCACCACCTCATGCTGCTGGCCGTGGGCATCGCGACAGGCTGCTCCGTGGTGGGCCTGTACGTCTCGTTCTACGGCAACTTCGCCTCTGGCGCGTCGATCGTCCTGGTATCTGTGCTGGTGTTCCTGATCTCGCTCGCGATCGCGCCGCGGGCCCGCGGCCGCGCGGCGGTCGCCGCCCTCACCCGGCACTAAGTCCAGGCGCAGGCCCCCGCACGAGCCTGCCACATCCACTCGCACCGGCGAGCAGGTCTATCCCTGCTGTCCCCGGCCCAGCAGGCGCTCGATGCCCTCCAGCAGCCGCCTGCGCTCGAACGGCTTGACGACGAAATCCTTGGCGCCATACCGGAGCGCCTCCAGCACCGTCGCACGCTGTGCCCTGGCGGTGAGCATCAGCACCCGGGCCGAGGCGTCCAAGCGCTTGATCTCCCGCAGAGCGGCCAGGCCATCGCCGCCCGGCATCGAGATATCCAGGATTACCGCATCCGGCTGATAGAGGCGATACTGCTCGATCGCCTCGTGCCCGTTGGCCGCCTCGATGGTCAGGATCTGGTGGCTGAGCAGCACGTGCTGACAGAGGGTCCGGATGTGCTCGGCGTCGTCGACCACCAAGACCAAAGGGGGGTCACGCATTGTCGTACTCCTCAGCCCTGCACTCACGGCCGCGACCGATGTAGACCTTTCGTTATGGCAGCCAGGAGTTGGGACGGCAGAAAGGGTTTGGTAAGGTATTGGTCAACTCCCACCTGCTGCCCCGCCATTACATCGCGCTGCTGCGCCTTGGCCGTGAGCAGGATTACGTGCGTGCTGCGAAGAACTGGATCCTGTCGGATGGCCGCGGCGACTTCTAGGCCGGTACGCCCCGGCATCTGGATGTCGAGGACAGCTAGCGCAGGGCGATGCTCCCATAGAAGCGTCCAGGCCTCTTCCCCATCCGCGGCCTCGAGCACCTCGTGCGCATGCGCTTCAAGGGTTGCGCGGATCAGTAGACGCATGCTCGGCTGGTCTTCCGCAACGAGAATCGTCGCCATCAGAGGGACCGCCTTTCCCGCGTGGTGAGAGTCCTAACGTGCCCAGGGTAGCGAGCGCGGCCGCGCTGGCCACCCCGGGGGCCTTGCACAGGATCGTTACAACCCCGTACTTCTCTAGTAGCCGGCGCTCCTCGGTGCTCACATCCAGGTGGGTCACGACAATCACCGGGACTTCCATGTGCTCGATCTCTCGCATGTAGCGCAAGAGCACATCCCCTTGGAGCGCCGGAAGCTTTAGATCGAGCAGCACTACCCGCGGTCTGGCAACGCCGAGTAGCTCAAGGGCGTGCTCAGCTGTGCCCACGCGCATACTCGACAGGCCCGCGGCAGCGAGTTCGGCAGCGAGCAACTCCGCGAACGCGGCGTCGTCCTCTACGATGAGCACCTCCCCACAGCCCGCAGCCTGCTCTACGGCCGGCAGCGTGAACGTCATGCTGGTACCCTGGCCTGGGCCGGCAGACTCGGCCCAGATACGCCCTCCATGCTCCTGAACGATCTTCCGGCAGATCGCCAGCCCCAGGCCGGTGCCGGTGATGGCACGCCGGTCACTGTTGTCGACGCGATAGAAGGGCTCGAAGAGATGAGGCAAGGCCTCCGGGGGGATACCGATGCCTTGATCCGCCACTGTGACGGCTACACCTTCGTCGCAGCGCCGGGCAGCGACCGTGATGTCCCCGCCGTTGGGCGAGTACTTGCGGGCATTGGAAAGCAGGTTGGCCAGCACTTGCCGAATACGATCCGGATCGGCGCGGACCGCTGGGAGAGGCGCGTCCAGCACCAGCCGGATCGGACGCTCCCGATCTTCCCCTGCCGCGACTACCGCTTCCTCGAGCAAGAGGGCCAGGTCTACGAGGGTCACGTTCAGCACCTGACGCCCACTGTCAATACGCTGCAGGTCCAGGAAGTCGTTGATCAGGGCAGTGAGGCGCTGCCCCTCACGCAACATGATGGACAAGAACTCACGGCGCTGAGCCTCCGGGTACTCGTTGGTCAGCAGTAGCTCAGCGAATCCGACCAGGCTCGCCAAAGGTGTGCGCAGCTCGTGGCTGACTACTGACATCAGCTCGTCTTTCGTGCGCTGGGCCTCGCGCTCCCGTGTGACATCACGGAGCACCAGGCCAATCTCAGCCGCCTCCTCGGACGCCGGTGTGACACTGAAGAACTGGACGACAAGCTCCCGGCGGACAGGGCCAGCTAAGGCGAGTTCAACCTGGGGTCGCGTCTCGGATTGCTGTAACGCGTTCGCCCAGGCCTGCTTGGACAGCTCGGCCGAGACACAGTTGGCCCAGACGGGCGTGAAGACCTGCTCCACCTCCTGACCGACGGCCTCCTCCGGAGTGATCCCCAGTAGCTCGGCCGCGCACACGTTGCAATAGCGAATTCGCCGGGCCGAATCCAGCACGAGCAAACCCTCGCTCATGCTAGCCATGACGCTCAGGAGCGTAGCACGCTCTTGCGCCAAGGCCGCGGTGAGTGCTGCCCGTTCGTGCTCGGCACGCTCGCGCTCCGTGACATCCTGTAGGTATACCGCCAGCCCTGTAGGAGTCGGATAGATCCGGATCTCCCACCAGCAGGTAAGTGGCGCGTAAAAGATCGTGCACGCAGCGGTCCGTCCAGTCGCTAAAGCCTCTCTACATTCGCGATAGAACCGCGACTCTGGAGGGACTGGAAGCACCTCCCACAAGTGCTGTCCCATGAGCTGTTCCCTGGGGCGTCCCAGTAGCTGCTCAGCTCGACGGTTCACATAAGTGAACCGTAAATCGGTATCGACGGCGAAAAAGGCGTCCGTAATGCTCTCCAGCACCACGCGGACACGCCGTTCCGCCTCCTCCGCTTGCGCGCGTGCGATCTCCTCTCGCAATAACTGACGTCTGGCTTCCTCAGCCTGCTTCTGTGCACTGATATCTCGGTGAATCGCAGCCGCTCCGACCAGCACACCCTGCGCATCCACAACCGGTGAGATCACGACCGACACGTGGAGTTGCGTGCCGTCCCGACGGGTGCTGATTGCTTCGAACGGCTCGATCCGCTCACCTCGTTGGAGTGCCGCCAACCGCGCTTCCCAGGTCGTCGCGACTGCCGAGGGAAGCAAATGGATGGACTGACCAACGACCTCATCAGCACGATAGCCGTAGAGTTGCTCGGCGCCGCGGTTCCAACTAGTAATCACCCCGTCGAGGTCGACGCCAATAATGGCGTCCTCGCTGGATTCCACGATCGCCGCGAGCTGCGCGCGTGCGGCCTCTGTGCGCGCTCGTCGGGCCAAGGCCTGTGTGAGCTCGCGATTGCTGGCGGTCAACTCTGCAGTCCGGATCGCCACTTGCTCTTCGAGCACAGTAGCCGTAGCCTGCAACTGGGCCTCGCGTTGGGCGAGGGCTGCTGCCATTGCATCGAACGCGTCGATAACATCGTCCAGTTCGTCCTGGCCCCGCGATGGCCCCGCGCGCAAGTCGAGGTGGCCAATGCGCATGAGCATCGCTACCTGGCGCAAGCGTTCGAGCCGGCGCAGCAGCAGCCACCCACCCGCGATCCACGCTGCGGCCGCCGCCGCCAGCGCGATAGCTAGCAACCCCACCAATACCCGCCCGAGCAAGGGGGGACCCGCGAGCCAATGGTGCGCTGGGAGGTCAAGGACCACGTGGGCGGGCCCGCCAACCTCGCGCAGCGCGGTGAACACGTATTGGCGCGCTGCAGTGCCGAACGTGTCGACTTGCACGCGGCCACTGGACGCTGCGCGCATCGCTTCCACAACCGCCGGGGGGAGTTGATGGCCCGCCCCGTCGGCATCTGGAACTGTCGCCAACACGGTGCCGCCACCATCTACGACGGAGAGGACAGCCCCAGCTGGAAGCTCGCCACTCTGTAGGAAATGGCGAAGCCAATCGAGAGTGTGACCCGCATAGACCACCGCCACGATCTCGCCGTCCGGCCCGAAAACCGGGTAGCTCGCGACGACGTTTGGCCGCCCGGAGATCCGTCCGATTTGATACTCGCCGACCGCCAAGTCGCCGATCGCGAGCGTTCGCTGAAACCACTCGCGGTCCGCCACATTGACCGGGCCTGGCAGCGGGGTGGCGCTACACACCACGGTCCCAGAAGGATCCGCGACGCCCAGATTGGAATATCCCTCGTGCCGGGTGAACAGTGCTCGCAGCAGCCGGTCGCACTGCTCGGGCGCCCGTGTTCGTATAGCCGTCGTCTCGGCTAGAACAGCCAGGAGAGCACGCGTTCCGTCTAAAATGCGCTGTTGGTCGGCCGCGGCGTGCTCGACGAGCCGGCGGGTCTCTGCCTGCCGCTGCGCCTCCACGAGAGCGCTCTGCTCGTGGGACAGTGCGATAGTCAGCGCGGCCACGGGTAGGAGCGTGAACGCTACCAAGAGTACAAGGCGCGCACGCAGGCCATGCCAGGGAGGACGATGCCTCATCGAGTCACCCGCTCCTCAGATCTCGTCGAGCAAGCGGCCAAAACAGGGTCGCACCCAGGACCTTCGGCGGGAGGAACTGCGGTCAACAGAGGCTCAGCACGCAGCGGGCGGCTATTAACCCAGCGTCAACCCTCCGCGGGGCCACGTCGCCGCGGCGCCCGACGCCAACGGCAGCGGTAGCAAGCTAGAGGTGACGAATTGGCCGCCACGCTCTATCGAGCAGTTACGGCGTCAGTCCAGCCGCGTCAGCATGCCGCGCACACGCGCGTCGTCGAACAGCCAGGCGAACAGCCAGATACTGAACGCCAGCACCCCGAAGGCCAGCGCCTGGGCGAGTAGCCACTGGTCCCAGCGGAAGACCCCGTGCAACACCACCTGGCGCATCCCCTCGAATACGTAGGTGGGCGGGTTCAGCCGCGCCAGCACCTGGACCGGCGGCGGCAACACCTCGACCGGGTAGAACACTGCCGAGATTGGCTGGATGAGGAACGCGGCCCCCCAGGCGAACACCTGGAGCCGCGAGCCGAAGCGGATGATCAGCGCCGAGACGACTAGCCCCATCCCCCAGCCGAACACCAGCAGCACGGCCAAATACGGGAGCAGCGGCAGGCCGAGCGCTAACACCTGGTAGTGGTACAGCAGCCAGGCGAGCAGCCCCAAGGCGAGAAAGGTGATCAATACCTTCACCCCGGCTACCAGCACCATGCCCGCGATGAACTCGGACAGGCGCAGCGGCGAGGCGAACAGGTTGAGGAAGTTGCGGGCCCAGATGTCCTCCAGGAGCTGCACGGCCACGTCCTGCGATGAGCGGTACAGCAGCGTCCAGAAGATGATGCCGCCGATCAGCCAGGACAGCCCGAGCCCCCCGAGAGTGAAGCCCACATCGGTCAAGTAGACGGTGAGAAACCCCCAGACCAGGAGGTCCACGATGGGCCAGAAGAAGAGGTCGAACAGCCGCGCCACGTCGTGGCGCAGCCCGTAGGAGTAGCGCAGGATGATGGCGTACACCCGCCGCCAGCTCACGGCACCGCCCTCGGCGGCTGGATGGGCCGGGGGCCCGCGGCGGTGGCAGGGCTCTCGCTGGCCCGCGCCACATGGATGAACACCTCCTCCAGGTCCGGCTCCTCCACGGCGGCGCCGAGGATCTGGCGCGTGACGTCCAGGGGCGAGCCCTCGGCCAGGATGCGGCCACGATGGATGAAGATGACGCGGTCGCACACCTCCTCGATCTCGGCCATGTTGTGCGAAGTGTAGAGGATCGCCAGCCCTTCGCGCGCCCGGATCTCCTTGAAGCGCTCGCGGGCACGCAGGGCGGCGTCCGGGTCGAGGCTCGCCGTCGGCTCGTCGAGGAACAACACGCGCGGACGATTGAGCATCGCCTTGCAGAGGTTGACGCGGGCGACCTGGCCCGAGCTAAGCGTGCCCACCTGGCGATCGCGCAGTTGCGTGATCTCGAAGTACTCGAGCAGCTCGCGGATCCGCGCCTGGTGATCCGGTACCTCGTACAGGCGCGCGAACACGTCGAGGTTCTCCCAGACCGTCAGCCGGGGCGGCAGCGAGACATACGCAGAGGAGAAGTTGACTTGCTGGAGCACGGTGGTGCGATGCCGCACCAGATCCCAGCCCAGGATCTCGATGTCGCCAGCCGTGGGCTCGATGAGCCCGAGCAGCATCTGGATCGTGGTGGTCTTGCCGGCGCCGTTCGGCCCCAGCAGGCCGACGATCTCGCCCTGCCGGACCTCGAACGAGATGTCGCAGACGGCCTCCTGGGCACCGAACCGCTTAGACAGATGCTTGACTCGAATGGCAACGGTCATACGAGGAGTCTAGCACCTGACCAGGCGGCGGCCCCAAGCTAGCCGGATCAGCGTGCCGCGCGCGGGTCAGCGCTCGCCGTCGTGTTGAAGCGGTCGCGCAGGTAGTTCACGATGTGCCAGCGGTCCTCGTCGCTCACCACGTCCTTGAACGCGGGCATGGCGCTGCCGGGAATCCCGTCGCGGATCCACAGCCACAACTGGCCCTCCGTGTGCTGCGACACGTGCACGCGCAGGTCGGCGGGCGGCGGGTTGAGGGTGCGGGCCAGCGGGCCATCGCCGCGTCCGCCCACGCCGTGGCACGCCACGCAGTGCTGCTGATACAGCTCCTGGCCGCGCGCGATGGAGGCGGGGGTCGCGGCGACCGGGTTCGGGATGTTCGCCTCGCCGGCCGTGGGGTTGAGCGCGGCGATCGCGGCGATCACCAGCCCCACGGTCACCGCGACGCAGCCGAGCGCCACGGTGGCGCGCTGCTGCCCACGCCGCGCTGGCCGCACGGCGTCCGCCAGCAAGAGGACGCCCAGGCCGAACACCACCAGCCCCAGCACCAGACGCGTGGGCACCTCGCCCAACGGACTCGCCGCCGTGGCCGCCTGGGCGGCTGTGGGGTCGGGCGCGGTGTAGGCGACCTGGGCCTGCACATCCTCGACCCCCGCGCGGCGCACGAGGATCTGGATGCTCCAGGGGCCGCTCATCGACAGCGCGCCGCTCATGGCACGATAGTGGCCGTCGCCTAGGGGATCGAGTCGCTGCTCGATCAGCCCCATGTCGTGCTGGAGGTGCTCCAGGCGCAGGGTCACCCGCTGGGCGTCGGGCAACGGCCGCCCATCCACGAACAGGGCCACGTCGAAGGTGTTGAGCCCCGCCTCGCCCGGCGCAATGCGCAGCACCATGCGCAGATCGTCGGCCGTGACGGTGCGGACCACGCCCTGTTGGCGCAGCGCGTCGCGGGCCGGTTCGACCGCCGTGAGCAGCCCGACCACGCCCAGCAGCGCCACGGCCAGCAGCACCTCCAGCCGCACGCTGAGCCGTAGGCGCCCTTCCCACCCGGCTAAGCGCTCCAGCGCCGCGCGGGTACCACGACTGGCCGCAGTGGCGATGCGCGGGCTGAGCATCAGCAGGTTCAGGCCCCCGAGCGCCAGCAGTGGCATCAGGAGCGCCAGCTTGCCGAGCAGGGCCTGGCCGTAAGTGGTGCCGGTGAGCGCGTCCCAGCTACCGACGTGCAGCCAGGTCTGGTACAGCCCCGTGGCGACCAGAACGCCCACCGCGCCGATCGCCAGCAGGGAAAAGCGCCGCACGACGACGGCCAGCGCGCGACCGCCGAGGGCGGACGGCAGCGCGGCCACCGTCGCCGGCACCGCGCTGGCCATCTGTACCAGGCCGCCAATCCAGGCGGCAGTGGCCACC
>NICF_comb_assmDRAFT_10004277_pt1 | contig 9976 bp, 4 predicted proteins | sample NewIslPassag4_SG_FD_11279 | JGI IMG/M metagenome (IMG submission 11279) | reverse complement strand
CGAAGAGTGCACGCGGCCATCTATCGGTTCGATCAGCCGATACCGCTTTCTGAGCGCGTGCCGGTTCTCGAAAATCTCGGCTTCTTCGTAATCGACGAGCGAAGCTACCGCGTCCACCCGCGCTTCAATGGTAGCGTTCGGGAGGTCTCTCTGCACGACATGGTGCTGGAGACTGCAGACGGCCATCCAATCGATCTTGCAAAATGCGATCAGCAGCTGGAGGCCTGCTTCGTAGCCGTCTGCCGCGGTGAGGCAGAAAACGACGGCTTCAATCGTCTGGTCATCACGGCGGGCGCGGATTGGCGAGAGGCGGCCGCCATGAGAGCCTATGGCTCCTATCTGCGCCAGACCGGCACGCCCTTCGGCTTCCGGTACATCGCCGATACGTTGAACCGGCACGCGGGGATGGCCCGCGATTTCCTTGAGCTGTTCCACACCCGCTTCGATCCCGATCGCAACTGGTCGGATGAAGAGCGGCGGAACGCCGAGCAGCGCATTCGCGAACGGATCGAAGGCGCGCTGGCGAAAGTGCCAAGCCTCGATGAGGACCGCATCCTCCGCCAGTACCTGAACCTCATTCTGGCGACGGTGCGCACGAACTTCTTCCAGCGCGACGAGGCTGGTCGACCACCATCGACCATCGCCTTCAAGTTCGACTCGAAGATGATCGATAGCCTTCCGGAGCCGAAACCGTACCGGGAGATCTTTGTCTACAGCCCGCGGGTCGAAGGCGTGCACTTGCGCTTTGCCCCGATCGCTCGCGGCGGAATTCGCTGGTCTGACCGTGCCCAGGACTTCCGCACCGAGGTGCTGGGCCTCGTGAAGGCGCAGCAGGTAAAGAACACCGTCATCGTGCCTCAGGGCGCCAAAGGCGGCTTCGTACCGAAACGGCTTCCGCGCAGCGGCAGTCGCGACGAGATCATGAAGGAGGGCATTGCCGCCTATCGGACCTTTGTGTCCGCGATGCTCGACATCACAGACAACATCGTCGACGGAAAAGTCGTACCGCCGGATCGCGTCGTCCGCCACGATGGCGACGACCCCTACCTGGTGGTGGCAGCGGACAAGGGCACCGCGACCTTCTCAGACTACGCCAACGAGATCTCGCTCCAGCGGAATTTCTGGCTTGGCGACGCCTTCGCCTCCGGCGGTTCTGCAGGCTATGACCACAAGCGCATGGCCATCACCGCGCGCGGTGCGTGGGAGTGCGTCAAGCGCCACTTCCGCGAGATGAATATCGATATCCAATCGCAGCCCATTCGCGTGGTTGGTGTCGGCGACATGTCGGGCGACGTTTTCGGTAATGGCATGCTGCTGTCGCGGGCAATAAAGCTGGTGGCTGCGTTCGACCACCGCGACATCTTCATCGATCCCGACCCGGATCCGGAAACGAGCTACGCGGAACGAAAACGGCTGTTCGACCTGCCGCGCTCCAGCTGGCAGGATTACGATAAGACGCTCATCTCGCGTGGCGGCGGCGTCTTCTCCCGCTCTCTGAAGGCGATCCCGCTCACTCCGGAGATGCGCGACCTGCTCGGCGTTGATGCGGAAACAATGACGCCGTCGGAGCTCATCAGCGCCATCCTGAAATGCGAGACGGACCTCCTCTGGTTCGGCGGCATCGGCACATTCATCCGTGCGTCGACGGAAACCAACGAACAGGTCGGCGATCGCGCCAATGATGCGATCCGCGTGGTGGCGCAGGATGTGCGCGCGAAGGTGATCGGCGAAGGCGCCAACCTTGGCGTAACGCAGCTCGGTCGCATCGAGTTCGCGCGCAAGGGCGGCCGGATCAACACGGACTTTATCGACAATTCCGCGGGTGTGAACTCGTCCGACCTCGAAGTGAACATCAAGATCGCGCTGGGGCCTGCCGTGGCCTCTGGCCGGCTCAACACCGAACAGCGGCGCGAACTCCTTGCTTCGATGACCGAGGACGTAGCGGCAGCCTGCCTTGTCAACAACTATCAGCAGTCGCTCGCGCTGAGCCTTGCCGAGCGCAAGGGCGCGCGCGACCTCGGCTACATCTCCCGGCTGATGGAGTCTCTCGAGAACCGCGGTCTGCTTGACCGCAAGCTTGAAGGGCTTCCGAGCCGTGAGGAGATGGCACAGAGGCAGGCCACGGGAACGGGAATGACGCGGCCCGAGCTCGCCGTCCTGCTGAGCTACGCGAAGATCGCCCTCTCCGACGATCTTATCCGCAGCTCACTTCCCGACGATCCCGTTTGCGAGCCGCTGCTCATCAATTACTTCCCGCACGCGCTGCGCGAGCGCTTCCTCGACGACATCAAGGCGCACCGCCTACGGCGCGAAATCATCGTCACTGGACTGACCAACGCATTGCTCAACCGCGGCGGCCCGGCGATGGCTGTCCGGCTTGGTGACGAGACTGGACGGGAGCCAGCTGACATTGCCGCCGCCTTCATTGCGGCCAGCGCAATCTTCCAGCTGCCGGAGCTGTGGCACGCCATCGACCAGCTCGACAACAAGATCCCGGGGCAGTTCCAGCTCGATCTCTATGCCCGCGTTCAGGACTTCCTGATCGAAGCCGTAACAAACATGCTGCGGCACGGCAGGGATGGGAGCCTGGCGGCTACTATCGCCGCCCACCACGCGGGAACCCAGCAGCTTGCCTCTATCCTGGCAGCGTGCCTCACGCCCCATCAGCTCGACCGGTTGACACGTACGCGCGAGGAGCTGACCCGGAATGGCGCGCCCCAGGACCTTGCCCGACGACTCGCGGCTCTCGACTACCTCACTCATGCGACGACCATTACGCGGCTTGCGCATGAGACGGGCCGGCCGCTCGCCGATGCAGCCCGCATCGCATTCGCGGCCAGCGAGTATTTCCGTGTCGACGAGCTGAAGCAGCTCACTGCATCACTCCACCTTCGGGACTATTACGACCAGCTCGCCATCAACGGCGCCATCCGTACACTGGACACTGCCCGCCGGGCGTTGGCGCGCGAGATCTTGAGCAGGCCAGGGTCGGTTGATCTGGGCGAGTGGGAGAAAGAGCGTGGAGTGCTGCTGGCGCGAGCCAAGTCGGCACTTGACGAGATGGCTGCAACGGGCGACGTGACCGTATCTCGTCTGACGGTCGCCGCCTCTCAGGTGCGCGACCTGATTGCGACGGACGCGTAGCAAGGCAAGGCGCGGGAGCAGCCAATTGCAAATCTCATCACCGGCTACGGATGCGCACGCCGTGCCCGTAGCAAAAGCCCCCCTGCGGGCTTTGGCTGGCTGGGTGTTGGTCGACTGGGCCCTGCAGCCCTACTACACTCTCGTTCTGACGTTCCTCTTCGCGCCGTACTTCACCTCGGCGGTCGTGGATGATCCTGTCCGGGGCCAGGCGTTGTGGGGCTATGCGGCCGCGACCGCTGGCGTGCTGATTGCCATTGGCAGCCCGCTGCTCGGCGCTGTGGCCGACAGCGGCGGCCGGCGCAAACCGTGGGTGGGCCTGTTTGCGTTGATGCTCGCTTTTGGGCTTGCGGCGTTGTGGTGGGCGACGCCGGGCGCCTCGTTGCCGACGATCATTGCTGTTCTCACGGCCTTTGTGATCGCCACCATCGCCGCCGAATTCGCTACCGTTTTCACCAACGCGATCATGCCGACGCTGGTCCCCTCAGGCCAGCTCGGCCGGCTCTCCGGCGTGGGCTGGGCAACCGGTTACGTTGGCGGGCTGGTGAGTCTTTGCGTGGTCGCCGGCTTCCTCGTGACCAATCCCGCAACCGGCAAGACACTGCTTGGCTTTGAACCGTGGCTGGCCCTCGACGTCACTCAGCGGGAAGGCGATCGCCTCGTCGGCCCGTTCTCTGCCATGTGGGCGCTGGTGTTCCTGATCCCCTTCTTCCTGTTCGTGCCTGACCGCCGCCCGCTATCGGGTATGCCGCGCACGAACGGATCCGCGCTTCGGGATTTGTGGAACACGGTGCGCCTGCTGCCCCGCCAGCGCGACATGCTCTACTTCCTCATCGCGCGGGCGCTGTACTCGGATGGACTCTCAGCCATCTTCGTTTTCGGGGGCATCTACGGCACCGCCGTGTTCGGCTGGGAAGCCATCGAGCGCGGCATCTTTGGCATCATTCTCATCACGGTAGGAGTCATCGGCGCGCTGGTGGGTGGCACGTTTGACGACCGCTTCGGAGCGAAACGCGTCGTTATCGGCGCCCTTGTGCTGCTCATGATCGGCTGCGTTGGGATCCTTTCGGTCAGCCCCCAGTACGTTTTGTTTGTCGTGCCGATCGAACCGAAAGCGTCGGGTTCAGCGCCGTTCTCGAGCACTGGAGAAATGGTCTTCCTGGGCTTTGCCTGCTTCGTGGCTCTCGCGGCTGCGCCCAACCAGGCCGCCAGCCGAACCCTTCTTGCCCGTCTCGCACCGCCAGAGCAGCATGACGCAGTACTTCGGACTGTTCGCGTTTTCGGGGAAAGTCACAGCCTTCCTAGCCCCGCTCTCGGTCGCTGCGCTGACGACGGTCACGGGAAGTCAACGGGCTGGAATAGGGGCGATCCTCATATTCCTGCTCACCGGGCTCGTTTTGTTATTGCCCGTACGCGAAAAGCAGTCGGACTGAGGTCAGGACTTCGGACGCTCAGCGACCATGAACCATTCGGGCCCGGCAATCGGATCGTGCCAGACCCTCCGCCAACGGAAGCCTGCCCGCTCATAGGCCCGCACGGCCGCTTCGTTCTCGATCGGCGCGAAAATGCAAACGGCGACTGCCAGGGTAGTCGAAAAGACCTCGTCCTTGAGTAGCTGCAGGGCAGCTTCGCCCACGCCTTTGCCGCGGTGGTTTTCGGAAGCAATGAAGATGTCGAGATCCCAGGTGCCTGGGCTTAGATCGTCGGGCAGCGCCTCGCCCCAGAGCGTGGCATCGACGGCGTGGGCGTAACCGACCGGGGTGCCGTCGACCTCGATGATCCGGGAAATGGCATGCGTGCTGTCGAGCGCCATCAGCACTTCGGCCTCGGCGCTTGCCTGCGGGCCCCACCAGCGCTGGATATCGGGTCGCGCAAGCCAGCGGCGAATGAGCGGCCAGTCAGCTGTCGAGGCGGGCCGCAGTCTCACTTCTGAAGTGCTGCCCGCCCCCGTCATGGCCCTAGTGCCGGAAATGCCGAACGCCGGTGAAAACCATCGCGAGGCCGCGCTCGTCCGCGGCGCGTATCACCTCTTCGTCCCGCATCGATCCGCCGGGCTGGATGACAGCCGTCGCTCCAGCCTCCGCAGCGGCAATGAGCCCGTCGGCGAACGGGAAGAACGCATCTGAGGCGACCACCGATCCCTTGGCGAGAGACTCCGAAAAGCCCGCAGCCTTCGCTGCCTCCTCCGCTTTCCAGGCGGCGATACGAGCCGAGTCCACGCGGCTCATCTGCCCAGCGCCGATGCCAACGGTCGCGCTATTCTTGGCGTAGACGATGGTGTTGGATTTGACGTGCTTGGCGACGCGGAATGCGAACTTGAGGTCCTCCAGCTCCTGGGGCGTCGGCTGACGCTTCGTGACCACCTTCAGTTCCATGTCGTCCACGCTTGCGGAGTCGCGCGACTGGACCAAAAGCCCGCCAGCCAGAGAACGGAACGTCACGCCCGGCGCGCGCGGATCGGGCAATCCGCCGGTCGTCAGAAGACGCAGGTTCTTCTTGGCTGCGAAGATTGCCTTGGCTTCGGGCGTCACATCGGGGGCAATCACCACCTCAGTGAAGATCTTCGTGATCTCCTCAGCAGCCTCGGCATCGATGGGCCTGTTGAGCGCGATAATGCCGCCAAAAGCACTGACCGGATCGCAACGGAGCGCCAACAGGTAGGCCTCCTTCAGCGTTGGCGCGCAAGCGACCCCGCAAGGGTTGGCGTGTTTGATGATGGCAACCGCGGCACTCTTCTGCGGGTCGAACTCCGCTACCAACTCGAAAGCCGCGTCCGTGTCGTTGAGATTGTTGTAGGACAGCTCCTTGCCCTGGTGCTGAACTGCGGTGGCGACGCCCGGCCGCTGCTCCCCAGTGCGATAAAACGCAGCCCACTGATGGGGATTTTCACCGTAGCGGAGCTGCTGCACGAGCTTGCCGCCGAATGTGCGCCAGGTAGGCGCCGTATCGCCCAGCTCCTTCGCGAACCAGCCACTGATCGCGGCATCGTAGGCAGCCGTGCGCGCGTAGGCCTTGGCGGCAAGGTAACGACGCAGCTCCAGGCTGGTTGAACCACCGCGGCTCTGCATCTCGGAGATGACCCGCGCGTAATCCTCGGGGTCGACAACAACCGTGACGCTCGCGTGGTTCTTGGCAGCCGCGCGGATCATGGCGGGCCCGCCGATGTCGATGTTCTCGATGCACTCATCCGTGCTGGCACCACGGGCCACCGTCGCCTCGAAAGGATAGAGGTTCACGACTAGAAGATCGATCGGCGCGATGCCGTGCTCCGCAGCCGCCCGGTCGTGATCCTCACGACCGCGAATGGCAAGGAGGCCACCGTGCACTTTCGGATGCAGAGTCTTGAGGCGGCCATCCATCATCTCGGGGAAACCGGTGTGCTCGGCGATGTCCTTCACGGGCAGCCCGGCATTCTTGATCGCAGCAGCCGTCCCGCCTGTCGAAATCAGCTCGACACCTGCCCCGTGGAGAAAGCGCGCCAGCTCTTCGAGACCAGTCTTGTCGGAAACGGAAAGGAGGGCGCGGCGGATCACCGGGTCGCTCATGTCAATCGGTCCTCAAGGTACGTTGGTCAGGCGCGGAGGCGCGCCGTCGGCGCCTACCACAAAACGCCGCTGCCCACAAAAAGGGTCACCGTCGCAGGTGATCAGGTGCGGCGCTCCAGCTCCCAGGTGACCTCGTTCTCTCCGTAGCAGGCCCCTCTCAGCACGATCTGTAAGGACCGGCGAGGGCCGGAAAGATCGGCGCAATAGAAGCTGTCCTCGATCGACACGTGAGCCCCCTTTGCCGAAAACGCCCAGCGCTCGCCATTGGGCAGGACGACTTCCGTTCTCCCCCCCTTTGGCGCCTCAGTACACGCCACGTCCGGGTGGAGATGGAAGTGGATCGCGAAGGGCACGTCCATTGAAAGCCGCAGCTGGCCGCGCGGGGGACCAAGCTTGTCGACGCCTGTCAGCTTGCCGCCGCTCACATCCAACGTGAGCTGCCGCCGGTGGATGATGCCGAACTGTCGCCGGTATCCGTCGTGATGCGCTTTGAGGGCGATGCCGCCGTCGGGCAAATCCTGCACGCGCGCCCACACATGTGCCGGGAAACGAATGGGCGGCGATCCGACGATCGTCTCGAGGAGATCGTTGAGAACCAGGCGCGACGATGATTTGCCGCCAAGGCAAAGCGTGTTGTGGCTTGCCGTTGCGCGTGAGGCGGCACGCCAATCCTGGTCGGCCGGTCCGGGGGCACCGCAATTGACGAACAGCGGATACTTGCCCGAGCTCATTTCGAACGAGAGGCAACCCGCGTGCGCCTGCCCAGCCAGCTCCAGTGGAGGCGGTGAGCCGACATCGGCGAGAATGATGGTTTCGCCGCGGGCAAGCCGCGCATATCCGGAATTCGGCGCGTGGGACGGCAGGCTAACCGGCGGGTCAGCGTAAGCGAGCACCGTCGCGATAAGGTCGAGATTGGGCGAGCCCATCCCGTTGAAGCGGCCCAGGGAGCCATCCCCAAGACGCATGAACCTGATAAACGGCAGCATCCGCTGGATGGCGTCAGAGAGCGCTTTGGGCGCCGCGCGATCGCGCACAGCAAAGCACTGCCGCAAGGGCAAGAGGTCCAGCAATAGCTCGACCGGTATACCCGGATTGCGGCTGATATGGCCACCGTCAGGCAGAATCTGCGCCTCCAGTTCAGCGGCGAAATCGTCCTCGATCTCGCGCAAATGCCGGTCGTGGCCTGCCACGCAGAGATCAGCCAGCACGAGAGCAATGAGGGACAACAGTCGAGGATAGCCCGCCGGCGCATCCCGCCACGTCGCCGACAGGCGGATCATCTGATCGCCGAGGCTGTCGGCAATCTTGTCGTAGGTCGCCTGATCGACGTCGTCCAGCAGCATGGACGCGTTCGACAGCCAGGAAATCAGACGCCGGCCGATAACGGGCGGCTCCCAGGCAACGCCACCGCGCGATCCATGCCTGCGAATCCATTCCAGGACGAGGTCAATGGCCTGATCGCGCGCTTCTTCGGTTTCTGCCGCCATAAGGTGGCGCAGCCAGCCGAAGCCGTGCAGCTCACGTTCCCATTCCTTGCTGGGTGGCTTGAGATCGAACGGCGACCCATCGCCGATGTAGGCCACAGCTCCGCCGAACCCGAACTGACCAATGGCAATTTCGTCAGCGAAGCTCGGGTCAGCCGTCCTCAAATCTTGCGGAACGATCAACAGTTCATCGGCAACAGGCGCCCCGAAGCGCCAACGCAACAACCGTGAGCTGAGCAACCGGGCCACAGCCGCGCGCCGCACGCGGTCTGTCGCGAGGCGGGCCAAGCGCGTCTGTTCGGAAAACGTGAGCGAAGCCACAGAAGACTCCCGCCGCAAGCCGGCTGCCTACATCCGGCACTGATCATGCTCTCGGATATGCCCGTCGGGAAGGCTTCTCAAGGCTCATGGGGATAACTTGTGCGCGGCTTGTGAACCTTGCGTGGACCGGAAATCACACCCGGCTCACAGTCGTGCGGCGACCCGACGCAAACGCGCCGCATAAAAGCCGTCCATGCCCGAAAGGTTCTCGCCCTCAAGTTGCAGATGGAAGGGGAAGGTCCGCAGATCACCTTCAGGAGTAACCCATTCTGGGGCGATACCCGCTTCTCCCGGCCGAATAGGCACGCGTTCAAATGCTCCGCTGGACAGCACGCACGCAATCTGCTGCGGCCCCTCTTCGGCCTCCAGGGAGCAAGTGCAGTAGACAAGAAGACCACCCGGCTTGATGAGCTTCGCTGCGGCTTCAAGCAACCGCTTTTGCAGCTCGACCAAGCGCTCCAGGTCACTTTCTCGTTTCAGGCGCAGCAGATCGGGATGACGCCGAATGGTGCCAGTGGACAGACAAGGCGCATCGAGAAGGACGGCATCGAATTGCTCACTTGGCGACCATTCCGTCACGTCTGCTTCGACAACCTCGGCCTCGAGCCGAAGCCGAGCCAGATTATCCTTCAGCCGCTCGATCCTTTTGGAGTCAATCTCGACCGCGGTCATCTTCGCACCGGCCGCAGCCAGCTCTGCCGTCTTGCCGCCAGGCGCGGCGCAGAGATCAGCTATGCGCTTGCCGGACACGTCGCCCAGTAGCTTTGCCGGCAGCGCGGCGGCAGCATCCTGAACCCACCAGGCCCCCTCGTTGAACCCTGGCAGGTTCTCAATCCGCCCCTGGGGAATGAGCCGGATTGATCCTGTCGGCAGTACCACGCCGCCGAGCCGCTCGGCCCAAATCTCGGGATTGGCCTTCGCCGTTATGTCTAGTGGCGCCTCGCGGAGAGATGCCTCGGCGATACGGCGCGCGGTCTCCTCACCGTAGGTTCTGGTCCAACGGTCAAGTAGCCATGCGGGCACATTGAGCCGCACGGGATCCTGGCCGGCCGCGATCTCCCTCCCACGCTCCGCTACGCGGCGCAACACAGCGTTGGTGAGGCGATCGAACCTGCGGGCGCGCGCATCACGGCGGGTCTGTTCAACGGCTAAATTAATGACGGCATGGGGCGGAGTGCCCAAGAAAACGAGCTGGGCAGCGCCAGCCATGAGGATCGACGTCAGCCGCCCCGTCTTTTTCGGCAGCGGACGTTCAATGAACTGTCCCAGGATTTCCGCCAGCTGACCATGACGGCGCAAAACCGTTGCCGTGATAAGCCGCGCTAGCCCGCGATCACTTGGCGAGAGTACGCGATACTCAGGCTGGGAAGAACAAGCTGCAAAGGCTTCGTCAAAGCTGCGGCCGCGGTCGAGAACAGCCGATATGAGGTCGACGGCCATCTCCCGCGGCAGCAATCCTGGAGGTTGTTTGCCGGCCTGGGATGC
>NICF_comb_assmDRAFT_10004266_pt1 | contig 9995 bp, 9 predicted proteins | sample NewIslPassag4_SG_FD_11279 | JGI IMG/M metagenome (IMG submission 11279) | reverse complement strand
TAAGGAAGAACACCAAAAGCGCTTACAAGGGAAAGGTTCTTTTCAAGTTCGCATCCAGAATCCAAAAAAGGTGCCTACACTAGCTTGACTCAGACAATCTGTGGAATTCCCCTTGACCCGGACGGGCGAAACGGATATAATCGTTAAGTTCCCTGAGTCGTCAGGGATGGGCTTGACAGGGAGTCTGACCGCAGCCCTGCGTGCGGAAGTGGCTCAGAGGTAGAGCATCGCCTTGCCAAGGCGAGGGTCGCGGGTTCGATTCCCGTCTTCCGCTCCATTGCGCGTGCCCATAGCTCAGCCGGATAGAGCGTTTGACTACGAATCAAAAGGTCGGGAGTTCGAATCTCTCTGGGCACGCCATCCTCTTCTTCATCGGGACGTAGCTCAGCTTGGTAGAGCACCTGGTTTGGGACCAGGGGGTCGCATGTTCGAATCGTGTCGTCCCGACCATTTTTATTTTTTCCATGTTTCGCAGACAAGCCAGCCTCCGCACGGGGGCTTTTTTTGTTGAAGGTTTATGCGCGGTTTGACCGATCCGCATACAGGCTCTCCAGATGGCGGGCGACGATCGCCCGGATGGCGCCGGGATCAACGGCATGCCTGCCCGCGACGCCGTGAACGGCCAGGCCGTCAATCAGCGCGTGCAGCCGGCGGGACTCCAGTTCAAGATCCGCATCCGGATTCAGCAGGCCTTGCCGCATCAGGGCAGCGAGCAATCCGCGGTACAGGCGGTACAGCTCGTCGTGCGTCTTGGCGGCCAGCGAGCCAAGACCGGCATTGGCGAGCGCCTTCCCGAGATAGGCGAGCCAGATGATCGCCTCGGTCTGCCGTTCCTCGTCCAGCGGCAGCGTCTGTTCGATGATCGTCACGACATCGCTGCGGATGTCGCCCGTAAGCCGCAGATTCACGATCCGCTCCCGGACCCGCTCGGCGACCCGGCCGAGCGCGTAGGCCAGCAGATCGTCCTGGCTGTTGAAATAATGGCGCAGCGAACCGAGCGACACGCCGGCTTCCTTCGCAATATTCCGGACGGAGGCGGCTTCAAGCCCGTTGCGGCGGATGACGCGCCACGCCGCGTCGGCCAGTTCGCGGCGGCGCAATTCGTGATCAACGATCTTCGGCATAATTCCATTATAGCCTCGTTGATTTTGCCAATACAACCGTGCTAAAATAACCGTTGATTTAGTACAAGTGTATTATAAAAATGATGAAACGCATTGGGGGCAGGAAACATGATCGCGGCGATGATCATTGCGTGCGAGATCGGATTTTGGGCGTTCGTGCTGTCCGGTCTCGCTTTCCGATACCTTCTCGGCATGCGCCGAACCGGGGCCGTGCTGCTCGCGTGCACGATTCTGATCGATCTTGCGCTGCTCGCGTTTACGGCGATTGACATCAGGCGGGGCGCGACGGCGGGATTTTTCCACGGGCTGGCGGCCGTCTATGTCGCGGTTTCGCTTGTGTTCGGGAAGCAGATGATCCGATGGGCGGACGGCAAGTTCGCCCGCCGGTTCGCAGGCGGGCCCGGTCCCGCGCCGAAACCGAAGTATGGCGCGGAACACGCGCGGTATGAACGGATCATGTGGCTCAAGCATCTGCTGGCCTGGACGATCGGAAGCGCCATTCTGGGCGGATTGGCGCTGTACATCGGCGACCTCGGAAGAAGCAAGGAACTGCTGGTCATGATCCTGCGCTGGGCCGTCGTGCTCGGGATCGATTTCCTCATCAGCTTCAGCTATACGATCTGGCCGCGCCGGGAGAAGGCGGCATAGCGGCAGGTCCGCCGTCATGCTCGCCGCGTTCGGGCCGCCCGCGCCCGTTGCCGCGGCATGATCCGCCGCCCTGTTCCGCGCGGCTTCCGGAACCGCCCGGCGTCCTGCCGACAGGGCGGCGGCAACTGAATTCTTACCGCGGCTCCAGCAGGGCGATCCGCCGCTTGCCGGCCTTGAGAAGCTCCAGCCGCCGGAAGCTTTCATGCCGGAGCTTGAGCGATTTGTCCGCGATCAGCGCGACGATCGACTTGCCGGGCTGAAGCAGGGGAAGCAGGCTGTCCAGCATGCGGGCGGCCGGTTCGGCGCTCCCGCCTTGCCAGCCGGTCAAATGGCCGTAGGGCAGATCGGCGATGACGACGTTGACGGGACATGCGCCGCCGTTCCGGAGGGCGTCCGGCGCGCCGGCCGTGATGTCCGCCGGGAATACCTCGATGATTTCGACGTTGCCCCGCTCGCGATACCGCTCCAAGATCGCCGCGCTCTCGAGCGCTTCCCGATGGGACGGCTTGCCGTAGAGCGCGTGCAGCTCGCGAATCTGTTCCGTCCGCGCCCGCATCCCTTCCGCGGTCAGCAGCGACAGATTGCGCCGCGCCGCTTCCAGCATGGCCTCGTCGATGTCGGAAGCGTACACGGCGCGGATTCGCGGGCCGTGCATAAGGCCGATGACCGTCAGCAGGTAGCCGCTGCCGCAGCAGGGATCATAGACGGCATAAGGTTTCGGACACCCCCGCTGCTCAAGAGCATGAAAACAGCGCTGCGCGATTTCGTCCGCGAGCCGGACCGGAAACGGCGCGGCGCCTTTCGCGTTGTACAGCACCCGGCCGCTCGCGAAATGTTCGCGGGGCTTGTTCGCGGCGAAACGATACTCCAAACCCCATCACCTGACCATTCCGTGATACGGGCATCATACCATATTTCGCCGGCGATCGGCAGAAGCGGAACAAGCGGCCGGGTCCGCCCGCCCGTCCGCCGGCGCACGATAAGCGCGTTCTTCCCCGTCGTTCCTTCCCGTCCTCGTTCCCGCGTCGGCTCGCGTCCGGACAGCCCGCCCGGCCCGGGACCGGCGATCCCGGACGAACGGCCAACCTCGCCTTCCTGCTGCCTGAACCCGGCAAACCCTCGCGTCCGGACATGCCAGAATGCCGGACTCTGTGCTATAATGCTTTCGACCGAAAACTTGAGGGGGAACCGCACTTGCGCATTGGAGCGATCGAGGCCGGCGGCACGAAGTTCGTGTGCGGCGTCGGCGACGAAAACGGCAACATTGAAGACCGCGTTTCTTTCCCGACGGAGAAGCCAGAACCGACGCTTGAGCGGGTTATCGAATATTTCCGGGACAAAGGGGTGGAGGCGATCGGCATCGGCACGTTCGGTCCGATCGACATCAATCCGGACAGTCCGACCTACGGCCATGTGACGACGACGCCGAAGCCCGGCTGGTCGGGATTCGACTTCCTCGGCACGATGAAGCGGGCGTTCGATGTGCCGTTCGGCTGGGATACCGACGTGAACGCCGCCGCGTTCGGCGAGGCGGCCTGGGGAGCGGCGAAGGGGCTTGACAGCTGCCTCTACTACACGTTCGGCACCGGCGTCGGCGTCGGCATCTACGCGGAAGGCCGGCTCGTGCACGGCCTGGTCCATCCCGAAGGCGGACACGTGCTGATCCGCCGGCATCCCGACGATACATATGAAGGATTCTGCCCGTACCACGGCGACTGCCTGGAAGGGATGGCCGCGGGACCGGCGATCGAACGGCGATGGGGCGTGAAGGGAAGCGAGCTGCCGCCCGACCATCCGGCCTGGCCGTTGGAGGCGTTCTACATCGGACAGGCGCTGGCGTCCTCCATCGTGCTGCTCTCGCCGAAGAAGGTCATCCTCGGCGGCGGCGTCATGCACCAGAAGCAGTTGTTCCCGATGATCCGCGAAGAAGTGAAGCGGAACTTGAACGGCTATGTGGCGCATGATGCGATCCTGAAAGACATCGACCATTATATCGTGCCGCCGGGACTCGGCGACAACGCCGGCCTGTGCGGGGCGCTCGCCCTGGGGCTGGCTGCGCTGCGCGGCAAGCCGTGACGCGGCAAGCGGCCGCCTTCCCGTCCGTGCGGAGGGAAGGCGGTTTCATTTCCGGGCGCGCGGCGCGAGCCTTTTGTCACATATGGGAGGCATATCGGCATGACGGTTCTGCAGAACATCTCGATGCTTCTTACGATATGCAACCTGCTGTTCGCCGCGGCGATCGTTTTCCTGGAACGGCGCAACGTGGCGGCGACCTGGGCCTGGGTGCTCGTCCTCGTGTTTCTTCCCGGTCTCGGCTTCATGCTGTATCTGCTGTTCGGACAGAATCTGCGGCGCCGCCGGTTCCAGCGGATCCGCGCCGCGAACCGGAAGCGGACCGAATCGATCGTAAGCCGGCAGCGCGAGACGTTCGCGGAGAGCCGCATCGCGTTCAACGATCCGGCCATGGAGCCGCACCGCGATTTCATGTACCTGAACCTGTCGAGCGCGCACGCGATCTATACGCAGGACAACGAGGTCGACATATTCGCCGACGGCGATTCGAAATTCGAGCGCCTCATGGCCGATATCGAGGCGGCGCGGGATCATATCCACCTGATGTACTACATCGTGCGGGATGACAAGCTCGGACGGCAGCTGCTGGACAAACTGGTCGAGAAGGCGGCGTCCGGCGTCGAAGTCCGTTTTCTGGCCGACCATATCGGCTCGCACCGGCTGCCGAGGAAATTTTTCCGGCCGCTGGTCGAGGCGGGAGGGCAGGCGGCGATGTTCTTTCCGATCCGGTTCGGCCAGCTCAGCCCGCGGATCAATTACCGCAACCACCGCAAGCTGGCCGTCATCGACGGCCGGATCGGCTACATCGGCGGGTTCAACGTCGGCGACGAATATTGCGGCCGCGATCCGCGGTTCGGCTTCTGGCGCGACACGCATCTCAGGGTTCGCGGGTCGGCCGTGCGGCAGATGCAGGCGCGCTTCATGTTCGACTGGAACATGGCCTCGCCCGCCCGGCCGCTTGTCACCGGGGACCGGTACTTTCCGCGGGAGCCCGGCCCCGGCCGCGTCGGCATGCAGATCGTCGCGAGCGGTCCCGACCAGGATCTGGAGCAGATCAAGTACGGCCTGATCAAAATGATCCACGAAGCCGAGAAGTTCATCTACATCCAGACGCCTTACTTCGTTCCGGACGAAAGCTTCCTGACCGCGATCCGGATCGCGTCGCTCTCCGGCATCGACGTCAGGCTCATGATTCCGGAACGTCCCGATCACCGGATCGTCTATTACGCGTCGTTCGCCCATCTCGACGAACTGCTCAAGACCGGCGTTCGCGTGTATCTGTACCGCAAGGGATTCCTGCACGCCAAGACGATCGTCGTGGACGGCAAAATCGCGACCGTCGGCACGGCCAACATCGACAACCGCAGCTTCAGGCTCAATTTCGAGGTGAACGCGTTCCTGTTCGATTCGGAAGTCTCGGGCCGGCTTCAGGCCCTGTTCGAGGAAGATCTGCAGGAATGCGTCGAGCTGACGCCGGACATGTACCATGAGCGGCCGATGGTGCACAAGGCGCGCGAGTCGGTGGCGCGGCTGCTCTCGCCGCTCATGTAGTCGACGAAGACAGAGAGAGAAAGCCGCGCCGGGAACGCGGGACCCGGCGTGGAGGCGGGAGAGACATGGAGACGGAACGGAGAAAACCATCCTCGCTCAGACGAATATCGCGATACATGGCGGCCAGGACGACGAAGGCGTTCAGTCGCGACTCGGCCGGCTGGATGGCGGCGAGCGCCGGCGTCGCCGTCGTCTGGACGGCGCTCGCCGCGGTGTGCGCCCTCGGCATCCCGACCGGGCTCGGCTACGGATTCGACGCGACGCTGCTGATTGCGGCCGGCCTGATCGGCCTGTGGGCGATCGGCGCGGCGCTCGCTTGCGTCTTCTCGTGGCTCATGCTGCCGATCCCGCGGCTTTTTGCCGGCATCTTCATCACCTCGACGGCCGGGATGACGTTCGCGCTGGCCGATACGGGGATGGGATGGGCGGGACCGGTCGTCGCCGCGGTCATCACGGGCATCGGAGCCGCGGGAGGCGGGGTTGTCATGGCGCTCGCCGGAGCCCGGCGGAATCCGGCGCGGTCGGCCATCTCCGTCATCGCGGCGGCGGCGGCCGCCTTCCTGCTCACGGCGGGCACGCCGCTTGTTCCGGAAGGCGAGGCCGGCGTGCTGACGGCGGACGACCAGGTCGTCGAAACGGATGAGGCCGCCGCCGATGACGCCGCAAGCGGGCTCGCGGCCGGCCCCGGGCCGTACGCGTATGCCCATTTCACCTATGGAAGCGGAACGGACAGGCACAGGGCGGAATACGGGGAAGAAGCGGACGTCATCACCCGGACGGTCGACGCGACGTCCATCCATCCGAAATGGTCGCCGATCCGCAGCCGGTTCTGGGGATTCGGCACAGGCAGGCTGCCCCTCAACGGCCGGGTGTGGATGCCGGAGGGGGACGGGCCGTTCCCGCTCGTCCTGATCGTGCACGGCAACCATCTGATGGAGGAATTCTCGGACGAAGGGTACGCCTATCTCGGCGAGCGGCTTGCGAGCCGCGGCATCATCGCCGTGTCGGTCGACGAGAATTTCCTGAACTACTCCGTCTGGAGCGGCATTCCGAGGCCGGACATGAAGCTGAGGAGCTGGCTTCTGCTTCGGCACCTGACCGGGATCGCCGAGCTGAGCCGGACGCCGGGCAATCCGTTCAGCGGCCGCGTCGATCTCGGCAAGGTCGGCCTGATCGGCCATTCGCGGGGCGGCCAGGCGGCGGCCATGGCGGCCGACCACTCCCGCTGGTTCGCGGACGATCCGACGCTCGCCGCCGTCGGCGGCGAGATCCGCATCGTCTCGGTGGTGGCGATCGCGCCGACCGACATGGCGGTGGACGGGAAGCGGGCGGAGCTTCGAAACGTCAATTACCTGACAATACACGGCTCCCGCGACGCCGATCTGCAGAATTTCTACGGCGACCAGCAGTATATGCGGACAACGCTGGACGGCGGGGCGGATCTGTTCAAGGCGGAGATCTACATCGAGGGCGCGAACCACGGGCAGTTCAACACGACCTGGGGACGCTTCGACCTGTCGATGCCGTCCGGCATGCTGCTCAACACCCGGGATCTGATGGACGGCGACGCGCAGCGCGAGGCGGCGGCAAGCTACATCGCGGCGTTCATGGAGGCGACGCTCTTCGGGAAGAGCGAATACCGGGCCGTCTTCTCCGATCCGGACATCCGGCAGTCGTACGCGGCGGACGCCGTCGTCTTCGGCCGGTACGAGGCCGGCGACTATGTGCCGGTCAGCCGGTTCGAGCAGCCGGATGTCCGGCGGCCCGGGTTCGGCGTCACCGCGGACGCGGAGGGCGTGACGGAGTGGACGCACGCGGCCGCGCTGAACCGCGACGGCAAGAGCCGGGGCTACAAAGGGCTGGTGCTGGCGTGGGAGGACGAGGCGCGGTACACGATCGCGTTTGACGAAGGATACGGGCCGGCGGAAGGACGCGAAGGGGCATCCTCGATTGCGTTTTCCCTGGCGGATCTGTCCCATGAACTGCCCGCAAGCGGCGCATATGCGGTCGAGATCGAGGTGGAAGGGGCGGGCGGCATGACCGCGCGGCTGCCGCTGGACCGGTTCGGCGTGCTGAAATCGCCCCCCCGCGTCACGTACACGATCCACCGTTTTCTGGAGCGGCGGTTCGGGAACGGAAAATACAAGGCGGACGTCGAGCCGGTGTTCGAGACGTTCATCGCGCCGCTCGAGGCGTTCGCGGAGGCGCGGCCGGGCCTGGCGGAGGGCGGCATCCGCTCGATCACGCTGCACATTGCGGGCGGGCCCGGGAAGCTGATGATGGATGATATCGGATTTTATCCGGACAGGTGACGGACGCCTGTCCTTTTCGCCTGGCGGATGTTTCGCGGCGGACGGCCTCGGCCATACTGGTGACGAGGAAAGGAGGGGGACGGATGCCGATCCTGCCCGTTCACGAGCGGCTGGCCGAGCTGTGGGTGATCCGGAGCCGGCGTCCGCTCACGGAAGCCGAGGAGATGGACTTCGAACATTGCCTGGCGCTCAACGCCTCGTATTGCCGGCAGCTCGCCCATCTGAAAAATCTGTCGCTGCTCGCGGCCATGACGAACGATACGGAGTGGCAGCACGAGATCTGCAGGCGGATCGAGAAACTGACGCGGTAAGGTTCCGACGGTTCCCGCGCGAAGTCCGGCGCTTCGGCGGGGATTTTTTTGCGCGCATAACCGGAATCGGGGAGGACATACTACTTCTGGTCGGCGGACCGCCGGCACGCTCATCCGGTCGGCGAACCGCCGGCACGATTCTCGATTCATCAAGGAGGCGTTACATAGTGGCAGCGAATCTTGGCGCGCATGAAGTAATGGAAGTTCACGAAGTGCTGAACGGCACGGTTGACGTGATCAACCAGCTACAGCTCCTGCGTCCGCGGGTGCGGGACCAGCGACTGGCCCAGATTGTCGATCATCAGCTTCAGTTCGCGGTCACCGGGTACAACGCGATGGTGGATCTGCTGCACCGGCAGGGCGCGGGCGGCGCGATGCCTTACCGGGCCCTGAAGAACGCATTCCAGCCGACCTACGGTCTCGACCATCCGGGCACGGTCAGCCCGAACACGTCTGCGGACCAGCTGGACGACCGGGACATCGCGAGCATCGTGCTCAACCTGCACAAGGCGTCCGCCGCGAAGAAAATGCTCGCCGCGCTCGAGTGCGCCAACCCGGACATCCGCCGCGCCATCCAGCAGGGGGCCGTCAACTGCGCGGAGCAGGCGTACGAGATCTGGCAGTACATGAACGAGCAAGGGTATTATCAGGTGCCGACGCTGAAGGATGTGACGACGCAGACGATGTCGAACATCTATCAGCCCGCGGGCACGCCGCAGAACGTGCCGACGAGCCCGAGCGGGGTGCAATGGCAGCAGCCGCAGAACTTCTCGAACGCGCTGCAATAAAGCAGAGCTTGGGAGAACGACCCGCCGTCCGCCGGGTCGTTTTCGCGCATCGGCCGGATCGGCGCGGGGCGCTTGACGTGAAAGGAGCGTGAAGGAATTGGCGGAACGGAATGTGCTGGCCTATTTCAGAAGCGAGGAGGAGGCGAAGGCGGCGCTGGCCGGAATGTCCCATCTGCGCATTGCGGACAGCTCGATCCGGCGGGTCGACCGGTATCCGGGAGGCGGAATGCACGACATCATGAACCCGTTGAGCTCGGATTTTCCGGGCCTCGGCTACCTGGTGTACGGCACCGACTTCACGAACAGCAGCGCGTCCATTCTCGCGGCGGCCGACGTCAGCGCGAGCGGGCTCAGCTCGGGCGGACCGGACAACCGGGTGACCGGGCGGGACGTGCTGCTGACGGTCGTCGTCGACGAGCAGGACTACGAGCAGGCGGTCCGGATCGCGATGGACGCGGGAGCGGTGGTCTAGGCCGGCGGGACGCGGGAGCAGAAAGGAGGGGATGCGGCGGGCCGCAGCGTAAGGCCGGCGTGGTGCGGAAGAGGAGGGATGCGGAAGCGGCGCTTCGGATCGAAGGATGCGGGAATCGCGGCCCGGGCGGCGGGGAGCTTTTCGCGGCGCGGCGGAATGGGATATGATGGTTCATGAGGTGAATGGGGATGAACGATACCCGATCGAGGACCGATGTGCTGGATCTGATCATGAACCATCGGTCGATCCGCGCGTTTCGCAACGAACCCGTGCCGGAAGCCGATCTGCGCGCGATGATCCGGGCGGCGCAGCAGGCTTCGACTTCGTCCAACATGCAGGCGTACAGCGTCATCCGCGTGACGGATCGGCGCTTGCGCGCCGAGTTGGCGGAGATCGCGGGGCGGCAGCAATATGTCGAGACCTGTCCCGAATTTCTCGTCTGGTGCGCCGATATGGAGCGGCTTCGGATCGCGGCGGGAATCGAGCCGTCCGCGATGCCCTGCAACGCCGAGGCCTATACGATCGCGGCGATCGACGCGGCGCTGGCCGCGCAGAACGCGGCGGTCGCGGCGGAATCGCTCGGCTATGGCATATGCTACATCGGCGCCGTCCGCAACGACATCGCGAAGACCGCGGCGCTGCTCGGACTTCCGCAGCGCGTCGTGCCGCTGTTCGGCATGTGCATCGGCAGGCCGGATCAGCAGCCGCTGCTCCGG
>NICF_comb_assmDRAFT_10004265_pt1 | contig 9996 bp, 6 predicted proteins | sample NewIslPassag4_SG_FD_11279 | JGI IMG/M metagenome (IMG submission 11279) | reverse complement strand
TTTTCTTTTTTCGCCGCCGTGTCGCCACCACCAGACTCCGAGCCCTCGGCAGGCGGATGGACCGAGCAGCGCGAGCGGAGCCTGGCAGACGCTTCGTTTGCACCCGCGCCAGACGGGCAGGCCTTCTGCCGCGGGCGTTCCGCCGCGAAACGCCCGGCATGGACCCAGGATGGCCCGCATTGCGTCAACGTCTGCCGGAGCCTCGAGGCTTCGGCGTTCGCGTCGGCAAAGCGGCGGGGCGAAAGTGGAGTTCAGGCGGGCGCCGCCAGGGCGGTTCGGTATCGCTCGCGCGCGGCAAAGAGCTCGGCCAGCCGTCCGTCGGCATAGGCCCGGACGAGTTCTCGAAACTCGCCCGCCTGGAGGCGCCGCAGGTAGTGGTGCTTGCGGGCGTGGTAGCGGGAGACGGCCCAGGCCGCCTCGACCGCCGCGAGACCGCCGCGAAGGAGGCCGCCCTTGAGGACGCAGTTGCGCAGGACGTGCACCGGCCGGGCCAGCCAGGCGCGGCCCGGGCGTCGGCCGGAGGCGTGGGCCTGCACCGCCCACAGGAGTGCGTACCAGTCCTGCTTCGCCTCGAGCTCTTCCGTCGATGTCATGAAGCGGTGTTCGATGGGGGCGCGGAGGCGTGCGGCGGGGCGCCGGGGCAAGGCCTCGTGAACGATCATCTCCGGCTTCCAGGTGGCCGCGTCGCGGCGGACCAGGCGGACGTGCCACTCGGTGCGCAGGACGAAGCTTCGCGAGGGAAATTGGACCCAGTCCCGCCTCGGCAAGAGGTAGTGCGGAAGGTGGGGATTCGAGCGGCGCCACCCCGCGATGGCCTCCGCGGCTTCGGGCGCGAGCCGCTCGTCCGAGTCGAGGAAGAAGAGATAGTCGCAGTTCGCCAATTCGCGGGCCGCGGCCTGGCGCGCCGCGCCATAGCCGTGCCACGGCAGTACGACCGAGCGAACCCCTCTCGAGCGAACGATCTCCGCCGAGCCATCGGTGGAACAGGAATCGACCGCCACCACCTCGTCACAGACCGAAAGCAGCGAGTCGAGGCAGTCGCCGAGCGTTTCGCGGTTGTTGCCGTGGATGACGAAGCCGCCGAGGCGCATGGCCGGCATCTTGCCGACGAAGCTCGCCGAGGTCCATCGGCTCCAGCGACGCCTCAGCCGTAGGCGGTGCGATAGTCGATGCCGTCGTCCTCGCTCTGGCCGTGGAAACGGGGGTCGGGAAGGGCGGTGGAGAAGAACTCGTCGAGGGCGCGACGGACCTCGTCCACGGTCTCCAGCTCCATGGCGCGGGCGCGGAAGTTGGCGGCGCCCACCAGACCGCGGGAGTACCAGCCGATGTGGTTGCGGAAGGTCCGCACCGCAGCGCGTGGATCCTCGCGGAAGGCGACGTGATCCTCGAAGTGCTCCAGCACCACGCGGTGGCGCTCCTCCGGCGTCGGGGGCGGTCCGCCCTGGAGCTGGCGGAAGAGCCAAGGATTGCCGAGCGCGCCCCGGCCGATCATCACCGCGTCGCAGCCCGTCTCCTCGAGCATGCGATGGGCGTCGGCCACGGTCTTGACGTCGCCGTTGCCGATCACGGGGATCTCGAGCGCTTCCTTGAGCTCGCGGATCAGGCTCCAGTCCGCGCGGCCCGAGTAGCCCTGCGCCCGCGTCCGCGGATGGAGTGCGATGGCCACGCAGCCGGCCTCTTGCAGCGCGAGGCCGACCTCCACGCAGTTGATGCGCTTCGAATCGAGGCCAGAGCGGATCTTGGCGGTGACGGGCAGGCCGGTCGCCTCGCGGATCCTCCTCACGATCTCCGCGGCGCGCGCCGGGTCGGCCATGAGCGCGCAGCCGGCCCCGCTCTTGAAGACTTTGGGGACGGGGCAGCCCATGTTGATGTCGATGATGTCGGCCCCGTGCTCCTTGGCCACCACGGCGGCGCGCGCCATGGAATCGGGATTGCCGCCGAAGATCTGCACGGCGAAGGGGCGCTCCGCCTCCTCGTCGCGTCGAAGGTAGCGGAGCGTGCGGGCGGAGGCGCGGACGAGCCCCTCGGAGGAGACCAGCTCGGTCGGGCAGAGGCCGGCGCCATAGCGGAACGCCAGACGACGGAAGGGCATCTCGCTGACACCGGCCATGGGCGCCAGGATCCACTTGCTCTTCAGCTCGATCGCTCCGATTCGCATGCCCCGACCCTTCCAACCCGCGCTGATCACCTCGCCATTTCCAGACAGCCGGGCGCCTGCCTGCTAGACTGTCGGCCATCTACCATGGCACGGCTGCACTTGATCATCGAGAAGCTACACTCCTCGGGAGCGAGGGATCTGGTGTTCGAGACGGGCACGCCTGGCCACTTCCGCTTCCCACAGGGCAAGCGGCCCGTCTATCGGGAGTCTCTATCGACCGAGCAGATCATCGGGCTCTTCGCGGAGTTGGTTCCCGCCGCCGCGTGGAGGCGGCTCGATGTCGAGGGGACGATCCGCCTTCCGATCGACGTGCCCTCCGGTCCGGTGGAGGTGGTCCTCGCGCGCCGCCCCGACGGGCTGACCGCGATCGTCCGGCCGAGGCCCGCGGGAGAGGCGCGAACGGAGGCGACCCAGGCCGCCGAGCCGCAAGCCGCAGCGACGGAAGGGGGCGAACGCCGGGTCGTCGAAATCGAGAAGCCCGCCGCGACTCTCTCCGACGAGCCGGCGGAGGCGATGGCCCAACTCCTCGACTTCATGGTCGAAAGAAGGGCCTCGGACCTCCACCTCGTCGCCGGCAGCCCTCCCATCTTCCGTATCGACGGCGATCTGGTTCCGGCGGAGGACCTTCCGTCTCTCGACGCGGAGCGACTGCGCGCGATGCTCTGGTCGATCGCGCCGGATCGGAACCGCGACGAGTGGACTGCCCGCCACGATACCGACTTCGCGCACGAGACGCCGAAGGCGCGCTTCCGCGTCAACGTCTTCGCCAATCGGCTCGGGATCGCCGCGGTGCTCCGCCAGATCCCCAACCAGATCCGGACGGCGGAGGAGCTGGGACTTCCTCAGGCCCTCCTCGACCTCTGCTTCCTCACCAAGGGGCTGGTGCTGGTCACCGGGCCGACCGGCTCGGGCAAGTCGACCACCCTCGCCGCGCTCATCGANTACATCAACCGGAACCGCTCGGATCACATCCTCACCATCGAGGACCCGATCGAATTCGTTCACCCAAACAAGAAGTGCCTGGTGAACCAGCGCGAGGTGGGGGTGCATACCGAGTCGTTCAAACGCGCACTGCGCGCGGCGCTGCGCGAGGATCCCGACATCATCCTCGTCGGCGAGCTTCGCGACCTGGAGACGGTGGCCATCGCCATCGAAACCGCGGAGACGGGTCACCTCGTCTTTGGCACGCTGCACACGACGACGGCTCCCGCCACGGTGGACCGCCTCATCGACCAGTTTCCGGCGGACCAACAGGAGCAGATCCGGGTCATGCTCGCCGACACGCTCAAGGGCGTCGTCGCGCAGACCCTCTGCAAGAAGGTCGGGGGCGGCCGGATTGCGGCACTGGAGATCCTCTTGGTCAACCACGCGATCTCCAATCTCATTCGCGAGGGAAAGACCTTCCAGATCCCCTCGGTCATGCAGACCTCCAAGGCCAAGGGGATGTGCACGCTGAACGACTCGCTCCTCGACCTGGTGAAGAAGGGGCTGGTCGAGCCGGCGGAGGCGTATCGCAAGGCGGTGGCCAAGTCGGAGCTTCTCGCGGCGCTGGAGCGGGAGGGGTTCAAGGTCGACGCCGCGGCCGCGTGAGCGTTCTGCTACGTGAGGGGTAGACCGGCCGGGGGCGGCGTTGACCCCCCCATGGCCCATTGTTAGGATTCCCGGCCTTTCCTTCATCGAACCGGTCCGAGCCCCGACCGGACAACCCAGGGAGTATCCATGTCCTCGTCTGCCATCCCCAGCGCACCTCCGGACGCGTCCCCCCGGACCCCGGAAGAGGAAAAGCGGCTGCGCCTGGCCGCCCTCCACGCGGAAGCGGAGGCCGGAGGGGGGCCCGAGCGCATCGCCCGGCAGCACGCAGCGGGCAAGCTGACGGCGCGCGAGCGGATCGACCTGCTGCTCGACCCGGGGAGCTTCGTCGAGATCGACAAATTCGTCACGCACCGCTGCACCGACTTCGGGATGGAGAAGAAGAAGATCCTCGGCGACGGCGTCGTCACCGGTTACGGTCTGATCGACGGTCGCCAGGTCTTCGTCTTCGCCCAGGATTTCACCGTCTTCGGCGGATCACTTTCCGGCGCCTACGCCCAGAAGATCTGCAAGATCATGGACCTGGCGATGCGGGTCGGCGCGCCGGTGATCGGGCTCAACGATTCCGGCGGCGCGCGCATCCAGGAGGGCGTGGAGAGTCTCGCGGGCTACGCCGAGATCTTCCTCCGCAATACGCTCGCCTCGGGGGTGATTCCGCAGATCAGTCTGATCCTTGGTCCTTGCGCGGGTGGGGCGGTCTACAGCCCCGCCATCACCGACTTCATCATCATGACCAAGGAAACCTCCTACATGTTCATCACCGGTCCCGATGTCATCAAGACGGTGACGCACGAGGAGGTGACCAAGGAGACTCTCGGCGGTGCGCTCACCCACGCCACCAAGAGCGGCGTGGCGCATTTCGCCGCGGAGGACGAGGCCTCGGCGATCCGACTCACGCGCGAGCTCCTCTCCTTCCTTCCGCTCAACAACGCGGAGGATCCGCCCTTCGTCCCCACCGACGACGATCCCTTCCGCGAGGACGAGAAGCTCAAGACCATCGTCCCGGACAATCCGAACAAGCCCTACGACATCAAGGAGATCATCCGCACCGTCGTCGACGACAACCATTTCTTCGAGGTGCAGGAGCACTGGGCGAAGAACATCGTGATCGGTTTCGCCCGGCTCGGCGGACGGTCGGTGGGGATCGTCGCCAATCAGCCGGCGGTGCTGGCAGGCGTTCTCGACATCGACGCCTCGGTCAAGGCGGCGCGCTTCGTCCGCTTCTGCGACTGCTTTAACATCCCGCTGGTGACCTTCGTCGACGTGCCCGGCTTCTTACCCGGGACGGCGCAGGAGTGGGGCGGGATCATCCGCCACGGCGCCAAGCTCCTGTACGCTTACGCCGAGGCGACGGTGCCCAAGGTCACCGTGATCACGCGCAAGGCCTATGGCGGCGCCTACGACGTCATGGCCTCCAAACACATCCGCGCGGACATCAACTACGCCTATCCGACGGCGGAGATCGCGGTGATGGGGCCGGACGGCGCGGTGAACATCATCTTCCGCGAGCAGATCAAGAACGCGTCCGATCCGGAGGCGGAAAAGGCGCGACTCGTCAGCGAGTACCGCGAGAAATTCGCCAACCCCTACAAGGCGGCCGAGCTCGGCTACATCGACGAGGTGATCCTGCCGGAGCAGACCCGCGGCCGGCTCATCCGCGCCCTGGAGATGCTCAAGAACAAGCGGCAGGAGAACCCGCCCAAGAAGCACGGAAACATCCCGCTCTGAACGGCCGCCCGAGGCGACGATGCGAAACGAGGGATTTCCTCCGGCCACCTTCGAAGAATGGAGGCGGCTCGTCGAGGCGGACCCGAAGAACGCGCCCCTCGAGGAGCGACTCGCCACCGCCCTCGAGGACGGGATCGTCTCCAGGCCGCTCTATACCCGTGCCGACCTCCCGGGAGAGCGTGGCATTCCGGGCGTGGCGCCCTGGATCCGTGGTGCCCACGCCCGGCCGCGCGCCTGGGAGGTGGTGCAGACCATCGACCTTCCCGAGCCCGCCGATGCGGCCCGGCAGGCGGCCCGCGACGTGGAGCGCGGCGCCACCGCGCTCCTCTTGCGCCTCGGACCCGAAGGCGTCCGCGCCGCTTCCGCCGACGATCTGCGCGCGGCCCTCGCTGGCGTGTCGCTCGCCGAGATCCCGGTGACCCTCGACGCGGGCGCCGACTGGGCGCGCGCCGCGGGCTGGCTGCGCCAGACGTGGGAGACGGCGGGCATTCCGTCGGAAAGGGTGCGCGGCAGCCTCGGTGCGGATCCGATCGGATGTATCGCCGCCACGGGCGCCATGCCCGCCTCGCTCGACGAGGTCTGGGCCCAGTTCGCCCGCCTCGCGCGCGAGGCGCAGGACTTCCCGCAGGTGCGCGTCGCCCGTGTCTGCACGGCGCCCTACCACGACGCGGGAGCGACGGGCGTCCAGGAACTCGCCGCGGCGCTCTCCACCGGCGTCGCCTACCTGCGGCGCCTGACCGAGGCCGGCCTCGGCGTGGACGAGGCCGCGCGTCGGATCGCGATCGAGATCCAGGTGGGCCCCGACTTCTTCTGGGAGATCGCCCGGCTGCGCGCGCTGCGCTGGTCCTGGGGGCGGATCTTGCGAGCCTCCGGGAGTCAGGTTCCGCCGCGGATCGAGGCCGCCACCTCGTGGCGCGCCATGACGATCCGCGACCCGTGGGTGAACCTGCTTCGCACCACGGCCGCGGCCTTCGCGGCGGCGGTGGGAGGCGCCGAGAGCATCCGCGTCCTTCCTTTCGACACCGCCCTCGGCGTCCCCGACGAATTCGGTCGGCGTCTGGCGCGCAACATCCAGCGTATCCTGCTCGACGAGTCGCAGGTCCATCACGTCCTCGATCCCGCAGGCGGGTCGTTCTACGTCGAGCGCCTCACCGAGGAGATCGCCCGCAAGGCGTGGGCGAAGTTCCAGGAGATCGAGCGCGCGGGCGGGATCGTGGAGGTGCTGCGCACGGGCACCCTGCAGCGCGAGATCGCGGCGGCGGACGCCGAGAGGGAAAGGCGCGTGGCCCGCCGCAAGCTGCCCATCACGGGGCTGAGCGAGTTTCCCAACCTGGGCGAGGAACTTCCGGCCCGCGCGCCTCGCCCCGAGAGCCCGGGTGGTTCGCAGCCGACCATCGAGCCTTTGCGGCGACGACGCCTGGGGGAGTCCTTCGAGCGCCTCCGCGACGCCAGCGATGCCCACCTGCACGAGCGAGGGGCTCGCCCGCGCGCCTTCCTGGCGAACCTCGGCAAGCTCGCCGAGTACAACACCCGCTCCACCTGGATCCGCAATCTGCTCGCCGCCGGCGGCATCGAGGCGGTGGGCGAGGCCGGCTACTTCACCGGTGCGGAGGCTGCGGAGGCCTTCGCGCAAAGCGGCTGCACGGTGGCGGTGATCTGCGGTGCAGACTCCGCCTACGAGAAGCTGGCGGAGGAGACGGCGCGAGCCCTGAAGGAGCGCGGCGCTGCCCACGTCCTTCTCGCGGGACGGCCCGGAGAGCTGGAGACCCGGCTGCGCGAGGCGGGCGTGGACGGATTCCTCTTCGCCGGCCAGGACGTGATCGAGGCCCTGACCTCCTTGCTTCGGACGCTCGGGGTTTCGCCCGAGGAGGCCAGTCGATGATCCCGGATTTCTCCAACCTTCCCCTCGACGAGAATCTCGCGGGTGCCGATTCGCTCCCCGAGGTCGAGCGGCGTCCCACGCCGGAAGGCATCGATCTCCTCTCGGTCTACACGGAGCGGGATCTCGAGGGGATCGGCTTCGTCGACTCGATGCCCGGCATCGCCCCCTACGTGCGCGGTCCCTACCCGACCATGTACGTGGGGCGGCCTTGGACCATCCGTCAGTACGCGGGCTTTTCCACCGCTGAAGAGAGCAACGCCTTCTACCGTCGCAACCTGGCCGCGGGGCAGAAGGGGCTTTCGATCGCGTTCGACCTGGCGACGCACCGGGGCTACGACTCGGATCATCCACGGGTGGAGGGCGACGTCGGCATGGCCGGCGTGGCCATCGACTCCATCCTCGACATGCGGATCCTCTTCGATGGGATCCCCCTCGACCAGATCAGCGTCTCGATGACGATGAACGGCGCGGTGCTGCCGGTGCTCGCGCTCTACATCGTCGCCGCGGAGGAGCAGGGCGTCGCCCGGCACAAGCTCTCGGGGACGATCCAGAACGACATCCTCAAGGAATTCATGGTCCGGAACACGTACATCTATCCTCCCGGACCCTCGATGAAGATCATCGGCGACATCTTCGCCTACACCTCCCGGGAGATGCCGAAGTTCAACAGCATCAGCATCTCCGGCTATCACATGCAGGAGGCGGGGGCGACCGCAGACCTCGAGCTCGCCTACACGCTGGCCGATGGTCTCGAATATCTGCGCACCGGGATGAAGGCGGGCCTGGACATCGACGCCTTCGCGCCGCGGCTCTCCTTCTTTTTCGGCATCGGGATGAACTACTTCATGGAGGTGGCCAAGCTGCGCGCGGCGCGCCTGCTCTGGGCGGAGATCGTCGCCTCGCTCGGAGCGAAGGACCCGCGTTCGCTCGCGCTGCGGACGCACTGCCAGACCTCCGGCTGGAGCCTCACCGCGCAGGACGTCTTCAACAACGTGGCTCGTACCTGCATCGAGGCCATGGCCGCGGTGCACGGCCAGACGCAGTCGCTGCACACCAATTCGCTGGACGAGGCGCTGGCACTGCCCACGGATTTCTCCGCGCGCATCGCCCGGAACACGCAACTCTTTTTGCAGCAGGAGGCCGGAACCTGCCGCACCATCGATCCGTGGGGCGGCTCCTACTACGTGGAGCGGCTCACCGCCGACCTCGCCGCGCGCGCCCGCGCGCACATCGAGGAGGTGGAGAAGATGGGCGGCATGGTCAAGGCGATCGAGGCCGGCCTGCCCAAGATGCGCATCGAGGAGGCGGCGGCGCGGACGCAGGCCCGTATCGATTCCGGCCGCCAGGTGATCGTCGGCGTCAACCGTTATCGCCTGCACCCCGACGAGGAGGAGAAGATCGAGATCCTCAAGGTGGACAACAGCCAGGTACGGGCCGCCCAAATCGCCCGGTTGCAGAAGCTCCGCGCCGAGCGCGACGCGGCGCGCGTGCAGCGGGCGCTCGATGCGCTGACGCGAGCCGCCGAGACGGGGGAGGGCAATCTCCTCGAGCTGGCGGTGGAGGCGGCACGCGCCCATGCCACCGTGGGGGAGATCTCGTATGCCCTGGAGAAGGTCTACGGCCGCTACCAGGCCACCTCGCACTCGATCCAGGGCGTCTACGAGCGGGAACTCGGAAAGGACCGTGAGAAGGTGGATGCCGTCAAGACGCGGGTTCAGGCCTTCGCCGAGCGGGAGGGGAGGCGGCCGCGCATCCTCGTGGCCAAGATGGGCCAGGACGGCCACGATCGCGGCCAGAAGGTGATCGCCTCCGCCTTCGCCGACCTCGGATTCGACGTGGACATCGGGCCTCTCTTCCAGACGCCCGAGGAGACGGCGCGCCAGGCGGTGGAAAACGACGTCCACGTGGTGGGTGTCAGCTCTCTGGCCGCGGGCCACCTCACGCTGGTGCCGAAGCTTCGCGAGGAGCTGGAGAAGCTCGGGCGTGACGACATCCTCATCGTGGTCGGCGGCGTCATCCCGCCGCAGGATCACGACGAGCTACGGGCCGCGGGCGCCTCCTTGATCTTCGGCCCGGGCACCGTGATCGCCGACGCGGCTCTCGAGCTTCTCGACCGGCTCGAGGCCGACACCGACCGATGACCCCGCGACGCGCCCGTACTCCCCTCGACGTCGACGCCTACGTGGAGGGCGTGCTCTCCGGTTCGCGCGCCGTCCTCGCCCGGGCGATCACGCTGATCGAGAGTACCAACCCCGAGCACGAGCAGCTGGCGCAGCAGGTGCTCACGCGCGTGCTGCCGCACACGGGGAGGGCGCAGCGGATCGGCATCAGCGGGGTCCCGGGCGCGGGAAAGAGCACCTTCATCGACGCCTTCGGAACCTACCTCACCGGCCTCGGCCACAAGGTCGCGGTGCTGGCGATCGATCCGTCGAGCCGGGTGAGCGGAGGGAGCATCCTCGGCGACAAGACCCGGATGCAGCGCCTCGCGAACGATCCGAACGCTTTCGTTCGGCCATCGCCGAGCGCCGGCTCGCTCGGCGGCGTGGCGCGGAAGACGCGCGAGGCCTCGCTCCTCTGCGAGGCCGCCGGCTATGACGTGGTGATCATCGAGACCGTCGGCGTGGGGCAGTCGGAGACG
>NICF_comb_assmDRAFT_10004262_pt1 | contig 10000 bp, 8 predicted proteins | sample NewIslPassag4_SG_FD_11279 | JGI IMG/M metagenome (IMG submission 11279) | reverse complement strand
GATCATCTTCTTTTTGCGCTCCACCAGATAATGCCGCATGGCCTGGCGAATAATTTCGCTGCGGTTGGATTTTTCCTTCGCAACCACAAAATCGACTTCCCGCAGAAGATGATCCGGTAAACTGATCATAATGCGTTTCGTGTTTTGGGCATTGGCCACCGACGAGCACCTCCAAAATAATTCCAGACGAGAGCCTATTTTCCAGTATGCATGTCACACATAAATTCTATACAACCTAATAGGTAAGCATTCGTGATTCATCTTGAAAATCCTGCCGAATCTTTAAACATTGCAATGGAAAATTATTCCGACAACATGTTGGTCACAGCCACCACTTTGCCGCCCTTGCGGTACACCCGCGGCACCCGGGCGGCCACCATGCACGTGACTTCATAGTTAATGGTGCCGAGCTTGGCCGCCACTTCCTCGGCGGTGATGACTTCATCGCCCTGCCGTCCGATCAGGACCACTTCTTCGCCCGGCTCCAACGCATCGTCCTCAAGCCGCACCATGCATTGGTCCATGCAGATCGTGCCGACCACCGGATAGCGCCGACCGCGGATCAGCACTTCCGCCTTGCCGCTCAGCATCCTGCTAAAACCGTCCGCATAGCCCACCGGCAAGGTGGCGATGGTTTCCGCAGCCTTGGTGAAATATCGGGTGCCGTAGCTGATGCCCTCACCGGGCCCCAGGCGCTTCACATGGACGATTTCCGTTTTCAGCGTCATGACGGGCTCGAGCTTGACCGCCAAACGATTTACCTCTTCACTGGGATAAAGTCCGTACATGCCGATGCCGAGCCGCAGCATGCCGCCGACGTGCCGGGGCAGATCAATGCCCGCCGCGCTGTTGCCCTGGTGAATGATCGGGATGGGCATGCCGCTCTTGCGGACATATTCCACAACGCCGGCAAATCGCGTGATTTGCATGTCCGTATAGGATTTGTCCTTCTCGTCCGCCCGCGCGTAGTGGGTATACAGACCCTCGACTTCCAGCTGTGGCAGCCGGAACGCTTTTTCCAGTAAGCTTTCCGCCTCCGGACCCGGCAGTACGCCGATCCGTCCCATGCCCGTATCGATCTTGATGTGGACTTTCAGTTTTTTGCCGTTCTCAGGAAGGTTCGCTGCGGCATCCAAAATGTCGTGGCGCCAGACGGTGACCGTGATGTCGTGCTCCCTCGCCGCCGCCAGTCCCGCCGCCGGGGTATAGCCCAGGACGAGAATCGGCGCGCGTATTTGCGCCCGGCGAAGCTGGAGCGCCTCATCGAGAAAGGCGACGCCCAGGTAATCCGCCCCCGCGGCCACCGCTTCCCTCGCCGTTTCCACGGCCCCGTGCCCGTAGGCATTCGCCTTCACCGACGCCAGTATGCGAGTGCCTGGCGGAAGATTCGCACGGAACGCGCGGATGTTGTGCGCCAACGCATCCAGGGAAACTTCGGCCACGGTTGGCCGGTAATAGTAAACCACAGACCGCTCACCATCCCAACATACTGCAATACCGTAATGTTACTTGAGGGATAGCGCAGGTGTCAATGAATTCGGCTTTTGCAACCTTTTCCTGTTCAAATGGCCGCATCGGCAAAAACAAAAAAGCGCGGGTTATAGCGACATCTGCCTAACCCGCGTTCTAATCCTTCATAAAAGAACGGATCCAATGCAACTCGCTCGCGAGAGCGGTCATATTGTGTACTGTTCCATCACGCTTTTCGCAAAAATCTCTTCCAGGTCCAGCCTGCGGGAGATCAAACCTTGTTCGTATGAGTAGCGGATCGCCGTCTCCAACGTCTTGCGGTTTTTGTCAACCCCATAGGGCCAGTAATCTTCGCCCATCAATTCCACCGTCCGCTCCCATTCGTTCATAACCCATGGAAGCGTGACTTTCAAGGCCGTAACTTGTTTTAAACCTTCATAAATGATGTTTTTCGCTTCAACAAAAGCCTGATACAAATTCATAGCCACCCAGGGGTGCCGATCCAAAATTTCATCCTTGATCACGATGACATGCATGATCGGAAAAATACCCGTTTTCTTGTAATACGCTTTTTCCGCTTCCGCGTAATTTTCAAACAGCCGCTTCACATTGGGCGAACCTTTCATAAAACTCGACGGCGCCCGCGGCGCGATCATGGCATCGATTTCGCCATTTTCCAGCATTTCGTTCAGGGTTTGTTTCTCGCCGATCGGCTGAATTTTGATTTCCGGAGGCAGTTGCAAAGCGACTTTTTCAATCCGGCCCGGCGTTTCTTCCCCTCCGGTGAACCATTGCACATCCGTGGGCGCCACGCCGTATTCATCTTTCAAAATCCCCCGAATCCACAAACAGGCGGTGAGTTGGTATTCCGGAAGACCGATCCTTTTGCCGCGCAAATCGGAAGGATGCCGTATTCCGGAATTCGCATGAATGTAAATGCCGGAATGCCGGAAACTGCGGGAAGGGAAAACCGGAATCGCCGTAAATTTGGGGTGCCCCCGGTCGCGCGCAATTAAATAGGAAGACAGCGACAGTTCCGCCACGTCAAATTCCTGATGACGCATCATGCGGAAGAAAATTTCCTCGACCGGCATGTTGAGCCAGTTAAGTTCAATGCCCTTCACTTGCACCGTGCCGTCCGTCAGCGGCCGAATCCGGTCATAATCCCAGCAAGCAAACGACAGTTTCAATTTGGTCATTACAATTGTTCCACCCCTTCAAGCCTTCCGTTGCTTCTGGCAGAGCTCTCCAGATATTCCCAGGTTTTGTACACCGTGCTAGAATTCCAGTTGCTCTTGCCAATGCGCTCCCGTTCTTCCGAATCGAAAATTTTGATGTTCGGCGTAATCGACAGCGCAAATACCTGTTTCTTTGCATTTTCCTCCAAATTCACGGTGGCTGCAACGGCCTCCATCAAATTCGAGCCGGTAATGACCGCGCCGTGGGATTGAATGATGACAGCTCTGGCATTGCCCAGCGTTTCCGCCAAACGGATGCCTTTTTCCTTGGTGTTCACAAGGTCAGGATCGCCATAAACGGGAATTTCGCCCAGAAAAGCCCCAATGCCAAATACCGGCTGAATCGGCACGTTCGCAATCGACAATACGGTGGTATAGTGCGGATGGGCATGCACGATGGCATTTACGTCCGGCCGCCGGTTGTAAATTTCCGTATGCAACCAAACTTCGCTGGGCGGCTCATCGGCGGGATTTGCGGGTTTCCCGTCCAATCCCACCACCACAATGTCCTTGGCGGCCACTTCGCGGCGGCTGACCAGACGGGAAAGAATCAAAATCCGGTCCGTCCCCGGCACTCTGACGCTGGTATGGCCATGCATGTCGAGCAATCCCGCAAACTCCAGCATCCTGACGGATTTAGCCACCAATATTTTCAGTTCATTCAGCTTGTCCATTTCCATTTCTCAGTCGCCTCTTTCATGATCTTCATCTTCTGTACCGTAAATAATGCAATGTTTGGGATCCACATAAAAATAAATTTCTTCCCCTTCGCGCGGAAGGAATGCCGGATGCGTGCGGAGACGGACTTTCTTTTCGCCCGCCACCACATAAAACTCAATCGTTTCACCAAGAAATACGATGTCCTGAACCCGTCCTTTGCCGATGTTTAAATTTTGTTCGGGCTCTTCCCAATACAGTTGAACATTGTGCGGACGGAAGGACAAATCCACCATTTGGACGGCCGATTCGGTATAATCTTTGGCTTCAAACCGGCCAAATTCGTTTTCGACCAGCGCGCTGCCCGATGATCCCTGAACCCGCCTGCTTTCCACAAAATTGGAAATGCCGATAAAAGAAGCCGTAAATCGCTTCTTGGGATTCTGGTACAGTTCAGACGGGCGCCCCATTTCCACGATCTTTCCGTCCAGCATCAACACAATCACATCGGATAACGCCAGCGCTTCTTCCTGGTCATGAGTCACATAGACCGCCGTCAGCCCCGTTTGCTTCTGAATGCTCTTCAGCTCATGCCGCATCTGTTCCCTGAGTTTGGCATCAAGGTTGCTCAGCGGTTCATCCAATAGCAGCACCTCCGGTTCGCTGACCAGGGCTCGCGCCAGCGCAACCCGTTGCTGCTGCCCCCCGCTCAAGTTTGGGGCGAGGTTATGTTTGAACGCGGCCAAACCGACCATTTCCAGGGCTTTGTTCACCCGCTTTTCTATTTCCGCTTTCGGCATTTTTCTGTTTTCCAGCGGGTAGCTGACGTTTTGAAACACCGTCATGTGCGGCCAAATGGCATAGGACTGAAAAACCATGCCCAGGCCTCTTTTTTCGGGCGGAACGAACACATTCCGGCTGGAGGAATAAACGAGGCGATCGCCCAGGTAAATTTCGCCTCCGGTCGGCTTTTCCAGACCGGCAATGGAGCGGAGCGTGGTCGTTTTCCCGCAGCCGCTGGGCCCCAGCATCGTAAAGAAAGTGCCCGGCTCAATTGTGTAAGATATGCCTTTTAATGCCTTGAAACCCGCTTTGTTCCGATCGCCCGGCGGATATACCTTCACCAAGTCTCGAATCCTGATCATGTTTTCCCTCCACGAGAACATTCTCCAATTCCAACGATGCCGCTTATCTGGTCCCGGTCAAACGGCGAACGAGCACCTGCCCGCCAAAAAACAGCAGGCCCAGCAAGACGATCATAAAAACGCCCAGCACGGAAGCCTCCGCCGTCCAGCCGCCCTCCCACAAATTCCACACTGTGGTGGAAAGCACCAGCGTTTTCGGACTGTACAGCATAATGACAATGGAAAGTTCACGCATCGCATGAACGGCAATCCAGATAAAGCAATTCAGGATGGCCGGTGTGAGCAAAGGCATCAGCACCTTTCGCATCGTGCGGGACCAGCTGGCTCCCGAAATCAGCGAAGCTTCCTCCAGCTCTTTGGAAATCTGAAGCTGGGCAGAGATCATCGTCCTGCTTCCGAAGGCGAGATATTTGGTAATCATGCCGATAATCAGGATGACAATCGTTCCGTAAATCGGAAGAGGAAAACGGATGTACAGGAACATCAGCGACAAACCGATGACAACCGCGGGCACCGCTTGCGGGATGAAGGATACGGCATCTACGAGCTGCCGGGTTCTTCGGGAAAATGGACCTCTGACCACGATCCATCCAATCAGCGTGGCCATGAGAACCGTCAGCATGCCGGAAGCAACGGTCATCAGCACGGTATTCCAGGCAACCATCGGTAAATCGGGCCTTTGCAAAACGGCCCGATAAGCGTTCGCTGAAACGCTTTGGAGCCCCGTCCACGAAAATGGCACATAAAATTCGTGCAGGCTGGTCCAAAGCAGCGTGAGAAAAGGCGCGAACACCGTCAGAATGATAAACAGCCACACGAAAATGAAGGCAGCGGGTTTCCATTTGCCCAATTCCAACTGTTTGGGCCTGTAAGCTTTTCCCGTAATTGTAGTATATTTTTCCGCATTCCGCGTCGAACGCTGATAAATGCTGATCAAAACCAGCGCAAAGACCAACAGAATGACTCCCAAAGCGCTGGCAACGCCGTAGTCCGGAAGCTTACCGGAGGCCGGATGTGTCGCCCAGTATATCTGGGTGGCAAGCACGGGCGTTCTGGCGGTCAATCCCAATGTGGCGGGTATTTCAAATGTTTCCATGGCAACGACCGCAAAATAGATAATGGCGGCAAGCAGAGAGGGCTTTAAGATCGGCAAGGAGATTCTGCGGATCGTTGTCATCATGCCCTTGCCGCATAAGGCGCTTTGCTCTTCCAAAGTGGGGTCCATCGTCGCAAAAGTGGCCGCGATCATCAATAGTGCCGTCGGCACCATATGGATCCCCTGAACAAAGATCATGCCTCCGAGGGTGTAGATGCTAAACGGCCCCGTTTCCAAGCCGAACAGCGGCCTGATAAGCTGGTTCAGCATCCCAATTTTGGAATCCATGAGCTGCGTCCAGGAAATCGCATATATCATGTTGGGGATGGCCATCGGAATCATAATCAGGCCGTAGATGACGGTTTTGCCTGGCATGTCGGTTCTTTCCAGAATCCAAGCAAGAACCACGGCCAACGAAATGCCAATGGCCATTGATCCGGCCGTAAAATAAAGCGAATTCATCACAATCTTCAAAAACGCCGGATTCCCCAACGCTTCCGCGTAATTGGCCAGGGAAAAAGAGAAAGACTCAAACGGCAGCTTTCCTTTCGCGCTTCCCACACTACTGTAAAGCAGCATGAAGAGAGGAGTGATGACAATGTAGCACGTCAGCAAGATGACCAGACAGGACACCAGCTTCATCAGGCTAATTGGGGTCTTCTCCCTTTTGTAACCGCTTGTATCCAAAGTTGCCGAAATTTCATGTATGTGCCGCACAGGATCACCCTCTCTTCATCCTTTCACCTGAACCGTCCATGTGGTTCATGTCGTTTTGGTTCGTTTGTCAGTTGGTGGAGCTCAGCATCTCGCTGACTTTTTCCGCCACTCTTTGTCTCACTTCTTCTTTTTCCCATTGCTCGGTCAACAGTTCAATGCCATGTTCCTTCATTGTCCGGCCGATCGGCCCCATCGCCGCGTCCAGACGTTCTCCGCCGCCACCGGCCATACGGTCCTGCAAACCTTCCTCGGAGGCCAGATAGTAGGCAAACAGCAAAGCGGCGTTCGGATGCGGCGCGTTTTTCAGCGTTCCGGTGATGTGCGTTGTGAGCGCGATCGGTCCGACTTTCGCCCAGTCAATCGGCGCTCCTTGTTTTTTCATCTGCTCAGCCTTGAAAGCGTAAGGTCCAACGCCGATGGCCGCCTGGCCGTTTACGATGGCCTGGGTGGAAGGGGTTCCGCCTTTTACGATCATCGGTTCCTGCTTGAGCAATTGCGCGACAAATTCAAGCGTTTTCTCTTCGCCCCATACGTAGCTAAGCGTCGGAAAAGCCAGTCCTCTTGCTTCCAGGAGAATTTTGCCCTTCCATTTCGGATCCAGCAGATCTTCCCATGCTTTCGGAACTTCATCTCCTTTGACCAAATTCGTGTTGTAAACAATCGGCAGGCTGATGTGCCAGGTTTTTAACGCTTTGTTGTCGTAATCGATGTAGTCCGGACTGATGCCGAAAACCTCGTTCCATTCAAAGCTGCGGATCAGGTCGCGCTCGATGAGCTTCGGCGCGTCCAGATAATACAAGTCATAGACGTCGACATTGGTCTGGCCGGCGCTTGCTTCTGTAATGATTCTGTCCACCGCCTGCTGCGGCTGTATTTCAAAGCTTTCCACCTTGATACCCGGAAACTTCTTGGAGAAACCTTCGATAATTTTTTCAAGCTCTTTGTCATCCGTCGTCCAATAAATCACTTTCCCTTCCTTTTTGGCCGCCTCGTAAATCTGTTGTACCGCATCGCTCACGTCACCGGCCGGTGCTGCAGGCGCCGTCGCCTGGTCTTGATTTGGAACGGCGGACGACGAACCGGAAGAACCGCATCCTGCGGCCAAAAGCAAAACCGTCAACAGAAAAAAAACGCCGATTTTCCTGTGCGCGCCCGTTTGTTTCATGGATCGTGTTCCTCCCTTATAATTACCTTATATGAAATCGCTTACAAATAAAGCTGAAAAATTAACGCTTGAACAGCATAATCTCCAATGGACAAAAAGTAAACTGGAGAGTTTCTCTAAATTGGTATGTTTTACTGTCACCGCCCTCTTTCACACGCATAATTGAACTTTTGAATAATATTTTTTTATTTTGACTTGATTATAATAATCGTTCATATATAATACAATTAAATTATTGTTATGCTTAAATTACTTTTTGTTATCTCGATGCGCATGAGAGGTTTTAGATATGGATTTGGAAACCCTCAAAACCTTCTGTGTTGTCGCCCAGCAAAGAAGCTTTAAAAAAGCTGCGGAAATCCTGAATGTCACGCAGCCGGGCATTACGAAGCGGATTCAAAATCTTGAAGAAGAACTGGGCGTTCTCCTACTGGACCGATCCCCTCAGCTCGTTTCCCTGACGCCCCAGGGAAAAGAATTCCTCCCCTATGCCGAAAGGGCGGTAGCGATCATTGCGGAAGGCAGCGATCGCATATCCGCCGCCGCAAAAAATGAAAATTTGGTGATCGGAGCCACACCAACCACCTGCTTTAACTTTCTGCCCCACGTGCTAAAAGAATTTCAGGCCCGATATTCGTTGCGCATAACCGTGCATACGGTGCCATCCCAGCAAGTATGCGACATGCTCGCCGACCAGACCATCGATATCGGTCTCACCACTTCTTATTTCAGCAACCCCAGAATTCATTTTGAGGAAATATTCAAGGAAAAAATCGTTTGTGTTGCACATCCCGAGCTGGTCCGCCAACACTTCCGCAAAAATCGCATCATCAAGCAGCCGATTCCCGTCATTAGCACGCTATTGAACACATTTCCGTGGAATCAAATCAACTCGTATATCAAGGACAATCCATTGTTTAACGTCATCCTGGAAGCCCACTTTTCGCACCTGGTAAAAAAAATGGCCCGCATGGGCATCGGATTTGCTTTTCAGCCTCTCCCCCATGTTCAGGAAGATATATTCAACGGAAATTTGAAGGTGGTCACGTTTCCGGACTTTCAACTTTCCGACCGATCCGTTTATTTGATCACGAGCAAAAACAAAAACTTGACCATGCTGCAAATGGAATTTGTAAGAATAATGAAAAATATGGCCGCAGCCATTTCCTCCCGCACGCAAGAGATGCTGCAGCCCGAATCATAAATAAAAAAGGCCTGGCTCTGCGCGCAGGCCTTCGCTTTTTTTTGTGAAACCATTATTTCCCCGAAGCTTCGGACTCGGCCATCGACTGCGCGATCCGCACCATCGCATCCTGCGGCAAATCCATCGTCGTGAGCCGGAACTCCATGCCGTCATGGGTCCAGGTGAGCGTCTTCGTCTCGTCGCCCGACAGATGGCCAATCGTAAAGCCGAGGTCCAGCATGATTCCTTCATATTTTAATACGTCCCGTTCATGCTGCACGGCTTCAAGGATCGTAAAGTCATACGTTCCGGAGTAACGGAGCATCACGCCCATTTTGCCGCCAAGCTGCACATCGGACACATCTTTCAGATAGACGCCTTCGGGCAGCGCATCCGGATCCGGCTCAATGACCGGCACGCTTTCCTGCGCTTCGGGCGCCAGCGCGCCTTCTTCCTCGCCTTCGCCCGCTTGCTCCTGATCTTCAGATTCGGAAGGCTGGATCTCCACATAGCCAGAGGACGTGTCTGCGGGCCAGTTCATATTCCGCTGCATGTCAAAGTCGGATACGTCAAATTTCTTGCCGAATTCGAAGCTGTCGAAGTTCACTTCCAGCATCACGTTGTTGTTCGTATCCGTTACTTCCACATGCTTGGGAGCGTAGTCTTCCTTGGAGAGCCAGATTTTCTGCCGGGCGAAAGATCCGTTCTGATAATTGCCGGCCATCACGTCAAACACGTACGAGTCCTTGTCGGTCGTAAACTGACGGGAATTGTCCATCTGGATGCTGTGCACGAGCGTCTGGTACAGATAGACCTGGCCCTGGTTTTCCGGCCAATCGCTCTGGAAGCGATAGCTCTTTTTCAGGCTGGGGGTCAGGACAAACACCCCTTCGTCGTTGCGCAGCACGATCTGGGTGATGTCTTTCTTCTCGTTGGTCAGCGCGATCCGATAGTAATCCGGCTTCTGGTACCACACTTCCACCTTGTAGTTCAGCGGCTGTTGCCCGGTGTGCAAAGTCATGGTGCCGCTGGCCCGGTAGCTCTCCAGCTTGCTCATCACTTTGTCCAGGTCCTTCACGATCGCAGACGCGTCTTTCTTTCCGCACCCGGACAGCACGAAACCCAGCGCCAGGATTGCGGCGACGATAGCGGTCCACGGGATTCGTCGGCGCATTCGCTCCACCCCTTTAGCCAAAGGATTATCCATGTTTCATCCTTATGAGGGGTCTTGGCCAATTATGCGGACTAGATTGACGAGCTTGGAGCAGCGCTAAAGGAAGGCGTCACGGCAGGCGATTGCCTGTATATGCCCGGAAAAACTCCCGAAAT
>NICF_comb_assmDRAFT_10004261_pt1 | contig 10000 bp, 5 predicted proteins | sample NewIslPassag4_SG_FD_11279 | JGI IMG/M metagenome (IMG submission 11279) | reverse complement strand
CCCGCCGCTAGGGTGAAGCTGACCCCTTTGAGCACCGGCTGGTCCGCGTAGGCGAACGAGACGTTCTCAAACCTGACTTCGTGGGCTCGCTCGGCGAGGGGCGCCGCGCTCCCGTCCGCCACCGCGGGTTTCGTCGCGAGCAGCTCTCGTGCGCGGCGGGCGCCCGCCCCGGCGCGCTGGAAGTCTTGCATCTGCTGGGAGATCTCGTCGAGGGGATCCTCAAGCATCGCCATGTAGTTGAACAGCAGGTAGACGCCGCCGAGCGTGAGGGCCCCCCGGAAGTAGAGCCAGATTCCGAGGGCAAGGACGCCCACCTGCCCGGCCGACGACAGGGCCAACATGACGGCGTACACCGAGACCTGCAGGTTCCACGCCCGGCGGCTCACGCGGTACCAGTCCCGCTGGATTTCACCCAGGCGCTTCATGACGTGCGCGCCCGCGCCGTTCGCCCGGATGTCTTCGATGCCCGTGAGCCGCTCTTCGATGAATCCGAAGACGCGCCCGTTCGCCTCCCGCTGCACCTGCGTCGCCGGCACGGCGGCCTCCCGCCGCTCCAAGAGCACGAGGACGACGATGACGACATAGCCGGTCAGCGCGGCTCCTACCCGCCAGTCTTCAATCCAAAGGAGGACGAGGATCCCGACGACGAGGAGCAGGCTTACGGTCACCTTCGCCGCGAACTGCGATAAGAAATTCGCAAGATGCGTCACGTCGCCGTCGATCCGCTCGATGAGGGCGCCCGGCGTCCGGTCCTTGTGAAATCGCATGTCGAGGCCGAGCGCATGGCCGAAGAGCGTCGCCCGCAGGCTGTTGGTCGCGCGCCAGCCGACGTCGGCGGAAAGGTATGCCGAGAGCGCCCCGAGCCCTTGTTTGGCGACGGCGGCGGCGAGGAAGAGGAGGGCCAGGCGGATGAGGCGGTCAAGCCCCGCGCCCGCCGTCGCGTCGTCGATGAACCTCCGGACGATCTGGGGTGCTACGAGCTGGAGCAATGCGCCCGCGAGGAGCGCGGCGGCGAGCAGCAGCGCCTTCGGCCACTGCGGCCGCAGGTGCTCCTTCCACAGAGCAGCGTATGACACGAACGGTTCACCCCAGGATCAGCGACCACTTCTTGAGCCGAAGCGCAAGGAGGTCCAACGCGATGCGCTCCGGGTCGAAGCCCAAGGCGCGGGTGGAGACGGCCGCCGCTTCGGCCCATTCGCCGGGAAGGGAATCGGGGCGGAACGCCGCGCACAGCGACCCTGCGATCGCACCCGTAATCCGCTGGTGATCGGGGAGGGCCGCCGCGGCTTTCACCGCGAGCCCGGCGTCGCGGCAGGCGTAGGCGATCCCGAGCGCTCTTGGAAGCGGCGGAAATCCCTCGATCGCCTCGAGCGCCCGCTCGAGGTTCGCCGCCCTTCCGATGGTGTGCTCGTCGACCCGGGCCCACACTTCCCAGATTTCGCCGGGAAGGGTGACCGGGCCCGCCTTGCGGCCGAACGTGGAGCCCCGCTTCGCGATGGTGGCCGCAAGTGCGACCGCGCCCTCCAGGTCCCAGCCATCGAGGAGCGCCGCCACCGCCGCTGCGACCGCGCAGCCGCCGGCGACCGCCTGCGACGTGTACCGGTGGATTGCAATGATCGAGACGACGTCGTCGACGATCCCGTTGTAGTCCTGGGGCCGCCGGGCGATGCCGACCGCGAGAGCGCTCGCTGCCCCGGCGAGCGAGTCCTCGAACTCCTCCACCCGCCAGACGGACAGGTTCAACTCTCCCTCGAGCGCCACCCGGCGCAGCGACGCCTCGTCGATGCGCCCAAGGCGCGCCGCCGCCCGTGCGAGCCCCAGGGCGGAGCGCGTCGCTTCGTTCGCTTCGCTTCGTCCGTGATCTTGAAGCCCAAGCGACTCTCCGGCGGCAAGGCCGTGCACGAGCGCCAGGGCGCGTCGTTCGAGCAGCGACAGGGAAACCACCTCATTGACGTCCCGGGGGATGATTCCGTTGCGATTTGCACACGTCAAGTTTAGATCATGCCGGTTCCCGCGTGCAAAGACAAGTGTCAAATTCGCCGCGAATCGCGGGGAAACCGGGCCCGCTCACTCCTACCCCTTCACCGAACGGCGAGGACAGGAATAAAGTACTGGGAACATCAATAGCGCAAGGAGCCGACGACATGAATGTGAAGTCCTGGAACTTCCAATGGGTGCCAAGCGACGCCCCTTCAGGACCGGGTCGCGGGTACGGGGCTGGGCGGCTTTCGCCGTACGCGCGCCGCGAAGTTTTTCGCGCGAGGCTAAGCGGGTTCAACGAGGTTCCACCCGTCCTCACGCCGGCCACGGGGACGTTTGCGGCGTATTTGACCGAACGCGGCCTCGAGTACGTCTTGCAGTACGAGAATCTTTCAACCCCGACCCTTTTCGCGCACATTCACTTCGGCCAGGTGGGCGTGAACGGTAACGTCATCGCCTTCCTCTGCGGCGGGGGCGACAAGGGGGCGTGTCCCGATCATTCGGGAACGGTGCGAGGCGTCATCGATGCCGGAGATATCCTCGAGATCGAAAGCCAAGGGTTGGCCGCGGGCGACTTCGAGGGCGTTTTGGCGATCCTCCGGGCCGGGAATGCCTACGTCAACGTCCACACCGAGGCGTTTCCCGGCGGTGAGATCCGAGGGCAAATCCGTTGACCGGGCGGGCCGAAGGCCCGCATCCGGACCTGGAGCTGGTATCTGCGTCGCGACAAAAAAGAGTCCCCCGTCACCGAAGAAAAGGAAAGTGCGAAATCTTCACGAACAAAAATTGTAAGCGCTAACGGAATTCGCTAGCGTTATCTTACAAGACGGGAGGGTCAACTTCATAAATGAGACGCGGATACAAGGCAGCGCTCCTGGCCGGTCTCGCAGCGATGGTCCTCGGTCTGCCCGCCTTCGGCCAAAAGACGACGATCACGTTCATACACTGGGGCGGGAACGAAAGCTACATCCAGCGCTACGAGCGGCTGATCGCGGAGTTTGAGCGTCTCAATCCGGACATCGATGTCGAGCGCGTCCCCGGCGGCAACGGTGCCGATTACATCGAAGGCGTACTGACGCGCATGGCGGGGGGCGTGCCCCCTGATACGTTCATGATCGACCTGCAGGACATCGCGTTCTTGGCCGCAGTGACGCTCGACCTTTCGCCGTACGCCGAGAAGGACCCGGCATGGGACTGGTCGGAGATTCCGGCCGCGGCCCGGGAGATCATGTTTTACGACGGCAAGTTCGTCGGGACCCTCGATTCGATCTCGCCGAACATCTGGTTTTACAATGCCGACATGTTCAACCAGGCGGGTCTCGAAACCCCGACGAGCCTGTGGCAGCGCGGCGCTTGGACTTGGGCGGACTTCCTCGACGTCTCGCGCAAGCTCACCCGGGTCGACGGGAACGGCGCCGTGCAGGTGTACGGCAACGCCGCCGGCACCGGCCAGGCGCTGAACCGCCTCTTCATGTGGTCGAACGGCGCCGCCGAATACGACGACCCGCGCCGGCCGACGAGGAGCCTGTACGACGCGCCCGAGGCGATCGAGGCCGTCCGGTTCGTGCAGCAGATGCAACTGGACGGCATTTCGCTGCCGTATCCATCGAGCACCAACAACCCGTTCCGCAACGGGCAGGTGGCGATGATGGCCCGCTGGTCGAGCGGCATCCCGACCTTCGGCCTGCAAGCGCCGTTCGACTTCGGCACGGCGCCCTATCCCAAGGGCCCGGCTCCGGGCGGCCGGTACGCGTCGGACGTCGGCGCGTCGGTGTTCGCCGTGGCTAAGGATTCGCCCAATGCGGAGGCGGCGTGGCGCTGGGTGGCGTTCCTGGGCGGCCCCGAGGCGGCGAAGGTGTTCGCCGAGGAGGGGCCGGGGATCCCGATCCGGCGGGGCGTCGAGATCGGTTTCCTCCCGAAGAACCTCATCGACGGCATCGACATCCTGTTCCAGCTCGTAAGCCTGCCGAACGACGGCAACCAGCTGCGGCTTGTGAGCAAGAACGCCGCCGACATCAACCGCATCGTCGACGAGGGGATGGCTCCCATCATGCGGGGTCAAGTCCCGGCCGAAACAGGCATGGTCGAGATCGCCCGACTCGTCAACGCGTACTTGCAGCAGAATCCGCAGTAGCTTTCAACGTAAGGGAGCCGCCGGGCGCTTGCCCGGCGGCTCTTTCGCCTTCACTCATTCGCTCCGCTACACGTTAAACCGGAAATGGCACACGTCGCCGTCCTGGACGAGGTAGTCTTTCCCTTCGAGGCGCACGAGGCCCATCTCCCGGGCCGCCTTCTCCGATCCCGCCTTTACCAAGTCGTCGTAGGCGATCACCTCGGCCCGGATGAAGCCCCTCTCAAAGTCCGAGTGAATGACGCCCGCCGCCTGCGGAGCCTTCGTCCCCTTGCGGATCGTCCAAGCGCGCACCTCTTTCTCTCCCGCGGTGAAATAGGTGATGAGTCCCAGGAGGTCAAAGCCGGTCCGTATCACGCGGTCGAGACCCGTCTCTTTGAGTCCCAAATCGTCGAGGAAGGCGGCCTTCTCGTCGGGAGGCAACTCGGCGAGCTCGGCTTCGATGCGGGCCGAGACCACGACGACCGGGGCGCCTTCGTCCGCCGCGATCTTTTGCACCTCCGCCACGAGGGGGTGCTCGCCCGGCGCGGCGATCGCGGCCGCCAGTTCGTCTTCCGCCACGTTGGCGATGTACATCACGGGCTTTGCCGTGAGCAGGTGATAGGTGCGCAGGAACTCCCGCTCTTTATCGCTGTACTCGAGCGACCGGGCGGGCCGTCCGGCCTCGAATGCTTCCTTGAGCCGCTCGAGCAGGGCAAGTTCGAGTTTCGCATCGGCGGCTCCCGACTTCGCCGCCCGCTGCGCCCGCTCGAGGCGCTTCTCGACCGTCTCGAGGTCGGCGAGGATCAGCTCGAGGTTGATCGTCTCGATGTCGCGCCTGGGGGAAACCTGGCCGTGAACGTGCGTGACGTCAGGGTCTTCGAAGCAGCGCACGACGTGCGCGATGGCGTCCGCCTCGCGGATGTGGGCCAGGAACTGGTTGCCGAGCCCTTCGCCCTTGCTTGCGCCCGCCACGAGGCCCGCGATGTCGACGAACGTCACCGGAGCGTGCACGATCCGCTGCGGGTTCACGAGCTTGGCGAGCTCGTAAAGGCGGTCGTCGGGGAGTTCGACGACGCCGACGTTGGGGTCAATGGTGCAAAAAGGGTAATTCGCCGCCTCTGCGCCGGCGCTGGTGATCGCGTTGAAAAGCGTCGACTTCCCGACGTTGGGGAGGCCGACGATGCCGATTGCAAGTCCCAAAAAAGGACACCTCCGACCGCGTGCGTACGGATGAAGTATAGCACAAGGGCCGGATTGTGTAAGGGTCCCGCATCAAATCCTGTCGACGTGCCAGCGGCCGCCGTCGAAGCGGTAGACAGCCCTTCCGGTGCTGAACCGCTCCTCCCGGACCGCCCCGTGAGGCGTCTCCAGCTCAAAGGATGCGGACTCCGGATAGAAGTTGTACACGGCGTAGGTCTTGAGCTCCGGTACGGCGACGAGGCGCAAGGGTGTGATCCCGTCCGTAGCCAGCGTGGCGTCGCCCGCCGAGCCGCGCCCATTCTGGATCGTGACGGCGCTGTGGCCGCGGAAGATTTCCGGCTGGTAGGGCTTGCCGTTCACCAGCCGGTGGTACATGTCGGCGTCGAGGTGGGAGACCGCCGCCTCCAGGGATACCTCGGGATCCTGGTACGACGCAAGTCGCACGAGGTTGTTGCCCATCTCGTCTTTGATCGTCGCCCGGGCGATCCGGGCTTGAAGCCGCTCGAGCGGCGAAGGCGGGCGGCCGGGAATTGGGGCCGCTTCCGAGGCGGAGTTTTCTCCCGTCTCTTCTTCTACGAGAAGGACAACCCCGTTCCGTACGCCGAGGAGCGTCTCGGTGGGAAACCGGCGGGGGGGGCCCGCGTAGTTCACGAGCGAGATGACGAGGATTCCTTCCTGCTTGCGGATCTCGACGGCCGCCTCGCGCCCGAGGTCAGTCAGTTCGAGCGGCACGAGGGCGAACGCAACCGGGCCGTCCTTGACGAAGACGGGCGCAGGAAGGTGGGAGCGGGCGGGAAGCTCCTCGATCCTCCGGTCGCCGAGGTAGAGCTCGTCAAGGCCGTCCCACACGGGAATGCAGATGTCGAGGCGCAGCGAGTCGGTTTCCCCTGCGACCGGGCGCGGGCGGTAGAGGGCGAGCGCCGTGCCTTCGTGCTGGAGGACGTTCTTGATGCCTTGATCGAGCACCGACGACTGCCGGAAGGTGTACGACGCGCCCTCCCGGTAGCGGAAGAACGCGGCCTTGTGGTCGTCCATGGAGCGCACGGGCGGGCGCTTCACCCACCGGAGCAGGGGGGAGTCCATCTGGCCGCCGTTGCCCGCCACGCGGGAGGCGGAGCCGAGCGTATACGAAGCCGTCTGGTAGCAGTATGTGTCGACCGGCCCGGGCGGGACTGACCAGATGCCGAACGAGTAGCCGTACGTGGCGGTCCTGACCTGCAGCGCGTGCGGGTATGCCTTATCGAGGGCGAAGCGCACGAGGAAGTCGGGCACGTGGAAGTCGACGGAAGCCGCGAGGGCGGCGTTGGCGACGTCGCCCGCATGGCTCGCCCACCAGGCGGTTTCGATGTCGAAAAAGACGCCGCCGGGGAGGACTGCGTGCAGGATGTACTTGAGAAGCCCCGTGCCGCCGATCGTGTTCTCCGTGTAGGCCCGGGAATGAGGTCCGGCGGACTGCTGCGTGGGCGGGTGCCAGTGGCCGAGCACGTCCATCAGCATCAGCTCCTGGTAGAGCGCACCCAGGGCGCGGACCTCGGGGAACTGCGACCAATTTCGCAGGAGCGTCGCCGGGATGAGCTGCGGCGCGGCGTACGTGGGGCTGTTGAATTCGGAGACGGCTCCCAAGTAGCCCGTGTTGGCGTAGGGGCGGCCGACGCCGGCGGCGAGCTTGCGCGAAAGCCCCCGGAGCTTGTTCACGCCCGACAGGCGCACGTCTTCATCCTCCAGGATCTCGCCGGCGAGCGCCTCAATCGTCGCACACTTGAAGGGGTGGTTGGTGTTGGAGAACCCGAAGTCGTACCGGTAGATCCGGCCCTGCGGTTCGCACGCTTCGCGCAGCGCCCGGCGGAAACGCTCGATCGCCTCGGGGCGCAACTTGTCGCGGAACTTGAAGTAAAGGTGCAACAACGCGATCAAAAGGTCGAAGTGGTAGTGCCCGGCGTCAGGACTCCCCGGCGGAGCGGACCGGTCCTTGCCGCCGGCGGCGAAGCTGGTGAAGCACGCGTTCATTTCGTCGAAGTCGCCGCGCTCGGCGCACCAGACGGCATAAGCGCCGTAGATTCCCTTCTTGGGGTCCGGCTTTCCCGCCCGCTTGAAAAACTCCCCTGCGACCTGCAAGAGCTCGGCCTTCCGCTCGGCGGCGGACGCGCCCGTCCCACTCATAGAATTGCAATCCTCCAGTAAATTGCGGCATGTTGAGAGGGGAAACCGCCCCTTGCTCCGAACACTTAGTTCCGTAAGCGCTAACGAAATCCCTCTTGCCGGACGGCGCGAAGAACGGCGGCTGGCAGGTGCGTTCGATCAGTCGCAGGTCGCCTGCCGCGAGCGGTGAATGTTGCAGGGCTTCGGAAACGAGATGCTTGGACGCTTGGAAGGGGAGCGCCGGAATTGGCCGGAGCGATCGAACGCCTGCTTGAATCGCTGCGAGCGCCTGAGCCCGAGTTTCGCCCGCACCCGTTTTGGTTCTGGAACGACGACCTGGACGAAGGGGAACTCCTGCGCCAGCTCCACGCCTTTTGGGACGGGGGCGCCGGCGGCGTCGTGATCCACCCGCGCATCGGCCTTTCCCGCCGCGTGGGGTACCTCACGGGCGAGTACTTCCGGCTGGTGGAGCGCGTCGTGCAGGAATGCGCGCGCCTTGGGATGCGGGTCGTGCTGTACGACGAGTGTTCGTACCCGTCGGGGTCGGCGTGCGGCCGCGTTGTGGCCGAGAATCCCGGGTACGCAGCCCGCGCGTTGGCCCTTGCGCGCAAGGCGATTTTGGGGCCCGCGGTCGAGTACTGGCGCCCGAGGCTCGGCCGGTCGCTTGCGGACCGCCTGGTCTGCGTCGCCGTCGCCCGGCTTGAAAGCGAGGAGGGAAAAGAGCCCCGCGTCGATCCGGCTTCCCTGCGGCTGCTCGAGCCGGACGAGCGCGGCCTTGTGCGCGTCGCCGTCGGCGAAGGGCGGTGGCTTGCCATGGCGTGCATCGACACGCCGAGCGGGGGCAGGATCCGCGGCGCCTTCGCCGAGCAGGATGACGGCATGGCGCTGGCGCCCGCAGCCGGCGACCTCATGAACCCCGAGGCGGTCGCCGCCTTCATCCGGGTCACGCACGACGCCTACTACGAACGCCTCAAGGAATACTTCGGCAACACGATCGTCGCTTTGTTCACGGATGAGCCGAGCCCCATGGGCCGCGGGGCAAAGCGGGACGTGCGGCCGTACACGGGCGGATTCGATTCCTGGTTTGAGCAGTACCTCCGCCGAGAGCACGGCGAGCTTGCGGCGCAGCTTTCCGGCGGGGTGCGGGCCTGGCTTCCGGCTCTCTGGGTGGACTACGGCCCGCTCACGGCCGAGCTGCGCGAAGCCTACCGCGAAGCCGTGCACCGGCGGATCATCGATGTCTTCTACCGGGCGCAGGCGGAATGGTGCCGGGCCCACGGGATCGCTCTCACGGGCCACCCGGGCGAAAGCAACGACATGGCGAGCCTCGCCGCCTTCGATTGGCCGGGCCAGGATATGGTCTGGAGGTGGGTCGCGCCGGGCGGTGCGAGTGGAACCGAAGGCGAGGACAGCGTGGCTGCGAAGGCGGCGACGAGCGGCGCCCGGGCCTACGGGAAGCGGCGGATCGTCACGGAGCTGTACGGCGCGTACGGCTGGAGGCTCACGCTCGACGAGGTGAAGTGGCTGGCCGACTGGCACCTCGTTCGGGGGAACAACTTGTTCGTGCCGCACGCCTACTACTACTCCGTGCGGGGCGGGCGGGCGTACGAAAGTGAGCCCGACCTATTCCTGCACAACGCCTGGCGGCCCTACTTGCCCCTAATCAACCGCTACATCGCCCGCATTTGCAAGCTCCTCACCGATTGCGAGCACGTGTGCGACGTCGCCGTGCTTGGAAGGGGGCGGGCGTTGCCGTGGCGGGCGGCAAGGTCCCTTTACGCCGCCCAGATCGACTTCTTGTACATCGACGAAGCTTCGCTCGGCGATGCCCGGGTCGACGCGGAACGGCGCGCACTATGGGTGGGCGGGCAGGCGTACCGCGCCGTGATCGTCGACGGGAATCCGGTCCTGCCCGAGCGCGCCGTCCGGAACCTCGACGCCTTCCGCGCCGCCGGCGGACTGGTCGTGGAGCTTGGGGAAGGTGAAGCCGGCGAACATGGAGCGCGCGGCCCGGCGCGGGGCCGGCCGGGGAGCGGAACACCGGGGCAATCGCCGCAAAGGGCGCGGCAGGATGCGTGGCTCGATGCCGTGCGCGCCGCATCGGCGGCCGTGGCCCGCCCGCTGCGGCCTATTCCGGACCTGAGGCTCGTGCACGTGCGAAAGGGGGGCGTCGACGCCTTCTTACTCACGAACGAGGGGGAGGCTGCGATCCGCGGGGCGCTTGAGCTTGCACTCTCCGGGCGGGCGGTGTGGTACGACCCGCTCCGGGACGCCGTGGAGGAAGCCTCGGTTGCCGCAGTGCCGGCGGTCGTAGAAAGTGAGGCGCCTGTGGAAAGAGCGAAAGCCGCGCCGGGCGGCGGGCGGTTTCGCGTCTCGTTCGAGCTGGAGCGGCGGGAGTCGCGGCTCCTTCTGGTCGACCCGAAGGGTGCGGTCGAGCCGGCGCGTGAAGCCGGCAGGGCGCAGGCGGCTCACCTGTCGCACGGCGGCCGGAAAGCGCTGCAGGGAGCCCGCCCTCCGGCGAGCCGAAGCGCGGCGCGCATCGACGTTCCCGGCCCGTGGCGGCTGACC
>NICF_comb_assmDRAFT_10004259_pt1 | contig 10001 bp, 7 predicted proteins | sample NewIslPassag4_SG_FD_11279 | JGI IMG/M metagenome (IMG submission 11279) | reverse complement strand
AGGAGATGGCCGCCTCCCGCGGAGGCGGACATCTTCGGCATCCAGCAGGCCATGAGCCAAGCCGTACAGGTGCGCGTCGGCGTGGGGCTGTGGCTGCTCACGCTGGCCGGACTGGTCGGAGCCGTGACCATCGGCCTCATGATGCTGGCCCGCCCGCGAGGCAAGGCCCACCGGCAACGCCGACACCGCCGGCAACCTCGGCGGCTAATGCACAAGACCTCTTGCGAGCGGACGGTGTCGCCGCCGGCTCGTCTGCTGCGGTCAAGTACCTCGGCCACTACACCGTCAGTTAGCCTCGCTTGATTCATGCCAAGACGATCGAGGCGATCGTGTCTATTCGAATGACTCGCCATTAGACGAGCAGCGTAGTTGGCATCAGCTTCACGAACGGCACAGGATGAGATGTCGGAGGGGTAAAAAAGTGAGCTGTGATCGTGAGCTGCGACCGGTTCGCTTGGAGGAGGCTGGCACGCGAAGTCTCGTTTCTGGATAGCTTGCGACCAAGCGCCGCCCCAGTTCAAGAAAGCGTGCCTACGGCGTAGTGTCCAAGGCGCCTTGTTATATGGCGCAGAAGTCGCTCGTGCGGCCCACGACTTCGTGTAGCGAGCCCGGTTTCTTGCGACCCGGTAGGTCGCGGACGGCAAGGAGTACCTGCTCAGTGACACCCACTTCGTCGACTGCTGATGCCACGTTCGGCTATTTCCCCGATTACGAGCGAATCGACGTGGCGCTCGACCGCGGTCGATTCGCGCGCGCGCTCGTGCTGGACACGCCCGTGCGATCGCTTGTCGACCAGGTGAGCGAATGCCGGGTGCTTTGGCAGCCGGAGGCGGAGCTTCCCGAGGGCGTGTACTGGTTCCAAGGGGTCGACGGCGGCTCGATCATCATGCAGGTCGCGGCTGGCGCCCTGCCGGGCGGAGCCATGGTGGAGTCACCTCAGGAGCTCGATGCCGAGCATCCATTGCTCGCCGCGTGGGGTTGGGCCGAGGAGCTGTGGCAGAGGGCCGCAACGGTTCCTGCGCCGCGATTCGCCATCAACGATGCCGCAGTCACTCACCCTGGCGGCGTAGACGTGGTGGTGCGCGACCGCAAGTTCCTCCGCGACCACTGGTCCTATACCGTGCTGGTCGAGGGCCGCCAGCAGGACATCGTGGAATCACGGCTGCGCCCACGCCCCCAGATCGATGGTCCGACGGCGTGGGTGACCCGAGCGCCGACCCCAGCGAGCAGGTTCAGTGCGACCCTCACCCGCGCCAAGTTGCTAGGCAAGTTTGCCAACACGCTCTACTCGTTCCGCGCTACCCGTACGACCTTCCGCCCCTACCAGTTCAAGCCCGTGCTCAAGCTGCTGCAGACCGGCAAGGCGCGGTTGCTCATCGCCGACGAGGTGGGCCTGGGCAAGACGATCGAGGCGGGCCTGATCTGGACAGAGCTGGAGGCTCGTGGGGAGGCCGACCGCGTCCTGGTCGTGTGTCCGTCCAGCCTGGTGGGCAAATGGAAGGAGGAGATGGAGGAGCGCTTCGAGTTCGAGCTCACGGAACTCGATCGTGCGGCCCTGAGGTCGTTTCTCCAGCGCCACCAGCAGAACCGGTTGCCTGCCCGCCAGGCCTACATCTGCAGTCTGGAGCGTCTGCGTGCCTGGGACGGGCTGGACGATCTGCGAGAAGTGCCGCCCGAGTTCGATCTGGTGATCGTGGACGAAGCGCACGCAATGCGCAACGAGGACACCAAGAGCTACGCGCTCGGCACGGAGTTGGCGGACTGGGCCGCTAACCTCGTCTTCCTCACCGCGACGCCGATCAACCTCGGCGAGCAGGACCTGCTCAACCTGCTCGAACTCCTCGTGCCCGAGGACTTCGGGAGCATGCTGGACCTGCAGCTACGGCTGGAGCCGAACCGCGTCATCAACGCCGTCACGGCCCGCCTCGCCAAGAAGGGGGTCCGCGGCCGAGACCTGATCGCCCAGCTCAATGAGCTCAGGACCTCACCGCTCGGCCGCACGCTCATGCGGCGGCCCGACTTCGGACTCCTGCGTGACGTGCTGAACAAGGACGAACTCACGCCTCGGGACATTGTCGAAGCCAAGCGTTACTTGGCGGGGCTGAACACGCTCTCCACTGTTATCACGCGTACGAAGAAGGTCGAGGTCGACGACCGCAAGGCCACGCGCACCGAAGAGAGGCAGACGATCGAGTGGACCCGCGCAGAGTCGGAGTTCTACCAGGAGTACCTCCGGTGGTGCCAGGCTCGGGCGGCGGCGATGGGTAGTCCGCTCTACTTCGCGATGCAGATGCCGCTGCGCCTGGCCAGCGCCTGCCTGCCGATGGCGCGTCAGGCGGTGCTCGACCCGCACTCCTTCGGCGAAATCAAGGACGCCGACTCGAATGCCCCCGCATGTCGACTCGAGCCACACCCCGAGCTTGTCGCGGCCGCCCAGCGCCTTCCGGAACACGTCGACACCAAGTTCGATGCCTTGCAGGATGTTCTGCGACGGCTGCACCGGCAGGAGCGGCGCGCACTGCTGTTCACGCACTCCCGTCCGACACTGGCATACCTCGCCGACCGGCTCAGCGCTGAGTTCAAGGTCGCCGTCATGCACGGTGGGGTCAGCCGTGAGGCGAGGCGCCAGATTATGGCCGACTTCCGCGACGGTGGTTACGACTTCGTGCTCGCCAATCGCGTGGCCAGCGAAGGTCTGGACTTCGAGTTCTGCTCGGCAGTGATCAACTATGACCTGCCGTGGAATCCTATGGAGATCGAGCAGCGTATCGGCCGCATCGATCGGATCGGACAAAAGGAAGAGACGATCCTCATCGTCAATTTCGTCAATGAGGAGACCATCGACGAGCGGATCCTTACCCGCCTCCTGGATCGCATCGAGATCTTCCGGTCTTCGATCGGTGAATTAGAGCCCATCATCTCCGAATATGCGCCGAAGGTGCTGCAGGCTGGGTTCGATTTCACACTCACCGAAGAGCAGCGGGAGCAGAAACTGCATGAGGCGCTGACCGCCATCGAGGAGCAACGTGCCGGTCTACGGGACGTTTCGGACGCGTCGAGCGCTCTACTGGTGGTCAACGAGGTCGACGTCGCCGGGCTCGAAGACGAGCTGGTGAGAACGGGCCGCTACATCGGGCAGCGTGAGCTCGCTCTACTGCTCGACGACTGGGCGCGTGTCGATGGCGCAGCCGGCGTGAAGATCGCGGCCGACGGCCTCACCCTGGAGCTGCGTGGCAATGCCGCAATGGCGGCCCGCGTCGATGATCTCGCCAAGTCGGCACGACGCTCTCGCACGGAGATTCGGTCGATCTCCACGCAACTGCGCAGCGAACTGCCGATCACGCTCGTGCTCGATCAGGAGCATGCCCGCACCCGCGGCGGTACGCTGCTCACCGCCACGAGCCCGCTCACTATGGCGGCGGCGGCGGTCCCCGGTCACCGGCAGGCGCGCTTCGCGTCACTACAGATCACGGCAGACCCGGACAAGGTCGAGCCCGGCACATACGTCGTCGTCCTTGCGACGGCGGCGACGGCGTCCCCGCGGGGCGACGAGATCTGGGGTGCCGCTGTTACGGAGACCGGGCGCAACGCCGGGGACGGACCCGTAGACGCCCTGCTGGCCGCACTAGCGGAGGGGCGGCTCGTCGACGCGCCGTTGCCCGCCATCGACCGACTCCCCACGCTCGCCGAGCGCGCGATGAACCGCCTGCACCTGCGCCATCACGAGGAGCAGGATCGCCGGGACCGCGAGTTCGAAGCGCTGCAGGAGGCGCGGATTCTCACCGTCACCGAACAGCACAAGCGCAAGCTGGCGACGATCCGCAAGCGCATCGCGACCGCGCAATCACGTGGTCGTGGAACCAAGAGCATCAACCTATTCCGGAGCCAGGAACGCCGCGCGGAGGAAAGGTTCGCCGCGCTGCTGGAAGGCATCCGCACTGCAAAGCAGCCAGAGATCCGGCTGGAGCCGCTCGCCGCGTGCGTTGTTCAGATTGTCCACAGGACGGAGAACCTTGGATAGAAAGCAGCTCGAGCTCGAAGACGAGAGGACCATGCAAAAGCGCTACCGCCGCGTGGTCCAGGAGAAGGCCAAGCGACCCATCATCCATCAGGCATCGCGCAACAACTTCTGGACAGGGACCGGGCTGCCGAAGAGTCCTGCCATGCCGTTCGGTGCGCTCGTCGGCCGTGTCGCCCTACGCCGGCCGAATGACGAAATTCTCGACGGACACGGTGACTTCTACATCGGTGAGACCTACGCCAAGCTCGACGGCTTCTACGTTTTCAGCTGGGCCGCCCCCGTCGCCTGTACCTTCTTCCGCGGTTCCCGTCATCATGAGCTCTGCGACGACGTCGCCGTCATTCGCGCCTTCGAGCACCGGGGCAACGATATCGTTGACTTTCACGAGGAGCGGGTATGCGACGAAGTCCCCGCACAGCCCTTCCGCAAGCGCACACTCACCGTCCCGACCGCACCAAACCGGCGGGCCATACTCCGCCCGGCCACGCCACCACGCTCGGCGGCACAACCCTCGACATCTCAGCCGGCGGCGGACTGCCCTTCCGCGAAGCCGACGACCTTGCGGACGACCGAAGCGCCGGCTAGGGGCGCCACATCACTGATACCTACTCAGCGCAGCTCGCCCTCGGCTACGGTCCCAGCTGATCTTGCCGCAGCCTCTGCGGCGCCCGCACGGACACCTTCTGCAGCCGTACAGCCAAAGCCTCCGACATCGCCGCGTCCGGCGGAGCGTGCCAAGCACCTCGCGGCGCCAACGATGCGTGCAGAGGCCCTGCTGCGCGCTCGGCTCGCTGCGCCGCGCACCAAAAGCCTCGCTCCCGTGCTCGCAACGCTCCAACCGGACCAGTACGACCTCGTCACCGTACCGGCCATGGACAGCATGGTGATCGAAGGTCAGCCCGGCACGGGTAAGACGATTATCGCCTCCCACCGCGCGGCCTACCTCGTCAGCGACGACACTCCGCCGGAGAACGGCCTCGATGGCAAAGTCCTGCTCGTGGGGCCGACCAGTGGCTACTCGCGCCACGTGCGGACAGTGATCGAGCGGCTCACCGGTGGATCGGAGCGCGTTCTGGTCCTCTCGCTGCCTGAGCTGATGCTGCGGATCCTCAAGATGCGGCAGGAGCCCCGCGGCACGATCTCCCGGTCCTGGCAAGACGTTGACAAGGACTTGGCCATGTTCGTGCGGGCCGCAGTGACGCGGCTAAGAGCCAAGGGCAGGAGGCCCAAACCGGACGAGGTCTACGAGTACCTGCGCCGGAACGGCAGCAGCGAACATCCGGTAGCCCGGGACCCGGAGTGGGTCGACTATCTGCATAGGCTCCCACCGGTTCGGGACGCGTTCACGCTGCGGGCGCACACGCCTCTGCTGGCGATCATCCAGTGGGAGGTCGCCAAGCGACGCGACCTCGTGGGCATCGAACACATCATCGTCGACGAGGCCCAGGATGTGACTCCGCTGGAGTGGCTGCTGTTGGCGGCGATGAACGAGGCCCACGCGTGGACCATCGTCGGCGATCTGAACCAACGGCGATCGGACCACACCTGCGGGTCGTGGTCGCAGATCCTCGACCTGATCGCTATCCCCTACGGGGACCCCCCGATCCACCGGCTCGAACGCGGATATCGGTCTACCCGCCCGATCCTCCAATTCGCCAATCGGCTCCTTCCCGCTGCGGAGCGCGCGGTCGTGGCCCTTCAAGAGCAGGGACCTGAGCCGATCGTCGAGAAGTGCCAGCCAAAGGGTCTGGATGCCGCGCTGCTTCGCCACCTAACCCGCCTGCAGGGTGCGTATCCGAAAGGCACCGCCGCCATCATCACCGCTGACCCGAAGGCCGTGGAGACCACGCTGCGCCGGGCGGGCTGGGCGAGGTCGCGGAGCGACCCATTCATCTGGCAGCGCTCGGGCCGCGAGGTGACGGTGGCCCACCCGGACACCGCCCGCGGCTTGGAATTCGACGCTGTCATCGTGGTGGAGCCCGCCGACTTCCCGCAGAACCTGGGTCGGCAGGGGCCGCTTTACACTGCACTCACCCGGCCGAACCGCGAGCTGGTCGTCGTTCACACCAAGCCGTTGCCGGATAGGCTACGAAAGAGGTAAGTACCTCCGTGATCATCCGCAGGAGACGCTGCTTGGCTGCACGAGGCGTTCTACCTCTTTGCGGCAACGCAGGCGGATAGCAGGCGTCCATTGACCACCGCCCAGCTCGCCGACGAATTCTGCCCCGACTCGCACATACTGGCGGTCGCCGGCATCTACGTACTTGGCCAGGGTCTTGGCAAGGTGATCGCGGACCAGGTCGTCGATGAGCACGTCCCGCACCCGGCGGCTCTGTGGTAGAAGGAGTCCGGGCAGGCCAAGCACGTTGACCGGAAGCACGTGTGGGGCCTACTGCGGCAGGACCACCGTGAGCAGGCTTAGGCCATGGCGACGTTGTTCGTGGCTCGCGAGCAGGAGAACGGCTGGGACGCCGATCGGCTGCTGCCGTTGGTTGCGGGGCTGCGGGAGGTCCTGCCCTGGGTGCGTCAGTGGCACCGAATCTTCGACCGTGGGAGCGCCTCGCTGACCGGCACCTATGGACGCTTCTACGCCGTTAAGAGGGCCACGATCGGCGAGTGCGAATTGGCGACTTGGATGCTTGAGAGTCGAGACTGGTTGGATGCCACGCTCGAGGAGCGGCCGAGGCCGGTGAAGGTCGTGCCGGCCGGCTGGTTCAGCGCGGACCAGACGTCGCGGACCATGGCTCGAAGCCCACTGACTGCTTTCTACAGTTGCCGAAGTCGCACGGCGAGGTGTAAGAAAACATCTCAACCCCTAAGCGGCGGCAGCAAGATATCTTTGTTGGTGTTAAGTCGTCGTAGCAGAGCGTACGGGATCGTCGGCGTCCGCAGCTCTATTCCTCCTTATACGATTTGAGTGCACGAAGCACAGATAGTGATGCCGAGAGCTTCTTGAGTCGAGCCGAGGCTTTGTCAGATTCCTTGATATACGCTTCAGCGTTCAACTTCAGATCTTTCAGAACATTGCGCAGCTCAACAAGTTCGTCGAGGAAGCTCTCGGGCAATTCCGCAGTGATCCACTCATGTGAGCAGGTCTGGCAGACCAGGCAACGCCTAAACCAGCGAATATCTTTGTAATCCTCCCTGTACCAACGCTGCTCGGAACTTAGGCCGAATGTGGAAGGGCTAACCGCGGTACAGACCCGAATTGTCTTGCAGGACGGACACCATTTCCGCGTTCCGCCTTGACTAACCCTAACCATTGAACTCCTTGGGCTGCCTCGAAACAGGGCTGACATCGGTTTGCTCGGCATTTTTCGTGCCGGCCCGATCCGCGGCGGATCTTGAGCCGGGACGCGCTATCCCTTCTAAAGCATCAGCAGCCGCAGCACAGCGAAGAACGCTTCGGCGCAAGCGAGGCCGTCTGATGTCAGAGGTGCATAGGTTGGGCAATGCTCGCTCCGTGCGGCGCTAACTAAGGGACCGGGACGGTGATCTTACGACGAGCGTGGCGGCGCCTCGCAAGATCCTCTCGCAACTGGCGGCAGCGGCCGGCCGGACGGGGCGGTCGCGTCGTTGCCGTATCCAGTTTGAGCAGGACGCTTTGGGCGACTTATCTGCGATCTACTTGGCCGAACCGCTACCTGCGGGGCTGCGCGCCATAGGTCATCGTCAGGCCTGAGTAGTGTCGCTGAGCCTGATGCCGGTTAACCCGGCTCACCAGCGCCGTCGGGCGGTTTGCCCACCGGCTGCCTCACTCCAAGCGTCGGGGAAACGGGAGAGGACAAGGCTCGGTCTCGTTTGCCCGATCAGGACCGTGCAACGCGTGACTGTTGGTGAGCCCCGGGTAGCCATCCTGGCCCGACATCTCATCGTGGCGACGCTCGCCGCCCGACTCGCTAACGTCGATCACGTCGCGGCCGTACTGCGCGAGCCCACGCGGTTCGTCGTCCCCGACGATGGATGACGCAGCTCCCGGGCGAGGCCATGACCGTGCCAGATCTGCGTGATGCCGGGGATGACCATGCCTGGTGTGAGCTGGGCAACTGCTGGTCATGGGGAGCCGGGGCGTTTCGTCTCCTGTTGGTGGGTGCAACGAACGGAGACGCCAAGATGCCCTCCTCTGATCTGTACGGTGAGCTGCGACCGTGGGCGTTCGCCATCGCCTACCGGATGCTCGGCAGCGTCAGTGAAGCCGAGGACGTGGTGCAGGAGGCGTTCCTGCGGTTGCACCAGGCCCTGCAACGCGACGAGCAGATCGCCTCTCCGCGGGCGTACATCGCCACGCTGGTCACACGGCTGGCCATCGACCAGCTCCGCTCAGCGCGGATGCAGCGGGAGCGGTACGTCGGCGAATGGCTGCCGGAGCCGCTGGTTGGCGAGCAGTCGCCCGCCGAGCGCGCCGAGACCGCCGACTCGCTGTCGCTGGCGTTCCTGGTGCTGCTGGAGAGCCTGTCGCCCCGGCAGCGGGCCGCGTTCCTGCTGCGCGAGGTGTTCGATTACCCCTACCGCGAGGTCGCCGAGATCATCGGCACCGATGTGGACAGCACTCGGCACCTGGTCGCGCGGGCTCGCGCCCACGTCCAGGAGCGTCGGCCACGCTACTACGCCTCCCGGCGTCAGCGCGAGGAGCTGGCTCGGCGCTTCTTCGCCGCTGTCGAGGAGGGGAACCTGCTTGCGCTGGAGGCGCTGCTGGCACGGGATGTCGCGCTGCACGGCGACGGCGGCGGCAAGGTGCCGGCGCTGGCACGGCCGGTCAAAGGCCGCGAGCGTGTGGCGAAGCTCTTGCTGATCTCGATGAGCACGGTGGCGCACGGCGGCGGCGTGCGCCTGGATGTCACCGAGGTCAACAGCCAACCCGGCGTGATGGTGTTCGACGCCCACGACCACTTGGTCGCCGTACTGGGCCTGGATATCGCCGAGGGTCAGGTCCGGGCGATCCACTGCATCGTCAACCCGGACAAGCTACGGCACATCGCCCGGGTCGGTGACCTCGTCGCCCTGGTACGCGCCGGCCGTCAACCTCGGACGGCCAGACCGCCAGCCAAGCCGACCGCCGTACGTCCGTCGAACGACCGATGAACGGAAGTCGCTTATGAACCCTGCAAGGAGTTCTGCATGAACCTCACGCTGAACCTCGTGCTGTGGATCGTCACCGGGCTGCTGGCCGCCGTCCTCCTCGTGAGCACCTCGAAGGCGTTCGTGCCCAGGGAGAAGATCGCCTCTGTCGGTCGCGCCGGGGAATGGGTCCTGGACTTCAGCCCTCGGACGCTGAGAGCCATAGCAGTCCTCGAGCTCCTGGCCGCGGCGGGTCTGATCCTGCCCGCCGTGCTCGACATCGCACCGGTCCTGGTGCCGGTGACCGCGACCTGCGTGGCGTTGCTGTTCATCGGCGCGGTGACCATGCGTCTGCGCCGGGGAGAGCGAGCGACCATCGTGCCCGACCTGGTCTATCTCGCCATGGCCATCTTCGTGGCTTGGGGCCGCTTCGGCCCCGAGTCCTTCACCGGTTGACCTGCGCGGCATCTCCCGCAGTGGAACTCGTCCGCTCGGTTCTCCCGTCGCCCAGGATCGTTGAGATACGGGATCGATCTCGCCCGCTTGTGCAATCGAACCTTGTAGATCACCAGGCCGCGCCCTATCATCGATGAAAAGATCGACGTATTTGGGTTTAACTTTCTGCTGGGGGAGCGAAAGTCCTAAGGGCCAGTCACGAAGCTGGGCAACTGCTCCCGGAACGGTTGCCGATCCGCTCGGGCAGGCCGTCGGGCTACGCGTCGCCGGTCCCGTGGCACGGAACCGGCGCGGTAGGCGTGACGTCCGGCCGTCCGCTCCCTGAGCGCGCGGGGGGAGGAGCGATGGGAACGAAGCGATCGCCGGACGTCGGGGCTCATCTCGCGCCGCGCCGGAACGAACGGGGCGCGGCCGGTGACGGCCAGGTCGACGCACGCAGCCGCCACAGCCACCGGACCCGCTCGCG
>NICF_comb_assmDRAFT_10004258_pt1 | contig 10002 bp, 7 predicted proteins | sample NewIslPassag4_SG_FD_11279 | JGI IMG/M metagenome (IMG submission 11279) | reverse complement strand
GCGGCACGGTCGGCGTTCCCGGCGGCTCGAGGACGAGCCGCAGCACCCGCCCGTCCGCCTCCTCCGCCAGCGACTGCGACGCGACGAATCCTTCGCCCGTGACGAAACAGCGCAGCTCAAGCAGCGAGCAGATCTCGAGCGCGTCGCGGAGCGGCAGCCCGGTCAGATCGGGCACCTGCAGTTTGCTCCGCTCCTCCGTGATCAGATAGATCCGCTGCGACGGCAGGATGTTCGTGCCCGCCTTCGGGATCTGCTGCAGCACCGTCGCGCCGCCTCCCACCACCTCGAGGTTGAGCGAGCGCGCCCGGAGCTCCCCGCGGGCTTGCGAGATCGGGAGCTCCGTCACGTCGGGCACCGTCACCACCGTTTCCTTGCGCGCCCCGGCGCTCAGCGCCTTCACCGCGTTGGAGGGCCCGATGCCGAGATGCCGGAGGCTCTGCAGCATGATTTCCTTGAACACCGGCGCCGCGACCGAACCGCCGCCCGCGTACGGGTCGTTCGGCTCGTCAACGACGACGTACACGACGATCTTCGGATCCTCGACCGGCGCGTACCCGATGAAGGAGACGACGTATTTGCCTTCCGCGTATTCTCTGCCCACGACCTTCTGCGCCGTGCCGGTCTTGCCCGCGACGCGGTACCCTTCGATGAACGCGTTCTTCCCCGTGCCGTCGGTGACGACCTGCTCCAGGTATTCGCCGACCTTCCGCGCCGTCTCCTCGGAGATGACGCGGCGCACGGCCTTCGGTTCGACCTTCTGCACGCTGCCGTCGTTGGGATCTTCGATCGAATCCACAAGCTGCGGCTGCATCAGGACGCCGCCGTTCGCGATCGCCGCGACCGCCGCGACCTGTTGGATCGGCGTCACCAGCACGCGGCCCTGGCCGAACGTAAGCGTCGCCCACTCGGTCGCGTAGCGCGGGGCGACCATCCCGGACACTTCGCCCTTGAGCGGGATGCCCGTCGGCTGGCCGAAGCCGAACGCGTCGATGTAGCGTTTCAGCGTGGCGGACTCCATTTTCTCGTAGCCGAGCTTGACGAACGCGACGTTGCTGGACTTCTTGAGCCCTTCCAGCATCGTGATCTCGCCCCAGCCCTCGCGCCGGTGGTCGCGGATCGGCTGGCCGGACACGACGATGCTGCCGGACATGTACGTCTCGTCCGGGTTGAACACGCCTTCCTCGACCGCGGCGGCAAGCGTCACGATCTTGAACGTCGAGCCCGGCTCGTACAGCCCCTTGATCGCGTAATCGAAATCGGCGCCCGGCTCCGTCTTCCAGTATTCGTTCGGATTGTAGGACGGCAGCGACGCCATGCCGAGAATGCGCATCGTCTTCGGATCGGCCGCGATCGCCGTGATGCTCTTCGGCTCGTACCGGTCATAGGTGTCCTTGATCGCCTTCTCGAGAATGTACTGGATGTCCGAGTCGATCGTCAGCTGCACGTTTTTCCCGTGCACGACCGGATCGATCTCGACGTGCCCGTTCTGAAGCTGGACGCGGTTGCCGTCGCGCTCGTACTTGATGCGTCCGTCCTTGCCGCGCAGCAGCTCGTCCAGCGACAGCTCGAGGCCGTTCATCGCCTCGCCGTTCTTGTTCACGTAGCCGACCAGATGCGCCGCCAGCGCATTTCTCGGGTAGTAGCGCTTCTGCTCCTCGAGCAGATAAATGCCGACTTCCTTCTCCCCGATCCGGTTCCTGAGCTCCTCGCGGAACGCCGCGATCTGGTCCGCCAGTTCCTTGTCGATCTTCCAGCCTTCGCTCCTCACTTCGCGCTGGCGATAGAACTTGCCCTCCGATGTCCGCTTCGTCGCGATGTCGAACAGCTCGTCCTTCGGCTTGCCGAGCAATTCGTGGAGCTTGTTCACGACCTCGTCGACCAGGCCGAGTTTGTTCAGCACTTCCGGGTTCACCGCCACGGTGTAGCCGGTGACGTCCATCGCCAGCACGTTGCCGTCCCGGTCGGTGATCTTGCCGCGAACCGCCGGGATTTTCTCGGACGCCGACCAGGTCTCCTTCGCCTTCGCGAGCCAGAACTCGGCGTGTACGACCTGGACGAAATAGATGCGGACCACCAGAACGACAAACAGGAGGGTCATTACCCCCCCGATCGCCAGGGATCTCAACTTGATGCGCCTAGCCACGTGACCACCCTAGTCTTTCAGAGCCGTGCGCGTCGACGAACCGCCGACTTCCAGCGAAATGACGTCGTCGAACTCCGGATAGACCATGCCGAGTTCGATCGCCTTCTCCGTAATTTCGTTCGGATCGCTGAGCGTCTCCACCTTTCGCTCCAGTTCCTTGATCTGCACGTTCAGTTGCTCATATCGTTGCGTCAGTTCGCGAATCTCGAGGTTCATCCGGTAAATCTCCGCATAACGGAAAATGATGACGCTGGCCGCCATGACGCAGACGACAACAGTGAACAGATACAGCAGCTTCTCCTGGACGGGCAGCGGCCTGCGCCGGACGATCTTCTTCCGGACTTCCCGGCTGTAAGCCTCCTGCTCCTGGCGATTGTTCGGCTTCATCGCCAGATTGCCGTGCATGTAGGCCATTGTCGTTCCTCCTTGCCTGATGGAATCGGTTTGCCGTATTTCATGGCGCGTATCAAGGCGCGTCCGGCAGCTTCTCCGCGATGCGGAGCTTCGCCGAGCGCGCCCGCGGATTCGCCGCGATCTCTTCCGCGCCGGGTTCAATCGGTTTCCGGTTGACGAGCCGCAGGACGCCGCGCGCGCCGCAGACGCACATCGGGAAATCCGGCGGGCAGGTGCAGGTCTTGACATACTTTGCAAAAATCTGCTTGCAGATGCGGTCCTCCAGCGAATGGAAGGTGATGACCGCCACGCGGCCGCCGGGCTTCAGGCATTCGACCGCCTGATGGAGCGCGTCTTCCTCGGCCCCGAGCTCGTCGTTCACCGCGATCCGCAGCGCCTGGAACGAGCGACGGGCCGGATGGCCGCCCGTGCGCCGCGCCGCCGCGGGGATCGCCTCCTTCACGATCTCGGCCAGCTCGCCGGTCGTGGCGATCGGCCGCTTGCCGCGCGCCTCGACGATCGCCCTCGCGATCCGGCGGGCGAAGCGTTCCTCGCCGTAGCGGTCGAGGATGTCCGCGATCTTCCGCTCGTCCCATCCGTTGACGATGTCCGCCGCCGTGAGATCGGAGGACCGGTCCATCCGCATGTCGAGCGGCGCGTCGTGCCGGTAGCCGAACCCGCGCTCCGCCTCATCGAGCTGCGGACTGGAGACGCCGAGATCGAACAGGATGCCGTCCACGCGGGGCACGCCGTCCTCCAGCGGGACGCCGGCTTCAGCGAGCCCGGCGCGCAGATGCCGGAAATTGCTCCGGATCAGCGTGACGCGATCCATGTAGGGCGCGAGCCGCTCGCGGGCGTGCGCGATCGCCGCCTCGTCCTGATCGAAGGCGATCAGCCGCCCGCCGGCGCCGAGCTGCCGGGCGATCCGCTCGCTGTGGCCGCCTCCGCCGAGCGTGCAGTCGACGTATATGCCGTCCGGCTTTACGTTCAGGCCGTCGACGGCTTCCTCCAGCAGCACCGTCACATGATGAAACAAAGGTATTTCCTCCCGGGGCATGGTTGTCCGAAACCGGCCGGCTACAGATTGAAATCGAAGTCGACCAGTTTCTCGGCGATTTCGTTGAACGTCTCTTCCGACTGCCGGTAATAGCCTTCCCAGGCCGCCTTGCTCCAGATCTCCACGCGGCTTGATACGCCGATCACGACGCATTCCTTCTCGAGCTTCGCGTAGTCGATCAGATGGTTCGGCAGATTTACCCTGCCCTGTCTGTCCAGCTCGCATTCGACCGCCCCGGAGAAAAAGAACCGGGCGAACGCGCGGGCGTCCGACTTCATGAGCGGCAGCGACTTCAGCTTCTGCTCGAGCACGCTCCACTCGGCGGACGGGTAGACGAACAGGCAGTTGTCGAGACCGCGGGTCACGATGAACTTCACGCCGAGATGTTCGCGGAATTTGGACGGAATCGTGAGACGGCCCTTGTCGTCGATGGAATGCTGGTATTCGCCCATGAACATTCGGCCGTTCCACTCCTTCCCCCAAATCTCCCACTATGCCCCACTTTCCACCACTTCGCTTGTTCTATTCGCCACCACTTTCCCAATTCCTGCTGGCATTAGCCATTTTCGAAATAAATATTTTATGGGGTTAAAAATGGCGGGCGACCGGACGTTTTCCGGTCGCCCCGGGCGGTTGCGGGGGAATCGGCGTTGATTCGGGGACTGGACGGGGACAACGCTCGGCACTCGGAAGAAAACGGCGTTGAAGTGGTAGCCGGACGCGGATGGCGTACGGAATTCGGAAGGAAACGGCGTCGATGCGGAAGCCGGACGCGGATGGCGTACGGAACCCGGAAGGAAACGGTGTCGATGCGGAAGCCGGACGCGGATGGCGTACGGAACCCGGAAGGAAACGGCGTCGATGCGGAAGCCGGACGCGGATGGCGTACGGAACCCGGAAGGAAACGGCGTGGACGCAGGGTCCGGATGCGGTGAGCGCTCGGGAGCCGGGAACGATACGTTGCGCCAACGGAAAATCAAATGCGTGCGGCAAGCCGGAGTGGATGAAGGTGGGGTGTTTATTCGGGAAGCGGCGCAAAAGCAGAGGGATTCAGTGCGGGAATTCGCTCCGGAGTGGGAGGAAGGCACGGCGAAAGTGGGACAAGGGTGGGGATCTCGCGAAAAGACCCGGCCGATACGGTGTGGGGACCTCGCGAGAAGACCCGGCCGATGCGGCGTGGGGACCTCGCGAGAAGACCCGGCCGATGCGGCGTGGGGACCTCGCGAGAAGACCCGGCCGATGCGGTGTGGGGACCTCGCGAGAAGACCCGGCCGATGCGGCGTGGGGACCTCGCGAGAAGACCCGGCCGATGCGGCGTGGGGACCTCGCGAGAAGACCCGGCCGATGTGGTGTGGGGACCTCGCGAGAAGGGCAGGGCGAAGCGGAGGGTCCTGCAGGGATCGGTCGAAGACCGGGAACGCGCATCCCCGAAAAACGCCCTGCGGAAATTGAAGAAGATACTTCCGCTATTCCCCCGATTTTGGACGACGCCGCCGAAATAGAAGAAAATTCTGCGTCTATTTCGCCGATTCCCTTCGATTTCGGCCGATTATCGAAGAATAGACGAAATAATTTCCTCTATTTCGTCCGTAAAGGCCGTTTTCGACAAATTAGAAGAAAAATCTTCGTCTATTCTCGGGCCCGGAAAATCTCCGCCGTTTCCCGGGCACACGAGACTGCGTTTATTCCCATGAGCACGGTACCGCGATTATTCCCGGGCGGCCGGAGCGCCGGCACTCCGACAAAAACAAACCGGCCGGGAGCCTGTCCCGACCGGCCTTCCAGAACAAGCCGGCCTGGAACCTGTCCAGGCCGGCCTTCGCCATTCAACCATTAATGTTCCTGCCAGCTCTCGAGGTACCGCTTCTGGTCGTCGCTGAGCCGGTCGATCGACGTGCCGAGCGACTCGAGCTTCAGCCGCGCCACCTGCTCGTCGATCTCGTACGGCACGTTCACGACGCGACGGCCGATCGACTCGTGCGACTCGTTCACGTATTTCAGCGCCAGCGCCTGCAGGGCGAACGTCATGTCCATGATCTCGGCCGGATGGCCGTCGCCCGCCGCCAGGTTGACGAGCCGCCCTTCCGCGAGCAGGTACAGCCGGCGGCCGTCCTTGAGGCGGAACTCCTCGATGTTCTTGCGCACCGTCCGCCTGCTGACGGACATCGCCTCGAGATCCGGCTTGTTCACCTCGACGTCGAAGTGACCGGCGTTGGCGAGCAGGGCGCCGTCCTTCATCACGGCGTAGTGCTCGCCGCGGATCACGTCGCGGTTGCCCGTCACGGTGATGAAGATGTCGCCGATCTTCGCCGCCTCCAGCATCGGCATGACCGCGAAGCCGTCCATGTAGGCCTCGACCGCGCGGATCGCGTTCACTTCGGTAACGACGACATTCGCGCCGAGCCCCTTCGCGCGCATCGCAACGCCCTTGCCGCACCAGCCGTATCCGGAGACGACGACCGTCTTGCCCGCCACGACGAGGTTCGTCGTCCGGTTGATGCCGTCGAACACGGATTGGCCCGTGCCGTACCGGTTGTCGAACAGGTACTTGCAGTAGGCGTCGTTGACGGCCACCATCGGGAACTTGAGGGCGCCGTCCCGCTCCATCGCCTTCAGGCGCAGGATGCCCGTCGTCGTCTCCTCCGCGCCGCCGCGCACGTTCGCGAGCAGATCCGGCCGCTCCGCGTGCAGGATGGCGACGAGGTCGCCGCCGTCGTCGATGATGAGATCCGGCTTCGTCTCCAGCGTCTTGACGAGCAGTTCCTTGTATTCTTCGGGAGTCGGATTGTACTTCGCGAACACCGCGATGCCGTCCTCGACGAGCGCGGCGCAGACGTCGTCCTGCGTCGACAGCGGGTTGCTGCCCGTGATCGCCACTTCCGCGCCGCCGGCGGCGATCACTTTCGCAAGATAGGCCGTCTTCGCCTCAAGATGCAGCGAGATCGCGACCTTCAGCCCGGCGAACGGCTTCTCCCGCTCGAACCGCTCGCGAATGCGGTTGAGCACCGGCATGTGCGCCGCCGCCCAGTCAATCTTCAAATGTCCCTCCGGAGCGAGCCGGAGATCGGTGATGACGCTTCTCTCCACAACGCCCAACGGGGCAACCTCCTTCAGAGCGCCGGTTCATGCCGGCCCACACTTGATATGCTCACGGATCACAGATCAATCCGGTAATGGCCGCCGAGCGGGTTGAACGGTGCCGACCGCAGCGCCTCCAGCCAGCCGGCTCCCCAGGCGTTCCACATCGCCGCCATGTTGAGCACCCGCTCCTGCTGCCGGCCGCCCGGCGCCAGCCAGTCGCCGATCCGGTCGAACCGCTTCGCATCGGCTTCGTACCGTCTGTTGCGCGACTCGATCGCCTTCTGTTCGAGCCACCGGATCTGTTCCAGAATTCGCTCCCTGTTCCTCTGGCCGAGCTGCCCGAGCCAGGCGTCCGCGCCGGCCAGCTCCGCGATCAGCGGGTCGTACAGCTCGCCAAACCGCCGGGCCGCCTCCGCGAACAGCCGCTCGACCGGCAGGCTGTCGTGCGCCGCGAGCCAGGCCCGCTTCCGCTCCTCGAGCCGCGCTTCCACATCCTCCAGCGTCAGCCCGAACAACTCCATCCGCTTGCGGATCGCGCCGTCGGTCACCGTGAACGACATGCGCGGGACGATGACCGGCATCTCCATGCCGAACGCCCGGAACGCTTCGCCGGTCTGCGCCCAGTACGCGATCTCGCCCGGTCCGAGCACGGTCGCGAGCACCGGCAACACATAGTCCTGCATGAGCGGCCGCGTCAGCACATTGTTGCTGAACAGCTCCGGCGCGTCCTCGGCCAGCCGCTCCAGTTCGCCGCGCCCCAGCGTGAAGGTGCGCCGCTTGTCGGAGAAGATCTCCCCGTTCCGGAACAGCATGACCCGCTCGCCCGCCGGCGCGCCCGGTCCGATTCCGCCGAACCGCGCGTCGCGGAACAGGAACAGATTCGCTCCGTCCGCGTGCAGCTCCGCCTGCACGGCGTAGCCGAGCTCCCGCAGCCTCGCCTCCGCGGAGGCGTAGGCCGACGCGAGCCGGTCGTTCTCGGCGACCATTCGCCGGAACATCGGCGCCTCGATCGCACGGATCGCCGGATCGTCCGCGTCCATCAGGATGAGCCCGTCTTCGGCGAACAGATCCGCCATCAGCGCGCCGAACCAGTCCGACAGCGTCTCCGCGCGCGCGGCCGCCGCTTCGATCCGGTCGAGCAGAGCCGGTTTGTGTTCGGAATCGGGAAGCGCGGCGGCCAGTTCCCGCACGGCGCCTTCGATCCTGTCGCGGCCGAGCCTTGTCCGGCTGACCGAGGTGCGCGGATGCTCGTCCCGCTCGACCGCAATCCGCACGAGACCCGTCTCGTTCGAGACGATGTACGCATGATTCGCTTCCTGCCAGTCGTGGTCCTCGCCGGCGATCCAGAACACGGGCACGACCGGACGTCCCGTCTTCCGTTCCGCCCATCGCGCCGCACGGATGATGGACAGCGCCTTGTGGATGACCATGACGGGCCCCGTGAACAATCCGGCTTGCTGGCCGCCGACGACGGCCAGCGCACCGGCGGCGAGCCGGCCGATGTTCGCCAGCGCCGCCCCGGAAGCGCCGATGCGCCGGTTGTACGCTGCCAGCGCTTCCGCGACCCTCGCCGCGTCCGCGCGGTCATGGCCGCGCTTCCCGAGCCATTCGGCCCGCCGGAGCCAGGCTTCCGGATCGCCGGCATGACCGCCGAACAGGGCGGCGAGCTCCGGATCGTCCCCCCGGACATAGGCGTCGCTGACCGGCGGGCCGACCGGATTCCGTATACAGTGAACGTGCATGGATGCGTCCGTTCCTCCTCGCGCACTCTTGCTGTTTGGTATTACATCTGATTGTACCAACGCGCGCCACAACCGTCAAAACCGGCATCTTGCGCGGCGGGACGGAGCGGCGGCCATCCGGGCAAAAAAAACTCCGCCCGACGCGACACAAAGAATTCACCCGGAAACAAGCGCGAGAACCCCCGGGAACGCGCATAAGCCCCCGCCCGGGAACGCGCGCGACAACCCCCGGGAACGCACATAAGCACTCGCCCGGGAACGCGCGCGACAACCTGCCCGGGAACGCGCATAAGCCCCCGCCCGGGAACGCGCCGACCGGCACGCCCGCAACACGAAAGCCTCCGCTTTCCGGAGGCTTCACACCTGGACGACTGTCCGTATGAGTCCGATGATCAGGAAAATGATATACAGGATCGCCAGGACGAAGAATCCGATCCGCCAGACGACCCGGATGATGCGGACGGGATCGAATTTGCCCTTCGTGCGGTATTGCAGATTGCCGAGCAGGCCGGCGCTGATCAGCATGACGAGCAGGATGCCGTAGAAGCCGAACGACCCGCCGAACAGCTGGTTGAACAGCCCGGACACGCTGCCGATCAGGAACACCATCGTCACGTCCATCGCCAGCCGGATCGACTGCTTCCGGTCCCTCGAGAATATGTAGGTGCCGATATAGACGGCCAGGAACGGTATGAAAGGCAGGACGGACAAATAGCCGTACGCCTGCTTCACGATTTGCCACAATCCACCCATGGCTCCACGCCTCCCCCCGGCTCATCCGGTCCGATCGCACCGATCAGGGCCGCGACCGCTTCGTTGAGCGGCGCGGCGACGCCGGCTCTCCGGGCCAGCCGGACGACCCCGCCGTTGATTGCGTCGATTTCGGTCGGCCTGCCCGCCTCGACGTCCGCGAGCATCGAGGAGCGGTTCTCCGCCGTCCGGCGGATGACGTCGAGCAGCCTGTCCCATTCTCCGCCGTCCGTCCGCATCCCGGAGGCCGCGAGCACCGCGAGCGTCTCGCGGAAGAGCGCTTTCATGAGTCCGAGCCGGACGGGATCCGCGGGCAGCTCTCCGTTCTTCACGCGGAAGAGCGCCGTCAGCGGATTGACGACCGCGTTTACGAGCAGTTTGCCGTACACATGTTCCATGATGTTGTTCGACAAGGCCGCCTCAATTCCTGCCGCGGAGAGCGCGGAGACAAGCAAATTTTTCCGGTTTGTGCCGATTGCGGGGCGCGTTCCGTCGGGGGCATGAGGACCGGACGGGGCATGCGGACCGGACGGGGCATACGGGCCGATCACGGTCCGGCCGGTTCCGGTCAGGCGGACGGCGGCAGGCCCTTCGCGCAGCGCGCCCTCCGTCGTGACGCCGGCAAATAGCGGCACGTCCGGCATGCGGGCGGCGAGGAATTCCAGGTGTCCGATGCCGTTGGCCAGGCAGACGACCGGCGCCTTTTCCGCTCCCGCAAGCGCCCGCAGGAAGCTCGCGGCCCGCTCCGTCCCGAGCTGATGCGACTTCATCGCCGCGATGATCCACCGTTCCCGGCTCCCCGCGGCCGCGGCCTTCTCCGCCGCCGATTCCGGCTC
>NICF_comb_assmDRAFT_10004257_pt1 | contig 10004 bp, 8 predicted proteins | sample NewIslPassag4_SG_FD_11279 | JGI IMG/M metagenome (IMG submission 11279) | reverse complement strand
CGGCGCCGTCGATGCCGCGGCGGCGAAGCAGGCGGCGCAGGACGCGCGCCATGCCGCAATCAGCCGCCGCTCGCCGCGGCGCGTCCGGGCCAGCGCGATGGTCAGGATGACCAGTCCCGCCGTGATGAGCAGATAGAAGGCGCGGTTCATCCAGAAGACGGGATCGCGGGAAAATCCCCACACCTTCGAGTAGCTGTCCGGGTAGAAAAAACTCATGCGCGTAAAATCGGCAATCTGCATATAGGGCGCCCAGTACGGCAGAAAAAGGTTCACGCCGTACGTCAGCACGAGGAAAACGACGACGCCGAGGATGTAGCTCCAGCGCTTGCGGGCGGCCGCGCCGATGACGGCCCCCAGCGCGATCATGTACCAGAGCGGAACCGCCGACGACAGCAGGACGAGCGCGCCGTACCCGAGCGCGCCGGCCGGCACTCCGGCGCCCGCGGCTTTCACCGCGTACCATGCGGCCGGAATCCAGGTCAGCAGCGTCAACGGCAGGCCGATGCCGAGCAGCTTCGCCGCAATCAACAGCGAGGAGCGGTAAGGCAGCGCGGCGATCAGCGGTCCGTTGCGCGTCGCTTCTTCCCTGCGGACCACGTGCATGGCAAGCAGAAGCGCCGTGAGAAACACGGGAAACAGGAACATGCTCTGCTGCAGCGCGAATCGTCCGATATCGACGTCGTCGGGGTCCGCGAACGCGACCAGGCCGTATACGCCGGCAACGAGGAGCAGGAGAAACCAGACGAGCGGGCCGCGGCCCCAAAGCTTCCATTCCACCGCCAGATACCGCCGGATGCCGCTCATGCGGGATCCCCTCCCGCAACCAGGATGTAACCGTCCTCCAGACCGGCCGCGGCCGGCCGCGCTCCGGGGAAGGGCGTTTCTTCGGCGATGACGCGCAGTTCCAGGCCGTCCGCGACCCTGCGGGCTGCCGCAATCCGGTACCGGGACCGAATCTTATCGGCGTCGCGCTCGTCGACGATGCCGGTCCATACTTTGCCTTCGGCCCGGGCGGCGAGCTCCCGCCGGGTGCCGCTGAAGGCGAGCCTGCCCTTGCGCAGGACGGCAAGGCGCTCGCACGTGCTCTCGATATCGCTGACAATGTGCGTCGAGAGCAGGATCACCCGCCCCGCGCTCCATTCGTCGAGCAGATTGCGGAAGCGGATGCGCTCCTCCGGGTCGAGCCCCGTGGTCGGCTCGTCGAAGATGACGAACTTCGGATCTCCGAGCAGCGCCTGCGCGATGCCGATGCGCTGCTTCATGCCTCCGGAATATCGCGCGATTCTGGTGCGCGCGTGCGCGGCCATGTTCAGCCGTTCGAGCAGCTCGGCAATCTGCCTTCTGCGCCGTCCGGCATCTTTGATCCCTTTCATGACCGCGACATAATCGAGAAATTCTTCGCCGGTCAGCTTCCGGTACAGGCCGAACTCCTGGGGCAGGTAGCCGAGCATTCGCCGTATGGCGGGGGCGTCTTGATCCAGATCGTACGGTCCGATGCGGACTTTCCCCGAACTGTGCGGCAATATGGTCGCCAGAATCTGCATCAGCGTAGATTTTCCGGCGCCGTTCGGCCCGAGCAGGCCGAAGACGCCTTCCGGGATGGCAAGATCGATCCCGTCCAGCGCGGGCGGCCGGTTCCCGTAGGATTTCGTCAACTGTTCGATCCGGACTTCCATTTTTTGCTTGTCCTCCGTCATAAAGCGCGTTCGGGCGCTTCGATGGTGATCCCGGGATCACCTTGTATGACGAACGAGACTTCAAAAAGTTGCCGCTTCGATCGCGGCGATGCGGCGAACCCCCGCGCAAATGGAGCAAAAATCCGAAAACCGCTGCAAGGCAAAAACGCAAGACCCGCGCGGACGGGAAGCCCGACGGCGGGTCTTGCGCTTGTCTGACATATTTCGCCTGTTCGGCGCATCAAGCCTGAACGCTTTCCGCGCCGTATTGCTCGGCCAGTTTTCCGGTCGGGCCTTTCTCCACGACGCTGGATTTCCTGAGGAACAGCCCGAGGATCAGCGCAATGAGCGCCACGATGAACCAGACGATGAACAGGCCCACCAAACCAATGCCGGCGCCGATCGCCATCCCGAACTGTTCGGCCGCGTCGTCGGATTCGCTGATCATGGAACCGGTGTCGATGAGCGCGCCGACCGCGCTCGCGGCTATGGAGAGCGTCCAGAATACCATAAAGTATTTCAGGACGTTCCAGGCCGTGCCGCCTTCACGGACTTCGTTCGGCTTCAGATTCCGCTTGGCCAGATAGACCGGCAGCACGATCACGCCCAGCAGAAACGTGCCGATGGGCCAGCCGATCATATTGTTGCGCCGCTTCTTCGCGTCTAACAACACCCAAATCGCGATCAACAGCCACAGAATCCAGTACCACATCGCAAGATACCTCCCGACCGTTTCCCTTCAGCGGGGAATTCTGGAATTCATCAATTATATGACATTATCATACATTATTCGAACGAATTTGACGATATATTCCACTAACAACATATATGAATAAGTAAGCGCTATGTTTGGCTATACATCGGCCGCGCGAAGACCGTTGCCATCCTCAGGAGATCCGCTGCTGCACGCCTCTGCAATCCCCGCCTTTTCGGAAGTTCCGTCGGCCGCGGATCTGATCGCGGCGATGTCCGACATATCCGCGTCATCTTTCGTCCGAACAAATCCGCCACATTCTGGCGCATACCGGTCAATTGATCCTGAGCGGCAAGGAAAGCATGGACAAATTCCGGCAATCGTTCGATTACCTGACGGGCAAGATGAACCGGATCCCGGACAGAATCCGGCAGGCCGCCTCGGAGATCGAAGCGATGGACCGGACGATGCGCGAGGTGATGGACAACGTGGAGCATTTCCAGCAGCGGACGGCCGCGATGCGGGAAAGCTGCCGGCGCCAACAGGAGGAACTGGAACTGCTGATGAAGCGCATGGAGCGCGTGCTCGGGCAGATCGAAGAAAACAACGCGTACACGGACATGGTGAGTGCCAAGGTCGGCGAGCTGAAGAATCAGAGCGATTCGCTGGACAAGACGATCCGGATGTTCAAGACGGTCGAGGAGCCGGTGCATTGACCCCGGCGAACGCGAAGCGGCCGCCCGGCTTGAGGCCTGACGGTCTGCCGCCGGACGGCCGCTTTCGTCTCGCGGGCTTACAGCGCGAACGCGACGACGGAGTAGGCGATGGTGTTGCCGACGGCGTGCGCGATCCAGCCCGGGATGATGCTTCCGTTTCCCCGTCTCTCCTTGATCCATCCGATGATCCAGCCCGCCGCGCCGGTCAGCGCCACGATCAGCGCGATTTTCCAGCCGGCTATCGGATTGTCCGGCACCAACGCGATGAGAAGACCGTGAATGACGCCGAAGATGAGGGCTTGCAGGATATTGCCCGCCTGGAACCCCAGGCGTCGGATCAGCCGCTTGGCCGCGAATCCCCTGAACAGAATCTCTTCGGACAGCGAGGTTTTGATCCACGCGATGACGATCAGGGCGAGCGCCGTATCGAGCGACAACCCGGCGGCACGCAGCCTGCCGGCGACCGAGGCTTCATCCTGCAGCAGCTCCACGGAGTCCGTCACGAAGAAAGCGCCCCACATGATCGCGAACAGCGCAACCGACACCAGCAGGGCCAGCAGCACGGTCCGCCCTTCCGGACGGTAGAAGCCGATGTCTCTCAGAAACCCTCTCGCCGATTTCCTGCCGACCAGGTACACGACGAACGGAATGAGCGAGAACACCAGCAATTGCACAATGGACGTGATCAGTTCATCAAGAAACAAGCTTGATCCCTCGCAATGCCAGATTTACTCTTCCTCCACGTTGCGCTCCAGCCAGGAAGCCATTCGCCCGAGCAGCTCGGCCCGCAGCATCACCAGCTCATCATAGTCGTAGAAGAAGGCGATTTTCCGTTCGACCACCGAATCGCCTTCGGGGCGCTCGGTCACGACAAAATGCGACCACGACTCGGCGAAATCTTCATAGACATCGGTCATCGCGTACTCGGAGACGAAGTTGTCCTCGTCATCCGTATCGCCGTCATCCCAGAACGCTTTCTGGAATTCGTACATGTAGGCGCCTTCCCTGGCGCAGCCTTCCTCGTAGTAGTGCGTCCCGCAGTCTTCCTCGTCGGCGTAAGGGTCGATCTGCCTGCTGTTCAACGCGAGCAGATGGCCGAACTCGTGAATGTCGGTCAGCACCCGTTCGGTCTCGTACTCCGCCTGTTCGATGTGCGCCGCGTACGTCCATTGCTCATAATCTTCATCGCTCTGGATCACATAGGCCAACAGATCGCCATTGTCGAACACCGCAAAATGCGACACCATATCCCGCCGGTCCGACGGAATGACCCACGCGAATCGTTCCCACAGCGATTTGTAATAGAGCTCGGTTTCATCGTTCTCATTCACGTTCAAAATGGCGTTGCCCTTCACCGGATAGGTGGCGATGACCGCTTCTTCTTCCGCTTCCTCTTCCGTGTCCCATTCCTGCGCGTAGGTCAGATCGCCGTACCGCTCCGTCAGATCGCGCACCATCCGGTCCGCCCAGGCCGCGCAATCCCGGGGATTGTCGCAATCGACGATATAACTGCAGATGCCCGGCTCGACTTCCCGCTCATGGCTGCCGCAGACCGCGCTTGCCCCGTCAGCGGCGGCCTGCGCCTGTTCACCGTCGGATTCCGTCTCTCCGTCATCCGCGGCGGCATCATTCGAAAGCGCTTCCCGTCCAGCCGTTTCCGGTTCGCCGTCTCCCGACTCTTCCGTTTCTTCATAAGATGCGACCGCCGCCTCATTCTCGTATTCATCGGACGGCTCCCCGGCAATGATGTACAGGCCGATTGCGATGATTGCGACGACGACAGAACCGAACAGACTGAGGATCTTCTTCATGTTCGCAAGCCCCGTTTCCGTATGGAAGACTTCACAGAAGCAGAATGTCCGAGCGGGCTTCCGGTTTCTTCTTCGGCCGCCGGTCCCGGTTTCCTATCCCAAGATAATTAGACAGATGAACGCCGCAATCCTCCAATTTTCATCACGCCGGCATCGAAAAAGGGAGCCCCTGAAGGCTCCCCGTCTTGTTACTCATAATATCCCGCGGGATCGGGTTCCTCGCCGAACCAGACATGCGCGTACTGGCCGTAAATGCCGACGCCCATCACCGTCAGGTCCGACCACACGCCTTCGCCGGTAAGGATCGCGTTGTGGCCGGCAGAATTCTGCCAGAGATCCAGCGCCCGGATCGGTGTAATGCCCGCGCTGGACCATGCGGAGATTTCATATCCGCTGCCGGTGTAGGCGGTAAGCTCGGACGGCTTGCTCCACAACAACTCTGCGTACATGTGATCGCTCGTATAAACCACCGGCCGCCAGGGGCCCTTGTCGGACCAGCTGTGGAGATTGCCCTGAATGCCCCTTGCGTCAACCTGGTTCTTCGGATGGTTCGCGTTGGAGTCGTAGACATGGTAGCGGGCCACCCGGGTGAGCGATTTGGAAATCTTGAACTCCGGAAGATTGAGCGATCTCCGGTAGGCGTTGATCAGGTTTGCGAGTTCCCGCTCCTGTTCGGTAAGCTCGTCGGGCAGCGTATCCGGATGGTAGAGCGCGTCCGAACCGCCGGCCGGTTGCGTCGGCTGCTGCGACGGTTGTTGCGACGGCTGCTCCTGTTGTGACGGCTGCGACGGTTGAGTCGGCTGCGCCGGTTGCTGCGACGGCTGCTCCTGTTGTGACGGCTGCGACGGTTGAGTCGGCTGCGCCGGTTGCTGTGACGGCTGCTCCTGTTGTGACGGCTGCGACGGTTGAGTCGGCTGCGCCGGTTGCTGTGACGGCTGCGACGGTTGAGTCGGCTGCGCCGGTTGCTGCGACGGCTGCGTCGGTTGAACAGGATTTCCCTGCGGCTGCGAATCCGGACCGGTTGTCGGTACGTTCTGCGAACCCGAAGACTGTCCCGGAATGATCGGCATTTGCGGCCCCCCGGTCCGCTTCGCCCAAGCGTTGATGAACGTCTCCGGGTCATAGGACGCGCCGCCGCCCGTCAGAAGAAGGATGCCGCCGGCCTTCTCCCAGGGATTGCCCGGCAGATCGAGCGGATCCCCGTCCATGAACACTTGCCGGATCATCCCATTCCCCTTGAGGGTGTAATAGGGATCATTGCTGTAGACCGCGTTGACGGCGGCTCTGCTTCCGACGGTTACAGTGAAGCGCGACCCGTCCCGGATGCGGACTTCTCCCGCCTGTCCTTCCTCGAGTTCGAGCGATCCCGCGGAAGCGCGCACCTCCACCGTCCCGACATTGCCGGAAAGTCTCGAGACATGCGAAGACGGATAGTCCGCTTCAACCACGACCTGGCCGAAACCCGTTCCCGAAGTCGCCGCTTGTTGTTCGTCCCGCACGTCTCCCATCCGCGAGAGCCATGCCCCCGCATGGAGGGAGACACGGTTCACGGCCGAATCGCCGAACAGGTTGACGTGCGTATACGCATCGCCGCCGGCAGGCGCGTCCGCGTCAATGACCAGTTCGTTCGCCCGGCTGTCGTTCAAGGCGAGCGATGATGGAACATCGACCGCCAAGCGGCCGTGAACCGTCACATTCTTCAATCGGGTGCCTTCCGTCATGGAGACGGCGCCGTCGATTGTCAGGTTGCCCCGGATCTCGATATTTTGCAGCACGACGCCGTCGGCCCGGATCTCGACATCGCCTTCAATCACATGCGTGCCGCGGACGGGACCGTACTCGCCGGCCCTCGTATAGCGCACGGCGAGGGAATCGGGCAGCAACGCGCGGGCCTGATCCAGCATGGCCACGACCTCCGCGCGGGTCGCGATGTCCGTCGGTCGGAACTTGTCCGACGAATCGGAAGCGATGCCCTTGTCGGCCAGGGCGCCGATCGCTCCGCGGCTCCATTTCGGCATCTGTCCGGCGTCGGCATACCGGGTATAGGCGTCCGAATCGGGCAGATTCAGTATGCGCTGGATGATGACGGCCAGCTGCTCGCGCGTGACGGGAGCAAGCGGCCTGAACGTGTTGTCGGTGAACCCTTTGATGTAGCCGCTCTTGACGGCGATCTCCACGTCCCGGCGATACCAGGCCGACGACGATACATCCGAAAATCCGATCGAACTTCCATCCTCAAGCTGGAACGCCCGGTTGATCAAGGCGACCGTCTCGGCCCGCGAGATCGGGCTGTCGGGACGAAACGTGCCGTCCTCGAATCCGTTCGCCAGCCCCTCGTATTTCCAACGAAGAATCGTCTCCGCATGCGGCGACTTCCCGATGTCGCCGAATGCCGTCGCATGCCGGGCCGGTGACAGCGCGACGGCCAGCATCATGACCGCGATCCATGCCATGATACGAACATACCCGCATCTGTTTTCCGAACGCATGCTGTCATCCTCCGTTAGATATGAATGCTGATCAAGATTTCGTCCATAAAAGTATCATGACGATGAAATCGGGATCAATTTATCGACAATTTTCGGTCCCGTTCTTGCCGGCCGTCGTTTAATGCAGCACGATCTCCACAATCTCGCAGTTCGTGCCGACGCGCATGGGCATGCCCCATGTGCCGACGCCGGACGTGACGATGACGTGCGGGCTTGCGGGATCCTTTTGATAATGGCCGTAGTCGACCTCATAGAGCAAGCGCGTGATCAGGTTGGCCGGGAACATCTGTCCCCTGTGCGTGTGCCCTGACAGGATCAGATCCACCTCGCCGCCATATTGCGAGAGACGGCTCGGCGTGTGGTCCAGGACGATGCGCGGAAGCGCCGGATCGACACCGGCCAGCCCGGCCAGCAACGCATCGGTGTCCTGCCGTTCCAGACCGCCGTAGCCGCCGATCGGCGACGGGTCCAGACGTCCGATCAGGACGAAGCGGTTGTCGATGACCGTGAATTCCTCCATCAGAACCGTAATGTTGCTGTCCTTGAGAAATTCCAGCATCTGCGGGAAAGTGCTTCCCCCGTCATGATTGCCCAGCGACGCGTAGACGCCATACCCGGCCTCAAGACGCCTCAGCAGTTCGCTTGCCCGTCCGGGGTTCCGGATCGCACGGAAATCATCGTTGAAAATATCGCCCGCCATCACCACCAGATCCGGCTCCATCCGGTTGATGCGCCCGACGATTTCCCCAAGCCGGCTTTCCGACCGCGCCGCGCCGAGATGCAGGTCGCTGATCAAGGCGATTTTGAGCGGCGTGCCGTTCGCGGGACCCCCCAGCTTCGCTTCATATCGCACTTCATAAATTCGCGTCGCATGCCAGATCCCGTAGCCGGTGAAACCGATCGTCAGCAGAAGCGCGAGACCGACAGCCCGCAATCGGACGCTCCCCGGAGTCGGCGAAGGAATGAGCCCTGCCAGCCTCCCCGCCGTCAGCGCAAAGTCTGCGACAACCAACCACAACAGCAGATAGACGAAAATCCCCATCCAGTAGGCGCCGAACACCGACACCCACCCCCGGATCGCTCCCGGAAGAGGAAAATAGGACAGCACGAAGGCCGCCGCAACGGCGCCGTACGCCCACGCGAACGGCCGACCCCTCAAGGAAGGAAACAGCCGGGCCAGTCCCTGATGGAGACGTCGGCCGATGTAGACGTTCGCCGCCCCGTACACGAACAGCGCGCCCAGCAAGCCGAAGATCATCCCAAATCCGCTCATGACGGCTCCTTGTACGTTTGTTGCCAACAGGCTGTTTCTTTCATTATAACACCGGCGCCACATCGATCGCTTCATTTCCTGACGGATGCATGGAACAGGGATGCGTGACAGCTTTGAGTATTCTGGCAGCTTGTCAATCGGGCATTGTAGTGATGAATTGTCATATTTCCGATGACTTGCGGTCACTTTCCGCATGACTTGGAAGTCACCTTGACCGACAACGCCACGCTCTGCTCAGGAATGATAAAATAAAGACAGCCCTCCGGAATCATTCCGCTGCGAACAGGGGGACGATCGTGCAACTTGCCATAAGACGAAAACTCATCGATCTGGCCGACGGGGAATACCGGACATTCGCGTCATCCCTCATCCCGAACATCGACAACATGCTGGGCGTCCGGCTGCCTGAGCTGCGCAAGCTGGCAAAGTCGATCGCGAAGGCGGACTGGCGCGCCTATGTCCGGCATGCGGACAACCGGTATTTCGAGGAGACGATGCTGCAGGGCATGGTCATCGGCTATGCCCGGGCGGATCTTGACGAGCTGCTGGAAGCCGTCGCCGAATTCGTGCCGCGGATCGACAATTGGTCCGTCTGCGACAGCTTCTGCACAGGACTGAAATTCGTGAAAAACCACAAGCGGCGGGTCTGGGATTTCCTGCAGCCGTATCTGGCGTCCGATCGGGAATTCGAGGTCAGGTTCGGCGCGGTCATGCTGCTCAACCATTTCGTTGACGACGAGCACATCGACCGCGTGCTGGATTGGTGCGGCCGCATCCGGCACGACGGCTACTACGCCAGGATGGCCGTCGCGTGGGCGATCTCGGTCTGCTTCGTCCACGATTCCGAACGGACGCTGGCCTGGCTCGGGGAGAGCAGGCTGGACGATTTCACCCACAACATGGCGATCCGGAAAATCATCGAATCCCGGCGAACGGACGAAGGGATGAAACCGAAGCTTCGCGCCATGACGCGCAAATCCGGCAACCCCCGGGCTTCCCGCCGATCCTGAGCTTCGCATATCGGCGTGCATCCGCGACCGGCGCACGCCCGCCGACGGCCTCAGGCTCCGGATCGGAAGCGTCCCGGCATTCAGGAGATGCTGGAGGACGTCTATATCCGGGAGCTGATGCGGCAATACTGGGAGGAAACGCTGCAGCGCATCCGGCGGGAGGCGTAGACCGCGTCATGAACAGGTACAGCCATATCGATCTCAGGGTCGACTCGTGGGAGAAGGTCCGCGCGTTCTATGAGGGGCTGCTGGCCGGGACCGCCAAGCAAAGCGGCTTGTGTCGTCCGATACGGATGACGCAAGCCGTTGTTGCATGGCTGTTCAATTGCCGGCCC
>NICF_comb_assmDRAFT_10004255_pt1 | contig 10006 bp, 9 predicted proteins | sample NewIslPassag4_SG_FD_11279 | JGI IMG/M metagenome (IMG submission 11279) | reverse complement strand
GGCACCGTCTGCCGCCACAGAACCGGCCGACCTCTCTCGCCGATGAACACCTCCATCGTGCTCATGTCCGGCACGGCAAAGTCCACCACGGGCGCGCGGCGGCGCCCCCGCATGTCCTCGTAGGGTTTCAGCGAAGCCGACACCTGGCGACGACGCACCAGCACCGCCGTGCCGTAGTAGAGCAGCTGCAGCGCCAACTCCGAGATGAACCGCTCCAGCGTGCGCTCATGACCGGTGGTGAGCGCCAGATCCACCTCAAACCAGCGACGCACCAGCGGACCGCCCCGTTATGGCCCTGCACCGTGGCGCCCGCCGAGATCAGGTGCTTGATGAGCGTGCGGATCTGCGAGGCCACCAGCGGCATCTGCATGATGTCCAGCAGCGCACCGTCGGCCATGGGGTGACGGTCCCAGTAACCACGCACCTCATCGACGCGGCGCGTCGTGGGACGGCGAAGTTCGGTGCGCTCAAGCGGTGCCGCATCACTGGCCCCTTCCACCTGCAGCAGGCCCTCTTCTTCCCGGACGACACGCACCACGTCCTTCTTCTTCTTGGAATCGTCCCGCTGCAGGTAACGACGAACGGGTTCGGAGGCGGACGAAGCCTCCCGGCGAGCAAACACACCACGGGCGTGCTCCTCACGGCGCTCCTCCGCACCGGTGACGTCCGCCACGTAGGTCTCGACGCGGATCACGTCCACCTTCTGCTGCCGGTAGGCCATCGCCCTGAGCTGGGCCAGCGTGCGTCGCCGAGCTTCCCAGCGCGCGCGGTCGGCGTGCGATGCGGAGAGCCGCATCCACCAGGACGTGCGCTCCGGAACGCCGCTCGAACGCAGCAGCGATGCCAGCTCGCGGCGACGACGCCGCCGCAGCTCCAGCTCAAGCCGCACCCGGTCGTATAGACGACGAAGCCAGTCAAGCATCGACAAGCCCGTTCTGCAGCTCCTGGACAAATGTCCCATCTTGGCTGCTTCCTGCTTCATCCACCGGCACCGACCTTACGGCCTGCAACCTCCGGTGTCCACAGGCGTGACTTCCCGGGGAACTCCCGGTAGGGCCGCTTAGGACGGCCAGCCCATAGGTAAGCACGTTATTCGCCGCGTTCACATCGCGGTCATGGTGCGTGCCACAGCCGGGGCAGGTCCATTCGCGTACGGACAGCGGCAGCGATTCCAACACCTCCCCACAATACGAGCACGTCTTACTGCTCGGGAAGTAGCGGTTCACCTTGATCAATCGGCTGCCGTACCACACGCATTTATATTCCAGCATCCGCCGGAATTCGCCCCAGCCCATATCCGCGATGTGCCGAGCAAGCTTCGGGTTCTTCAACATCGCGTTCACCGACAGGTCTTCCACCACGACTACCCGCTTGGTTTTCGCAAGGTGCGTGGTCAGCTTGTGCAGGAAGTCCTGCCGGATGCAGCGGATACGACGGTGCAGCCGGGCCAGGCGCACCGCGGACCGCTTCCGGTTCTTGGACCGTTTCTGTTTCCTGCTGTGCCGCCGCTGCCGCCGCCGCAGCAGCCGCAGGTATCGCGCAAGGGGCCGCGGAGCCGAAATCTTCTCGATCGCCCCGTCCTCATCGACCAGGGTGGCGAAGTGGGTCAGACCCACATCCACTCCCACTGCCGGGCCTGCAACGAGTTCTGGATCGGGTATCTCGTCTTCTACCGTTAGGCTGACGTACCACCGGTCGGCTTCCCGGCTCACTGTGGCGGACAGGATGCGGCCCTGGACACAGGGATCTTCCTTCAGCCGGATGCGGCCCAATCGGGGCAACTGCACTGCCCGGCCCACGACCCGGATGGCCCCAGTGAGCCGGAACCGGTCATCGCGCCCCTTCTTGCGAAACTTGGGGAAACCGACCTTCCGGCCCTGTTTCAGTCCCCGGAAGAAGTTCTGGAAGGCCCGATCCAGATCACGCAGTGCTTCCTGTGGGGCGCACTTGGACACCTCGTACATCCAGGGATAGTCCGTCTTCTTCAGTCGGTTCAGCTCCCGGTGCTGCTCGATCGCGTTCGTGGTCTTCTTCGTTTGCTGGTACAGCTCGATGCGCCGGGCCAGACCCCAGTTATAGGCAAACCGAGCAGCGCCCGCGTGCTTGGCCAGGAGCGTGCGCTGCCGGGCATTGGGGTCAAGCTCATAACGATAGGCACGGTTAATCTTCATGTTCGATAGCTTCCAGGGCTCTCTTTGCTCTGTTCCGCGCTGACCGGCGTCCATACAGACGCGCGCAGAACGATGTGAGAAGCTCGATCATATCCTGAACCAAATCATCCTTTACCTCGCCTGGCTCAACAACGACGATCCGCCGTCCTTGCGCTGCGAGCGCCGCCTCGACATATTCGAAGCCGAAGTGCATAAGCCGGTCACGGTGCTCTACGACGATCGTCGTGGCCGTCGGATCTGACAGCAAGCGAAGCAACTTCGGCCGTCGACCATTCAGGCCGGATCCAATCTCAGCAACGGTCTTAGCGACAGCCCAACCCTGCTCATTTGCAAAGGCGACGAGCTGGGCAATTTGCCGGTCTAGGTCAGCCTTTTGGTCAACACTGGACACGCGGGCATATACGGCTACGTTTTGGGGAGTGGTCTCCGTCTCCTTCACGAGAATCGTCCCGGTGGGTGTCTGCTCGAACGGAACCGGCATCTTGCCCTGCCGCACCCAGCGCCAGGCAGTCTTGTACGAGATGCCTTGTCTTCGTGCCCACTCACTCAGCTTCATGAGGATATTCTACCCGATTTGGCCACTGTTGTCCAGGGCCCGGTGAGCAGTTCTCACCCCCAGAGATGGGGATTGTTGTCCATGACGAAACCCGCTATGCGCAGCAGGTCCTCGTCGGTCAGGCTCACCAGCGTCAGGACCGTGGCCACCAGGTGCGTCTCGGGCACCTGGAAGAAGGTAAGCAGCGCCGCACGCTGCCAGGCAGGCATGCGCTCGACCCGCTCTTCGGCTTCGGCCAGCTCCCGCCAGGAAGCCTCCGTGTAGGCCACCACCGTGTCGTCGGCCTCCACACCGATCGTCTCCAGCAGGTAGAGCTGCGTCTCGCCGTAGCGGTTGACCACGGGGATGCGCACGTTCTCCAGCTCCTCACGGCCTGGAACGCCCACACCCAGCAGATAGACGCGCTCAGTGCGCCAGTCGACGCGCACCTCCACCGGATGAACCCGGCGACGCAGGAACAACCCCTCAAACACCCGGCGATCCGGCACGTGAAGCACGACGATCTGGTCACGAAGACGCTCCAGCACACGCGCCGCCTCCGCCTCCCCGAACTGCTCGAGCACCTGCGACTCAAACAACCGCACAACCGCCTCCACCACGGGCGGCACGCAGTCGCCCCGCAGCTGCCGCATTACCCGCATGGCGGGCGGTCGCCGACGCGCCTCAAGATGACTGCTCATGGGCGGGCCTCAGAATGGCGATGAGCTCCCGTTCATGGTTGACGTAGGTGTAGCGCTGACTGTCCAGCTCCACCATGGCACACCCCATCGGCGCAATCACCCGATCCCCCACGCGCACCAGACGCACCTCCGGTCCCACCGCGATCACCGTGGCCAGCTGATTCTCCCGCGCCAGCGCGCGCTCGGGCACCAGCACACCACCCCGCTCCACGAACTCGCCCGACTCGTCATCGTAGTCGAACGCGAAGAACACGCGCGCGCCCAGCGGTTCAAACGGAAGGGCATCTCCCGGCTTCATGACGGCAATGATGCGTTCATAATCGATAAAGGCCAGATCTCCGACGTCCCCCTCCTGCGAGGGAAGTTCCAGGCCGCAGATCTCGTATTCACTCTCGCGGAGATAGCGCAGGTGCGGCTCGGCCACCAGCACACGCACGCCCACACCGCCCGGCTCCTCGCCCTCCGGCATGAGCATCCGACGCACCCGCTCCGGTAGATCCGGCGACACGGCACGTACCACCCCGACCGGGCGGTTGCGCACGTTGCCTCCAAGGAGTTCAATGTGCAGATCCAGCCGCTCGGCTTCCAGCTCGACCAGTACGCCGGGTCCTACCGGAAGCGGCCAGTACTTCGCATCTCTGTGCATAGACTGCCTACCGTGGGTGAAACACACTCCTGTTATGCGCGACGCTTCAGATGGCGCATGGCGGCCCGCAGCATCTCGCCCATCGAGCTTCCGGCCTCCTCCGGACGCAGCTCCCCGCGAAGGATCGCGTCCAGCGGCGCGCGCTCGCTGGTGTAGCGCTTCGTGCGAAAGTCCCCTTCCTGATGCGAACGCCCCCGCACCGGACGAGGACGCTGGATCGGACGATCCACCACCGACTTGAGCAGCTCCGTCTCGGCCGCCACACCGTAGAGGTTGGGATCGCTGCGCAGCGGGTGATTCGGGCCAAGCGGCGCAAAGCACTCCTCGTAGGCCAGCACGGCCAGCATGAAGGCATCGATGGCGTGATCGACGCCCTCGTAGCGCGGTCGTCCCGTGGACGTACGGCCGACGATGCGCCAGTTGCGCATCTGGTGGATGAGACCACCAAAGCCGTCCCCGCGCGGCGGCTCGGCGCCCGTCTCCTCGATGATGTCGCGGCTGCGCACCGGCACGCGATGCTCCTCCCCGAAGCCGCTCCCGTCGAAGTCCTGCAGCACATAGCTGCCCACCTCGTCGTCGGAGGCCAGCCGGTAGAGCTCGCCGTAGGGGATCAGGATGCGACGCTGCTCGATCTTGCGACGGGCCAGCGCCACCATCACGTCCTTGGTCATCTCCCCGCGCGGCACGTAGCCGAAATCCAGGTATTCATAGGGCGCCGAGAAGTTGACCGCTTTGAAGATGAACCCCGTGTCCCGATCCGGATGGAAGCGCAGGATGTTGCGCATGAGCGCTTCGGGGATGTCCACCGCCTTGGGAAGGAAGCCGCGCTCCCCGCCACCATCGGGGATGTACTGCCCCGAAGCCATGATCCCCTCGATGAGCTTGAGCACCTGCGAGCCGTAGCCGTAGTCCACGTACCAGGCCCACACAAAACCCGGAATCGACATGATGGAGATCACCCGGTTGGCGGCCATCTGCCAGTTGAAGTAGCCGCTTTCGAGTCGACCATGCCAGATCACAATGCCCTCGACCTGACTCAGGTCGTGCGGGCCGCCCGGATCTCCGTTGTCGCTGCCCACCGTGAAAAGCCGAACCTGACCGGTGGCCGAGTCGCGCGCGCGGTCGGACGTAAGCGCACGACCTCCCCGGTAATCGAAGCGTGCCACCTTCAGATGGCCCTGACGCAGCCACTCGGGATCCGGCCACCAGATGGCCACCGTCTGCATGCCCGCATGCTCGTTCCAGTCCGTGCCCAGCGTGATCCCCCCGGGCGTCTCCGCCGGGCTGCGCCAGACGCTCACGCTGCCCGGCTCGTCGCCCAGATCCCAGTTCATGGGACGGGCTCCGTCGCGGTAGTCCATAAAGAGCGGTCGGCCCTCCCGGTCCCGAAGACGGGACTCGCCGTCCCAGGCCAGGAGCGGGCGACGGTGGCGCGAGGTAAAGTCCACCTCCTCCAGCACGCGGATGTAGGGCGCTACGATGAAGGAGAGCTCCAGCTTCTGCGTGTTGAAGACGCCCTCGCTGTCGGTGCCCCACTCGGCCAGATACTCCTGCTTGAACGTGTTGGTGTGCTCGCCGCCGGCCAGATCGGCCATTTCCCGGCGCAGCTCCGGCGTGTAGTGCGGCAGGACCTCAAAGCTCCGGTGGAATTCCTGCCAGTCCGGTGAGTGGCAGGCCCGCCAGTAGAACGAGTTGGCCCGGCCGGAGGGCGTCGAGGCCATGATCACGCGCGTCTCCGGAGAGGTCATCAGGATCGGCGCCACGATCGCCTCCAGCGCGTCGTCGTCGGCGTAGTCCGCCTCGTCGACCACCACGAACGTGGCCGACTGACCACGGGCACCGTGCGTGATCACCATGCCGCGGATCGTCGAGCCGTTGGTCAGCACGATCTCCTGCGGCTTCTTCGTGTCGGTGCGAATGGCCAGGTCGTGCCCGGGCGGCACCGTACCATCCGGCCGACGCTCCAGTCCCACGCGGCGGCTTCGCTGGTGGCGGTAGGCGCGAAGCAGCGGCCGAATGCCGTCGTCGAAGATCAGCTTGACCTGACTCTCATAGGGCGCCAGAATGAGAATGCGCGCGTTCGGGTTCAGCACCGCCTCCAGGCACACGTCCACGGCGATCGTGAACGTCTTACCCACGCGACGCCCGAAGCGCAGCACGCGACGGCGGTGGCCGGAGTCGATCCCCTCCCGCTGGTACCAGCGAAGCGTAAGCGGGATGGGGTCGCCCTTGCGCAGCCCACGCAGCGGACGTCCCTCAGCATCGGTGACCTGCAGCGCGTAGTGAAAGGACCCGTCCGGATCGTCCCGGAGCGCACGCGGCACCATCGGATTGAGAAAGTACCGCGAGGCCAGCTGGCTGCGCGGGAGCGCGCGCCGCCCTTCGGGCGTCAGCGAAAGCGCCGCCTCCAGAAACGGATTACGATGATCGGACATACCGCTCCAGATCCACCGGCAGGTCGATGAGAATACCTCCGTTGAGAAAGCCGCCTCGGATGCCATAGCGCCGCTCCAGCTCGGCGGCAATCTCCGGCTGCAGCGTCGCGTAGAACTGACCCTGCACCTCGGTCTCCACCTCCCGCTCCTCGGTCTGCACCGAGCGCGCGCGGCTGCGCTGCTCCTTCACCCACTCGTCCCAGGACCGCACATACTCGTTCCAGTCGCGCGCCTCCATGCGACGCCGGGACAGCTCGTCCACCACGACACGCGACTTGCGACGGCCCGGCCGAAACGGCGTCTGGGCCACCAGGTTGGCCCGCACGGGCACGCCACCCTCGGTATCCGGCTGCACCTCGATCTGGTAGAGCGGAAACCGCTCGTGGATGGGCACCACCTCCCGCACCTGCAGAAACAGATAACGCGTGTAGGGCCGCACGTCCGTGCGGATGAAACCCATCTGGCCCCCGTACGCCTCCATCGGGATCACCGTGACCATCTCACCGCGGGGCTCCCCCGCAGCCGGATTGTCGATGTAGACGGGGCGTCCCTCCCGCAGCGAAGCGGCCGGGTCCAGAATACGATCCTCCATGTAGCGGCAGCCCACGCGCGGGTTCTCCACGGCCGTAGGCAGATCCACAATGCGCATGGACGTGTCCAACGTGGCGGAAAGCGGCGCCCGCACCACCCGCGTGTCGGCCCCGGCCACCAGACGACGCGCCTCCGACTGGCGCTCGGCCGTCCCGAAGGTGAGCTGCCAGGCGCGCGCCTCGACATTCCGCACCGCAAGCACGCGGCGCGCCACCAGATACGGACGCCGCACCCGTACGAAGTTGGATGGATGCTGGCGGTCCGGATGACGCGGCAACCACTCGGTTTCCACGCGGAACGACACCCCGAGGACCATGTCGCCCTCGGCCAGCTCCTCGACGGCCTTGTAGCCGCCGTCGGCCATCCAGACCCGTGTCCCTCTGGCCAGACCCCAGTCGTCCAGCTCCTCGTGGTAAAGCGGTGTAAGTGCGCTGAACTCCATCTTTACAGAAGACCTGCCTCCCTGAGTAACCTGCGTGTTTCCTCGGACAGCCGCGCGCGGCAGTCGCCCCGAGACACCACCACGCGAAGGCGCCCGACGGGCTCACCGGTAAGCCGAGCCGAAAGACGCGCGATGTTGTCCGTGGTCAGATATACCCACTCACCCTGCGGCAGCCCGCGGTAGTATTCCTGCCAGCCGTCGGAGGCCTGCCACGGATCCACACCCGAACCGCGACCGCCCGACCCGGAGCCGCCTCCCGAGCCACCCCCACCGCGGCCTCCAGACCCATCTCCGCCGCCAGTGCCACCCGTGCCGCCGTCGGTACCGCCTCCACCGCCACCGTCCCCACCACCGGAGCCGCCCGTGCCATCTCCTCCCCCGGAGCCGCCCGTGTCATCTCCTCCCCCGGAGCCGCCCTCCCGACCGCCGCCGCCGCGGGGGCCGTCGTCCTCTTCAGCTCCACCACCGGAGCGGGACCGCACGACGGCCGGACAGGACAACAGCAGGTCGATGTTCAGCAGGATCCCGTCGATCGTGTCCAGCACCGCCTGCACATCCGCGCCGTAGGTGACGTCCCAGTCGAAGAGGTTGTCGACGCGCCGGCGCCAGTCGATGAGCACCGAAAACACAAAAGCACGCACGCGCCCGAACCAGGCACGCGGTCCCCCGAAGACCCAGTAGATGAGCCGCGCCCACAGCCGGATGAGCGGCGCGCACCGCGTCCAGTCCATCTGACGCGCCAGCCGGCGAAGCAGCGCGTCCATCAGACGATCCACCCAGAGAAGCAGCGGCAGCAGCACGGAAGCCACCGCCACACGCAGCAGACGCTCGATGAGCCAGGCGACGTCCAGCTTGAAAGGCACCGTGATGCGGTGCTCGGCATAGAGCAGCCGCACCAGCTCGCGCAGCAGCTGCAGCAGCCTGCGAAACTCCTCCAGCGGAACAGCCCGGCCCTGCCTTCGCCCGCTGAGACGCCAGACGCCTTCCAGCAGGCAGCAAACCAGCGCGGTCTGCTCCCCCTGCGTCAGCTGAAGCAGCGCCTGCTCAAGGCGTCTTCCAATGGAAGCGTACCCGTAGACGGCCGCCTGCTCAAGCCGCTCGACGTGCTCCCCGAGCACCTGCGTCATCATGCGACGCATCCAGGAAGGCACAGGCTCCGGAGCACCTTCCAGTTCAAGGCGCGACCGAAGTACGGAAAGCTGCTCCTTAAGGTCTGCCACGGCTCAGCCGCCACGTTCACGACGCTTGCTGCTTCTGGATCATGTACCGAATGCGCGCCCGCTCGCGCCGCCTGCGATCACTCGGCTTCTCGTAGTACATCTTCTCGCGCACCTTCTCCATGACGCCGGACTTCTTGAGGCGGCGCTTGAGCTCCCGCAGCATCTCCTCGACGCTCTTGCGGCGCACCACCCGACCCCGACGATCCCGCACATCGGCCTCCACATGCGGGAGACTCTTGATGCGAGATCCCTGCCACTTACGTCTGCGTTTGCGTGCCATGTCACCTCCAGCAGTGCTTGAACCTGGAGGCGTTATGCGCACTCAGCGATGGTAGAAATAGGCCTCATTACCCATAAGCTGAGCCGTCGGATTGAGCTGGCGGTCCTGCAGGAAGGCCATCACGCGCTGGCGCTCGGTCTGCGCCGCCTGCGACAGATAGACGGGATCCATGGGACGCGGCAGGTAACGCTGTTCCATCTGCGTGCGGATGCGACTCAGGTAGGACGCCCCGCTTACAAGCGCCGCCGAGCCAAGGCGCAGGCCGACCTCCAGCAACGTCAGCCACCCCACCGCCTTGATCGCCCCACCAATGAGGGAGCCCATGCGACCCCGCAGCATCGTGAAGCCCTGCACTTCCCGAGGAGCCTGATGGACGAACTCGACATTACCCACGGCAGCCTTCGCTACGTCTGCGCCCTCCCGCAATTGATGGTAGGGAACGCTGACCCTCGTGACTTTACCCTCCAGACCGATCGCACCGACCGGATCCTCCAGTCCCCCGAAAACCCCGCCCAGCAACTTGAGCAGCTTGTCTTCACGCAAGCGCTCGGCCTGCTTGAGCAGCTGCTCGCGGTATTCGGCCAGCCACTGGCTGAGAATCCCCTCCTGCTTCGNAAAGCGCTTGGCCAGATGCGGATAGCCGTAGAAGTCATACTGATCGAACTTGTTGAGGAACCTGACCTTCCACTTCGAAAAGTCCAGCTCCAGCTCCATGGGCAACCCGAAATAGTCCGCGTCGAGCTGGATCGCTGGCATCTTCGGAAGACCCGGTATGCTCATCTGCATGAGCAGGTAGCGACGACGCGCGCCTGCAAGACCTTCGCGGCTTACGTGCCGGAGCGACTCCAGCACCAGCTTGTAGCGCGTGTTGTTCAGCGTCGAGCCGTAGCGCGTAAGCAACTGGCGGGAGCCCCACTCCAGCGCCCGCAACCCGTAAGACCAGAGGTTGTAGCGGCGCACCCACGAGGCCTGGTCGCCCGTCCCG
>NICF_comb_assmDRAFT_10004254_pt1 | contig 10006 bp, 8 predicted proteins | sample NewIslPassag4_SG_FD_11279 | JGI IMG/M metagenome (IMG submission 11279) | reverse complement strand
CACGACCGACACCCTTGCCCTTGGCTAATGGTAGGCGCTCGCCAGCCCCCATTCCGGACTTTCACCGTATAGATGACGCCCATGCTGGGCGTACCAAAAAAGCAGTGCGAGTATAATTGGAGTGTGTTCATATTATGAACAGTTCATATTTTGCTGTAACCGGATACAGCATGTATCCTCTCGCTTGTCTAGCGACAACAGGTGATGAAGCCTGGTTATTCTATGCTTGCCAAGCAAGCATACGCGCCCGCAATCCCTTGGCAACAATTGGTCTTGACGCGGCGTATATTTCCGAATAAGATAAATGCGGAGAATCTAATCGTTTCAAATCCGCATCTAAACGATTAGATTTGGTATTTCCATTCATACGAGAAATCGCTTACGTTTTGGATGGCATAATGGTTTCGCAATTTTTACGTAAACCTTGAAAATTCTAAACGTTTAGAATTTTCCTTCAGCCCCGAGGGAAAATGCCTCTCTCGCCAGTTGCCAAAATGTAAGGGCTTGCAAACGCGGTTCCGCCATTTTCATAAATAAACAAAATTTATCAAAAGGAGGAAGCTTGTCGTGACGCAACTTGACCAAGTGTTCAAAAAAGTGTACCCCGTAAACGAAATGGGACGGGTGTTTACCCACACGACCAATGAATCCGTTATTCAGGCGGCGCAATTGGTGAAAAAAGGCGTCATTTACGACCTGGGCATTGAGCGTTACAGAGGCATGCCGGTCCACCCCTTCCACCCGCCGTTCGAAGTGATCTGCTACCGCACCCCGAGGGGGCTGATCAATGAAAAAGACCAGGAGTGGATGGAAGTCAACAACTCGGACAACATGCGTGCCCTGAACGAAGTCATCTTCGGCACGACGCATACCGGTACCCACATTGACGCATTCGCGCATGTTACTTGCGGAGCAGACAACCACTGGTACGGCGGTTTCAAGGAAGAAACCGATCTCGGCGACAGAGGCCCGCTGAAAGCGGACGGCAGCAAATTTCTGCCGATCTTCAGCCGCGGCGTGCTGCTCGACATTCCGAAATATGTGGGCGTGGACGTTTTGCCGGAGCATTTCGCCATTGACTCCGATATTCTGCAAAAAACCGCGGAATCTCAAGGCGTGGAAGTGCGCAAAGGCGACACGGTGCTCATCCGTACCGGCTACATGAGCATATGGCCGGATCCGGAATGCAAAAAATACTTTGGTTCGGGCATCAACCTCGACGGCGCCAAATGGCTCAACGACCGCGGCGTCATTAACGTCGGCGGCGACAACGAGTCGCTGGAGCAAATCCCTGCGGTCGACCCGAACAACGTGCACCCGGTGCATACGTTCCTGCTCATTGAACAAGGAGTTCACATCATGGAATTCGTCGATATGGAGCAACTGGCGCGCGACGGCGTCTACGAATTCCTGTTCGTGGCTGCGCCGTTGACTATTCGCGGTGCTACCGGTTCCATGATCAACCCGCTTGCCATCATTTAACGTGGTGGCGGGCGGCAAACGATGAAAACGCCATCTTTCCAGTAAAGGCGTATTGATTTTGTGGGGAGGTGATCGACCAACGCAAAGGAATTGCGACCACAAATGTTAAGGCTTTCATGCTTAAGGCGTTGACAACATTGAAACAAGGGGGATTTATCCTGCAATGAAATCCAAATGGACATTTCTGTTAAGTTTGGTACTCATTCTGTCGTTGGTAGTATCCGCATGCGGATCCAGCAATTCTGGAAATACTAATAGCGGTTCGAACTCCGGCAGCAGCGGTTCCGGAGATTCCGGCAGCAGCGGCGGCGAAACGAAGAAGTACAACAACTTCGCGCTCGACTATGTGCCGACGAAAAAAGACGGCTTTGTGATCGGCTTCAGCAACGGTTACTTCGGCAACACCTGGCGCAGCCAATATGTCGCCGGCGTCGAAGAAGTCGGCAACAAGTACAAGGAACAAGGCATCATTAAAGACCTGATCATCCAAAATACCAACGGTGTTCCTGCACAAATCGCCGCGGTGGAAAGCTTCATCAACCAAGGCGTGGACGCCATCGTGCTGAACCCGGTGTCCTCCAGCGCACTGGCTCCGGTCGTTGCGAAAGCCATTGCCAAGGGCATCCTGGTTATCATCTCCGACGACCCGGCCGAGTATCCGGACACGATCAACGTCACCGGCGACAACGCGGCATTCTGGAGAATTCAAGCGAAGTGGATTGCCGAACAACTGGGCGGCAAGGGCAACATCGTCATGATCACCGGTATCGCCGGCAACTCCGCTGACGAACTGCGTATCCGTGAAGCGGAAAAAGTGCTCGCCAACTATCCGGACATCAAAGTGTTGGGCAGCGCTCCCGGCGGATGGGACCCGACGCAAGCGCAACAAGCCATGGCCAACTTCCTGGCCGCGTTCAACAACATCGACGGCGTTCTGGAACAAGACGTTATGGCTGACGGCGTAATCCAAGCGTACGAAGCCGCGAAACGTCCGCTGCCGATCATGACCGGCGACTACACGTTCGGTTTCCTGCGCAAGTGGGCGGAAAAATATCCGGATCTGAACACGATGACCGTTCCGTACGCTCCGGGCGTAGGCGCAAACTCCCTGGAAGTAACGGTGAAAATCCTGCAAGGTTACAAGCTGAAGGACGAAGTGCTGCAACCGAACCCGCTGAAACCGGATCTGATCAACACGATCCTGTCTCCGCCACCGTACGTCGTGACGAAAGAAGCGCAACCGAACGCTCCGTGGCTGGAAGGCGAAGATCCGGCGATCAAAGCGATCAGCCTGGAAGAAGCGTTGAAAATCGGCGAAGGTCAACCGGACAGCGCGGCGCTCGACTCTTACTGGTCCGAAGAAGAAGTCGAGGCAATGTTCAACCCGCCCAGCAATTAATGGGCAACACCCGGAAGAAACAAACTCAAGCATGAGGACTTACTTGGGAAGGAGCATTCTGCGCTCCTTCCCAATGTAATTCCGTAGGAGGAAAACCATGACGTTCTTTGCAGTCAAAAGCATCGCCAAGCGTTATGGATCCGTAGTTGCAATCCAGGAAGCGTCGCTGGAGATCAAACCCGGTGAAATCCGCGCCATCCTCGGGGGCAACGGTTCGGGAAAAAGCACCTTGGCGAAAATTATCGGCGGCGCCGTCTCTCCCGATTCCGGAGAAATTATTTTTGAAGGCAAACCATATCGCGCGGCTTCCCCCGCGCAAGCCAAACAACAAAAAGTCATTATTACATCCCAGGAACTCAGTTTGCTGACAAATCTTACGGTCGAAGAAAATCTGGTGCTTCCCGCGATTCCGACCAAAGGGAAGCTGTTCACAAATCGGAAAGAAATGCGCAAACAAGCGCTTCAAGTATTGGATAGGGTTGGATTGTCCCACATCGCTGAAGTTCTGGTGGAATATTTGCCGGAAAACCAGAAGTTCATGGTGGAATTTTGCAAGGCATTGCTGCAGCAGCCGAAACTGCTCGTCATTGATGAAATCACCTCCGCTTTGTTCCGCGAGGAAGTGGAGATTTTCAAACAAATTGTCAAGGAACTGAGCCAGCAAGGAGTCGGCATTCTGTTTATCTCTCACCGTATGGGGGAAATTTTCTCCTTGTGCGACTCGGTGACGGTCATGCGCAACGGCCAGGTCATCGGAACATACAATATTGCGGACGTCAACGAGGACATGCTGGTGGAAATGTTGACCGGAACGAAAGCAAAATCGGCGGTCAGGCCGGCGGTCGAACATATCGAGGATGCGGACAAGACTCTGCTGTCGGTCAGAGACATGCTTTTGCCCTCTTTCGGCACGCGCATCAACCTGGATATCAAACATGGGGAGATGATCGGCATCGCCGGACTGCAGGGTCAAGGACAGTCCGAGTTCGTCCGCGCACTGTTCGGCATGTTGGGACCGGTGCGGTTCCGCCTCGACGACAAGGAAGTGCACATTCATTCCGTTCGCAGAGCGGTCAAGGAAGGCATGGCGTTCCTGTCGGGAGACCGTGAGCGCGAAGGCACGTTCTCTATCCGTTCGATATCGGAAAACCTGGAAGCGGTCAACACAAGCGCTTTGAGTCGCAAGCCGTTGAACCAGAAAGAGCTGCTGGATTCCTACGGTGTCAAGTTCGATAACGTCAAACAGCCGATTCGGACGCTGAGCGGCGGCAACCAGCAAAAGGTCGTCATCGCCCGGTGGACCGGCGTCAAGCCGAAAGTGCTGCTCGCCGACGACCCTACCAAAGGCATCGACGTGCAGGCTCGCCGCGATGTGCACGCGATTTTCAGCGATCTGACGGCAAGCGGTTCGGCCGTGATCATTGTGTCCAGCGACGACGAAGAGCTTGTCAATCTGACCAAAAATCACCCGAACTCGCGTGTTCTGGTTATGTACGGAGGCCAGTTCGTGCACACGCTGCGCGGCGACGACATTACCGTGCACAACATCATTTCCGCTTCATTACCAAGAGAAGGAGTTGAAAGCAAATGAACCGCACCCTGAACAAGATGACCAACTGGACATCCTTTCCTTCTCTGGTGCTGATCATTGTGCTGGCGATCGTCAACTCGTTTTTTGTCCACAAATTTTTCAGCCTGAACTATGCCTCCAGCTTTTTGACCTCCTACACCCCGCTGATCATCTGCGCGATGGCGCAAACGATCGTTCTTCTCGGCAGAGGGATCGATTTGTCCATCGGCAGCGTCGTGTCGCTGGTCAACGTGACAGTCGTCACGCTCGTCGGCATGGGCTGGAGTCTGCCGTTGGCCATGTTGGTCGGCGTTCTCACCGGGATGGCGGTCGGCATCCTCAACGGCTTTGTCATCGGAATTTTGCGCGTAACGCCGCTGCTTGCGACGCTGGCCACCAGTTCGATCGCGGCCGGCGCGGCGTTGTGGATTATGCCGTATCCGGGCGGTTCCGTGTCGATCGATTACGTGCTGTGGTATCAATCGCTCATTTTCGGATTCATTCCGGCTCCGCTCATTTTCATTGTGGTCGCGCTTCTGATCTGGTTCCTTTGGAGATACACTCCTGCGGGGCTGCAACTGTACGCCATGGGTAAAGACATACACAAAACGTATGTGTCCGGCGTTCCGGTGCACAGAACCCAGTTTTTCATTTACATGACTTCCGGAATTTTGTCCGGCATCGCCGCCATTGCCCTGACGGGCAATACCGGCGCGGGCGATCCGCTGATCGGCGAATCGTACACCCTGCACGCCGTAGCGGCCAGCGTCATCGGCGGCGTTTCGCTGATGGGCGGCAGCGGCGATACGTACGGCTCGATTTTCGGCTCGATTTTCCTCGGGCTGGCGTTCCAACTGGTGTTCGTTCTTCACTTCCCGTCGTATTACCAGGATTTGGCTTCCGGCGTCATCGTCCTTGTCGGCATTATCGGCGCATCCTTGATGAAACTGCGCTCGTCGCGACCGCGAATAATGTCGACATCATCGCGTTAACGGAGGTAACGACATGTTCTTTTCCAATCTCAGAAAACGTATCGGCATTTATATACCGTCACTCTCCGCCATCGTTCTGCTGCTCATCCTCGGACAAATTCTGAGTCCGGGCTTCGCGTCTCCGAGCAACATCGGCAACATCATGGCGATGGCCACCGTGCTCGCCATGGCGGCGATCGCGCAAACGCTGATCGTCATCTCCGGCAACGAAGGCATCGATTTGTCCATCGGCGCCGTCATGTCGATGGGCGCGCTGCTCGGCGCGGTGTTTTCCCAGGGCATGAACGAAAACATCTGGTATGCGGTGCTCATGCTGACGGTGCTCGGCATTATCATCGGGCTCATTAACGGTGTGGCGATCCAATACATCAAAATTCCGCCGCTCGTCATGACGCTCAGCATGGCATCCGTTGTTAACGGTTTCTCCCTGGCCTACACCAAAGGCCTTCCTACGGGAAGCGCTCCCGAATGGCTCGTCCAATTGGGCATCGGCCATGTCGGACCGATTCGCTGGCTGCTCATTCTCGGCATCGTGCTCGTGCTGATCATGGAACTCATTTTGCGCAAAACCCGTTACGGCCGGACGCTGTACCTGGTCGGCAGCAACCGCAGAGCGGCGATTTTGTCCGGCATCAACGTCAACCTGAACGTGATCTTGACTTATGTGATCGCAGGCGTGGCCGGATCGCTCGGCGGCCTGATCATGCTCGGCTACGTCGGCGTCGCGCAGTTGGAAATGGGCGCCGATTACACGATGCTGTCGGTCGCCGCGGTCGTCATCGGCGGTACGCTGCTGTCGGGCGGTTCGGGTACCTACCTCGGTTCCGCGCTCGGTTCCATCGTGCTCATCCTGCTGACGAGCGTGCTGATCGCCGTCGGCATGCCCGCAGGTATTCGCGTGCTCATTCAAGGTCTCATCCTGCTGCTGATCCTGCTCGCATATTCGCGTGAACCGAAGCTGCGCCAATAAACCGCATTCCATCGCTACAAAGGACCGGCTCCTCTTACGCAGCAGCCGGTCTCTCATTTAAATCAAAGGAGGAAATATCATGACCGTTTCCCTTGAAAAACTCGAAACGCTGTCCACCATCGTTGCCGGATCCAAAGTGGTCGACCTGACTCCGCTGCTGGAAAACGGCATTCCCAAGTGGCCGACCCATCCCCCGCTCGTGATCAACCCGACGGTCACCCATGAACACGACGGATATTACTGCCAGTCGCTGTTTTTGGCGGAGCATACCGGCACGCACGTCGACGCTCCGTACCATATCCATCCGGACATGCCCGAGTATACGGTGGAACACATCCGTCCCGACGCGCTGATCGGCAAATGCACCGTCGTCGACATGTCCTCCCGCGAATGGAAGCCCGGCGAACGGGCGACGAAAGCGGACGTCCAGCGCGCGCTCGATGAAAAAGGCGTCGATATCGAAAAAGGCGACATTGTCCTCGTCAACTTCGGCTGGTTGAAAAAATATTGGACGACATCCGCGGACTGGAAATATTACGCATACAATCAGCCCGGTTTTTCCGAGGATGCGGCGGAATACTTCCTGGAAAAAGAAATCCGCGTGCTCGGAGCCGACACGGTCGCCGTCGGCACGCCGGTGAACAACGGAGAACAAGGGCACTGTTACATTCACGAACGCGTGCTGCGCAAAGAAATTTACTTGATCGAATGTCTGCAAAACCTGGAACAGCTTCCGCCGAAATGCTTCTTTGTGGCGACACCGCTGAAAATCCACAAAGGTTCCGGGTCTCCCATTCGGGCCATCGCCTTGATCCCTTAACCGGAGGCGCTGGTTCCGCATGAAAACGCTTGTACTGGAACAGGAACACCGGCTGGTGGCGGCGGAACGGCCTCTCGTCGACCAGCCGGGCAAGGCGGTCGTCAAAATCCGCAGCATCGGCATATGCGGAACCGACACGTCGGCCTACAAGGGAGATTTCCCGATGCTCACCTATCCGCGGGTGCTAGGGCACGAGCTGGCGGGAGAACTTGTCAGCGTGCCGGAAAACAACGCCCAGGGGCTCCGCGTCGGCGACCGGGTCGTGATCGAGCCGTACATGTATTGCGGCCAATGTTATCCTTGCCGCATCGGAAGAACAAACTGCTGCGAGCGCTTGAACGTGCTCGGCGTCCATGTGGACGGAGGCATGGCGGAATACCTTTCCCACGATCTGCATCTCGTTCACAAAGCGCCGGAACATTTGCCGTGGGAACACCTGACCATGGTCGAACCGCTGACGATTTCCGTGCACGCAGTGCACCGGATCGCGCCGCAGCCCGGCGAGCACGTGCTGATCACCGGCGCCGGAACGATCGGGCTTCTTGCCGCCCAATACGCGGCGGCCAAAGGCGCGGTGCCGATCATCGTCGACATGTTGGAGAAGCGGCTTCGCATCGCGGAGGAACTCGGCATTCGCCATACGATCAACGCCTCCCTCACCGATCCGGCGGAAACGGTGCGGAAGATTACCGGAGGCACGATGGCGGAAGCGATGATTGAAGCGTCCGGCTCGCCCAACGCGGTGCGCAGCGCGATCGATCTGGTCGCCTTCGCCGGCCGCGTCGCGCTGGTCGGTTACTCGAAACGCGAAGTGACGCTGCCGACGTTCATGATCAAGCGCAAAGAGCTGGACATTCTCGGTTCGCGCAACAGCGCGCGGGAATTCCCGCTGGCGATCCGGCTGATCGGGGAAGGCAAAATCAAGCTCGATCCGCTGATCACCAACGTCATCGATTTCGACGAGCTACCGGAGTATTTCCGGCGAATGACGGAACGCCCGGACGATTATCTCAAGGTCATCGCAAGGCTCGGGTAATCCACTGCACTGCTTCAACTTCATCATTCACATGCAGAAAAGAGCAGCCGTTGCAGGCTGCTCTCAGATTGTTGACAAAGCCCCGATTTTGACGGGGCTTTCGCTGTAGTTGTATTGGCACATGCCAAAAATGGATGGAAGCTGTGGTGTCCAATCGTGAAAATGAAGAAGATCGCTGTTATCCTGCACGCTTATCCAGGATATTGACGATCTTCTTAATGTTTTGGCAGGTGGCGGTCATCAGTACCTGCTGCAACACTTTTTCGCGTCCTCGGAAACGACAGTAGCGAAGCCCGTGGAGCTCTTTGGCATCCGCAAAGCTTCGCTCGATCGTTTGGTAACGCAGCCGGTACAAATACTTGCCCGATTTGCTCCTGCCATTGGCGCGAACCCATTCCTTGCTGGTTTGCCACACATGCCGCGTAATCACCTTTGTCTTGTTCTTCGACCGGGTGCATTCCTTGAGCATGGGGCATTGGGCGCAATGCGCAGGATCGGACTTGTATTGGCGATACCCGTGCCGGTCTGTCGTGCTGTACTTTAACTCATGTTTTTGAGGACAAATATACACATTCTTCTCTGCATCGTATTTGAATCGCCACTTGGCGATCAGTCCCTTGGTTGGCGTGAAGGCTCGTGTCCCGATCACGGCGAAGAGGTTTTTCTCGTGCAGTTTCTTGCAGATGTGCGAGGTGAAATAACCTGCATCGAGGGCGACAGCTTCCAGCGTATGTTCAAAGCCGAACTTCTTGACGATATGCTCCAAGCGATCGATGTAGGGGACGGAGTCATGGACATTACCGGGGGTGATATGTACGTCGGTAATGATGTTATACTTGTGATCGACCGTCCGATGGTCCAAGTAGAAGAAACCTTCCGGTTTGCCGTTTCGCACCATATAACCGCTGTCAGGATCGGTCGTGCTGACTTTGATCTCCTTCTGCTCCTCGTTCACCTCCTCCCGTTTTCTCAAGGGCTTTTTTCCGTTGGCTTCACGATCCAATCGGATGGCCTCATCCAATTCCGTCATATACGCCTTCGTGCTTTGGGTCACTTGTTCTCTGATAAATTTTCGCTTATTGGCATTGGCTTTCAGATGCGTGGAGTCCGTGATCAGTACCCGTCCCGCCACAAGACGGTGCTTGATGGCCAGCATGACCACTTCGTCAAAGATTTTCTGCAGCACATCTCCCGGGCGAAGACGCTCGCGGAAATAACTCAACGTGCTGTGATCCGGAACGCGGTCGGTCAGGCCGAGACCTAAAAACCATCGATACGCGACGTTGGAGTGAACCTCCATCTCCAATTGACGCTCCGAACGAATCCCAAACATGTAGCCGATAAAGAGCATCTTAAAGAGCATCACCGGGTCAGCGGAAGGTCTGCCATTATCTTCGCAGTAATAGGGACGGACCAGGTTGAGGATAAAGGAGAAGTCTATGTGTTTTTGAATCTTGCGGAGAGGATGATTGGGCAATACGAGGTCTTCGATACAAACAAATTCGTATTGATTTTGCACAGTTGGGTTGTGACGAAGCACAGGATCACCACCTAATTGTAGTATAGTGATATTATACCATATTAACGCGGTGATTTGTTAAAGATATGAGAGAAAATAATAGCCTGTTGAGAGGTTTTTCAACAGGCTGAGGGGCTGTCCCAAAAGTCAAAGAACTTGACCGAGGGACTGCCCCATTTCGTGTCCGACAAACAAAAAGAAACCCTCTTTTGGTAAAA
>NICF_comb_assmDRAFT_10004250_pt1 | contig 10013 bp, 6 predicted proteins | sample NewIslPassag4_SG_FD_11279 | JGI IMG/M metagenome (IMG submission 11279) | reverse complement strand
AACCGGGCACGGCGGGCAAACAGCCGGTCGGAAGCCCAGCCGATGAGAAAGGCGGAAACGGGAAACATCCAGATAAAGCCGCCCGTGGGCCCGAGCACCTGGGCCAGTCCGCCGGGGCCGTTCATGAGCGGAATGCCGGCGGCCGTAAGAACCACGACGAGAAAAATGCTCCAGAAACCGTGCACGGCGCCCAATAGCCCACCCGCCAGCATAATCGCAAACGTCTGCAGGGAAAAAGGCACGGCGGCGCCGGGCGAGGATTTGATGAAGCCGGCAATGATAAACAGCGCCGCAAACAGGGCGACAAACACGATGCCGCGAATCCAGCGGCCGGTCTCGGCGCCGGATCCGCCGTTTTCCGGCTGCGGGCGGCCGGCGGAATTCGGAAGGGTCATTGCCAAAACTCCTTTCAAATGTTAACCTTAAAATCGTCATTAGGTTAACGATTCGGATTTTAACATGAAATGATGCAAATTGGGAAGAGGGGAACCGTCATTGGCGGCGTTTTCCGAGATGGCCATAACCGCCCCCCGGCCTCTGCGTCTCAGCGGTGTTTCCGTTTATGCCGCGGCGGATACGGAGAAGCCGGTATGCCTGATCGAGGATGCGGATCTGACCGTCCGTCCCGGCGAATGGGTGAACCTGGCGGGGGTGAACGGCAGCGGAAAATCCACGCTGGCCCGCCTGCTGGCGGGACTTCATATGGAAGGCGTCTATGGACGCATCGACCTCGGTTTTGCGGAAAAGTTGCCTTCCCCGATCGTGTTTCAGCGGCCGGAGTCCCAACTGTTCGGCGAAACGCCGCGGGAAGAAGCGCTGTTTGCGCTGGAGTGGCGCGGCGTCTCGCCTGACAAAATGGAAGAACTGGCTGGGGAGGCGCTGCGGCGGGCCGGGTTGCTGGCGCTGGCCGACCGCCCTTGGGAAGAGCTTTCCGGCGGCCAGAGGCAAATGGCGGCGGTGGCGGCCGCTTGCGCGTCCGCCTGGGCCGGCGGCTGCGGGCTGATCGTGTTTGACGAGGCGACGTCCATGCTGGATGATGCCCATCGGCATGCGGTGATCGGCAGTGCGAGGGAACTGTGGCGGCAGGGCGTGGCCGTCATTTGGGTGACCCAGCGGCTGGACGAGCTGGAGGCGGATGACCGGATCGTCGCCCTGAAAAACGGCCGAATTCTTTACGATGGGGATGTCCGGTCTTTTTTCCATGAAATAATGCCGGACGGACAAACGCCCTGTGAAGCCTGCGGGCTCCGCGCGCCGCCTGGCGCCGCGCCCGGACGGCGGACGGACGGCTTTTCGTTTATGAACCGGGCTGAACGGCAGAATGGAAATGGGCGGCGTCAGCGGGAATCTTTCGGGACGGAAGAGGGGCTCGTGATCGAGGGGCTGCGTTTTGAGGACCTGCGCCGGCGATCTGCAGGCGAAACCGGGACGGCCGTGCGGAACCTGACGCTGTTTCCCGGCACGCTGACCTTGGTGCTCGGGCCCAACGGGGCCGGCAAAACGGCGTTTCTGGAAAAACTGGCCGGATTGCGCGATCCGGAAGGGTTGGCGGTCCGATTTCGGGAAGGGCCGCTGTGGCTGCCCAAGCGGATAGGCTCAGGGCGGCGGCTGAATCCGCGCGCGCTGCTGGCGTACGGTTATGCCAGCCAGGCGCCGGAAGAAGGGCTGGCCATGCGTTCCCTCAAAAAAGAACTGGAATACTCGCTGCGACCCTTTATGGGCAAGATGGACCCCGAGAGCGGGAAAATGCGCATGCGCCATGCCCTGGCGGCGGTCGGCTGGGACGAATCCTGGCTGACGCGAGACCCTCATCTCCTGAGCGGCGGCGAACGCCGGCGGGCGGCGCTGGCGGCGCTGTTTGTGACGCCGGCGCCTTGGCTTCTGCTGGATGAGCCGACGGCCGGGCTCGACCGCGAGGGCCAGGAACTTCTGGCCAGCCAACTGGTGCGGCTCAGGGACGAGGGCCGGGGCATTGTGCTGGTGTCCCACGAAACCGATTGGGCTTTGCCATTGGCGGACCAGGTGCTGCTCCTTCATCCGGACGGGCGGATGCGCCTGTGCGAACCGGATCAGCTGATATCCCGGCATGAGCTTTGGGCGGAAGCCGGCTTGACCGTGCCCGCCTGGCTGAAAGAAAGGGATGATTCCGGCCAAACGTTCCCCGGCCAGCCCGAGACTCCGCCCGAAGGTATGGCAACGGAGGCTGGCCGACACCCGCGCGAGGCGGAAACCGCGCAAACCGGCCATCCGCCGCGAAAACCACATGCATACCGTGCCCCGCATCCGCTGGAACGCTTCGATCCCAGGTCGGTCTGGCTCGGTTACATTCTGCTGTCCGCAGGCATTTTTACGCTGACGACATGGTCCGGGCTTTTTGCCGCGGCCGCCGTCGTCCTGGCCCTGATGGCGCTGGGACGCATCCCGCTGATGCGCTGGAAAGGGCTGCTCGCCGGCTTCGTGATGTTCGGCGCCGGTTTTGCGGCGATGAACGCGCTCCGTTTCGACGCCGGCGCTGCCGGAATGACATGGGATACGGGCATTTTTCTGCAAACGCTGTTTCCGTTCGCCCGCACGATGACGGTGCTTTTGGCGGGACTGGGGCTGCCGCTGGTCTGGTCGCCGCTTAAAGTGCGGAAAGCGTTGGAACAGATGGCCGCGCGCAAAGGAAAAGTGCCGGCGTTCTGGCAGAGCATCGTGCTGATCCTGACGCTGACCCTCCGGTTTGTTCCGGTTCTGCTCCGGGAATGGGAGAGGTTTGGACGCATCGCGCTGGCCCGGGGAAAAGAAACGCGAAAAACCCCGGCGGCCATTCTGCGCAAACTGCGCGATACGCTCCTTCCTTTGCTGCATTCGCTGATCCGCCTGGCGGACGAAACGGCGGCCGCGCTGGAAAGCCGCGGCGTCCGCCGCGGCGCGGAGCGCCATATCCGCGCCCGCCTCCGCTGGGCCTGGCGGGATTATGCCGTCGCCGTTCTTTGCGCATTGCTGGCCGCATGTTTTGTCATGATGAAATAAGCGCCAATCCCGGTTATCGGTTTGAGATGTTGCAGATTGTGAACAGGAAAATCTCCGGCATAAGGGAAAAATCGCAAAAAGGGCATAATAGGCCAAATTATACTGGAGGTTTTCCAGCTTATTTTGGAAAAGCGGCGGATTTTCGTAAAAAAAACTGGAGATTTTCCCGCTCGAGAACACGGGGGCTGTCTCAAAAGCCGTTACGGCCGCGCTTTTGAGGCAGCTTCTTTTTTATCGGAATCAATGTTATATAACAGAAAAATTTATCATAAAACAGTATTGAACATTAATTTAAATTGTTTTATAATGCAATCAGAAATGAATTGCTGTTATATAACAAAGGAGTGACGACCGTGGATTGCCCGACTTGCCATGGAAACGGCGAAATGGCGTGCTACGATTGCGCGGATCACGCCAAGACGGAGATGGATCACCAATGCCCCACATGTCAGGGACGGCGCGTGATCCCTTGCGTCCGGTGCGCCGGCAGCGGCTGCATTGACTGAAGTGCCTGATCGCGATAGATAGGAGACCTAACAGCCACAGGAATACGGGAGCAAAAAAGCTGCGGGAAGAAGGGGAGCCGATCTCCACCCGAAACTTGCCGCAGCACAAATAAACAATAAAAAGGAGAGAAACAGCGTCATGTCGCAAAACAAAGAGAAGGAACTACAAGAACTGCAAGAAAGATGGGGGTCCAGCAGGTATGCGGGCATCACGCGGCCGTACAGCGCGGAAGACGTGCTGCGGCTTCGCGGGTCCATCCGGATTGAATATACGCTGGCCCAAAGGGGAGCCGAAAAGCTGTGGCACCTCTTGAACACGGAAGATTACGTGGCCGCCCTCGGCGCGCTGACCGGCAATCAGGCGGTACAACAGGTTAAAGCCGGTCTGAAAGCGATTTATCTGAGCGGCTGGCAAGTCGCCGCCGACGCCAACCTGGCGGGCCAAATGTATCCGGACCAAAGCCTGTATCCTTCCAACAGCGTTCCGCACGTCGTCAAGCGGATCAACCAGGCGCTGCAGCGCGCCGACCAGATCCAGCATGCCGAAGGCAAGGGGAACATCGACTTCTTCGTGCCGATCGTGGCCGACGCCGAAGCCGGCTTTGGCGGCCCGCTCAACGTGTTTGAGCTGGTGAAGGCGATGATCGAAGCGGGCGCCGCAGCGGTGCACCTCGAGGACCAGCTTTCTTCGGAGAAAAAATGCGGCCACATGGGTGGAAAGGTGCTCTTGCCCACGTCCCATGCCATTCGCCATCTGATCGCGGCTCGCCTGGCGGCGGACGTCATGGGGGTCGACACGATCATCATCGCGCGGACGGACGCCAACGCGGCAAGGCTGCTCACCAGCGACATTGACGAAAACGACCGTCCTTTCCTGACCGGCGAACGCTCGCCCGAAGGATTCTATTACGTGAAACCCGGACTGGACCAGGCCATCTCCCGGGGTCTCGCTTATGCGCCCTATGCGGACATGATCTGGTGCGAAACGTCCGAACCGAACCTGGAAGAAGCGGCTCGTTTTGCCGAAGCGATCCGCTCCAAGTTCCCGGGCAAGCTGCTCGCTTACAACTGCTCGCCTTCGTTCAACTGGAAAAAGAAGCTGAGCGACCGCGAGATCGAAACGTTCCAGCAAGAGTTGGCCAAGATGGGATACAAGTTCCAGTTCGTGACGCTGGCCGGTTTCCACGCCCTCAACTACAGCATGTTCCAGCTCGCCAGAAACTACCGGGATCGCGGCATGGCCGCCTACGCCGAACTGCAGCAGGCGGAATTCGCCCTTGAGGCGGAAGGTTACGAAGCCGTCCGGCACCAGCGCGAAGTCGGCACGGGGTATTTTGATGAAGTGACGCAGGTCATCACCGGCGGCATGGCTTCGACGACCGCGCTGACAGGTTCCACCGAAGAGGAGCAGTTCGCCCATTCCTGATGCGGGCGGCCATGAAGGAGGCGTTCCAATTGACCCAAACATCGAGCAAAGCAAACTGGCAGCTTTCCGCGGGGGCCCATCCGTACCCGGAAATCCTGACGGCGGAAGCGATGGAATTCGTCTGCAAACTGGAACAGAAGTTTGGCGAGAGAAGAAGGGAACTCTTGCGGCTGCGCAAAGAGCGGCAGGCGCGCCTTGACGCGGGAGAAAAGCCGGACTTTCTGCCTGAAACGGCGCAGATCCGCAGCGGCACCTGGCACGTGGCGCCGGCGCCGGCGGATCTGCAGGACCGGAGGGTGGAAATTACGGGTCCGGCCGGCGACCGCAAAATGGTCATTAACGCGCTGAACTCCGGCGCCAAGGTATTCATGGCGGATTTTGAGGACGCCAACTCGCCGACGTGGGCCAACACGGTGGGCGGACAGATCAACCTGCGCGACGCCGTAAACCGGACCATCGAGTACACCAGCCCGGAAGGCAAGCACTACAAGCTGAACGAGAAAACCGCGGTGCTCCTCGTGCGTCCCCGCGGCTGGCACATGGAGGAAAAACATGTGCTCGTCGACGGTCGCCCGATGTCCGCGAGCCTGTTTGACTTTGGCATCTATTTCTTCCATAACGCCAAAGAGCTGATCCGGCGGGGCAGCGGCCCGTATTTCTACTTGCCGAAAATGGAAAGCCACCTCGAAGCACGGCTGTGGAACGACGTGTTCACCTTTGCCGAGCAGGAACTGGGCATTCCGTACGGCACGATTCGGGCCACGGTGCTGATCGAGACGATTCTGGCCGCCTTTGAAATGGATGAAATCCTGTTTGAGCTGCGCGACCATGCTTCGGGTTTGAACTGCGGGCGGTGGGACTACATTTTCAGCTACATCAAAAAATTCATCAAACATCCGGACGTGATACTGCCGGACCGCGCCCTGGTGACGATGACCGTTCCGTTCATGGAGGCTTACACGCTGCTGGCCATCCAGACATGCCATAAGCGTCGGGCCCACTGCATCGGCGGCATGGCGGCGCAGATCCCGATCAAAAACGACCCGGCAGCCAACGAAGCGGCCCTTGAAAAGGTGCGTCAGGACAAACTGCGCGAAGTGAGAAACGGCCACGACGGCACATGGGTCGCCCACCCGGGTCTGGTGCCGGTGGCGATGGAAGTGTTCGACGAGCACATGAAAACGCCGAACCAGATCCACCGGATTCCGGACCGCACGATCACGGCCGCCGATCTGCTGCAAGTTCCCGAGGGACCGATCACCGAGGCGGGGGTTCGCCTCAACGTGTCCGTCGCCCTGCAGTACATGGAGGCCTGGCTGCGCGGCCACGGCGCGGTGCCGATCTACAACCTGATGGAAGACGCGGCCACGGCGGAAATTTCCCGGGCGCAGCTATGGCAATGGATCCGCCATCCGAAGGGCATCCTGGACGACGGGCGGAAAGTGACGGCGGAAATGTTCGAACAGATGCTGAACGAGGAACTGGCGCGCATGCGCAAGGAAATGGGAGACGAAAAATACGGCGCATCCAAATTCGGGCTGGCGGCCAGCCTCCTCAGACAGTTGACGTTGCAGGAGACGTTTGAGGAATTCCTGACGATTCCGGGCAGCGCTTATCTCGACTGACAGGCGGCCATGACCTGGCTTCCCGCTTAACCGGCGCGGCAGCGCGGCGGTTAGGCGCGGAAGCTTTTTTTATGATTCTCGTGTCACCGGCACGGTTTGTTATATAATGAAACTAATATACCGGTGATGCGGGGTGTTTCTTGTATGGATGCTCCCGAAGTCATGACGAAACACGAACAGATCATTCAGTATATCGAAAGCCTCGAAGTCGGCACCCGCATTTCGGTCCGCAAAATCGCCCAGGCTCTCGACGTAAGCGAAGGCACGGCCTACCGCGCCATCAAGGAAGCGGAAAACCGCGGCATCGTCAGCACGCGGGAGCGCACGGGCACGGTGCGGATCGAAAAGCGTGAACGGCCGAACATCGACAAGCTGACTTTCGAGGAAATTTGCCGGCTGGTGGACGGGGAGGTGCTCGGCGGCGCCGCCGGGCTCAAGAAAACGCTGAACAAATTCGTGATCGGCGCCATGCAGCTTCAGGCCATGATCCGTTACATAGAACCTGGGAACCTCCTGATTGTCGGCAACCGCACCCAGGCCCACCACAGCGCGCTGACGCTGGGCGCCGGCGTGCTGATTACCGGCGGGTTCGACACGACCGAAGAGGTCAAGCAGACGGCGGACGAGCTGGAACTGCCGGTCATCAGCTGCAAGTACGACACGTTCACGGTGGCCGCGATGATCAACCGCGTGCTGTCGGAACGGCTGATCCGCAAGCAGATTTTGCTCGTCGGCGACATCATGATCAAGGGCGATTCGCTGGATTACATTCGCGAATCCCAGTCGGTGGCCGAGCTGAAAAAACTGATCAAGGATTCGGGCCATCACCGGTTCCCGGTGGTGGACGACGCGGACCGGCCGGTGGGCATGATCATCGCCAAGGACATCATCGGAGCATCCGACGACGACAAAGTCAGCAAATACATGACGCGCCAGCCCCACACCGTTTCCGCCTACACGTCCATCGCGACGGCGAGCCATCTGATGGTTTGGGAAGGCATCGAGCTTCTGCCGGTCGTGGATGCGGGCAAAAAGCTGATCGGCGTCATCAGCCGCAAGGACGTGCTGAAAGCGATGCAGACGATCCAGTCGCAGCCGCAGATGGGAGAAACGCTGGAAGACCAGATCTGGTCGGCCTTCGAGCAGGTGCGGGATGACGACGGAAGGCTCATTTTCCGCGGGCCGGTCACCTCATCCATGATCAATCCGCTGGGCTACATTTCCGAAGGCATCCTCAGCCACCTGATCACGCTGGCGGTGTCGCGCACGATCCGGGACCAGCGCAAGAAGGACCTCATTATCGACAACACGTCCGTCTATTATCTGACGCCGATTGAAATCGACAGCGTCGTGGAAATTGTGCCGAACATTATCGAGCTGAGCCGCCGGTTCTGCAAGATTGAGGTGGAGATTTTCGTGCAGCAGAAGCGGGCCGTCAAGGCGATGGTGACGGCGCGGATTCTCGACTGACCGGCGGCTCGGCGGCGCTTGTGATCGGAGGGACAGGAACTTGGCGGAGGAGATGGAAAAGGCGTTTGCCGCCGTTGACGAGGCTTTGGAGGAGCGCCTTATGGAGCGAGGCTACCGGGTTACAAAGCGGGAGCATCATCCGCAGATGGCCGGCACCCGGTTCACCGTATACACCGGACCAAAGGGGCAAATCCGCTTCACGTGGGACGGCCAAAAGCGGGCGCTGATCCTGCGCGTGTACCGGAAGCGCAATCCGGTCATGAGAGTGCTGGCTTCGCTGCTCGGGAGCCTCGATCTGGACAAGCTGCAGCGGGAAGTCATTTTGCAGGGCCATCAGGCGCGGATGCTCAGCGAGGAAGAATTGGTGGAAACGTTTGTGAAAATCATATGACATTTTCATATACGCGCACATGAAAAATTGACTTTTGGCAGATAACCCTGTTGAAAAACCTCAACAGGCTCAGAATGCAGGCAAAGCCCCGTTTTCCGGGGCTTTCACTGTGTTTCGGGCGGTATGACTTTAGTCATTTTTCGTTGTGATATTTGTCATGCTGCCGAAAAAAATCTGTCCTTTTGACAGATTTTTTCTTTTTATTGTTTGCTTTATAATTTTTCGATTGAAAAAGACATCGATCCGATCATGAAGATTCAGGGTTATGTTTCATGTTTTGCGGAGGGATGTGCATGGCATTGGGCAGACATCTGAAAAGGGCTGTCATGGTCGCATTATCGGCAATGCTGGCGCTGAACGCGATGGTTTCATTCGGCGTGCCTGCGGCGGATGCGGCAGAGACCGGAGCTGAAACACCGGGTAATCAAGATCGCAACAGACTTTAATAAGACGTTGGTGCTGAAAGCGGATGGCACCGTTGACGGTTGGGGATACGTTCCCGAAATCCCCAAAGACCTTACCGACCCGGAAAAGGCACACGTCATTGATATTGCTACGGGGAACAGCTTTGCATTGGCTTTAAGAGCGGACGGCACCGTGATGGCTTGGGGCAGCAATGATTATGGTCAACTAAATGTACCAACCGATCTTACGAATCCGGCCACCGCGAAGGTGGTGGCGATTGCGGCGGGAGCCCAGCATGCTTTGGCATTAAGAGCGGACGGCACCGTGGTTTACTGGGGTAATATAGAAGAACATTGGATACCTATGCCGTCCGATCTTACCGAAGTCGTGGCCATAGCAGCCGGAGGATATTCTTCGCTGGCATTGAAGGCGGATGGTACCGTGATGGCTTGGGGCAGCAATGATTATGGTCAACTAAATGTACCAACCGATCTTACGAATTCGGCCAAAGCGAAGGTGGTGGCGATTGCGGCGGGAGACGAGCATGCTTTGGCGTTAAGAGCGGACGGCACCGTGATGGCTTGGGGCAGCAATGATTATAGTCAACTAAATGTACCAACCGATCTTACGAATTCGGCCAAAGCGAAGGTGGTGGCAATAGCTGCGGGTGGGTACATCTCGATGGCTTTAAAAGCGGACGGCACGATCGTCGCTTGGGGAAAATTTGGAGTTCTTCTTTCGCCGGTGAGAGTGCCGGTGGGGCTTTCCGGCGTAACGGCAATGGCTGGGAATTATCACGAGGTATTGGTACTGAAAGCGGATGGCACCGTATTTTCTTGGAATTCAAGTGCTGTCAACAATGATGGCATTCCAGAGGACTTGGCCGGTACGCTTGATACGCCGCCCAAGGTGATAGCCGTGGCGGGGAGCGATCATACACTGGCGCTGAAATCCGACGGCACGATGGAAGCTTGGGGGGAAGACATAAACAATCGACTCAACATGCCGGAAGAAGCAGGGGTGAAAGCCGTTTCGGCAGGATGGTATCACTCGCTGGCATTGAAAGCTGACGGCACGGTAAAGGCTTGGGGAGACTCTTCACAAGGAAAAACGACAGTGCCAGATGTTCTCACCGAGGCGGAAACGGCGCATGTCAAGGAAATCGCTGCCGGAAG
>NICF_comb_assmDRAFT_10004245_pt1 | contig 10021 bp, 9 predicted proteins | sample NewIslPassag4_SG_FD_11279 | JGI IMG/M metagenome (IMG submission 11279) | reverse complement strand
GGAGCGGGAGCTCTACGAGGCCATCCTGGCCGCCACCCGCGAAACGGTGGTGGCGCGGCTCGGCGAGGGCGGTTCCGTGCTCGCGGCGCTGGAGGCGTTGCTCCGGCTGCGCCAGGCCTGCTGCCACCCGGCGCTGTTGCCGGGGAAGGAGGCCGCCACCTCGACCAAGGTGGAGCTCCTCGTCGACAGGCTCGAGCAGGCGGTGGGCGATGGACACAAGGCGCTGGTCTTCTCCCAGTGGACCTCGCTCCTCGACCTCGTGGAGCCGCGGTTGCGGGAGGCGGGGATCGCGTTCTTGCGGCTCGATGGCTCCACCGTGGACCGGGGCGGCGTGGTTTCGGCCTTTCAGGCGGAGGACGGTCCTCCGGTTCTCCTCACCACCTTGAAGGCGGGGGGAACGGGCCTCAACCTGACCGCCGCCGACCACGTCTTCCTCCTCGACCCGTGGTGGAATCCGGCGGCCGAGGACCAGGCGGCCGACCGGGCTCATCGCATCGGCCAGGAGCGGCCCGTCTTCGTCCATCGTCTGGTGGCCGAGGGCACGGTCGAGGAGCGGATCCTCGAGCTGCAGGAGCGAAAGCGCGCCATCGCCGAGGCGGCCATCGGAGAGGCCTCCGCCGCCGCCTCCCTCACGCGGGAGGACCTGCTGGAGCTTCTGGCCTGACCCACGCCGGCGGGGCCGTCCGGACCGACTGAAATCCGAGCTGACCGCGCCTACCTTGGGGGCGGACGGGGGAGGGGCGGTTTTCGGGCATGGAGACGCGGGCGGCCCCGGAGGGGCGAGCAGGCGAGGAGCGCGAGTGGAGGCTCCGGGTACGCATCCCGCTCGCGCTCGTCCTCGTCTCGCTCGGGCTCCTCCTCGCGCTTCCCCTCGCGACCCTTCTTCGCATCGAACGGGTTTCCGATCAGCTGGGGAAGGTGGTCTTCCCCGTCCGGGAGGCGATCGCCGACGTGCAGACCGAGCTGGCCATCGAGGTCACCGCCTGGCGCGCCTTCCTCCTCGTCGACGAACCCAGGTACCGGCGCCAGTACAGCGAAGCGCGCGAGCGCCGGACCGAGGCCCTCGCCACCATCGAGCGAGCCGTGGACCGCCTCGGCCCCGAGGTTCGTTCCGCCTTCTCGGACCTGCAGCGCAGCCTCGACCGCTTCGAGCTCATCGTCGACTCCGTCTTCGCCGGCGCCATCACGCGAGAGCGCTACAGCGCGTCCTTGCTCGCCGACCAAAACTCTCGCTTTCTCGCCGCGCTCGACGCCGCCTCCGCCATCGACGAGGCGCTCTCCGGGACGGAGATGGAGCTGGTCGAGCGCTTTCGGACGACTCTGCTCGTCGGCTTCGTGGCCGAGTGCGCCCTGGCGTCGATCGCCGTGCTGGCGGCATTCCAGGTCATCGGCCTGGCACGCCGCTATCGGCTCGCCGCCCGGGATCTCCGGAGGGCCGTGGAGGAGCGAGAGGAGATCCTCTTTCGGGAGCGGCGGGCCCGCGCGGAGGCGGAGCGGCAGCGGGAGGAGCTGCGCCGCGTGACCGAGAGCCGCGCTCGGCTGATCCGAGGCTTCGGCCACGACCTGAAGAACCCGCTGGCCGCCGCGGATGGGCATCTTCAGCTCCTCGCGCGTTCTCGAGGCCGAGCGCTCTCCGAGGAGGAGAGCCAGCATCTCGACCGTGCCCGCCGCTCGCTGCACCGCGCCCTCGACCTCCTCGCCAACCTCCTCGAATTCGCTCGGGCCGAGGCGGGCGAGGTGCTGGTCGAGTTGGCGCCCCTGAATCCGGGCGAGGTTCTGGTGGAGGTGGCCGAGGAATACCGGGCGCGCGCCGAGGAGAAGGGGCTCGCCCTCGAGTGCGCGGTGCCCGAGAATCTCCCGGCTCTGAACTCCGATCGACGCCGCATCGGCCAGATCCTCGGCAACTTCCTCTCCAATGCCGTCAAGTACACCGATCAGGGCCGGATCGTCGTCGGTTGCCGGCTCCGGGACGAGGCCGCCCTGGGACTTTTCGTCTCGGATACGGGACCGGGGATCGCACCGGAGGAGCGCGAGCGGGTCTTCCAGGAATTTCGCCGCCTCGACCGAGAGGGCGAGGGCGCCGGGATCGGCCTGGCTTTCAGCTCGCTGCTGGCCCGGGCGCTCGGAGCCCGCATCGAGCTGGAAAGCGAGGTGGGGATCGGATCGACCTTCACCCTCTGGCTTCCCTTGCGCCCTCCTCCAAGGGAGGATCAGGGAGCTGGACGCTCGCCCGTCTCCAGGTAGCGTCGAACGTCGGCGAGGATGCGGGAGTGGTCGAAGACCAGGAGTGGCAGCTCGTCCCAGGCGAAGGCCCGCGCCTGCCGCGCATCGTCGCCCCCCACGGGCTCGCCTGCCGCGTGCGCGAGGTAGACGGTGGAGATGGTGTGCAGGCGGGGATCCCGACCGGGGTCGCCGTAGGTATGGAACTGCTCGACCAGATGCACGTCGAGACCGGTCTCCTCCTTTGCCTCCCGGATCGCCGCGGCGGCGAGTGATTCGCCCTCGTCCACGAAGCCGCCCGGCAGCGCCCATCCGAGGGGTGGGTTCTTTCGCTCGACGAGGACGATCCTTTGGTCGGGCAGGAGGATGACGCAGTCGACCGTGGGCACGGGATTTCGCCGTTTCATCACGGGACTCCTCGGCGCGGGCTTTTCCGCCTGCGGCCCCGCGCTCGAGGCGGGGGTATACGAGTTTTTTGCCGGCGAGGTCCAGCGCGCCACCTGCCCGGAGGTCCCCGCACCCCGGGGAAGCTGGACCGGAGAGGTCGAGATCTTTGGTAACGAGGTGGAGATCTCGATTCTCGACCCGCGCCTTTACGTGGCCGCCGGCGAGCGTTCGTTGATCGGACGCTTCTTTTTCGAACCCGAGGGGAGGGATCGCGATTTCATCGCCGACTCGACCTTCCGCACCCCCCTCGCCATCGGGGAGACCTCCTGCATCTTTTTCACCCACCTGGCCCTGCGCGCCACCGCCGTCGAATCCAACGCGTTCCGCGGAATCCTTGCGGCGACCCTCACCCTCGATCGGGGGCAGTCGTCGAACTGTCCCAGCTCTTGCGCCTGGGAAGTCGCTTTTCGGGCGGAGCGCACGGGAGATCTCGACGCTTCGAAGAACGGGAGTCGGCGATGATTCCACCGAGGGAGACCGGGGCGGCCATCGACTCGCTCCTCGAGGAAAATCGAGTCTTTCCTCCGCTTCCTTCGTTTTCCAGACGCGCGCGCATCCGCAACCTGGACGACTACCGCGCCCTCTGCGAGCGAGCCGAGAAGGATCTGCAAGGTTTCTGGGCCGAGCTTGCGAGAACCCTCCTCGTCTGGCGCAAGCCCTTCTCGCGCGTCCTGGAGGGGAGCTTCCCCGACGTTCGGTGGTTCTCCGACGGCGAGCTCAACGTCACCGAGACCTGCATCGACCGGCACCTGATCACCTGGAGGCGGAACAAGGCGGCCATCGTATGGGAAGGAGAACCGGGCGACCGCCGCGTCCTCACCTACAACGATCTCGCCCGCGAGGTCTCCCGCCTGGCGGCAGCGTTGCTTCGCCTCGGCGTGAGAACGGGCGATCGCGTTTGCATTTATCTGCCGATGATACCCGAGGCCGCGATCGCCATGCTCGCCTGCGCGCGCATCGGCGCCGTGCATTCCGTGGTCTTTGCAGGATTTTCTGCGGAGGCCTTGCGCGAGCGCATTCTCGACGCGGGCGCGACGCTGGTGATCACCGCCGACGGCGCCTACCGCAAGGGAGCCGAGCTCGGCCTGAAAGCCGAGGTGGACGCGGCGCTCTCCGGTCAGACGCTGGTCAAGAACGTGATCGTTTTTCGGCGCACAGGCAGCCGCGTGCCGTGGACGCCCGGCCGCGACTTCTGGTGGCACGAGATCCTCGACGAGAGGCGGGCCGATGCCGTGCCCGTTTTCGGTGCGCATCCACTCTTCATCCTCTACACCTCGGGCTCGACGGGAAAGCCAAAGGGCATGGTGCACGGCACCGCCGGCTACCTCACCGGCGTCAGCGCCACCGTCGACTGGGTCTTCGATCTGCGCGACGACGACACATTCTGGTGCACCGCCGACGTCGGCTGGATCACCGGTCATTCCTACGTCGTCTACGGCCCGCTCGCCCGCGGCGCCACCGTCTTCATGTACGAGGGCGCGCCCCTTCACCCCCGGCCCGATCGCTTCTGGGAGATGGTGGAGAACTACCGGGTGACCATCCTCTACACCGCGCCCACCGCCATCCGAACGTTCATGCGGCTCGGCGAGGAATGGCCGCGCCGCCGAGACCTCCGTTCGCTTCGGCTGCTCGGCACCGTCGGCGAACCGATCAATCCCGAGGCATGGATGTGGTATCGGCGCGTCATCGGCCGCGACGAGGTGCCGGTCGTCGACACCTGGTGGCAGACGGAGACGGGAGCGGTGATGATCGCGCCTTTTCCGGGCGCAACGCCGACCAAGCCCGGCTCGGCGACCTTGCCACTTCCCGGCATCCGGGCGCGGATCGTCGACGGGGAGGGGAGAGAGGTCCCGGCGGGAAAGGGCGGCAACCTCGTGATCGATCGACCCTGGCCCTCCATGGCCATGACCATCCACGGCGATCACGCGCGCTTCGTCTCCACCTACTTCTCGCAGGTACCGGGCTGCTACTTCACCGGCGACGGCGCCCGGCGCGATGCCGACGGCTACTTCTGGATCATGGGCCGCGTCGACGACGTGCTGAACGTCTCCGGCCATCGTCTCGGCACGGCGGAGATCGAGAGCGCTCTCGTCTCCCATCCGAAGGTTGCGGAAGCCGCGGTGGTGGGAATGCCCGACGAGGTGAAAGGCCAGGGGATCGCGGCCTTCGTCACCTTGCGCCACGGCGAGAACCCCTCCGAGGCGCTCGGCGAAGAGCTGAAAGAGCACGTCGCCCGCCGCATTGGCGCCATCGCTCGTCCCGACCAGATCCGCTTCGCCGAAGCCCTCCCCAAGACGCGTTCGGGCAAGATCATGCGGCGGCTCTTGCGCGACGTGGTCGCCGGACGCCGCGGGAGCGGCGACATGAGCACCCTGGAGGACCTCGCCGCGCTCGCCGCTCTCTATCCCGAGGACGAGTGAGACCTCGGCCGTGCGAGGGGCAGCTCCACCTGCACCGGGTCGAGACCGAGGACCTTGCGGACCGGCGCGAACGAGCGGCGGTGCGCCGGACAGGGGCCGAGCCGCTCCAGCGCGCGCAGGTGCTCCGGCACGGGATAGCCCTTGTGCCGGGCGAAGCCGTAGCCCGGGTGGCGCGAATCGAGCTCGACCATGAAGGCGTCGCGCGCCGTCTTGGCGAGGATGGATGCGGCCGCGATGGAAAGGCTGCGCGCGTCGCCCTTCACGATCGCGACCTGCTCGAAGGGCATCTCGGGGATCCGCCGGGCATCGATGAGCAGAGCTTGCGGCGTCCGTGCCAGCCCCTCGACCGCCCGACGCATGGCGAGCAGACCCGCGCGGTAGATGTTCAGCGCGTCGATCTCCTCCACCTCCGCGCGGCCGATNGCCCAGGCGAGCGCCGTTTCGCGGATGCGGGCGGCGAGCCGTTCGCGCGTGGCGGGATCGAGTTTCTTGGAATCGTCCACGCCCGCGAGCTTCCACCCCGGGGGGAGGATCACCGCCGCGGCGAAGACCGGCCCGGCCAGCGGGCTCATCCCCGCCTCGTCCACTCCCGCCACCTCGAGGACCCCACGGGCCCAGTAGCTCGATTCGAATTCGAGCATCCGCCTCAGTCGCTGCCCCTCGACGCGATTTTCTTTTCGACGTTTCTCGATGGCGGCCAGCAGCGCGCGTACACCCGCCCGCGGGTCCTGGCGGAGGCGCTCCTCCTCCTCGCGGGGAAGGGGACGGCCTTCCTCGAGATAGAGCCTCCGCAGCTCGGCGAGGGTCCTCGGGCGCATGCGTCGCCTTCATACCACTTTCGCCGCTTTCGGGAGCGAGGAAGATCCGGTAGAACCGGACGACCATGAAAGACGTTTTCGTCTGCGCTGCCGTGCGCACGCCGATCGGCAGGCTTCGGGGTGCGCTCTCCTCCGTGCGTCCCGACGACCTGGCCGCTCACGTGATCGCCAAGCTCCTGGAGCGCGCCGGCGTCCCTGGCGAGGCCGTGGACGAGGTGGTCTTCGGCTGCGCCAACCAGGCCGGCGAGGACAACCGCAACGTGGCCCGCATGGCGCTGCTTCTGGCAGGCCTGCCGCAGTCGGTTCCGGGCTACACCGTCAACCGCCTCTGTGCATCCGGGCTCGAGGCGGCCATCCAGGGGGCCCGCGCCATCGCCCTCGGCGAGGCCGACGTGGTGGTGGCCGGAGGCGTCGAGTCGATGTCGCGTGCACCCTGGGTGATGCCCAAGCCGGAGGTGGCGTTCCCCACCGGCGGCGTGGCCGTCTACGACACCTCGCTGGGCTGGCGCTTTCCCAATCCGCGGATGGAGGCGCTCTTTCCCCTGGAGCAGATGGGAGAGACCGCCGAGAACGTGGCGGAGCGCTACCGAATCTCCCGCGAGGACCAGGACCGCTTCGCCCTCGAATCGCATCGTCGCGCCGTGTCCGCCTGGCAAGAGGGGCGATTCGAAAAGGAGGTGGTCCCGGTCCCGGTGCCGCAGCGCAAGGGTGAGCCCCTGATGGTCGCGCGCGACGAGGGACCCCGTCCCGAAACCTCGCTGGAGAAGCTGGCGGCGTTGCCGCCGGTTTTCCGCAAGGGGGGCTCGGTGACCGCCGGTAACAGCTCCTCGCTGAACGACGGCGCCGCCGCCGTGCTGCTGACCTCCGAGGAGGGCGCGCGGAGGCTCGGCCTTTCGCCGCTCGCGCGCTTTCTCGGCGGCGCTGCGGCGGGCGTGGACCCGCGTTACATGGGCATCGGCCCCGTTCCTGCCGTGCGCAAGCTCCTCGGCCGGCTGGGCGTCGCCCTCGGCGACGTGGATCGGGTGGAGCTCAACGAGGCCTTCGCCGCCCAGGCCCTGGCCTGCATCCGCGAGCTGGAGCTGGATCCGGGGCGCGTCAACGTGAACGGCGGGGCCATCGCCATCGGCCATCCGCTCGGCTGCTCGGGCGCGCGCATCCTGACGACCCTGGTGCACGAGCTGGCGCGCTGCGGGGGCCGCTACGGCCTGGCCACCATGTGCGTGGGGGTGGGGCAGGGCGTGGCCGCCCTCGTCGAGCGCGTTTGAGAGGACAGGCGGGACGACGAACGGAAAGGTTGGGAGGCGAAGATGCAGCTGCAGAAGGCGAAGATTCCCGAGGCCAAGATCCTCGTCGGTGGCGCGTGGAGGGAGGGCCGGTCCCAGGAGCCCCTGGAGCTCGTGTATCCGGCTACGGGCGAGACGTTTCTGCGCTACGCCGGCGCCTCGGCCGAGGACGTCGACGAGGCCGTCCGCGCTGCCGAGGCGGCGCTGCGCGGGCCCTGGTCGACGAAGATCCGACCCGCCGACCGCAGCCGGATCCTGTGGAAGCTCGCGGAGCTGATGTTTGCGCACGCCGACGAGCTCGCCGAGCTCGAGACCATCTGCACCGGCAAGCCCATTCGCGAGACGCGCGGCGTGGAGGTCCCACTGGCGGCCGAGATCTTCCAGTACTTCGCCGGTTGGGCCACCAAGATCCATGGCGAGACCGTGCCGACGCATCCTGGGCTTCTGACCTTCACGCTGCGCGAGCCCATGGGCGTGGTGGGGATCATCACCCCCTGGAATTTCCCCCTCCTGATGTCCGCCTGGAAGATCGCGGCGGCGCTCGCCTGCGGCAACGTGGTCGTCCACAAGCCCTCGGAGCTCACGCCGCTCTCCGCGCTGCGGCTCGCCGAGCTGGCCCTCGAGGCGGGCCTGCCCGAAGGCGTCTACCAGGTGCTGCCGGGGCGCGGCCCCGAGGCCGGCGAGGCGCTCGTTCGCCATCCCGGCGTGGCCAAGATCTCGTTTACCGGCTCCACCGCCGTCGGCCGGCGCATCATGGAACTCGGGGCGGGTTCTCTGAAGCGCCTGACCCTGGAACTCGGCGGCAAGAACCCCAACGTCGTCTTCGCCGACGCCGACCTCGAGGCCGCGGTCAAGGGCGCGCTCAACGCCGCCTTCTACAACAAGGGCGAGGTCTGCGCCGCCGGCTCGCGCCTGCTGGTGGAGCGGAGCGTGCACGAGGAGGTGGTGGCTCGCCTCGCCGAGCGCGCCGCCAAGTTTGCCGCGGGCCAGGGCGATCCGCTCTCGCCCGACACGCGGCTCGGCCCGCAGATCTCCCGCGCCCACATGGAGAAGGTCCTCGGCTACATCGAGAAGGGAAAGGCCGAGGGCGCGCGCCTCGTCACCGGCGGTGGGCGCAACGAGGCCGCGGGTCCCGGCTTCTTCCTCCAGCCCACGGTTTTCGACCGCGTCACGCCCTCGATGACCATCGCCCGAGAGGAGATCTTCGGCCCCGTGGTGGCGGTCATCCCCTTCGACTCCGTGGAGGAGGCCGCTGCCCTCGCCAACGGCACCGACTACGGCCTGGCGGCCGGCGTCTGGACCCGCGACGTCAGCAAGGCGATGTCCGCCGCGAAGGCGCTGCGCGCCGGAACGGTGTGGGTGAATTGCTACAACATCTACGACGCCGCGCTCCCCTTCGGCGGATTCGGGGCCTCCGGCTTCGGCCGCGAGCTTGGTGCGGCGGCGATCGAGAGCTACACGGAAACCAAGACCGTGATGGTTTCCCTGGGGTGAGGCGATGAAGCGCGACTGGACCCAGCCCACCGAGGAAAAACTGGTCGACTACGAGGTCCGCGCCGGCGTGGCCTTGATCCGCCTTCAGGACCCGCCGGCCAACGCGTACTCGTATCCGATGTTCCGTCAGATCGACGACGCCATCCTTCGCGCGCGCTTCGATCGCGAGGTTCATGTCGTCGTGATCACCGGCGCAGGGGAGAAGATGTTCTGCGCCGGCGCGAACATCGAGATGCTCAAGGAGGTGGATCCCTACTTCAAGTACTACTTCTGCCTTCACGCCAACGAGACCCTGCTGCGCCTGGAGAACACCCCCAAGCTCGTCATCGCCGCTCTCAACGGGCACTGCGTCGGCGGTGGGCTGGAGATCGCCCTCGCGGCGGATATCCGCGTCGCGCGCAGGGGAGCCGGAAAGATCGGCCTTCCCGAGGTGGCACTGGGCGTCCTCCCTGGAACTGGCGGTACCCAGCGGCTGGCCCGGTTGCTCGGCAAGGCCAAGGCCCTGGAGCTGATGGTGGAGGGGAGGGTGATGGACTTCGAGGAGGCGGAGCGGATCGGCCTCGTCAACCGGGTGATCGAGGCCTCGGATTCCGCCGCTTTCTTGGAGGAGGTTATCGCCTTTGCGCGCCAGTTCGTGCCTCCTGCACGGGCCGCGAAGGCGGTCGGCGCGATCAAGCGCGCCGTCCACTCCGGTCTCGAGGCGAGCCTGGAGGGCGGCCTGGCCCTCGAGCGCGAGCTGCAGCAGCAGCTCTTCGAGAGCTCCGACGCGCGCGAGGGATTCGCCGCTTTCCTCGAGAAGCGCAGCCCGGCATTCCAGGGGAGATGAGCATGGAGATCCCGGAGACGCCGCGCTCCCCGAAGGAGTCCGAGGTGGTGATGACCGAGCTCGTCCTGCCCGGCGACGGCAACGCCCTCGGCACCGCCTTCGGTGGCAAGGTCATGCAGTGGATCGACACCGCCGCGGCCATCGCCGCCATCCGCCACACCCGAAAGGTGGTGGTCACCGCCTCCATGGACGAGCTGCACTTCCACAAACCGATCAAGGTGGGCGAGGTCGTTCAGATCCACGCGCGGGTGAACGCCGTCTTCCATCGGTCGTTGGAAGTGGGCGTCGAGGTCTTTTCCGAGGACCCGCTCACCGGCCGCCGCAACCACACCTGCTCCGCCTTGCTCACCTTCGTCGCCCTCGATGCCGAGGGCCGACCCACCACCGTGCCGCCCCTCTTGCTCGAGACCCAGGAGGAGCGCGACCTTCAGGCCGCCGCCGAGGCCCGCCGCGCCCAGCGCCTCGCCAACCGCCGCCGCACCGCCCCCCCCGAGACCTGATCCCCCGATCTCC
>NICF_comb_assmDRAFT_10004244_pt1 | contig 10025 bp, 9 predicted proteins | sample NewIslPassag4_SG_FD_11279 | JGI IMG/M metagenome (IMG submission 11279) | reverse complement strand
CCGGACTCGGCGCGCACGTTAGAGCGGGCCTTCGCCATCGAACGTGACGGCCGGCGCCTCTTCGACAGCGTGCAGGCGACGTGGAACGTGCTGGAGCCGTCAATCGGCCCGCTGCTGGCGCACGTGCGGCAGGCGGGGATGGGCGTGATCGTCAAGGAAGCGTTGGCCAACGGCAGGCTGACACCGCGCAATACCGACCCGGACTTCCGCGCCGGCCGAGCCGTCTTGGAGCGGGAGGCGGCGCGGCTCGGCTGCACGATCGATCAACTGGCGTTGGCCGCAGTCCTCGATCAGCCCTGGGCCGACTGCGTCCTCTCGGGCGCCGCGACGATCGAGCACCTGCGCTCGAACGTCGCCGCTCTCGACGTGCATCTGGACGAACCTGCCCGCGCCGCGCTCGCCACCCTGGCCGAGCCACCGGAACGGTACTGGGCCGCCCGTGCGGCGCTGCGGTGGCAGTGAGGGGACGCGTCATGCGTCATGCGTCATGCGTCACCCGTAGTGCGTACTGTGTGTTCCGTGTTGCGTGTTGCGTGTATCTCCCCTCTCCCCTCGTGGGAGAGGGGTCGGGGGTGAGGGGGACGCATCACGCATGACGCATGACGCATGACGCATCAGTAGTGAATGCTCACCGTGGACCCGATGTCCAGGAAGTCCCAGAGGAACGCGGCATCGGGCTCGAGCAGGCCGATGCAGCCGTTGCTGCCGAAGCCGCCGAAGGCGGACGGGGGCGTCCAGTAGTTCTCATGCAGCGCGTAGCCCCCTTCCTTGAAGTACTGGGTGTACTCGACTTCTTCCAGGTAGTAGTACCGCGGGTCGTCCTCCGGAATGCCGACCGTCGTCGAGTCCATCGTCTCGCGGCGTACGCGCTGGAACACCTCGAAGACCCCGGTCGGCGTCTTGCCGTCGCGCCCGGCGGTGATGATCGCCGCATAGATCGGTGTGCCGCCGTCGTAGGCCACGGCGTAGAAGCTTGAGAGATTCACGTCCACCCAGTGGCCGGGGAAGGTCTGCTCCGGCGGGGTCGGGATGAAGGGCGCGACCATCGCCGCGCTGATGTAGCGGTCCGGGCCGATGCGGTACCACGTGGGGTTGCCGTCGACCGGATCCCCCGGCACTTCGTCGTAGATAGGGACGGGGTGGCGGCCGAAGGCGGTCCCGACGATCTGGGCGTCCAGTCCCGGCGCGGACCGGATGTTCACGGCGTCAGCCGTCACCACGCCGACGCGCGCTCCATCGGGGGTGCGGATGGCGACTTCCCACCGCAGGTCGGTCGTATTGCCGCCGATCCCAGCCGGCTCGGGAGCCGGAGTCGGGGTTGGGGTCACGACCGGCAGCGCCTCGGCCGACTCCTGCGGTGCGGCCGCCGCGGCCAGCGGGTCGCGTGTGGTAGTGAAGTCGCTGCGGGCGATCGGGCCAAGCGAGGCCAGGCTCAGGATACCGGTGCCGCCGAGGGCGGCGACCAGCAGTGCCAGGCCGATCGTTCTGAGAACACGACGCATCGACGAACCTTTCCCACCCGTTCCCGCCGTGCGACCGTTCCGGTGGCCGCCGAGTGTACGTTCACTATTGATAACTCCGGCGTGGACCATTTCGTTACGACGGCCGGTGCTCTACGCGTGAGCCGGCCGCGGTCGGGAGGTGAACCCGCCACCGTGGTGGCGCGGGTGTTCGTACACATTGTACCGCTTTTGAGGATGCGCAGCGGGTGCCCTGCCCACCTGGGGCGTGGTGGGCAGGCGCTTATCCAATCGATTGGCGTCCTTGGGGACGTGCCAGTTGCTCGACCAGGCGGCTCGCGTAGCGGTCCACCTCGGTGGGGTAGGTGTATCCCAGCCGCGCGCAGGTGTCCCCGGCAACCCCGCGGAAGAGGTCCATGGTGTTCATGAGAGCGAGCCAGACGGCGCTCTCGTCGTAGCGGGAGAAGGCGCTGCGCAGGTGCGAGAGGGTTCGTGGATCGGCCCACCGTTCCAGGAAGCGGCCTTCATGCCAGGTGTCCACGTGCGGATCGCGCGCGTGCGCGTCCCACTCCAGCATCCGTAGCAGGAGGGTTTTCATGTAGCCGTCGCAGCAGCGCAGGGCGACCCACAGTTCACCGCGCCGCAGCTTCCGGGCGGTCCAGACGGCGTGGTACCAGAAGTCCTGGATCAGTTCGTCCATCTCCTCCGGGCTGGGCAGCGGCGGAGAGGGGGGCGAGGCGCCCTTCAGCCCGGTCAGCACGCGGCTCAGCCGGCCATCGCGGTCGATCAGGATCCGGTAGCCCCGCGCCACCACCGGGGCAACGGCCGCCCGCAGCGCCTGGTCCCCGTGCTCGGGATCGAGCGCATCGAGCCAGGTTGCGGGCACGAGGGTGAAGTCGACATCGAGCCCGCCCTCGAAGAGCACGCGGCGCTCCCGGCCGATCCCGAGCGCGGTCGGTTCGGTGAAGGTGATTCGCGGCGGCGCGATGGCGTCGAGCCAGCCGGTGGACTCCAGGTACGGGGTTGGGTCGTCCGCGAACAGGACCAGGTCGAGGTCGGACCACGGATCCGCCGGCGAGTCGGTGCGCGCGTAGGAGCCGACTACGACCAGCGCCTGGACGTCGGGTCTCGCGGCGGCCCAGCGGGCGATGGTGCCTTCGAGCGCGGGCATGGCGGGTTGATCTGCGCGCATGGCTGCCCTTTCTGGTCGCCAAGACGGGGCTGCGCGGATATCGTAGCACGCCGTCGTTGCCCGCGCGGGCCGCTCATGGCGGTTAGTGGCGCGGCAGCTTCTGGTAGGGGTACTCCCCTCGGATGTGCGCCTGGAAGTACTGGCCGTGTGACGTTGCCGTGAGCAGGTCCTGGTAGACCGGCTGCGGGACGTCGCGGTACTGGTAGACATCACCGCTCTTGACGAATTCGATCTCCAGGATCTGGTGCTGCGGATCGTACCCGACCGACCGGATCATGCTCGACTCAACTGCCTGCCGTTGCATCGCTCCCGCCTCTCCGGTACCGGACTCGTGTGGGCCACGCTCCAGTGCCCGGTCAGCGGAGAATGCACGAAGCTTGCCGGGGAGTGTGCGTCATGCGTCAACCGTCATACGTCATGCGGCAGGCGTGATGCGTCCCCCTCACCCCCGGCCCCTCTCCCCTTGTGGGAGAGGGGAGAATGACGCATGACGCACCTGCCTCACCTCCGCTGGTGCTCGGGCAGGACGGCCCAGACGTGCGGTGGGCGCTCAGGGAGACGCGGCAGGATCTGCCCGTCGACCAGCGTCAGCGTGTTGACCAGGCGGCGGGTGCCGCGGCGCTCGTCCATCCCGACGTCGTGGAAGACGAAGTCCCCCTCCTCCAGCCGCCAGAGCGCGATGTCGGCGACTGAGCCCACGCGGAGAGTGCCGAGGTCGGGGCGGCGGATCGCGGCGGCCGGGCGTGCGGTCGCACGCACGATCACGTCAGACAGGCTCATGCCGAGGGCGAGGAACTTCGAGAGCGTGGTCGGCAGGTCGTACATCGGGCCCTGCACGGCGAGCTGGTGGATGTCGCTGGAGATGGTGTCGGGTAGGATGCTCTGCTCCAGCATCGCCTCGGCCACGGCGAAGCTGAAGGAGCCGGTGCCGTGCCCGATGTCGAGGATCAGGCCGCGCTCCTGGAGGTCACGGATCACCGGCAGGATCCGGCCGTCCTCCCCGAGGATGCGCATGTCACCCCCGGTGAAGCAGTGGGTGAGGATGTCGCCGGGACGCAGGTAGGCCGCGACCTCGTCGATGGTGGGCGGGCCCCAGCCGATGTGGACCATGAGCGGCAGCCCGACTCGGTCGGCCAGCTCCCGCGCTCGCTCCAGTGGGCGGACGCCGACGCCACGCGTGGTGTTCCGATCAATGCGGGCCTTGATCCCCAGAATGATGTCGCGGTTGGCCTCGACGATCTTGGCGGCGAGATCCACGTCCCAATAGTCGGGGTTGGCGAACTCCCAGGTAGGGGCGATCAGGCCGATCGACGAGAGGTTGAGCAGCGCGAAGACGCGACAGCGGCTGGGTTCCGCGATGTAACGGCGAAATCCGGGGAAAGAGTAGGCGCCGGCCGAGCCGACGTCGAGCCAGGTGGTCACGCCGCTGCGTGCCGCTACCGGGTCGGCCTCGATCCCCCAGTAGGTCGCGCCCCAATAGATGTGCGTGTGCAGGTCCACCAGGCCCGGTGTGACGATCTGACCGGTGGCGTCGATCACGCCCTCCGCACTGGCGGGGTCGATCGCCGGCTCGATCGCCGCGACGTGGCCGTCGCGGATGCCGAGGTCGTAGCGGCCCTCGATGCCTGCGCCGGGATCGAGAACGTCGCCGCCCCGGATGACCAGATCGAATCGTTCGCCTGCACCCTGCCCGCTCATGGCCCAGCTTCCTCCGTTCGCTCGACTGATGGTCTGCCGGCAGCAGGCTAGACGATCCGGCCGGGGGCGGCAAGAGGCAAGAGCGCCGGCATCGTGCCGGCGCTCGTAATGGCATCCGGCCCGGGCACGTCGCCTGGGCCGGGATGGTGGGTCAGTAGAGCGGGGTGTCGGGGCGGAACGCTTCGAGCCACTGCTTGACGGTGGCGAGGAAGCGTGCCCCGGCCAGCCCGTCGAGGATCCGGTGGTCGAACGAGAGTGAGAGGTTCATCATCGGCCGGATCGCGATCGCGTCGTCGATCACGACCGGGCGCTTGACCACCGCCTCGGTGCTGAGGATGGCTGACTGCGGCTGGACGATGATCGGCGTCGAGAGGATGGTGCCGAACGTGCCGGGGTTGTTCACCGTGAAGGTGCCGCCCTGGACGTCGTCCAGGGTGAGCTGCCCGTTGCGGGCGCGCGTGGCCAGGTCGCGGATGGCGCGTGCCAGCCCCACGATGCTCTTCTCGTCGGCGTTCTTGATGACCGGGACGATCAGCCCGTCCTCCATCCCGACCGCGATGCCGATGTTGATCGCCTTGCGCAGGATGATGCGGTCCTCGTCCCAGACTGCGTTCACGCGCGGGTGCTCGCGCAGCGCGTGGACGACGGCCTTGACGACGAATGGGAGGAAGGTCAGCTCGAAGCCCTCCTCCTGGCGGAAGCGCTCCTGTGCCCGCGCGCGGGCCTCGACCACGCCCGACATGTCCACTTCCATCCAGAGGGTGACATGCGGGGCGGTGCGCTCGCTGCGCACCATGTGCGCGGCGATCTGCTTGCGCATCGGCGTGACCGGAACGATCTGGTCGCCCTCCCAAATCGGGATCTCCGCCTGCTCGGCCGGGATCTCGGCCGCGGGGCGCAGGGCGGGGGTTTCCGGCTGGACGGCGACCTCGGCCGGCTTCGGTGGCGCGGCGGTCTCCTGAATCGCGGCCGCGGCGGCGTCGACGGCCGTCGCCTCACGCTCCGGCGCTGCCGCTGCGGCGGGCTGGGCCTCACGCGCCGCGATGTAGCGCAGGATGTCCTGCTTGGTGACACGGCCGCTCAGACCAGTGCCGGGTACCTGGGAGATGTCGATTCCGTGCTCCTCGGCAATGCGCCGCACCGCGGGTGACGAACGGGTCCGCAGCAACTCCTCGGCGCTCTCCCGGCCGGTCCGCTTCGGGGCGCGCCCGGGTGCGGGACCAGCGGCCAGCCCGCCGTTGATGCCGTCCTGGGCCGCGGCGCCGACCTCGGGTGCCGCCTCGGCGGTGGGGGCCTCAGTGCCCTCCTCCGCAATGACGCAGATCTCGGCACCGACCGGGAGGGTGTCTCCCTCCGCCGCGCGGATCTCGGTCAGAATGCCGCTCACCGGCGAGGGAACCTCCGCATTGACCTTGTCGGTCGTGATCTCGACCAGGGGATCGTACTTCTCGACCCGGTCGCCCACCTGCTTCAGCCAGGTGCCGATCGTGCCCTCGGTGACGCTCTCGCCGAGCTTGGGGAGCCGGACCACAGTGCCGTGACGGGTTGTGGACATAACGGCGATCTCCTTCCCGGGCAAGGCTGGTGGTTGCCCCCTCACCCCCGGCCCCTCTCCCACAAAGGGAGAGGGGAGAAGAACGAAAAGACGGAGCACGCAGCACTTCAGGCGTTCTCCGCTCCCCTCTCCCCTTGTGGGAGAGGGGGTAGGGGGGTGAGGGGTGGTCCCTCAGAATGCCGCGAGCTGCTCCAGCGCGGCGCCGATCTTCTCCGCGTTGGGCAGGTAGGCCTGCTCCAGCGGTGGGCTGAAGGGCATGGCCGGTACCTCCGGCCCGGCGACGCGCATGATCGGCCCATCGAGGTAGGGGAAGGCTTCCTCGGCGATGAGCGCCGCGACCTCGGCCCCAACCCCGCCGACCTTGTTGGCCTCGTGGACGATCAACACCTTGCCGGTCTTGGCCACCGACTCGAGGATCGTCTCCTCGTCCAGCGGGCGGAGCGTACGCAGGTCGATGACCTCGACACTGCTGCCGTCCTTCTCCTCGAGCGCTTTGGCCGCGGCCAGCGACTCGTGGAGCATCATCCCGTAGGAGATGATGGTGACGTCGGAGCCTTCCTTGACCACCTTCGCCTTGCCGATCGGCACGGTGTGCCCGTTCTCGGGCACCTCGTCGCGGATCAGGCGGTAGGCCTTCTTGTGCTCCAGGAAGAGGACCGGGTCCGGGTCATAGATGGCGCTGCGCAGCAACCCGGCGGCGTCTGCCGGGTTGACCGGTGCGACCACCTTGAGACCGGGCTCACGGGTGAAGGCCGACTCAAGGCTCTGCGAGTGGTAGAGCGCGCCGTGGACCCCGCCGCCGTAGGGCGTGCGGATCACGATCGGGCAGTCGAAGTCGCCCCCGGAGCGGTAGCGGATCTTGGCTGCCTCGTTCATGATCTGGTCCATTGCCGGGTGGATGAAGTCGAAGAACTGGATCTCGGCGACCGGCAACAGGCCGTGCAGGGCCGCGCCGATGGCGACCCCGACGATCGACGACTCGGCTAGCGGGGTGTCGATCACGCGTTCCTCCCGAACTCATCGATCAGTCCGGCGGTGACGCGGAAGACGCCGCCCCGTTTGCCGACGTCCTCGCCCAGCACGATGATGCGGTCGTCGCCGCGCATCTCCTCGAACAGGGTGTCGCGGATCGCATCAATGAGGAGTTTCGTGGCCATCGCCCGCCTCCTTAGCTGCCGTAGACGTGGAGCATCAGCTCGGCCGGATCGGGATACGGCGCCTGCTCGGCGAACTCGGTGGCGTCGTCGATCTGCGCCTTGATCCGGGCACGAATGTCGGCGTCCTGCGCTTCGGTCAGGACGCCCTGCTCCATGAGGGCAGCGCGGAAGCGGACGATCGGGTCCTTCGCGCGCTCAGCCTTGAGTTCCTCAGGATCGCGGTACGTGCGGTCGTCGTCGTCGCTGGAGTGGGCGGTCAGCCGCTGGACCTTGGCCTCGATCAGCGTCGGCCCGCCGCCCGCACGGGCGCGGTCGACCGCCTCCCTGGCGACGGTGTAGACGGCAACCGGATCGCCGCCGTCCACGGTGACGCCCGGCATGCCGTAGCCCGCGGCGCGGTCGGCGACGTTCTCGATCGCCATCTGCTTGCGCTGCGGGACGGAGATCGCGTAACCGTTGTTCTCTACAAAAAAGACCACCGGAAGCCGGTGGATCGACGCGAAGTTGAGCGCCTCGTGGAAGTCGCCCTGACTCGTACCGCCCTCGCCGACGCAGGTCCAGGCGACCGTGTCCTCGCGACGGTACTTGGCCGCCAGGGCGATCCCGGTCGCGTGGAGGACCTGGGTCGCGACCGGACTGGAGCCGGTGATGATGTTGTGTTTGCGGGAGCCGTAGTGCCCCGGCATCTGCCGGCCCGCACTGGTGGGATCACCCTTGCGGGCCAGCAGGCTCAACATCAGGTCACGCGGGGTCAAACCGAAGTAGAGGACCATGCCCAGGTCCCGGTAGTACGGGACCAGCACGTCCTTCTCCGGTTGGAGTGAGAAGGCTGCGCCAACCTGCGCCGCTTCGTGTCCCTGGCACGAGATCACGAAGGGGGCCTGACCGGCGCGGTTGAGCAGCCACATGCGCTCGTCCAGCGACCGGGCCAGGACCATGTACTCGTACATGCGCACGAGATCCGATTCGGTGAGACCCTTGGGCGCCGTTGCCCTGGTCTCAATACCTACGCCCCCGGAATCGAACTGCTTCATGACGCAGCCTCCTTCGGCTGGGGAGCCAGCATTGGCTCCGACGGTCAGATGTGGATAGCCATGCCGTCCACAGCGAGCGCCGCCTCACCCAGAACCTCGGAGATGGTTGGGTGCGGGTGCACGCTGAGGCCGATCTCCCATGGGGTGGCTTCCAGCAGCGAGGCCAGCGCCGCCTCGCCGATCAACTCGGTGGCGTGCCCACCGATGAGGTGCACGCCCAGAATCTCGTCGGTCTCGGCATCGGCGATCACCTTGGCGAAGCCGTCGACCTCGTCCTCGATGAGCGCCTTGCCGTTCGCGCGCAGCGGGAACTTGCCCACCTTAATGGTGCGCCCCTCTGCCTTGGCCTCCTCCTCGGTGAGGCCCACGCTGCCGATCTCGGGATGGCAGAAGGTGACGCTCGGCACCTTCTTGAGGTCGAGCGGCATCGGCTTCTTGCCCGCCAGCAGCTCCATGACGATGATCCCCTGATGCATCGCGGTGTGCGCCAGGAGCTGCTTGCCGATCACGTCGCCGATTGCGTAGACGCCGTCGACGCCGGTGAACCCGAAGTCGTCGGTGACGATGTAGCTGTCCTTCGTCTTAATGCCCAGCTCTTCCAGGCCGATATCCTCGATGTTCCCCTGGCGGCCGATCGCGACCAGCAGGGTGTCGGCCTCGATCCGCTCCTCCTTGCCGTCCCGCTTCACGCGCAGCTCAACACCGCCTTCGGTGATGTTGAAGTCCTCGGCGGTCGGGCGGTAGTCGGGGATGATCTTGATGCCGGCCTTGGTGAACGAGCGGGTGAGCTGCTGCGAGACCTCGCGGTCCTCGTTGGGCACCACACGCCCGACGAGCGTGACTTCGCAGCCGAAGTCGCGGTAGATCGTGGCGAACTCGACCCCCGTGGCGCCGCCGCCGCGGATGATGACCCGCTTCGGCAGATCGGGGGACCAGGTGGAGTGGTCGCTGTTGATGACCCGCTTGCCGTCGAACTCGATGCCAGGGATCGCGCGCGGGCGGGAGCCAGTGTCGATGATGATCGCCTTGCCGGTGACCTCCTCGGTGCTGCCGTCCGCCTTGGTCACGATGACGGTGCGGTTGTTCTTGAGGCGGCCGACGCCTTCATAGATATCGATCTTGTGCTTCCGGAAGAGGAACTGAAGCCCCTTGTAGTTCTGCTCGACGATGCGGCCGGATCGCTCGATGGCCTTCGAGTAGTCGATCTCGATGCCGGTGGCGGTGACGCCGTACTGCGCGCCGTCCCGCATGAGCCGCGCGACGGAGCCGCTCTTGAGCAGGGCCTTGGTAGGGATGCAACCGCGGTGCAGGCAGGTGCCGCCGACCTTGTCCTTCTCGACGACGGCGACTTTCAGCCCGAGCTGCGCGCCTCGGAATGCGGCCGCGTACCCGCCGGTCCCGCCGCCGAGCAGCACAACGTCGTATGACTCCCCTGGCATGCCTTCTCCCCTCTACTGCGCTGTAGCGCCGCACTCCCGGCGGGTTTACGGGGCGAGGCCGGCCCGCTGTCCGCACCCATGCACCCGAGACAACCGCAGGGTGCCTCGGAGCGGGCGGGGATGTGCTGCGGGGCTTTCGTCCACGGGAGGCGGTCGCACCTTCTATGCCAACCTTGGCAATCCGGCCCTCCTTGCCCCACTGAGGCTAGTATACAGTGCCCGTCTGAATTCGCGCCCCGTCGACTGTACGAATGGGATGCCTGCGAACGGCCGAACCCCGCGACGGCGGGCAATTCGACCCCCGATTTGGCATACTTAGGATCGACATAAGCGACGAGAACTGGGGCTGACGATGACCACGATGCCGGAAACAATTGTGCCGGTCGCAACCTGGCGGCGCCTGGCGGAGAAGGCGGCGCGGGAAGGGCTGCGTGCCTACCGGCTCAACGGCGACCGGCGCGCCTGGGCGGTCACGAGCCATAGCCAGACG
>NICF_comb_assmDRAFT_10004243_pt1 | contig 10025 bp, 8 predicted proteins | sample NewIslPassag4_SG_FD_11279 | JGI IMG/M metagenome (IMG submission 11279) | reverse complement strand
AGGCTGATTTGGAGGCGAAAAAACAACTTCTGGCGGAGCGACAGCGTCACCTGGAGAATGCCAAGAAAAAGGTGGACGCCTATCGTCAGCAATACGACCAGCTCAAGCTCAAAGCCGAATCGCTGGCAGGCCAGTTGAAGGCGCTGGAGGCGACCCAGGCCGTGGGAACTGTGGCCATCGATCAATCCCGGCTGGGACGGGCGAAGGAACTCGCGAAGGAGATCGAGACGCGGATTCGGGTGGCCCAGCGGATGCTTGAGCACGAACAGAATCCGCAGGGTGAGATCCCTGTGGAAGTGGATGACCGGCCGGTCACCGAGCGGTTCGACGCGATGTTTGGAGATCAAGCCGACAAGCCCGCGGATGTCAACCAGGGCACGTGAAACCTGATGAGTGACGCTCCAGAGGGCGGCAGGGATCGACAGGGGCGGTCCCTGTCGCCCGATTTTGCGGAATAAAACAACTTTGGGAGAAACGCCATGGCCAGCGGCAAGGTTGTTTTGTTCGTCCTCTGTTTGTGTTGGCCGATTGTTTTGGCCGGAGTTTTGATCGGTGGTGAGATTTCGGTCGAAGTACCGGACAAGGACGAGCAAAGTGTATCGCGTTCTGCGCAGGAGGAAGAGTCTTCCCAGGTGGAGGGGCGACGGCTGGTGATCGTCACCGGACGGTGTCCGGGGGTGACGCAGGCAGACGCCGAAAGTGAAGCAGAGCGGGTAGCAACCGAGAAGCGCATCGAACTCGTCCGTCAAATGGCGCGGGAGCTTGCGGGGGCCGATCTGTCGTCCTCTGCAGTCGTGACGGAGTGGGCCTGGCTCACATCTCAGCCGGGCGTGACTCAAAAGGTCAAGAAGACTTCCGACGTCAGGGACTATGGCTGGATTGCGGACCAGGAAATCACAGTGACGATCCCCTATTCCGTGCTCAGCGAATGGTCGGTCCGATTGAAGGCTTATCGAGCGTGGTACTGGCAAAAGCGCGTGGCGGCGTCAGTTGCAACGATTGCCAGCGCGGTTCTCGCGGTGGTTGCCATGGTGGGGCTGGACCGGATGACGCGGGGCTATTATCGCGGATTGGTTGTCACGGTGGTCTTACTGGTCCTGGCTTGTGTGGTCTCGGCGATCTGGATTAGCGCTCTTTGGCTTTTTGGTTGATGGGGTGAATGGCGATGGGCTGGCTCGATCCACTGGAATGCAAGGCTGCCCGCGACTGCCTGCGGCAGGGCCAACTGGAAGAGGCCGCGCGTGTGCTGCTGACATCAAAAAACCGGGAGCATCGCGCGGTTCGGCGGTTGTTGGTGGAAGTGGGAAGAAATCTTGTGGCTCGGGCTACTCGAGAGGCTGAGGCAGACCAGTGGGAGCTTGTCGCGAAAACGCTTGAAATCGCCAGCCAGTGCATCACCTTGGAGGGGGAAGCCTTGGCATTGCAGAACCGCGCTCTCCGGGCATTGGCCGAAAAAAAACGCCGGGAGGAACGGCAGCTTGAGGAACAAGTGAAAATCCGCGAGCAGGTGAGTGAGGCCAAACGGCTTGCGTCCAGCGGAGAGTTCACCTTGGCATTGGAGCTACTCGCCAGATGGGAGACACAGGGTGGGCGAGAAGTAACGGCAGCGATTGAGGAAATCCGGCTTAGCGAACGGCGGTTCGGGACGGCGGTCCGGGCCTGCGAGGAGGCCATCGAGCGGGGGGACGAAGGGTTGGCCCGGCATCACTGGAACACGCTTCGGCAGATCGCGCCTGAGGCACCCCAGGTCAAGCGACTTGCCGGGGAACTCGCCCGTTTGGCCGCTCGAGGGAGTCGCTCGGCAGTGGACCGGGGCAGGCCAGTACGGGGTCGCTCGGAGAAGTTGCTGATGGAAGGAGTGGGCATAATTCTGCTGGGCGAGGAAGTCGTTCTCGGTTCGGCTCGGGAGGAAGTTCATTTGCCCATTTTGGGACGCATTCATCGGCGCCATGCGGTGCTGCTGCGGGACCGGCAGGGCTGGCAACTCGTGGCATGCCGTGATAAATACGGGGAACCTTGTCTTGTCAAAGTTGATGGTCACCAAGTGAGCGACGTGTGCCGGCTGGCGGATGGCAACGTGGTGCAACTGGGAGAGGACAAGTGTCGCTGGCGCTTTCGGTTGCCCGTCAGCGGTTCGTTGACTGCCCTGTGGGAAGCACTGCCCGATTCCACAGGGAGCGTGGTGGTTCCGAGCACCGGTGAAACCCTGAAGCGAGTCGTTTTTTTAGTGGACGAACTTTCGGTTCGCCCCTCTGCACCGGCCCATATTGTGCGGGAGGACCTTCCCTGTCGGGGACTCATCTTGCGATGGGAAAAGGAAGGCTTACACTGGGATGTCGAGGGTGGCTCGGCCTGGGCCGAGATCCCAGGGGTGACGTGGACCTCCAGCGATCGGTACGTTTATTTGCCCAGCCGATTGATTATCGAGGCCCAGTGGGATGAGGCGGAGCGATTGGGACGGATGATAGCCGAACCGCGACAAACCGAGCATGTGACGTTGGTCTTTCGCCAATGTTAGTTGCGACGACGAGCAAGAGCTGTTCTTTGGGGAGGTGATGGGTGACTGACGGGGCTGAAGTTCTCAACGTATTCATGCGCTGTCGACCAGGGCTGGAGCGATTCGCCAGGACAGCCTTTCCCCGTCTGGCGCACGACGTGGATGACCTGCTTCAGGAGATCTGGCTGGAACTCCAGACAAAGGTCGTGTCGTCGGATTTTCAGGCTCCGAGAAACTGCGAGAGTTGGTTGAGAATGCTTGTCCGCAGTCGAGCCATTGATCGACTGCGGTCCATGGAACGGCAGGTTTTTCTCAGTCTGACGAACACGAGGGGGGATGCTTCCAAGAGCCGTGAGAGAGTGGAACTGGAGGACAACGGACCGTCACCAGCCACCCATGCCGTGGAGCAGGAACGGCGTCGCCGGCAGGGGCTTCTCCTCAGTGATGTGCTGGTGGAGTTCTGTCGCTGGTGTGAAGAGAGACCCCAGCGCTTGGCGATCAAGGAGGCGTATGAACGGTCGTTGCATGGTCAAAGTCCTGCCCAGATAGCCGCGGCCATGGGAGTGCCACCGGCGAGTGTTCATCAGTGGCTTCACCAGGCCCGGGAATGGGTACGGCAGCGAGTCGCGGAACGAGATGTCGAACGCTCCGTTTTTCTCACCTTGTATGCAGGGCAGTAGGTTTTGGGTGAAAAGTCGGCTATGCAAAGAAGCGAAAGTAAAACGCCAGAATTAAAGACCCTGGGCGACGTGGTACGGTGGGTTGTTGCAGAGCTGGGCGCGATGTGTCCCAGCCCGGAACGGCTGGCGGCCTACTTTGCCAATCCGGATGACGCCAATTTGCGCGACGTTCGCTACCACGTGGAAGAGGCTCGCTGCCCCATTTGCCGGACGGAACGAGAGGCAATCCAACGGGCGACTTCTGATTGATGGCTTTGCTGCACGTGTCCGCCCGGCATTGATCTGATGCTTGAGAAATGATGTGGCCGCTGCCCGCAGATGCCGCGGTGACCAGCGCGATTCCCCGCTGGTTGCAGGAGCATACCCCCGAGCAACGGTAGCCGAGGAAATCGCGACAGTTATCCTGGATAAGCCAATCGTTACGGCCGAGCGACCGCAGATCCTTGTTTATGCACGCGTCCGGATTCATCCGGAACCCGTCGTCTGTGAATGTAAGGGCGAAGCTGTTTTGACAGGGTGCTCCATGCGTTGGAGTGGCGAATGTTTGCATTCGGCCTTGGGAGGTGTCGCCCGAAAAAACTTCTAACTAATGACGAATCTGATCAAGTTGACGGAACGGTATCGAGAGTTGAAATATTCGTGAGGGTGAAAGGGCGTTTCTATTCGTGGCTAATACAGGGCATGGGTAGTTCTCCACCCAGGCGCTGCAATTGTAAGACCGCATGAGCTACCAGCGGATACGCCCCAAAAGAATACTGCCGTCTGCACCCTTAGGGTGCGGTTTTGTCTCGGCAGGCAAGGGCCAGGGGTATTCTCCAACGGTAACCCATGATTCTTCCGCGTTGATACTCGCCGCACCGAAGTTTCCAAGCATGGCCCCGCGCTCTGGAAGGACAACCTGTTCCGTTTGCCTCATGACGCACAGTGCCACCCGATTCACCTCCGCAATGAACAGTGGCGCACGGTGTCGCGGAATATGATCGTTCATCGCTCCACGACGGGTGTAGACGAGATAGAGCCTGTCGCCGTGCGTCAGCCAGTGCTGTTGGGTGTTGTAGCTGCCAAGCTCGGTTCCGTCATCAAAAGTCCAGGCACGTATCGGCTCCCAATGCAGTCCATCTTTACTGCGGGTCACATAACCACGGGAATCACTGCGGAGCGTCAGGTAATACTCACCTTCGCACTTGACAAGGGACGGCTCCGCCAGGCCTCGTCCTTCATTGAGATGTAGCTCGTCGCCATGCTCGATGTAAGAAAGCTTCTGCCCATCAAATTGGCATCGCAACACTGTGACCGCAAACGGGACATCAACACTTGGGGCAAAATAAATGGGCAACAAGAGCCGACCGTTGTCTTCCACCAGCCACTGCGAACAAGCGTTTCGCGCCAAGTTGAATTTTCCATCCTCCGGCAGTTCGAGAAACTGCCATCCCGACCAGGTGTCTTTCACCGGGTCGTAGACAGCATACGCCGTTTGCGAGAACTTAGGACGATCGTGGAGTTGCTCTCCTGCCTTGCTGTAATAAACATAACAACCAATGGCCAACACTTTACCTGTCTGAGGATGATAGCCGGGTGTTACATCAGCCACAGCCAAGGTGCTCCCATCCGGTTGAGGGATCCAATCCAGCTCCGGTATCTGTGTCGGACCGCGCCATGTTTTCCCAAGATCTTCCGAGACCATATAGTACAGGCCGGAATAGTAATCGGAGACCCGGAGGTGCTTTTGCAGGGTGAGAACAACCTTTGGTTTGCCATCGTGGCCCAGCCCGGGAATGGCCACCGGCCGGGGATGAAACCAGAGATAATCGGGCGTCAACTCCTGATGGATAACCTCCTGCCTGATTTTCAGTCGTTTGTGAGGACTATCCGTTTTTTCAGATTCGCGCTGGCTTTGCCCGGCCATTGCAGAATCGTCGCCGACAGCTAAGACCTGCGACAACACATCGCGGAATAGTTCGTCAGTCATCGGAGCGACCCAGCAGTAATCATCGCGATAGCCTTCCTTCCAGCACTCGTCCGTGGGGATGTAGCCCGGCGCCCCATCTCCAAAGCCCGCCATGACAACAAAGGACCCCGGCCGCAACGCTTGTGCCATCAATTGATAGCCGACAAAGCTCTCCGCGGGCAGAACTCCGAAAAACGCCTGTCCGTTGTTGAAATCGAGACATGGTACCTCGATCGGTCGACCAGCCGCCACGCGCTCCCGCCAGCTTAGCCCCAGAGCGGCCGAAATCCGTCGCCACCGGGTTTCTTTACTGTCTGCCAGGATGGCTCGCATACGATCGAGGGCAAAATCTCCTTCGTCTCGTGGGGGCAGAAAAAGCGGGGCGTATCGACAAACCACAGACTCCAGCGGGTAACGTTGGGTATCGTTCCATGCCCGCACCATTGCCTGATATAATCGGTCTGCGAGTATGGGCCGATTGGCGGGGTCACCTGTGTTGTACTTCCCTGCCGTGACGTCCCCCGCACACCCCGTGAAATAGATCTGCATTACCCGCGGATCGTCTTTTTGCCGCCGTGCCCGCGCGATCCCCGGAAAGTCTGCCGATACCTGCCCCTTGCCGTAATAACTCATCGGATGGACGGCGTAACAACTCCACGCCACAATCGGCTCGTCGCCATCCCAGAGACTCAGTGTCTTTAACCAGGGGTCGATCTCTCCTTCCGGATAGTCTCCATAAGTCGCGCCGCTTGCGCTACTTCGGCCCCAGTGAATTCGGCCATCGGGCATCACGATTTTTCGATTAGAAGCGATTCTCTCGACCTGGGCTTGACCGATCCCCAGATGTGTCACTCGTCGCGCTCTTGAGTGACTCTTTCAAGGCCGCCGTCACCCGGTTGACTGCCTCTTCAAAAAACTTTGGGTCGCAATGCCATGCCTTTAGTCCATACTGGTCCAGTAACTCCTGTGCGCGGAGGTCAAAAATCGGCGCATCGTGTTGATGCACACAGGCCAGCAGTACGCGTTGACGGGTTGTCCCGGCGGCCGAGGCCAGGGCTTCTCGAAAGCGAATATCCGCCTCGTTATTGCACTGGCACCAATCCAGAGCAACCACCACAATGGGAAAGGTCTCTCTTTTCCCCGCAGGAATCGGCTCCAATCGATCGGTTCCCGGAACAATCACCCCAACTGGCCGCAAAACAAAACCTTTGGCGTACAAAGGATCGAGGATTTCCTTCGCATCTGAAACCCCGCCACCCATGCAAGCATGACCGACAGGAATCGTGATGTCGGCCTCAAAGCAACTGACCTCCCAGGCGAGGGGCAGGGCTTGAGCGAGGCCCGTTGCCGAGGATATCCCAAGAACGAATGTTGCGATGACAATGATCCAAAGACTTTTCTGGCTATTCATAACCCGCTCGCCCTACGTTCCATTGACCAAGTGCAATGCCTCCACAACGGCAAAAAACACGACAGGACCGACAGAATATCGCATCATCCTACAAGAAAAGCAAACGCCTCTTGTTGTGAACTTTGCCCCACATTTTACTTCTTGTGAACCAGCGGCTTAAGAGGCGTCGTCAGGATGCCCATCGAGCGGGTGGACATGGGCCATCGCACGTGTTGGATGACTCGATACCACAATGGCACCGCGATTTGGCACAGGTTCCAGGACCAATGCGAACGCGTTTCCCGCGGGTGGGGGACAACTCACGACTGGCTCCCATAATCCTGGGATGAGGGATAATCCGATTTCCTCGCGAGACCATTTAACGTTGGATCGGCTCCAATGTCGTCTCAAGGGACGGCAGATTGCAAATTGGAAGTCTTCGTAACTCGGCAAGCCAGTGATCAAACGGGATCCGGAGCAAGTCACTATCAGGCTCCTCCCAGGCCAGGACTGCTGCCTGGGCCACGGATGGCAAGCTCACGTCCAGCGAATCCCATGTGGTCGCCAATACACCCAGCAAATCCAGCTCTTTCGCCTGATTGACCAGACTGATGGTGTTTCTGCGACTCTTCCAGGGACACACAACGACACGAAATCCCTTCTTTTGGAAATACCGTGGGATTGGCCAGTCACCAACGACATCATAGTTCCAGGCGGCGATAATGACGTCGCGAGGTAGCTTCTCCAGCGCAAGGTGCGTGTTGTATGGAGGAATGCTTCCTGCCGGACCAGCACCTCCTACCTCGGGATCTCCCCTACGGACGAGCATATCATGCCACATAAGGACCTGGATCTTCCGATCCGCGAAGTATTGGTGAAGCTTCAACAGATGCTCGGCGGCCAACTCGTGAGGTTGTTTCTCCGGCGGTAAATCCAGCTTTACAGCACCCAGATGCCCCCAGGCTTCATCCATTCCAATATGAAAATACCGCACGTCCCCAAAAAGTTCCAGCAGTTCTTCGTAACGATCGAACAAATGGGAGTAGACCTCAGGATTGGCCAGCCGAAATGACCAGCCGTCAGGTTCAAACAAAGAGCGATATTGTGGAAAACGATCCAACACCACGTGTTCGCCGGACCGACTCCGCATCCCACTGGCATGACCCCAGGAATTGAGCATCGGAACCATGTCCAAATGGAGGGCTTGCCCCAAGCGAATCAGTGGCCGTATCTGTTCCGGGGAATAGGCATGCGTATAGGCTATTTCGGGGTGGCGACTCGACTTCAGTGACGCCCAGGGTTCTATCACGACCGTATTGCATTTGAATCGGGCTGCCCACAAGATTGCCTGGCGAATGGCAGCAAGCTCCGTGTTGGGAAAAATACACAGGTGAACCCCACGAAAACGGAGCTGTGGCCAATCACAGATGCATACTCCGGGAAGCCACATTCCCGCTGAAGACCCCATCTTGCCCCCCAGTCCCTCATTGTTTCCCTGGCAATTCGCCTCCGAATTCGTCGAGGTCTCGATGTGTTCCCCAGCAGTTGACTCTTTCTCCTTGGACACCGCCTGCATCAATTGCAGAAGGGTTAAGCACCCATACCAACAACCCTGCGGTGTGGCTGCCAACACTGTGGCTTTCTCCCGAGAGACCGTGAGAATGTATCCTTCCTCAGGATTGCGCGGGGGTGGCCATTTCACCCACGGCGAAAGCTCCCTAACCTGCTGTGTCCCCTCTGCCGAATCACTCATTACCAACTCGATCACACCATCTTCAAGCTCGTCGTGCTTGGATGGAACTTCAAGTTCCTCACATTCCGTCTCGCCATTCTTCGGCGTAACCTTGGCCTCAGCGGATTGGGCTGTCACGACAACAATGTTAGGCCGCAGACCATAAAGTCGCCTCATTTCCTCGCACAGGACTCGACCAACCTGGGCTAACTCAGCCGAAGTGACCCGAATCGTGGGAAAAGGTCCTATTTGCAGCTTATCGTCGGTCCATCGAATCTGTTTTGGCGATGGTGTGAGGAGAACCCCTCCAGGGGGCATTGTTGCGTCTTCTGCCCGAGATGATGGTGCCACAATCAGGCACACAAGAAGAATCATCCATCGCGCGTTCGCCATCATGAGCCCTTCCTGATCAAAAGGAATCATACGATTGGCATCATTCGTAGGGGTGTACAACTCGACACGTCATCCCTTGAGCCACCCTTCGTCCCACAGAGTGACCAGACGTCCTTGCCAAGGCCCATTGTTCTTGTGCCACAGCGGCCTTGGGTGACACGGACCTGATCAAGAGCATTATTCTCACAAAAAAAAGACAGCGCGGACAACCCAAAGAGCCTATCGGAAGCGATCTGTCTCTTTTTCCGAAACGAATAAACCACAAACGGATGATCGGACTCGAATCAAATTCCGTAAGTGACGCTACAGATAATACTTCCGACAGGTCCGGCCACTCTGGTGGCACACAATCCGGCACACTTGGCAGGCAATCACGATGCAACAGCCCGCGGGAGAGTACCGACTCGGTCGCATCCTCGGGTAAAAATGAAGGTTATGAAAGTGGACCCTTATATCCCGTCACGTCTCAGTTTTCGGGTAGAGATACTCCAGTTTGATGCGAGCATCCGCGGTGGTGAATTGCCAGGCAATCCCGGTTTGGCTGGCGTTCCGCCGACTGGCCCAGGCAATGCAGCGCGCTTGCACGGCCTCCTGTGAATCGGCCGGGCTCGGTAAACCCCTGGCGGGTAAGAACGCTCAGCTCCACTTCCGCCACGTTCAGCCAACTGCCGTGTTTCGGCGTGTAAACAAACTCAAGGCGGCGAACGTACTGACGAGCCCGCTCCGCTGGGAACACCTCGTAAAACACCCCATTCGTGTGCGTGTTCAGGTTGTCACAGATCAGCGTGATCCGCTCACAGTCCGCGTAACGCCCGGCCAAAAGCGCCGACGCCTCCCACGCTTAGTCGCTCTTGGTCCTAAAAACTGACGAACCTTTTCCACCGTCTGCGGCCGGCAGCCGAACGCTTCGGCAATGCGTTAGTCTGTCCAAGCCGGACCGTTCGCGTCCACCTTCGGCAGAATCTGAGCGCGACGGACCTTACGGCTCGTTGCCTTCAGCTTGCGAATGACTTCCTGACATTTCTGACGTTCCTCCTCGGTCAGCCGGACAATATACTTCTTTCGCACGGCAACCCTCCTTGGCGAAACGGAACGGAAACGACCACCGATCCTATCCCATCCCACCCACCCAACAGACTCCCAGAATTTTCCTGTGACGGAAGACTAGTGACGCCACGTGGCCAAGCGACACCGGGCACGACAAGCGTGCCCCTCCGAATCATTTTTCGGAAGGACCCGTTTGTCAGGTCCGTTTATCAACGTTCGATGTTCGACCATGAATTCCGTTTCAGCGGGGACTGAAGTCCCGCGCCGAAAGCGGGGCTAAAGCCCCGCACTCCATGGAGTGCGGCGATTCATCGCCGCTTTTGGGTGAAGGCTTTAGC
>NICF_comb_assmDRAFT_10004241_pt1 | contig 10029 bp, 5 predicted proteins | sample NewIslPassag4_SG_FD_11279 | JGI IMG/M metagenome (IMG submission 11279) | reverse complement strand
CCCATGAAGAGGATAAAACTGCGCAAACGGTCGCGCTGGAACTCGAGCCTCCAATGCGTGCAATGGAGGGACCCGCTCGTCGGGTCCGGTGAGAAGGGGTGGGTCATCAATCGGTGTTCATGGGACCTGACAGGCAGGTCCCTCCGACAAATCTTTTGGAGGGCCCCGCTTGTCGAGCCCGGTGAATTGGCGTGGATCATCCAGGGTTGACAGACGGACGTGACAAGCACGTCCCTCCGAAGGATATTTCGGAGGGGCACGCTTGTCGTGCCCGGTGTCACTTAGCCATGTGACGTCAGAACTGGTAGGGGCAATTCATGAATTGCCCCTACCGAAACGCGCGTAAGCTGGAGTCGGAGGGACCCGCTTGTCGGGTCCGTCGTTTGACGTTGGGTCATCCATATTGCCTGTCCCCGGGGACTGAAGTCCCGCGGGGAAAGCGGGGCTAAAGCCCCGCACTCCATGGAGCCCGTAAGACTGTCGCTTGGATGGCCGTGCGACGGCGGTCGGAACTGGTCGATGCGAACCTCACGGTGCTATAATATCCTTAGAAAAGCTGGTGAAAAACTTGCGTTTCATGGTTGCACAGATTCTATAACAGCCAGACTATCGGTGTGCGCTTGTCCCGACTTAAACTATGGGAAACCGCATTCGCAAAGTGTCAGGAAAAAGGGGCAGGGACAACGCGACCTGGGGTGGGTCGAACATGAGGAAACAGTGCAGTGATGGGCCGTGCGGTTGCTGACGTCCGACCGTTGCCGCCGCCTCCTCCGGAAGCGGGTTTGCCGCCTGAGGATGAGGAGGTCCTGATCCTCAGACAGGTGGAAGCGATGCGTCGGAAGATCGCCACGGTCGAGATCGTCTGGCGATCGCTGGCGCTTGTGGCGGGGATGATTGCCTACGGCCTTCTCGCCGCCGTGGTGGATCAGTGGATTTATCCGCACGGAATGCCGACCGCGGTACGATGGCTCTTGTGGATTGTTTTTATCTTGGCGAGTGCTGGTTGGATCGTCCTGTCGCTGGGGCCTTATCTCATTCGCCGAATTCATCCCGTTTTCGCTGCCTACCAGGTCGAACAAGCAGTCCCCACTCTCAAACATTCCCTGATCAGCTTTCTTTTACTGCGTGGAGAAAAGGATGCCCTGCGGAGTGATCCACTCAAGCTCAACGTGTTTCGCGGCCTGGAGCGGAACACCGCCCAACAGGTGTCGCAGGTTTCGCCGGAGGTCGTGGTGGATCGATCGGCGATTCTTCGCACAGGATATGTCCTCATCGCATTGATGGCACTCTTCGCACTGCTTGTGCTCTTATCGCCCAAGAATCCCGTGGTATCGGCTGCCCGGGCTATGCTCCCCTGGAGTCACATCGCACCCCCGAGCCGGGTCAAAATTGACGTGGTCCAGCCGGGCACCGCAGAAGTTCTTCAGGGAGACCGCGTTGTCGTGTCGGCTTTGATCCAGGGACTGCGGGAAGGCGAGGAAGCCCGCGTTGTGTATTCCACGGCTGACGGACAGGCGGTCGACCAGGTCATTCCGCTTCAACCGGCTCCGGATAAGCCGGGACGTTATGAATGCGAATTGTCGCCATCCATCCAGCAGAATACAACCTATCGCTTGATGGCGGGGGATGCCGTCACTCCCGACTACCATCTCACAGTCGTAACCCCTCTTCGCGTCAAAATCCAAAAGCTCGAGTACCGGTTTCCCGCTTACACCAAGCTCGAGCCGCGCGTGGTCGAGAACCTGGGCGACATCCAGGCCATTGAAGGAACGGAAGTGACCATTCACGCGGAGGCTCCGGAACCCCTGCGGAGTGCCGAGATCACCATGGACGGAGATCAGCAGGGGACACTTCGTATGGCTGTGGAGGGGAAGCAGGCCAGGGCGACCATGCGGTTGAAGCTCAACAAAGCAGGGAGCTCTCTGCGGGAATACTCCGTGTACTCGATCCGGGCGGAAGGTCAAGATGGACGACCGAGTGTGGATCCCGTCAAGTACACCATCGAAGTCATCCCGGACCTGCCCCCTGCCGCCCGATGGGAATCACCTCGCGAGACCCGGGTGAGCGTGCCGGTCAACGGAAATCTCCCGCTAAGGATAAAAGCAGAGGATCCCGACTTCGGGCTGCGGCAAATTGTGCTCACCATCGAATCGCTCGGCAAGAAAGTCGCCCAGGAAGTTCTGCTGGAGAGACCCAAAGGGGACGCCTACACAGGGGAGTTTACCGCGGAGTATCTCTTTATTCCGAGCAAGCTCGGTTTGGCCACCGGAGATGTGGCCCTGTGTCGTGTCGAAGTGGCGGACAATCGAGAGCCCACGTCCAATCTTGTCAAGCTACCGGAGTTGGAAATCCACATTGGACCGGCGGAGCAGGGCGCGGAGTCACGGTCCGAGCAATCGCAGCAGAAACCGATGACGGGGCAAAACGGAAAGCCCGGTGAATCGCCTCCGGAAAAAGGTTCGGAACAACCTCAAACACCAACGCCGCTGGGACAGCAGCCGCCCAATAGGCCGAACCCACCTGGTCAGCAACCGGAGCAGTCCCGGTCAACGGGTGCAGCGCGCCAGCCGGAAAGCCCCGATCAGCGCAATCAACCAAACCAGTCGAACCAGCTCGATAAGACGCAGTCGTCCCAGACGGGAACGGGGGGGCCGACTCCGCAGTCCTCAACAACCCAGCAATCGGCGGGTGGCTCTTCGGGGACGAAGCCCCCGGCCGAATCGGGTCAGCAGGCGAACCCGGCAAATGCGGAGAGGTCATCCCAGGGTCAGCAGACAGGTTCCCCCGAACCGCAACCGGGCACCAATCCTCCCGGCCAGGGACAGAACGGAAAAACGGACGATTCTGGATCGGGTGAGTCTCAGACTGGTGTCCAACGTGGCAACGGCAAGGAGTCGCAGGGAACGAAAGATGGGCAGGGACAGTCGGGAAATATCAGCAGTACACCAGGAACACGATCGGAAGGTGCCACCACGCAGGAATCGGGCGACTCGTCGGGGCAGGGTGAGCAGCGATCGCACTCCGACGAAGGAACACCCTCCGGCTCGGACCGCCACCACGCTGGCGAACAGGCTGGTGCGGCAAATCAAGATCAGTCACAGGGAAGCAATGCGCAGGAGCAACAGGCGGCGGGAGAGGGAACAACTCCTGATAGGACCGATTCAACGGGGACGAGTGGGAAAGAGGGGAGTTCTGGTAGGGAAGGGGCAAATCAGTCGCAGGGAAACGGGACCGAGCAGACCGGCTCCGGCAAGCCTGGTTCGTCAGGAGCATCGCAGCAAGCCGGTGCATCCGGCAGCGGTGGATCCGCCGCGGGGGAGAAGAATTCGCAGCAGGGAGCAGCTTCGTCCAATCAGGGTGCGAGTGAGGGTGGTGCTCAACAGGAGGAAACGGCGGGGCACGGCGGAACCCCCAAAGCTGGTGGCACCGGCGGCGAGCGGTCGTCCGATGGAAACGCCTCAGAAGACAGCCAGGGGCAGGGCAAGATTGACGGGATATCAAATCCGGGAGATGCCATCGAAAGGATCCTGAAATACCTGGAACGCAGCGGCGCGGCAAAGCCCGACGGCGCGGGTTCCGAAGCCCGGAATCAGGGCCCGCAAACGGCGGGCTCAAAAGACCAGCCGCCCGGCTCGGGAAATCAGGGTACGGCGCCCACGCCATCACCAGGGCAACGACCGGGTAACCAGCAAGAATCGGCAAACGGTTCGGCCGGGACACCTTCAAACAGTCAGGCTCAGCCCAATCGTGATGCCCCCGCTGTCTCGCCCGGGCAGTCACCCCCTGCGGGAAACACCCCGCAGCCCACCGACTCTCACAACAAAGCGGGAGGTGGCGAGTCGCCTCCGCCGAGTTCCGGAATGGCATCGCCGCAGGGCGATCGGGCACCCCACCAGACAAACAGTCCTCCCAATACGGTGGCCAATCCACCTCCATCGAACCAGCAGCACGGGGCGCGCAATCGCGAGGGCGAAAGCGGAGAGCAGTCTGGCTTGGGAGGTCAGGGAGGTGGTCAGCAGACGCCGGGCCAGGGAAGTGGCGCGGCGGGAAGTCAGTCTCCCGCTGACGGTCAAGGCGGAAATCCTTCGCCAGGAGCCGGCCCGGAGACATCCGGCTCGGCGGGAAACAAGGCGACCAGCTCGGGCGGGAGTTCGCAGGGCGGAACAGGTGCAACCGGCGAGTCGAGCCAGGGTGGTCAGGGAGGGCAGCAAAGTTCTGCTCAAGGATCTCCCGCGGCTGGTGGTCGGCATGCGCCGAATGGCAGTCAGTCCGGCAGTGCCTCGCGCGGTGGTGGACTTCCCGGTGGTGGTTCAGGCGGTGGAGGAGCCTGGCCTGGCACCGAAACACCTGTTGATGATCCAAATCTGGAATTTGCCCGACGACAGACGGATCTCGTACTGCGGTATCTGGAGGATCAAATAGCCCGGCAAAATCCGGATGAAAACCTCCTTAAAGAGTTGGGTTGGACAAAGGAAGAAATGGCCCAGTTCGTGAGGCGTTGGCAGGAGTTGAAAAAAGCGGCGGAAGCTGACACCCCGCAGGGAAAACAGGCGAAAAAACGGCTCAACGAGATTCTCCGCAGTCTCGGTTTGCGGCCGAGTGGCACTGAAATCCGACGCAATGACGAGCTTAAAGACACCGTGCACGGGCTGGAAGCCGGTCGCGACATTCCGCCCCCTCCCCAGTGGAGCGACTACTTCCAGGAATACCTCAAATCTCTCGGTGCGGCTCAGTAATCCCTCTGGTTCCGTACGAATAGTTCTCTCAAATACTGTGGTCTGAATTGGGGCGCCGACCACTCCCTGATATGCTAAATACTTTGGGATTTTGGGATAAGGACCGCGCTCAACCCTGAGGGTGGCACTCGCATTTTGCTGCGGCAAAGTCTATCCGATGTCTCCCACGGTTTGACGGCGCCGCGTTCCCGACTGAAGGATGATTTGGGCTCCCCGGCCGCATGATGGAAAAGGATCGGTGGATCGAGAAGTGGAGTCGATAAAGGTGTTCGAAATAGAAACTCCAGAACCGCGTTACTTAACCCCGTTTAATCCGCGCCAGATTCCCCACTTTTTTACAGACATTTTGATTGTGGGGGCCGGTTTGGGGGGACTCCGGGCGGCGCTGGCCGTTGATCCGCGGCTTAACGTTCTGATTGCATGTAAGGATGGCCGTGAGGGATCCAATAGCTGGCACGCTCAGGGCGGAATTGCCGCCGTTCTTGATCCGGAGGATGACCTGGAAAATCATGTGCGGGACACGCTGGAAGCCGGTGGCGGCCTGTGTGATGAGGCGGTCGTTCGAAGTGTCATCTACGAAGGTCCGGAACGCATCCGCGAGTTGATGGCATGGGGGGCGGAGTTCGACCGTGCTGGCGATCGGCTGGCTTTGGGACGCGAAGGCGGGCACAGCCACAATCGGATCGTCCATGCCAATGGTGACGCGACTGGCCGGGAAGTCATCCGTGTGCTATATGATCGTGTCCGCCAACAGCCGAATGTGGATATCTGGGAGGATACTTTCACGCTCGATCTGCTGACATGGGAGGGGCGATGCCGAGGGGCCATGGTCTGGAATCACCGCCATGGTCGAACGCTCGTCTGGGCCAAACAGACGATTCTCGCCACGGGTGGTTGTGGTCAGCTGTATCGGGAGACGACCAATCCGGAAACGGCCACCGGAGACGGAATGGCGATGGCGTTTCGCGCCGGAGCAGAACTGCGTGATCTCGAGTTCATGCAATTTCATCCGACGGTTCTGTACATTGCGGGAAGTGCCCGGCACCTCATCACGGAGGCTATGCGCGGGGAAGGTGCCCGACTGGTGGATCGACATGGTTACCGGTTCATGTTCGACTATGACCCTCGTGGCGAGCTGGCTCCGCGGGATGTGGTGAGCAGCGCCATTGTGGCCCAAATGGAAAAAACGCGGCATCCCTGTGTCTATCTTGACTTGACCCACTTGGATGCTGCCCAGATTAGAGCACGGTTCCCTGGGATCACGAAAATCTGCGAGGAATTCCGTCTCGATTTGTCACGGGACCGGATTCCGGTTCGGCCCGGCGCTCACTACATGATGGGCGGTGTTACCGTGGATCTCGAAGGCCGGACGACAGTGCCGGGTTTATGGGCCGCGGGCGAGGTGACATCGTCGGGCCTTCATGGGGCGAATCGGCTGGCCTCCAATAGCCTTCTGGAGGCGCTGGTGTACGGACGGAGAGCGGGGCAAGGGGCTTCTCGGGAAGCCCTGGAAATGCCCGACCAGTACACCGTGTTGCCTTTGGCCAATCCGCCGACCCCTGCTCCTCATGAACCTCTTGACCTTGTCGATATTCGCAATTCTTTGAAAAGCCTTATGTGGCGGAGCATGGGCGTTCGGCGCATCGGGGACAAGATGCGGGAAGCTCTCGAGGACATGGAGCGGTGGTGCAGCTACGCGCTGCTCCGGCAGTTCACCCACCCCCAAGGTTGGGAATTGCAGAACATGCTCACCATCGCCAGGCTGATGGTGCGAGCGGCGATCCAGCGGGAGGAATCTCGTGGATGCCATTTCCGCCTTGACTTTCCCGAGCCGAAGCCAGATTGGCAAAACCGGCGCATCACCTTTCGTCGCTCAGACAGCTGATAAGCATCCAGAAAGTCGCTACACCCCAATGGTGTTGATTGAACTCTCGCTTACTTGACACTCCCTCTGTTTCGTGAATAATCGCACTTCAGGCAAGCATTCTGGGTGTAAACAGTCTGTGATGGGTGGGAGGTTCTGGTATGTTCAAACAGCGTGCGGTTCGGATTGGTGCGGGTTTTGTTCTCGTGGCAGTAGGATTTATTCTTGGCCTTGCCGCGCATTCACAATGGGAAAATCTTCAGGCGTCGGAAGGGAGCAAGGAAGCGGCCCCTAAGAAGGTCATGCGGGTGGGACAGGTTATCGGACTGCGTCCGGAGAAAAAGGATTACTACATCCAGCTTCACGCCAACACCTGGCCGGGGGTACTGAAACGGATTCACGATTCAAACATCCGGAACTACTCAATCTATCTGGCCGAGCTGGATGGAAAGCTCTATCTTTTCAGTTACTACGAATACATCGGTGACGACTACGAAGCAGATATGGCCAAAATCGCGGCTGACCCGGAAACACAGCGCTGGTGGAAGGAGACCGATCCCTGTCAAATTCGATTGCCGGGGACGCCCGAGGGTAAATGGTGGAAGCCGATTCCCGAGGTCTTCCACACTGACTGAAGGTGAGTAGGAACGAGTTCGTTTCCCGATGTTGGTTCTCCCGCGTGGGGCAACTTGATTGGCCCAAATCCCGGGCCCCCTTATTTTAGAAAACACATCATGAGAATTCTCCTCTCCGGAAGTTCGGGCCTGATCGGGCGGGCGGTTGCGCATGAGCTGCGACGCCAGGGACATGATCTTCTCGTGCTTGTGCGACGACCTCCCGCCGGCGACGGCGAAGTTTACTGGGATGCCCGAACACGCATCGACAACGTGTCTCGGTTGGAGGGCATTGACGCGGCCATTCATCTGGCGGGAAGATCGGTGGCCACTCGGTGGAATAGAGCGGTCAAGGAAGAAATTCGGTCCAGCCGCATCGCCAGCACGCGATTGCTGGTCCGTACGCTGGCAAGTTTTCAAAAGAAGCCCCCCAGGTTCCTCTGTGCTTCAGCCATCGGGTTTTACGGTGATCGAGGCGAAGAGCCGCTCAGTGAGAAGTCTCCTCCAGGGAAAGGTTTTCTGGCCCAAACCTGCCTGGAGTGGGAGACCGCGGCTCAGGAAGCACAGGCCCATGGCATTCGGTGGGTCGGTCTTCGGTTCGGCCAGGTCCTTTCGTCGGAAGGCGGGGCCCTCCAACGGCTGTTGCCAATTTTTAAATGGGGGTTAGGCGGGCCGATTGGCAGCGGCAGCATGTGGTGGAGCTGGATTCTGCTTGAGGATGCCGTTCAGGCCATCCTGTTTCTGCTGGAGCGTGAAGATTGTGCTGGCCCGTTCAACATTGTGAGCCCGAACCCGGTGCGTAACAGAGAATTTGCGCACACGTTGGGACGTGTGCTTCACCGGCCAGCCATTTTCCCGGTCCCGGCCTTATTTTTGCGGGTGCTTTTCGGAGAGATGGCCCGGGAGGTCCTCCTTGCCAGTGCCTGCGTGCATCCAGAACGGCTGCAAGAGGCCGGGTTTCACTGGAGATTTCCGGAACTACGCGATGCCCTGGTGCACGCTGTGGGTCGCGCCTCGGGATGACCCATCAGTAATCGCGGCAATCCCGGTTTACTTTCCGCTGCAGCGAAAGCCGCCTGCGCATGTGATCGCAGACCTCTCTTCCCCGAAGCTGGCATTGAGTGCATCGCGCTCAGCAGTGGCCGTTATCACATTTCAGGTGCGAGAATGCCACGCCCTCGATTTCCACGAGAAGCTCGGGCCGGCAGACATCGGCGATGGCGTAAATGGTGGGCACCTCACCCAGGCGGCGATCGCAGATCGCTTTCACTTTGGTATAGTCTCCCGGGTTTTTGACGTACACCCGAACAAGGGCTAACTGATCGAGTGTGGTTCCCAATCGCGGCAAATTGTGGCGGGCGAGGTTTTCCTCGCTGACGAGGGCTGCGATGTTGTCGAGAGTCTCTTCCGTTTGCTTTTCCACATCCCCAATGTGACGTGTTTCGGAATTTGTGATGCTCGCCGTGCCCGAGATGAAAATCGTCGCGTACGAGCCACATGAGAGCGCCATGGCTCGGGAGAACTTGGGGCTTTTCGGACCGTACTCGCAACCGTAACCGAACGCCGGGGTCTGCCGAGGGTTCTCCAGCGGCATGGCCACAATGTCTCGGCGATCTGTCTTCATGGCGATGCAACTCATGATGAGGTGGTGCCCATCGACACCGATTCCCGTGCTTGCCGGATAGACGGCCCCTTTTTCCACGGGTAGATAGTTGGTAAGGAAACGAATGTTTTGGTAAAAGTCTGCCCGAGCGCGATTCAATTCCTTGTACCGCTGTTTGTCGCCCTCACCCTCGACAATCCCCCCCAGGTAAAGCCAGGTGCGAATGACCTGGGCAAAGTCGACTCCCACAGACCCTAGAATTCCCCGCATCTTGCTGAACGCGTTGAGTGCCTGTTGGTAAACCCCGTCCACCTCTGGATCAGGAGTGACATGCGCACAGTGGATCCATGAGACACCGTTGTGCGACGCGATCACGAGCTGTTCGCTCTTGCGCTCGATAGTCACATCGCCTTTCTTCCGCCCCACACCCAGTGCCTCGATCGACACGAGGGCGCCGTGGCACGGCTTTTGAGGGACGTAGGTGGTGGCGGGGAATTCCGGCCCGTAAAACTCCCGCATCACTTCACGGCATTCGGCAAGCTTGGAGTCATCGGCGAGAAAGACGACCTGATGCACGATCGAACCGAGCGTGCTTTCCTCCTTCATGACCGACTCGATCGTGCGTAAGGCGTCCCAGGTTTGCGTGGCCAGGTCACCGGAGACTCGCGGCACCGCCGCCGCAAAAACGTGCCGTACGTCGGTGAGATCCACCACCGAGTAGCCAACGCCGTCGCTACAGACCTTGCGAATCATGGGCGGGAAACCTTTTTTCGGGGGTGAGCTTACTCTTAGCATGTACGGAGCCACCATCGTTTGTCAATTTAATGGCGCGGGGGTGGCGCCAATCGAAATTGAGACTCAATTCGCTTCCGCCTGACGCCGCGTCCGTTCTCCAGTGGAAACCCTCTCAGCCCATCTGTGTTTGCTCCAAAAACCGTCGCGGGTACTTTGTTCCGGAGACGAAAACGTCTCGCCAGCTACAAAGCCCAGTAAAAATTCCATCCAACGCGGTCCTTTCAGCTCTGGTTATACACCTCAAACCACACCTTCTTTGCATTTCTACTCGTCGCGGAAGAATTTTTTCTCGCTCGGGCGAACCAGTACTTGGCCATTCCGTGGGGCATCTAACCGGCACATTTCCAATCCAGGGTGGGTGAAAGTCTGGGCGGGTTGAAGGTGTTTCGGTGCTACCGCTACTTATGGCCAGTCGCG
>NICF_comb_assmDRAFT_10004240_pt1 | contig 10029 bp, 6 predicted proteins | sample NewIslPassag4_SG_FD_11279 | JGI IMG/M metagenome (IMG submission 11279) | reverse complement strand
TGGCATAGCCGAAATACTAAGTAAATTCAAAGCCTCCTGTTGAAGTAATTCAGCGGGAGGCTTATTTATGTTGGAGGTGACTGTTGTGACGAAGAAAAAGACTTTGCGACCACCCGAGTTCGACACTAGGCAAACAAAATGCCTCTCGCCCCTTGATGCAAAAGGGACGAGAGACATTTGGGCACACTTTGGGCGTGTATCTAGGCGCGAGGATGGATGCCTAGGATCTTCGGAGGAGGCTCCAGCCCTAGAGCCGCAAAGAGCCGCGCTTGTTTGGCCGTCAGTTCGGTTCGTTGATCAAGGTCGCCGTTTTTTGTAGAAAAATGTCCAAGCATGAGACGTTCGCATTCGTCTCTTACTTCCGGCCACGATTCATGAGTCAGGAGAAAGGAATCGCGAAATGCTTTTGGCCAGACGTTCCAAGACGGCGCGATCCACTTCATCTTCGCGCCCAAACGAATCAATCACCTTCGCTTTCGCCTATTTGTCCTTCGGATCCCATTCGTTGTGAGCAAGCTGGAGATAAGCAACGGTTGTTCCATCCTTATTTTTTCGTGTGACTCGTCGTATGTACATGCCTATATTATAACGTATAAACTTTATTTTTAAAAGAAAAAAATGAACAAATCGTGTGCCTATGAAATTCGGCGTTTTTTTCTAGGATCCGCATGACGAAACCCTTGATATAACAGCATTTTGGTCATTTCCATTTGCCTACAATGACCTCAAAACTGTCGAACTCGGGATCAACGAAGTCATTGAAACATATGAAAAAGTAACCGGCCGCAAAGCCGTCATTGAATGCACTGACAGCCGCTCGGGCGACCCGGTGCGCCTTGTGGCGTCATCGAAAAAAAATTTAGGAAAGCTTCTCACCGCGCAACAGTGAGAAGCTTTTTTAGTGGATCGATTTTTTCGGTTGATGTTCACTCTATATAGGCTGTTTAAATAAAAAATGTATACCAAAAATTCCGCTAATACGACCAATTTCGACAAAATTCCTAGGTTGTATTGGTTAAAATATACTTATCAAGATAAAAAAAATAGAAAATTAGGTGACAAAAGTATGAGTAGAAGCGAGGAGCTTTTTCACAAGGCGGTTTTTTTGGAGAATCGCCATCGGTTTGCGGAGGCGGCTTTTTATTACGAAGAACTGGCAAAAGAGGAACATATCACGTTAGATATGCTATATGCTTTAATGCAATATTTTCATAGAATAGGGAATTTCCAAAAGGTATTGCAGGTGGCAAAAGAAGCATTAGAAAAAGGAGGAGAGTTGGAAAAGTTTGTCCCACCGTTCATTGAAGCATGGGAACAAGTAGATGGGAAGACGGAAGAACTTTGGCATATATACGATCAGTTTGGGGTTCGCAGGCAGCCAAGAATTTGTTTGCCTATACTGCAACATTTATGGAAACAGGGCGAACATGTTTATTTGGAAGCAACGCAGCTTTATGAAGTAACAGAACAGCTTTTTGCCGAAAGCGTGGAATACCAAGATATCTATATGGATGTCGTTCTGTTCCTTGTTGTTTTGGAGATGGAGGCGGGAAATTTTCCGCAGGCCCGTTTTCATTTGCGCAAGCTGTTGTTCTTGCAGCTTGATGTGTCAGAAAAGGCGAATGAATTGTTTGTCTGTTCCGTAAAGTTGGATTTGTTGGAAGAGTGGTGGGAGAATGAGGCCTTGCGGAATTTGGCCTTATGTCTTTGCGAAGAAAATTGGAGCTTTTTTTTGACCGTGCAAAAAATGTATCAGCGGAAGATTACCAAAGAGGAGTTGCGGCAGTTTTGCCAGCAAACCTTTGTTCATCCATTTTTAGCAGAGAAGCAGTTTCTTTATATCATTTATGGCAAGCTCATCGTCGGTGAAGCGATTTCCCTTCAAGAAGCCGAGAAGGTGAAGCAATTCCGTGGCCATTGGCTCGCGATGAAACTGGCTGTGATGATGAACGGGCTCGACAGTTACGATTTATTGCGCCATCATTTTACTCACTATGCCGATTTGGAGGAAGCTGTCCGTATTTTTCATCGATTAGAGAAGGCAAGGGCGGTTAGGAGAAAGCCGTTACTGGATCAGGTGAGGGTGACTGTGCTGGGTGGGGGAGAGAAGATCGGGGGTTCATCTATACTTGTGTCGGTGGAAGATCATCATATTTTGTTAGACGCCGGGTTTCATTTAGGTGAAGGGAATGTCCTTCCTGACTATACCCCCCTAGATCGATTAAATGTAAAATGGGAAGATATTGACGCGCTGATCATTACCCACGCCCATATGGATCATAGTGCGGCAGTTCCATATTTGTACCGAAAATGTCCGAATATTCCTATTTACGCTACGGAAGAAACGAAACGGTTAATGGGTGTCATGTTGGCGGATTTGCTAAAGCAGCATAGCAAGGAAGAGATTGGATTTTCCGAAGCGGATTTACAGGCGGCATTGGAACATATGGAATGTGCCTGCCATACGTTTACGATTCCTTCTAAAGATGACGAATGGAAAGTAACTTTTTATCGTGCAGGCCATATTTTAGGGGCTGTTGCGGTATGTTTGGAAATAAAAGGCGTTTCTATTTTTTATACAGGTGATTTTTCTATTACGGATCAAAAAACGGTAAAAGGGATGGTCCTGCCTCCTGATTTGCATGTAGATATTTTAATTACGGAAAATACATATGGCTCCCTGCCGACGAACGCCTGTATGAGCAGGAAAGAGCAAGAAAAGCTGTTGGTGAAGCAGATAGAGAAAGTAATGGAGCGTGGTGGGAATATACTCATTCCTGCCTTTGCGCTTGGGCGCGCTCAAGAAATTATGCTGATTTTACATGAATATTTTCGCCATCATCGCTTTTTGCCGTTTTTTGTTTATGTGGACGGTTTAGTAGCTGAAGTTTCTCAAGTGTATGACTCCTATTTGTCTCATCATAGCGGCTATTCTTCTCTATTTGATAAAGGAATTCGAGAGGCAAGGAGTTTTTATCGAAACGGTAAGTTTGATGAGTTTGCCCAACGAATGTTAAATCAAGGAAAAAATTGCATCATAGCTAGCTCGGGAATGTTAAAAGATGGGAGTGCTTCTTCCCGTTATGCCGAAAAGATCGTGGCGGATGCGAAAAATGCGATTGCTTTTTCTGGATATTTAGATGAAGAGAGTCCAGGACATTCTTTGTTGCACGGCCAAATGGATACGGTGAGACTGAACGAACGCCTTTATCCTGTAAAGGCGGAGATTTGTTCCATTCGGTTAAGCGCCCATGCTAGCCGGGAGGAAATTATCAAAACAGCGATTTCTTTAAATCCAAGTGCTATTTTTTTAGTTCACGGGGAGCATGAGCAACAATATAGGGTCCCCCGTTCGAACGGCGTTGTATACCCAACTGTTTTTTCTTTATTGAAAAACAATTTGGCTGTCCCAGTGGTAGCCGCGAAAAATGGTACTATTTATACATTTTCGAAAGGGGAAGTAGTGGAATGTCGACACAATGGTTAGAACAATTTGTGAAGTATCAAGGGCTTTCTGGAGATTTTTGGTCGTTTGTTGACAAAGAAGGGATTAATCGGGAGGAGCTTGAGCGACAGCTACAACAATATGAACTGAATACGTTTGCAAAGCGAAGCCGATTTTTATGGAAATTGCAAGCGGTTGTTGAAAAGGTTATTTTTGAGCATCCGAACGAGCAAAACAGCGATGTGGCTGATCTAGTGGTGAAAGAGTGGAATGGGCAGTTTCAGCCAACTATAGACAAGTTTGTAGTTCGGGCAATGCTGGACCATCTGCCAATTCGCCATGACATGATGAGAAGGGCGTTTCATGCGTTGTGCAGCGGCAATTTTCCTTCTTATGAGCTGTATACGCAAGGGAATCCACAGTTATTTGTGCAATTGTTTGTCCGCACGGTGGTGCAATTTGTCGATCGGCCGGGGGATGTGTTTTCGTTGGCAGAAGCGGTTCTCCCTTCGCTGTTCAAAGGGGTTCATGCCAGAAAAGAAGTGATGAGGGCACTGCGGTCTTTATTGATGACGAGAAAGGATGATTCCGCAGATTACAAAATGATGCATCAGTATGGCCAAGCTTTTTCACCGGATGAACTAGTTTTCCATAATGGGATGCTCAGCATTATCATTCCAATTTTAAAAGAAAAAGAGGATAAGGAGGTTATTGCGAATTTCCTCCGCAACGTAAGTGAGAAAGCGAAACATCTGCTTGCAGAAGAAGCTTCTTTGGTGGAGGTTGAGCGACTCGAAGCGGCAGAAGCAGGGACACAGGAAGAATTACAACCAGCGGAGGCAGAAGAGATAGAGGAGAAGATAGCGAGTGAAACGGAAGTAGCTGTTTCCTCCTCATTGACTGATCAGGAAACGATACAGCAGCTAACCAAGGAAGTGGACGAGTTTTCCGCGCGGATCAAAGAAAGTTTGCGTGCATTAGAACAGCGGCTTGCAGGTGGACTAGCCAATGCGTCAGGCGCGGACAATGAGGAGGTGATTGCACAGCTAAGAGAAGAAAATGAACGTCTTTATATGGAAATCGAGCAGCTCAAACAACAGCAAGCAGAGATCGAATGGAAGCGATTCAAACAATTTATACAGGCTGTTGGTGGGAATCAGCATCATTATTTGCTTTCCGAATTATATGAGGAAAGTCAGGGAACAGCCGCAGTAGATTCCGAGATTACAAGGGGACGTTTAATGAATTTGTTTAATGCGTTCAGCCTGTTTGGCTTAGAACCGACCGCTTACGGATATGAAATTGGGCAGGAATTGACGCTCACAAGGCAAGAATTACGGGAGCGGTTTATGATGCTTCATCCAATCGCTAGTTCAACAAATGAAGTGCGTGTAAAAATTATCCGCTATGGTTGGATGATTTATGGCCAAGTCGTTGTTCAGCCATTGGTAGAAGAAGTCGCGGAATAAAAATAGGGGAGAGAGTAATCATGAGAAAGTTAGAATATTATGTCGGCATTGACCTAGGAACGACGAATACAACGGTATCGATTGCTTATTTGAGCCCAACTGGCAAACTGCACGCGGAAACATTGGGTATCAGCCAAGTGGATGAGTATGGGAATTTTGTTGAAGAAAAACTGCTTCCAAGTGTGCTTTACATCGATGAAAATTCCGTTCCTTATGTAGGCCGCTATGCGAAAAAAATGGCGTGGATGGAGCCGCAATTTACCGCAAGCAAGGCAAAACGTTACATCGGAGAAGATAAAAAATATCGTTGGAAGATGGCAAATGGGCAGTATTTCACTCCGTCAGAGGTATCATCATTTTACTTAAAAGCGGCCAAAAATGCGGTGGAAAAGCGGTTTTTAAATCAGAAAATTGATGGGGCTGTCATCACTATTCCGGCTAACTTTAACTTCCAGCAACAGGGGGCGACAAGGGAGGCAGCGGTATTAGCAGGATTTGACCGGGATAAAATCATTATGATTCCCGAGCCGACAGCTGCATTAATTGATTTTCTCAACCAGGAGAGGGAAGCGTCTGACAAACATAGTGCGTTTGATTTAAATAGCGGCCCGAAAAATATTTTAGTGTTCGACCTTGGGGGCGGAACATGTGACGTCACGATTCATCGGGTGAGCCGTAACGAAAATGGCGGCTTTGACATTACTGAGCTTTCTATCTCCCAATATACCGAACTTGGCGGGGCCGATTTTGATGAACTAATTATGAAAAAGCTGATGGATAAGTGGCTGCATAAGGTGATGGAAGAAAAACATCTTACAAAACAGCAGTTTCAAGCATTGCCACAGCACGTGCGCTTGCAAATTAGAGAGTCGCTGCTTGCCATGGCAGAAGAAGCAAAGGTTCAAATTGCGAACAAAATTAATATGACGCTGCAAATGAATATGAACGGAAAAAGTTATGTGGAACTTTCTGACGAACAGAAAAGAGAGCTAGATTCTTATCATTTTACGCAACTGATGGCCAATGTTCCTGAAGAACTTCGAGTTAGTTTGCACATTACCAAAGCGGAAATCGATGAGGCCATTCGTCCATTGTTGGATGCCCAATATGCACGCGACGAAAAGAAATGCATTGAATATCCGATTCGTAATGCGATTAAGGATGCACGCGTTCCGTTAACCCTTTCTGATATTGATTATGTCTTTTTAGTAGGAGGAATGACGTATTATCCGACCGTGCAAGAGCGCATTTATCAATTATTTGGACGCCGTATCGTTCCGTTAATGCCAGTCAACTCGATGTATGCCGTATCGAGAGGGGCAGCGATTTACCATTACAATCGCAGCAATATTCGCCTTGCCCATGTCGATGAAATAGGCAAATCAGAAAGAACAATGCCGCAAAACATCTATATTGACGTCGTTGAAGGGGAGCCGGTTACGTTAATAGAAAAATATACGGAAGTTCCGTTCCAAAAAACATTTATGAACCGTTTTTATGTCACCGGTGCTGAATATAGCGACTACGTTACGGAAATGGAACTGGAGCTGTTTACCGCAGACGATCCAAAAGCGATGGAACGGAAATTTTTGCAAAACGCGGTATTAAAATTCTCCAAACCGGTGAAAGTAGGCTCGCCACTTACTATTCATCTGGAAGTGGACCGAGACCGAAATGTCAGTGTCAGCGCATGGCTAACGGAAGATGAAACACAAAAAATTCATGTCAACTTTGGCATTCCTGAGTATGACGACAATAAGAAACGACAAATTCGCGATATACAAGATAATTTGAAATAGTGAAAGAACGGGGGAAGGGGTTTATATGTTTAATATATTTGAAGTGATGCAAGATAAGAATCGGAAAAGAGCACAGGAATTAGAGCGTTTGGCAGAGGATATGTCGGCATTAAGAAAGCCGAAGTATGATGAAAAACAGATTGAGGAAGTATTGATGAAGCAGGCACAACAACTGAATGAGGATCAAGATATGGATTTGTTTGCGGATATTGGCGGGCCGGAGGTAGTCGGCGAAGAGACAAAAAAGAGGGTGACGAGCAACCGTGGAGGAGTTATGCACATCGATTTGAGTTTTTCTTCTCTCCCTGCGAAGTTGCAGCCATTGTTACAAGAGATAGAGGTGATCGCCAAAAGCGATAACGAACAAGCAATCCAGCTGGCGATGAAACGGATCGAGCAGGCTGGGGTAGACGCGGTTGGTTTGATCTTCCGCGAAGTCCGCATGTTTTATCGAAAGCCGGAAAAAAGGGCATTGTTGGCGGAATTGCTTAGCCGCTTAACGTTATTAAATTTAAAAGGAAGAATTATGATTAAGGGAGTGCTAGAACATGCGACGAACCGTCAGCATTTGGAATTAGCCATTCGCACGGCGGGGCTCATTCAGGAGCGTGAGGTGATCCCATTGATTTTGAAGCATGCGGAGGATGCCGAACTGTTCCCGTACTGTTTTGAAGCGTTGCTGGAAATGCGGGATTCTTCCGTGATTCAGCCTTTGATTCAGCTTATTAATCGCATTGATCCGGCTAGGACAGAGACCATTGAGAAATCGATTCAGATTGCAAGACAGTTTTCCTTGTTAAAACCATCAGTCATCCATGATTTGTTCGAAGCACTGATTGCTTGTAACTTACGGCAAATCCGTCCTATTTATACTACGGGAATTCGAGCCTTTAAACACGAGGCGATTCCAATTTTGATGGAAATTATCGAGAAAGAAACGGACCCATATCGCATCCGGCGCGCGTGCCAATTGCTAGGCGGCATTCGCAAGCCGATCGTTGCCCAAAAACTAAACGAGGCATTGCGCAAGTTCCCTGAAAAGAAGGCAGCGATTATCGAAGGAATCGCCCATACTCGCGATCAAAGTTTTGCCACCTTGCTTCTCGCCCATTTGCAATCGGATGAAAGTAAAAAAATAAAAGGTGCTTGCTTGAAGGCGTTAGCTTCCTGTGGAACAAAAGACCAGATTCCGCAAATTCGCCCGTATGTAAACGATGCTTCGATCCGCGCGGAGGCATTATATGCATTAATTAGTCTTGGAGATCCACAGGCGATGGATGAGTTCCTCCATCTTCTTATCCATGGCAATGCGCAAGAGCAGCATGCGTTAAGCGGAATAGCCGGTTTGTTGAGTGAAAAATACCATCTATATATGGCGGAAAAAATGGTGGAGATGGAAGACCGCGGAGCGATTATTATTTTAGCTGCCCTGCAAAAACCAAACCGTCTACCGTCGCAAATCGGGACATATTTGCAGGCAAAGCTCGATCAGCAGCCCAGCGCCCCTGTGCGTTTAGAGATTTATCGATTGATCATTAAATTTGCTAACAGCACGAAAAATAAATTGTTGCCGTTATCAGTAGTGTATGAGGCAAAAAATCGAGAAACGGATATCGCAGTGAAAAGGGAGATTGAACAAATGCTGGATAGATTACCGAAACGTTTGGGTGGGGTAAGCACCAACGAGGACTAAGTCGTACGACTCTTCAATGAGCGGGAAACACTTCGTTTCCCCGCCTTTCTGTATATTTTCGACAAATGAAGATAGAAAAAAGGGGGAGGAAAATATGGCGAAAAGTAAAACAAAAAAAACGTTGCGAAGACTAAAGTATATCGAAGTAGAAGGGATTGATAAATCCTATTTAGACGCATGTCTGCTTGTCAATCTCGATCTGGAACAGTTATGCGATGCGTTTGAAGATGAAAGGCAACTGCTTGCTAAAACGAATTTAAACGTATTGAAATTGAAAAAAAGAGAAGTGACCAAACAAGAGCTAATCCGTGAAGTCAGTCCGCACATTAGCAGCAATTATTCATTGTATAACTTTTTTGCTAACATTAATTATAAAGTGTTGCAAATGTTGGAGGAACAATTTACGGATCTTCATTCCTTATCTTTGGAAGAGAAGGCCGATTATCTTTATGAGCTTGTTCAAGAAGAAGAGATGCGCTACAGTATGTATATTAATTGGCTCCGCTTCCATGAGCAGTTACATCCTCGCATTTTAGAAGTCTTTCAGCAATATGGGGAAAAATTTGAAGAGGAGACAGGAATCCAACTTCCGCCTTCTTTTAATGTAAAACGAGAGGAAAAAAAGGAAGAGAAGGAGGATGTACTTTATAAGGAGCTGACGAATATTATTCATTTGCTGACAAATGTCCGTGATCAGGCAAAAAGAGAAAGCTTTAAGGAGCAATATGAGGAAAAGCAAAAGGAAGTAGAGCAATTGCGTAAGCAGCTAAGTGTGGTGACCGATCAGCTCGATTCCAAGGAAAAGCAGTTAGCAAAACAGATGAAAGAAGCGGCAAAGCTTGAGAAAAAACTGGAGGAAGAGCAGCAAAAAGTAATTCAAAAGCAAAAGGAGACCGGACAGCTCGGCCAGGAAGTAGGAAAACTGAGGGGACAGGTAGAAGAGCTGACAAAGAAAAACAAAGCATTGCAGCAGGAAGTAGAAAGCAAAAGTAAGCAAATGAGCAAGTTAACAAAGGAAATAGAAGAACGGTCAGAAAACCGTTGGAAACTGGAAAAAGCAAAAATACAACAAACATATGAGGAACGCGTTGCCCAGTTAGAAGAGACCGTTCAACAGCTGCAATCCCAACTAGAGAAATCATTACAAGAGTTTGAACAAGAAAGAACCCGTTACGAAAATGAGCTCGACATTTTACGTCGTAAAGTCGATATTTATGAACAGATGATGAACGATCAGCAAAATGAAAAACACCAAGAGAGCGATACAGCTGCGCTAATCAGCCAGAAAGAGGAAGATTCGAAAAGTGATGAGTGGTTTGATAGTCTTTTTGGAGATTTGCCAGTGAATGAACCTGAGAAAATATAGGTAAGCGGCTACCAGATTCCTTGTCAGGACATTAAAGAGGTTAATATCGTTAATGTCCTGACAAGATTAACAAGAAAATGATTAAGAATGTACCGATTCGGACAATAAGTAACATCTGCGGTCTTTGACGCCGAAAATAGGGATGATTCATTCGCCGTCAAGGACTAGATGAGAGGGAGTTGTACAGCATATGGAAAGCAACGTGGGGAAGTTACAAGATCATTTAAATTCCATCTTGAATGAGTTAGGGTCGCCAA
>NICF_comb_assmDRAFT_10004235_pt1 | contig 10039 bp, 6 predicted proteins | sample NewIslPassag4_SG_FD_11279 | JGI IMG/M metagenome (IMG submission 11279) | reverse complement strand
GGCGTGGAGCTGCTGGACGCGTCCGTGTACGGCATGGGGCGCGCGGCGGGCAATTGCCCGACCGAGCTGCTCGTCTCGAAGCTGAAGAACCCGAAGTACGAAGTGCGCCCGGTGCTGCAGATGATCGAGAAGCACATGATTCCGCTTCGGGAGAAGGAAGAGTGGGGCTACATCATTCCGTACATGATCACCGGCCTGCTCGACGAGCATCCGCGTTCGGCGATGGCGCTGCGCAATTCGCCGGACAAGGACAAGGCGGTCGATTTCTACGACAGGCTGACGACGCCGGAGACGGTGCGCAGCTGAGGCTGTTTTCAGGCGCGCGGTCCGGCGTCCGGCAACGGGGGAGGGATTCGGCGTGAGCTTGAAAGCGAAAGCGGAGGAATGGCTGCGGCGGCTCGAAGCGCGCAGACCGCTGCTGCCGCTTAAGCCCGAAGGTCTCGCGGACGCGAAGGCGGACGGGGAGATCGGCGCGCTGCTCCAGGAAGCCGGCGAAGATCCGGACGCGCGGGCGGTCGTCTCGGGCCTGCTCCTGTGGAACGGCAATCTCGACCGCTCGCATGCGATCTCCCAGGGCATCGAGAATGCGACGGGAAGCTATTGGCACGGCATCATGCACCGGATGGAGGGCGACTACTGGAACGCGAAGTACTGGTTCCGGCGCGTCGGCCGGCATCCGGCCATGATCCGCCTGCGCGAAGCGGCGCGGGAGCCGCTGGCGGCGCACAAGGCCGGCGCCGGAGGCGCGGAGGCGGACCGGCTGATCGGCAGGCTCGCCGCCGCCGGCGAGTGGGACCCGTTCCTGTTCGTCGACGCCGTGGAGGCGCAAGTCGCGGGGCGCGGCAGCGACGGGGCCCGCGCGCTGCTGGAGGAGCTGCAGCATTTGGAAATGTCGGTGCTGATGACGTATTGTCTGGAGCGGATCTGAGATTCAGGAGGCGCCGCGGGACGGTTCCCGCGGGGCCTTTTTTTTCTGCGACAGGCCAATGGACAAATAAAGGAGTCCCAGCGTGGATACCGCGTTACAGAGGCGAGTGAAGCCCGGTCCGGCACGCCGTAACGTGGATACCGCGTTACAGAGGCTCGGGCCCGAACCGAAGGCGCTGCCAATGGCATGCCGCACTTCAAATGGGCATGATGCTGAACCGCCGGAGGTCAGCCGTAGTTTTTGGCTTGGAGCGCGGCAAGGCGGACTTGATCGCGGAAATCGGGGCAAGGGGCGTCGGGCCTTTGTGGGTCCGGGCGGAATTGCAACCTTTTTCCACCGGGCGCCGTCTACAGGTTAAAAAACAGAAGCCATGGGGGGAAGGCGTATGTCGAGAGAGAAAAACATGCGCACGGACGGTGCCGATTTAGGGTGTAGAGCCGGGGCGGACAGGATGTCTGGGAAAGGCGGAGCGTTCCGGACGGACGGCCGGGGCCGGTCGGCGGGCTTGATCAAGGCGCTGCTGGCCGTGCTGCTGCTCATCGGCGCCATGCTTGCGGGATGCGCCGATTCGGGCCGGCGCGACGCGGACCGGGGCGTGTCGTCCGGCACTTCGTCCTCGTCGTCCTCGTCGGATTCGTCTTCGGGTTCGGCCGCGGATCGGGCCGCTTCCGGCGGCTCGGGTTCGGCGCCGGGTGCGTCGTCGGATTCGTCTTCGGGCGGCCCGGCGAAGAGCGGAGGTTCGGCGGCAGGCGGAACGCTGGGAAGCAGATCCCCGGCCGGCAATCCGCAGGCGGCTCCGGGGCAGCTGACGGCGGGCGAATGGCGCGATGTCGAGCGGTGGGACGACTGGCTGGAGCTGCTCGGCGGCCGCGAAGGCTCGGACAATCGGCATTATTGGGAATTTTTCCGGTTCGATCGGCTCGTCGTCCGGGCCGTGGCGGGCGGGTTGCCGATCGCCGACGCGGACGTCGTCGTGAAGGACGCCGACGGCCGTGTCGTCTGGCGGGCGAAGACGGATGTCGACGGGTACGCCTACGCGTACGCGCGGATGTTCGAGCGGGGCGGCGCGGATCGGCGCATGCCCGAATCCGAAGGAGACCGGGATTCGCGGACGTATCGCGCGCGCTGGGAGCAGGAGGAAGGGTTCAGCCGCGGCAGGCCGGGATACAATGTGGAAGTGCGGGCGGGAGGCGAGTCGAAGCTGCTCAGCCACGTGCCGATTCCGCGCGGCGAGCCGCTCGTCGTCACGTTCGATCGGCGGCCCGGGCCGTCGGACGCGGTTGATCTCATGTTCGTCGTGGACACGACGGGGTCGATGCAGGACGAAATCGACTTCCTTCGGGAAGAGCTCAAGGACGTCATCACGCGCGCGCGGCAGGGAGCCGGTCAGCTCGATGTCGAGGTGAGCGTCGTGTTCTACCGGGACCGCTACGACGATTATGTCTTCAAGCCGTACGCGTTCACGTCCGACATCGATTGGATCGTGCAGCGCATCGCCGAAGAGCGGGCCGAGGGCGGCGGCGATTATCCGGAGGCGGTCGAGCAGGCGCTGACGCACGCGGTCAGCGGGCAAGAATGGCGGCGATCGGCGCGGACGAGGCTGCTGTTCCTCGTGGGCGACGCGCCGCCCCGGAACGAGCCGCAGATTCTGGACGAACTGCACGACGCGACGCGGGAGGCGGCGGAGCTCGGCATCCGGATCGTGCCGGTCGCATCGAGCGGCGTCGACGTGAACACGGAATATCTGATGCGCTTCCTCGCGGCGGCGACCGGCGGCACCTATGTGTTCCTGACCGACCACAGCAGCATCGGCCACGATCATCTGGAACCGGCGGTCGGCGAGTTCGAAGTGCGGCCGCTCAACGATCTGCTCGTCGAGATCATCCGCCGCTTCGCCGGGCTGCCGCCGGAGAACGGATGAGCGGCGGGCGCGCCCCGGATTCATTGCGCCGTCTCCGGATCCATCCGCCGGTTCCGTCGGCGCGTCCCGGTTGCCGCGAGCGCGGCAGCGGAAAATGATCGCATACGACATATACCGGCCGGCACGGCGCGGACAGCGCCGGTGCCGGCTTTTGCATGCCCGGAACGGGCGTCGTCCATCTCCCCCGTCGTCCATCTCCCTCCCGCCCGACCGTCATGCCGGAATCGCCGCGGAGGGAAGGCCGTTCTTCGGCAAAGTCCAAAAGAGTAAAAATCTATAATTCACATGTAAAAATATGCAGAAGTTGCATACCCGGCAGGAATCTGAGCATCGCGCGTGGAAAAGTTTACATCAAGGCGAAAAAACTCGATAATTCCGATATGTTGACGGTGGGTGCACGGGGGCGGAGCAATGTCGGTTAATAAAGCAGAGAAACAGACCGTTGCGGTAATCGGTCTTGCCTTGTTGCTGTTTGCGGCTGTGCGTCTGTTCCACGGCGTTATCCGTCAATGGGCGGAGACGCTTGATGTGTTGTTCGTCTCGACATTGCTCGGGTATGCGATCGTGGCGTTTTGCTTTGCGTTGGCGCTGCTCGGATGGGCTTTTTTCGTAAGGCAGTTGACGAGAATCAGGCTCCACACGGCCGGTCTGTTCACCGTCGTCGGCATGCTGGAGCTGGCGCACGCGCTCACTTACTTCGGTCAGCCGTTCTACACGGAGGTCGGCGACACGTCGCTCACGATGATCTACGGCGCGCTGGCGCAGGTGATCGGCGCGGCGGGGCTGCTCGTTCTGCTCAGCCAGCCGGACGGCAAGGCGCACGGCGGCGAGCGGAGGCGGCTGTTGTGGATATCGCCCCTCTGCGGCGCCGCGGTCGCCTTGCTGGCGTCATATGTGGCGCTGTACAGGGGGTCGGGGCTGTTCGAAGGCCAGGCGCTGAACGCGATACGCATCGCGACCATCGTGCTCGTACTCGGCAGCTATGCGACCTCCGGGGCGATGATTCTGTACAGGAACCGGGTCACCCGTCCCCAGACGCTGCTCAAGATCGTGCAGGCGTTGTGCCTGCTCTGGTTCGCCAATTTGCAGATGCTGTTCGTGGAGACGCTGGATGCGGACATGCTGCTGGCGCAGTTGTTCAAGACGGGCGGGTATTTCTTTCTGATGCAGGGCATCTATCTCGTCACGATCGAAGGGCCGATGCGGATGCAGAAGCGGGCGGAAGCCCAGATCCAGTATCTGGCGTTCCACGACGAGCTGACCGGTCTCGGCAACCGGAGGCTGCTGACGGAGAGGCTGGAGGCGGAGCTGAATCGGGCGAGGCGCAACGGCACCCGGCTGGCCGTCATGCTGCTGGATTTGGACCGGTTCAAGACGATCAACGACACGCTGGGCCATACCGGCGGGGACCAGTTGCTCATCGGCGCGGCTGAACGCCTGAAACAGGCGATTGCGCCTTCGACCCATGTGTACCGGATGGACGGAGACGAGTTCACGGTGCTGCTGCCCGGACTGGAGAAGGACGAAGAAGCGGAGGAGACGGCGGCGCGCCTGCTGAAGGCGTTCGAGACGCCGATCGTGTCCGAAGGCAACGGCTACCATATTACGGTCAGCATCGGCATCGCGACCGGACCGGCGGACGAGGATACGCCGGAGCTGCTGTTGAAACACGCGGATGCCGCGCTGCACAACGCGAAGCTGGAACGGAACACCTATCGGATCTACGATCCCCGGATGAGCGACATCGCGCGCGAGCGGCTACAGCTCGAGAACGATCTGCGGCGCGCGCTGGAAGGAGGCCAGTTCCATCTGGTGTACCAGCCGCTGGTCGACCTGCAGAGCGGCCTCGTGACCGGCGTCGAGGCGCTGCTGCGCTGGAACCACCCCGAGCGCGGCATGGTGCCGCCGAGCATCTTCGTGCCGATCGCGGAGGAGACCGGGCTCATCAACGAGATCGGCGAGTGGGTCATCCGCACGGCCTGCGCGCAGAACAAGGCCTGGCAGGATGCCGGACTGCCGCCGTTCATCGTGTCGGTCAATCTGTCCATGCGCCAGTTCCATCAGCATGACCTGGCGGACCGCATCCGCGCGATTCTGGAGGAGACCGGCCTCGAGCCGCGCTGGGTCGGCCTGGAGATCACCGAGAGCATGACGGCCGATGTGGAATTCGCCTACGAGACTCTGCGCAAACTGAAGGAAGTCGGGGTGCAGATCAGCCTTGACGATTTCGGAACCGGCTACAGCTCGCTCAGCTATCTGAAGCGTTACCCGATCGACAAGCTGAAGATCGACCGGTCCTTCGTCGCGGATCTGGAGCGGGACCGGAACGACGCGGCGATTGTGTCGACGATCGCCGCGATGGCCCGCCACCTGAACCTGAGGGTGACGGCCGAGGGAGTCGAGAGCGAGGAGCAGCTCCGCTTCCTGCGCTCGGAGATGTGCGAGGAGGCGCAGGGGTTCTACTACACCCGTCCGGTTACCGCCGACGCGTTCGTCAGATGGTATGAAGAGCACAACAAAGATTTGGAGGCGTCCGGCCGGCCATGACGGAGACGGCGCGCGTGTTCGTCTATGGCACTCTGCTTCCGGGCGAGTCCAACCATGGCGTCGTATCCCGCTGGCTGCTCGACGCCCGGCCCGGCATGGTGCGCGGGCGGCTCGTCGATTGCGGCGCCTGGCCCGCGCTGGTGCCGGCGGCGGGCCGCGTCCGCGGGATGTGGCTTACGGTGAGGCGCGAAGCGCTGGCGGATCTGGACGAACTTGAGGATTTCACCGGTCCGGAGTCGGCGAACGATTACGAGCGGATCTGGGTCCGCGACGCCTCCGGACAGCCGCTGGAAGGCTGGGTGTATATCTGGCCGGACGCCCGGGGATTGCCGTTCATGGATGTGGAGTATTGGCCCGATCGGCGACGGAAACGCTGACGGCCGCCGTGCCCGATGGTGACGGGCAAGGCGGCCGTTTGTCATGGCGATGCGGCATGCGGCGCCGCGCGAGGCACGAAAATCTGCCGGCTGAAGATGCGAAGCGCGGGGATCTGGGGCGCACCGGACAAAGGCGCGGAATCCGGATTGCGGAGATGCCCCGGGCAAGATTCGAGGTGCGGCATGCGGAGGCGCTTCAAACCGGGATTTACTTTTACGCCGTTCCGAGAGCCCGTTTCGCGGCGGCGGGGCCGCCGCATGCCGGGCCGGAGCCGGCGTGACCGGGAGCGTGCGCATGCTTCCGGCCCGAAGGCGGCCCGCCCGGACCGGCGCTGACCTGGCCGGCGTCGGCCGGCACCGCGGCGGGCAGCAGCGCGCGGAGCATTTCCTGCAGCACGTCGCTGTCGATCAGATCGAGCTTCACGGCGTCGCGCCCTTCGGCAAGCGCGTCGCGCAGCACGCGCAGCTCGCGGAGCTTCACGCCGGCGGTCGCCAGCGCGTGCGCCGGCAGCCCGTGCGGGGCGCGCCCGTCCGCCGGCGCGGCCGGCGCGTGGGCCAGGCTGCACGAAGGCTGCAGCGCCAGCCGGATCTGCGGCTTCAGGCGCCGCAGGTTTTCGAGAAGCCCGCAGGCCGCCCTGAGATCGGACCGCCAAATGCGGCGGCCGTCGATGACGCCGGCGCCGAGCACCCGGTCGGCAGGGAAGCCGCGCTTCGCCACTTCCAGCAGCGCGCGGCCTTCGCCCGCCGTGAAATCGAGGCCGACGCCCGCGGCGGGCAGCGACAGCAGCCGGGTCAGATCGTCCGGCGCTCCGTACGGAAGCTGCAGCATCAGGCGAAGCTTCGGCGCCGCGTCGTGAAGCGCCCGATACGCCCGTCCGATGTGCGGCCAATGCTCCGGCGGCACCGGACGCGCCAGCTCCGGCTCCTCAAGCTGCGCCCATTCGGCGCCGGCTTCGCCCAGTCCGCGCAGCGCCTCCGCGTACACCGGCGCGAGCCGCTCGAGCTTCTCCTCGGTCGGAAGTCCGTCGGCCAGCTTCGCGAACGTATACGGGCCGATCATGACCGGCACGGGCAGAGCCCGCAGAATCGCGCGCGCCTCGAGGAACGCCTCGACCCACGGATTGCGGACGAGGCGCGGCTCCGCATTCGCCGCAAGCTCCGGCACGACATAGCGGCCGGAAGCGCCGTACCACGGCTTCGTCCGGAATCCCGCGTCTTCCGGCGAACCGCAGGCCGGATGGAAGGCGTGCGACGGTCCGTTCCCATGCGGCTCCGGCGCCAGTCCGAACGCGGCGGCATGATCCAGCATCCGATCCCTCAGCGCGAGATCGCCGACGGGAATCCAGTCGACGCCGGCTTCCTGCTGACTCAGCAGCCGGTCAAGCCGGAACCGCTTCAGCCGTTCCTCCAGTTCGCGCCCGCCGATGACTTCGGCCCTCCAGGCTTCAAGCAGCGCCCGCCCTTCCGGCAACTGCCCGATTCCCGCATGCCCCATGCTTGAAATGATAATGTCCGGTTTCTCCACACTCCCGATCCTCCCCGCGGAATTGTTCCGCAGTCATGTTTGCTAATAAATATACATTATGGTGAATAAAAATACAACCCGCGCGGACGAAAACGGGCCGCCTCCGCAGGGACCGTCCGCGCCCCAAACCTTCCACATGCCGGGTGAAGCGTCGTTCGAGGGGAGGACTTGATTCCGAATGCGTTTTAATTTAGAATGATTATTAACTGAAATTCAATTTCACTTGGGAGTGATCTTAATGGATACGACCGCAAGCACCGGAAAATGTCCCTTCACGCACGGCAGCGTCACGAGCCATCGGCCCGAGGCGACCACGAACAAGCATTGGTGGCCGAACCGGCTGAACCTGAACATTCTGCGCCAGCATGACCGGAAATCGGACCCGATGGACGAAGGCTTCGACTACGCGAAGGAATTCGAGAAACTCGACTACTGGGCGCTGAAGGAAGATCTCCGCAAGCTGATGACCGACAGCCAGGATTGGTGGCCGGCCGACTACGGCCATTACGGTCCGCTGATGATCCGCATGGCATGGCACTCCGCCGGCACGTACCGCATCGGCGACGGCCGCGGCGGCGGCAACACCGGAACCCAGCGTTTCGCCCCGCTGAACAGCTGGCCGGACAACGCGAACCTCGACAAGGCCCGCCGGCTGCTGTGGCCGATCAAGAAGAAATACGGCAACAAGATCTCCTGGGCCGACCTGTTCATCCTCGCCGGGAACGTCGCCATCGAATCGATGGGCGGACCGGTGCTCGGTTTCGGCGGCGGGCGCGTCGACGTCTGGCATCCTGAAGAAGACGTTTACTGGGGCGCCGAGAAGGAATGGCTCGCCGACAACCGGTATTCCGGCGACCGCGAGCTGGAGAATCCGCTCGCGGCCGTGCAGATGGGCCTGATCTACGTCAACCCCGAAGGCCCGAACGGCAAGCCGGACCCGCTCGCGGCCGCGCGCGACATCCGCGAGACGTTCCGCCGGATGGGCATGAACGATGAGGAGACCGTCGCGCTCATCGCGGGCGGCCACACGTTCGGCAAGGCGCACGGCGCCGGCGACGCCGCGAAGGTCGGTCCCGATCCGGAAGCCGCGCCGGTTGAGCATATGGGCCTCGGCTGGATCAGCACGCACGGTTCCGGCAAGGGCCGCGACGCGATCTCGAGCGGCCTCGAAGGCCCGTGGACGTCGAACCCGACGAAATGGGACATGGGCTTCTTCCAGAACCTGTTCGGCTACGAATGGCAGCTCACGAAGAGCCCGGCCGGCGCGTGGCAATGGGAGCCGGTCGATGTGAAGCCGGAACACATGGCGCCGGACCCGGAAGATCCGTCCATCAAGGTCAAGCCGATGATGCTGACCACGGACCTGGCGCTTCGGTTCGATCCGGAGTACGAGAAAATCTCCCGCCGCTTCCTGGAGAATCCGGAAGAGTTCGCCCAAGCATTCGCCCGCGCGTGGTTCAAGCTCACGCACCGCGACATGGGTCCGCGCACGCGTCTGCTCGGTCCGGAAGTGCCGCAGGAAGACTTCATCTGGCAGGATCCGGTGCCGCAGGTCGACTACACGCTGTCGGATGAGCAGATCGAGGACATCAAGAAGCGGATTCTCGATTCGGGACTGACGGTGAGCGAACTGGTCACGACGGCGTGGGCGTCGGCGAGCACGTTCCGCCACACCGACTACCGCGGCGGCGCGAACGGCGCGAGGATCCGCCTGGCGCCGCAGAAGGACTGGGAGGTCAACCAGCCCGAGCAGCTTGCGAAGGTGCTGCGGATTCTGGAAGCGATCCGGGAGGAGCTCGATCCGAAGGTCAGCCTGGCCGACCTGATCGTGCTCGGCGGCAGCGCGGCGGTCGAGAAGGCGGCGCGCGACGCGGGCTTCGACGTGAAGGTGCCGTTCGCTCCGGGACGCGGCGACGCCACGCAGGAGCAGACCGACGTCGAGAGCTTCGCGGTGCTGGAGCCGCTGGCCGACGGATTCCGCAACTACGTGAAGAAGGGCGTCGAGGCGAATCCGGCGGAACTCCTGATCGACAAGGCGCATCTCCTGGGCCTCACCGTTCCGGAAATGACGGTGCTCATCGGCGGGATGCGCGTGCTCGGCACGAACTTCGGCGGCGCGAAGCACGGCGTGTTCACGGACCGCGTCGGCGTGCTCACGAACGACTTCTTCGTCAACCTGCTGGACATGAACATCCAGTGGAAGCCGGCGGGAGACGGCGTGTACGAAGGCCGCCACATCAAGACGGGCGAACTCAAGTTCACCGCGACGCAGGTGGACCTTGTGTTCGGCGCCAACTCCGAACTGCGCGCCGTCTGCGAGCTGTACGCCCAGGACGACAACAGGGAGAAGTTCGTGCAGGACTTCATCAAGGCCTGGGTGAAGGTCATGAACGCCGACCGTTACGATCTGCAGCGCGTGATCGTGCACTGATCCTTCTTCATATTCGGCGCACAGCGGGGCTCCGGCATCGGGGCTCCGTTTTTTTGCGCCCCGCATCGGGATGTTCGCTTGCGCGATCGGCGCTCTTGCGCGCAAACGCGCGTGCCGGAGTTCCGCGGGGCGCGGAAGCGGAAACAGGAAGCATGCGCGCTTCCTGTTCCCGTCTCAGCCGATATTCGTGTTGACATCGCTGTCCAGCCGCTCGTAGACGACGGCGCCTTCGGGCGCGTGGCTCGTCAGGTTCATCTGCCGCGCCCGCTGCAGCAGCCGGTAAAGCGTCTCGAGATCGGCCTGGGGCCGC
>NICF_comb_assmDRAFT_10004234_pt1 | contig 10040 bp, 11 predicted proteins | sample NewIslPassag4_SG_FD_11279 | JGI IMG/M metagenome (IMG submission 11279) | reverse complement strand
TCATCAACTGCACGGACATTACATTCCCGCTCTTATATAGCAGTCCAACGCCTGCCTGAATGATGTACGCAAGCGCAAAGGTCCATACCAAATACTTCATTACTTGGGATCTATTGAATTCTGTATTATTCATCGCCAATCGCCCCTGGTGCGTGACATCCACGCGACAGTCTCAATATGCCCGGTATGCGGGAACATATCCACCGGCTGGACTTCCACCGTGCGGTAACCGCCGTCCTCGAGCAGCCGCAGATCCCGCGCCAAGGTGGCAGGGTTGCAGGAGACGTAGACGATGCGCCGCGGCTCCATCTCCAGCATCGTGGCGATCAGCGAAGAGTCGCAGCCTTTGCGCGGCGGGTCGACGACGATGACGTCAGGACGGATGCCTCGGGCCTTCCAGCGAGGCAACACCTTCTCCGCTGCGCCGACGGCAAATTCCGCGTTGCGGATGCCGTTGATCGCGGCGTTGCGCCGGGCGTCCTCGATGGCTTCGGGTATGATGTCCACGCCGTACACCTTCCGCGCATGCCGCGCCATCAGCAGCGAGATGGTGCCGATGCCGCAATAGGCGTCCGCCACCGTCTCTTCCCCGGTCAGGCCGGCATACTCCACCGCCTTGCGGTAGAGCACCTCCGTCTGCACGGGATTCACCTGGAAAAATGACCGCGGCGAGATGGCGAACCGGATACCGCCGATTTCATCGTAAATCTCGTCTTCCCCCCACAGCGTGCGGGTATGCTCCCCGAACACCACCGGCGTGCGGGCCGTGTTGACGTTCTGGCAGACGCTCGTCACGCGCGGCACCCGCTCGCGAATGAGATGAATCCATTCCTGGACGTGGGGAATATCGTGTCCGTTGGTGACCAAGACCACCATCCGCTCGCCCGTCGCCGCCGCATGGCGGACGACGACATGGCGAAGCAGGCCGCGGCCCGTTTTCCGGTCGTAGGCGGAAATGCCGAGCAAGTTCGCGGCTTCCTTCACGGCACGAACGAGCTCCTCGTTTTCCTTGTGCTGGATCAGGCAGGCCTTCATTTCCACAATTTCATGACTGCCTTGCTCATAGAAGCCCCCGACGAGTCCCGACCTGCCCGCTCCGATCGCCACTTGCGCCTTGTTGCGATAACGCCAGGGCCGGTCCATCCCGATCACCGGATGAACGACAACACCGGCGGCGGGTCCTTCGCCTCCCGCCTGGCGATCGCCTTCCGACGCCTTCCACCCGCGTGTCTCCTGGCCCACGCCCGCCACCTTCAGCTTGCCGATCCGCACCAGGCTGTCCGCCACGAATCGCCTTTTCCAGCGCAGCTGCGCCGCATAGTCCAGATGCTGCAACTGGCAGCCGCCGCAGGCGTCGTAAATCGGGCAGGGGGGCTGCACGCGTTCTCCGCTGGGCTTGGTCACCTCGATCAGCCGCGCGCGCCCGTAGGATTTGCCGGTGCTCACCACTTCCGCCCGCACCCGCTCGCCCGGCAACGCCCCGAACACAAACAGGGCATAGCCCTCCACGCGGCTTACCCCATCGGCTTCGTGGGTCAATCCGTCAATCTCGCATTCGACGACCTGCCCGGCCTGAACCGGAATGTCGTCACGTTGCGCCGTGATGTGATTCTGAGATCCATGTTTTCCGGTGTTGCGGCGGTCCTCATTCATGGTTCCAAAACCTCGTACGCGGATAGCGTTCTGCTTTGGCAGCAAATCAAACAGGGTGCGATGAGGCGATGCAGGGCAATGGAAGACGCCGGCTTCGCCCAGGCATTTCTGCAAAATATTAGCCGGCTAACGTTCGTTCATTGTAGCATTCCTCCCACCCAAAATCAAAAACGATGCCCCTCCCGGATGAAGGGATTTCGCAAAGGAACAGCGAAATGATGCCTCGTTCAACATCGGAGGTATCGGCCATGAAAAACATAAAAACACTGATCGCCCTGGCGGCGACGCAGTGCGTTTACGTGCTCTTCAGCCCGCTTTGGCTCTATTTCGCCATGATCTCCGTCTTTATGTTCGACAGTCCCGAAGCGGCAAATCAAGTGTGGCCTTACATCCTCTTCTGGCTGATTTGGCTGTATCCGCTCGGTCTCATTGCCGGCGCGATCGGAAGTTGGGTGTGCTATTGGAGGGAAAAACGAGCCGCGGCCTGGTGGTGGAACGCCATTCCTTTGTTCTGGGTGTTGCCGATCGGCTCTTTCACGGTATTTGCATTTGTAATCTGAAGCCCCCATCCCCGTCCCCGCGCCGGCTTACGAAATCGGCGCCGCGCGTTAGATGGTACGGAACGGTTGATGGGCTGCTCCGCTGTCATCCATATACTTTGATCCTCTTTTGATGATTTAACCCCGCCAGCCAGTACATTCCGCATTAAAATCAACCGGTTTTTCGGATAAACAAAAATGCACGCATTCATATGGACGGTTGGAAACATACATCATTTCATTCGTTACGGTGATTGGCCTGTACATGATTCCTTCCTCATCAAGTTCAAAATAATAGATATAGGTTGAGTCTTTTTCATGATATTCGCTCTTCATGTATTTATATTTCATGAACAACATTCCTTCGCACCGCGGATCAGCCGGCCAATATTTAAAACGCTATGAAAAAACGCCGGACGATGCTCCAAAAATTGTAACCTCTCCATGGGATGTTACGTCATACTTTATAAAAAAGGCAAGGAGATTGCACACGATGTTTTTATCAGCTCGACATGGCGGCCGGATCATCGGAATAGCTGCAGTGGTGCTGGCACTGTTGGTAATCGCGGCTCGGCAAAATAATGCGCAACCGCTGGTCACAGAGGCAGAAGCCATCCAAACGGCATCTGTTTATACCGACCAATTGGTTATTTACGGTTTTCCGGTGAAAGGATTGCAAGAAAAGCTTGCAACGGTTTGGGCCAATGCACTTAAAGAACGTGATGGAAAGACGCGATATCAAATCATGTCCGAAAATGCCAAGCAAAAATTTGAGCATGAACAGGCCATGCAAGACGGAAGTATCAATTTCGTCATCGGTGTCTCAAGTCCTTGGGTAGAGCATTTTGAAATTGAACATAAAGATTGGACGGCTGTCATTACATATTTCACGAAAACAAGTGAAGCAGCATATTCCTCCAAAGAAATGATATCTTTTGTGAAGGAAAATGGTAAACTCTTAGTCGACGATTATAAATATATCTATGAAGACAAATTACGCTGCACTTTCCCCGAAACACATTAAAATCTAATTTCTTCAAGCCACCGGAAGATCACCGCCATGTTTACCTCAATTCCGGCGAACCTGGCTCATCGTTGCAATGTTCCATCTTTCCAATGTTCGTCGTTCAACATTTCAATCAATTTCCGCAAAGGCGCCGCCATATATTCTTCTTTCCGATAGATGAAAAAAAGCGTCTTCACCCTTCCATACCGCCGTGGAATGGCATGCAGGCGTATCCGGTTCGCGTTTGCCTGTTGTTCCGCCACGCTCCGGGGAAGCAGGCTGATCCCCAGTCCTGCGGCCACACAGCCGACGATGCCGTCCAGCGTCCCAAATTCCATCACTTTGTCCGGAATGACTCCTTCATGGCGCAGCCATTCTTCGAACCTCGCCCGATAAGCGCATCCATGGCGAAACACCAGAATCGTCCGGTTCGCGATTTCTTTGACGGAAGCCATGCGGTCATGCGAGGCATCCGTCACGAGCACCAGTTCTTCTTCGCCCACCGTTTGGCAGGCGAGATCGGGATGCTCGACGGGTCCGGCGACAAAAGCCCCATCCAATTCATAATTCAAAACGTCCTTGACGTTTTGCTCCGTGGGACCGGTTTTCAGCGCAATATCCACATCGGGGCATTCCCGGTGAAAGCGGGCGGGCAGTTTCGGCAGGCGAACGGCGGCGGTCGTTTCCATCGAGCCGATGAGCAAAGGCCCCCTGGGCCTGTCTTGGTCGCTGATCGCGCTTTGCGCTTCGTCGATCAGCCGAAAGATTTGATTGGCATAGCCAAGCAGAATTTTCCCCTTGTCCGTCAGGGCAATCCCCCGGCTGTGCCGGTAAAACAGACTGGTTTGCAACTCCGCCTCCAGCTGCCGGATGCGGGTCGTGAGGTTGGATTGGGCGTAGTTCATCTCCCGCGCCGCCCTGGAGATGCTTCCCGCCTTGGCCACGGCCGAAAAAAATCTTAGTGCTTGCAAATCCATGGAACTGTCCCCGTCTTTTGTCGACATATCAAAAAGAGATGCCTGCGCATCATATTTTATATTATATCATATATGGCCTCCGCTCACCGACCCGCCGCCTCCGCCGCTTCAATCCTGCAAGCGGATCCGCTTCGCCGTGTCGAAAATATGATTACCGCCATGATCTCATCCGCCTCACACCGTTCCAACATTTCCGCCAGCCGCTTCTTCACGTGAAATGGCAACTTTCTTGCGCTTTGATATACAAAAAAGCGATGCCCGGGCATCGCTTTTTTGAATGATGCCATATATCCGAAAAGCGATAGGATAAAAGGGCAGGATGTTTCGACGGAGTGGAGCCGATGAGCGGAAAGGACCGGCTGTGTTTGCTGGGGGGCATTTTTTCCTTGATGATGGCCATGGGCATCGGAAGATTTGCCTATACGCCCATCCTGCCGCTGATGCAGGCGGACCTTCGCTTTTCCGACGCGTTGGCGGGCTATCTGGCTTCAAGCAACTACGCGGGATATTTCGCCGGTGCCGCGTTGACGGGCATTCTCCCTTTTAACAACCATCGATTTTTTTATCTGAGAGCCAGTCTGGCGGCCAGCGCGATCACCACTTGCCTGATGGGACTCACCCATTCCTACGTCCCGATGCTGATCATCCGCTTTGTGTCCGGCGCGGCCAGCGCCTTCCTTTTTGTGGCGGCTTCCGGCATCGTCCTCGACCGGCTGGCGGCGACGGGGAAAACCCATTATTCGGGTTTTTTTTATTCCGGCGTGGGCCTGGGGATCCTGTCGTCCACCCTTTTGGTGCCGGTTATTCACGAATGGTTCATGTGGGAAGGGGTATGGATCGGATTATCCATATTCGGCGGCATACTTGCCTTGTTTGCCTGGCGATGGATCAATGATTCCCCGGACAGGCCAAGAAAAACGGCCGAACGAACCGCCCTTTCCCAGGGACCCCTCCGCTGGCTTCCCTGGTTCATCCTGGCTTATGGCCTGGAGGGGCTGGGCTACATCGTCACGGGCACTTTCATCGTGTCCATTGCGGAAAGAACCGCAAGCTTCACCCCTGATCCCTCGTTGGTCTGGGTTGTGGCGGGCGCGGGCGCCGTCCCGTCGTGCATGCTCTGGTCCGCCCTTGCCGACCGGCGGGGATACGTGAAATCCTTGATGACAGCGATGATCCTGCAATCCGTCGGCATTGCGCTGCCCGTCTTCTTTCCCGGCCCGTTCGGTTTGATCGTGAGCGCGTTGCTGTTCGGGGCGACCTTTATGGGGATCACCACCCTGGCGACCACCCTGGCACGCCAGATGAGCCCGGTGAACAGCAGCCGAATGATCGGTTGCCTGACGGCGGTGTATGCCGCCGGCCAAATGGCGGGCCCCGCCATCGCGGGGTGGCTTTCGTCCCATACCCAAAGCTTTCATTCCGCGCTGCTCGGAGCGGCCGGCGCGGTATTCATCGGGGGTGCGCTGTTTGCCGGCGGTCTTCGATATGACCGTCAGTAATCGGAATCAACGATTTTCTTGGCGTGGTTCAGAAGTTCCTCATANTCCTCCCGAAACAAGCCGTATTGCCCTTCGAGGTGTTCCCGGCCCCCGGCGTTAATATTTCGGCGGAGGCGCATCGGGCGCGGGAAAACCGTAACGGACCGTTCGCATCAAGGACAGNGCGGCTTCGTTGATCACCCAGTCCCGTTCGGTCAAATCATCCGCAATCCAACTCGATTGCCCCGGTTCAAAACATCGGCGCATCCAATCATTCAAATTTCAGCATGAGAGAATCGCAAACAGCCTCATATCCTATTTTTTGATAAATGCTGTTCGATGTCGGATTCAGCAGATCGGTGTACAAAACGCATTTGGCATATCCCCTGTCCAGCGCCATCTGACTGAGCTGAGCCACGCAGGAGGTGGCATACCCCTTTCTGCGGAAATAAGGAGGGGTATACACAAAGGCAACTCCGATAGCAGTCGGCAATTCCCTTGTATATCCGGCCATGGAGACGGGAATCCCGTCAACTTCCAATACGTAGAGCTTTCTTGACGACAGTCGGTAACGATACAAATTTTCGTCATGCGGGATGGACATTTCCGTTTTTCCATAGACCTTTGCCGCATGGAACGCCTCAAGCCAAAACGGGAAAAAATGCATATCTTTCTCATCCAACAAACGAACGGTGCCCACCTGATCGACATCGGGATTTACCGCGGTCAGCTCATATATGCGCTGGTTCATGATCGCACCAAAGGTCAATCCCTTTCGAGCGGTATATGCCTTGGCAAAATACTCCGCCAATGATTTCTCGGTTGTCACGCCGGGAATATCATCGTCTTTCAGTCCCTCGACCAGACAGTGGATCGCTTCCGGGTCTATTCTGTTATCGGTGGCGTAAAGCGTAAGATTATGCGGCGGAGTCATGAGGGCGGTCAGTTGTATACCGTTTGCGTCGGAAACCGTAGCCATAACCCAATTTGCGGGATCGCGCCAGTCTGTTTTGTCTTTGCCCTCATGTCCCATTATGATATTGCCGAGGATAATCATATTTTGCGACTCGTGACGCGTTAACACGTCAAATGTGTCATGGTAGAACTCATGCACATCCGTGTACCTTTTAAAACGCATGATGCCATTTCCCCCGAAAGACATGATAAGCTTTATGCGTTATTGACTTTCAAATTTGGATAATTTTATCATATCCATCCGGTTTCCTCAACCATGCGTTGGGGGCTCCGATACGCGATAAAGAATAATATCGGCGCTGCCACAGGCAAGGTGGCGAAGTCGGCCGACGGGCTGATGTGAATAGCTGCATGCGCTGAACCAGTCTGTTGGCTCATGCTTCATGCAGCCTAAGCAAAGATAACCGATATGCCTGTCGGCGTCCCCGACTCGTCACTTTTTTCGCTTGATATGCTAATATATACCAAAGTGCAAAAGCCCTCTCCGCGAAGGATTGGGCTTAAAATACACCTATGGGGCCGGGAGGATCTCATGGAACATAAATTCATCGAGGAATTGTCATTGAATCATTGGCCGTCTTTATCCATGCTGTTTTACGACGGATGGGTATTGCGATTCGCGGACGGATATACGAAACGGGCAAATTCCGTAAACCCGATTTATGATTCAACCCTTGACGTAAAAGTCAAGATCAAAGAATGCGAAAACATTTACTCCGCCAATCGCCTGCCGACTGTATTCAAAATCACGCCTTTCGTGCACCCCGCACATTTGGACAAAACGTTGGAAGATCTGGGCTACACTTTGATCGATACGACAAGTGTGCAAATCTTGCATCTGGATCGCGCCAGTGAACCCCTGTTGACATCCGCCGTCATCCATGAAGACATTACGCCTGCATGGGTGGAGGATTATTGCAGGCTCAGCAACACCGACGCCAAAAACAGGAACGTGATGGCGAGAATGTTATCCAACATCCGGACCAAAATGGGCTTCATCTCGTTGTATTGCGATGGACAAGTGGTTGCATGCGGGCGTGGCGTTGTCGAGCGCGAATACATCGGGGTATACGATATCGTGACTGATGAACATTTCAGAAATCGGGGATTCGGAGAACAGATGGTCTTGAATTTGTTGAAATGGGGCAAAGAAAATGGCGCAAAGTACAGCTATTTGGCGGTAGTGGCGAACAACCAACCCGCTTTGAGGCTTTATTCCAAGATCGGGTACGAAGAAATTTACAGGTACTGGTATCGAGTAAAGGATCGGCGCTTGACCACCTGACACAACCATGTGCTCATTTTCGGCCATTACGCTTATGAATGAGCAACACACAGCACTCCACATGCGCCGTCTGCGGGAACATGTCCACCGGCTGGATCCACTGAAGCGCGTAGCCTCCGTCCAAGAGCACCTTGCAGTCCTTGGCCAATGTGGCGGGATTGCAGGAAACATAGACGAACCGTTTGGGCCGGACCTTCAAGACGGCGGACAAAAATTTGCGGTCGCAGCCGGTGCGGGGCGGGTCGGCCACGATGACATCGGGGCGGTAGCCTTCCCTGACCCAGGCGGGCAGCAATTCCTCGGCTTTCCCCCGGTAAAACCGCGCGTTGCGGATGCCGTTGTACGCCGCGTTCTCCCGCGCGTCCCGCACGGCTTCGGCGACTTCCTCGATGCCGCGCACTTCGGCCGCCTGCGAAGCCAGCCACAGGGCGATCGTTCCCGTGCCGCAATAGGCGTCGACCACGCGCTCGACACCGGTCAACGCCGCGGCTTCTTTGGCGTAGTCGTACAATACCGCCGCCTGTGCCGGGTTGATCTGGAAAAACGCCCTGGGCGACAAGCGAAACGACAGATCCCCCAGCCGCTCTTCAATGTACGGTTTGCCCCACAGCACGCGGGTGCGCTCCCCGAACACCAGAGGCGTGTTCCTCGGCTGGATGTTGACGGCGATCTGGACCACATCCGGCAGTTTGGCGGTGATCGCCCCGATCAGCCGCTCCTCTTGCGGCAGGCGGTCCTTCGCGAGGACAAAGGTGACCTGCAGCTCGCCGGTATGCGAGCTTCTGCGGATCGCCACGGTGCGGAGCAGGCCTGTCTTTTCTTTTTCCCGGTAAGGCGGAATGCCCAGCTCCTCCACGATGCCGCGGATCGCGTCGGCGGCCCGGTTGATGTCCGGATGCTGGACCGGGCATCCGGCGATGTCGACCAGCCGGCGGCTCGCGGGCGAATACAGGCCGAGCGCTGTGTGCCCGCGCAAGGTGCCCGCCTGCAACTGCGCCTTGTGGCGATACCCCCATGGGTAGGCCATGCCGGCCATGGGACGGATGGGAGGCTGCTCGATCCCGGCGTAGCGCGCGAAAGATTCGCGGACGATCTCCGTCTTGCCCTCCAGTTGTCCCGCCATATCCGTATGCTGGAGCTGGCAGCCGCCGCACCGCTCGTACACCGGACAGAAAGGCTTTGTCCGATGCGGCGAACGTTTTTCGATTCCGATCAGCTTCGCTTCAACGTGTCGCGGATGCGCGCGGATCACCTCCGCTTTCACCGTCTCATCGGGCAATGCGCCGGGCACAAATACCGTTTTGCGCCGGTAATAGCCGACGCCTTCTCCATTGATGCCAAGCCGTTTAATGGTGACGACGATCCGGTCTCCGCTGTTCAATTGATCCGCTTCCGTTTTTTTCGCGTCCATGGTCCCCCACAAATCCCGCGTTCCCTTACGATTTCGTTCAAACGCTCATCGTATGGGTCATGTTCCTCAAACGTAATCATGATAACACAATCCGCAACCGGCAGTTGCTGATGGAGAATTTGGACAGGCTGGAAGAAGACAAATTTTTGGCGGTTTACCCGGGGGAGCGGCAATTCACTCTGGAGTCGGAGAAACGCGGGATGTGACGGCGTCCGGCGGCGGGCCGGCGAAGCCCGACAGCTCAGGTTCCTTCTCCGAGCAAATCCGCCTTCCCTTTTTCCGTCGGCAAAAAAACGACCGGCGGTCCTCGCCGGTTTCACCGCGACCATCTTCCTCAACGTCTCCTCCAGCCGAATACGCGGACGTGAACGATGCCCTTGGTAATCCAATGCACCAAGAAATACAAAATGATAAACCAGAGCACCAACGGTTTGAAAATGATCCATAACGTCATAAAGAACAAAAACAACTGCCAGCGTTTCAGTTTGCCGAGGATTTTGACGGGCCGCAAAAATGCCCGATAGAACTTATTGTTCCTTTGCAGCGCTTCCAAATACTCATCGCGGATCTGCTTGTTTTCCGGGTTCAGCCGAACCGCGCTCGCCATGTATTGCTCCGACAGATCGTACTCCCCGCGTTCGCTCGCCGCCCATGACAGATGCATCAGGACCACCGGATCTTCGGCATCGTGCCGAAGCGCTTCCCGATCGGCCCTT
>NICF_comb_assmDRAFT_10004232_pt1 | contig 10041 bp, 5 predicted proteins | sample NewIslPassag4_SG_FD_11279 | JGI IMG/M metagenome (IMG submission 11279) | reverse complement strand
CGGGACACTTGATTCGGGAAGTAGCGCAGTCCGGTAGCGCACCACGTTCGGGACGTGGGGGTCGCTGGTTCGAATCCAGTCTTCCCGACTACATATCTCTGGAGCCAAAAATTGCAAAGACGGGGCCCGCACTTCTCTGCATTCCACTATTCTAGCGAACATTTTTACATCCAGCCTTTTGACAAAGAGCAACTTTTTTGAAGCGGCTTTTCAAAGCTATGGAAGAGGGAAATCTTCCCTTAGACAAGATAGGGAGGGAGTTGGGATCTTATTTGTTCGTATGGCAATAATAGTGGGATTTCATTATTTTTAGGGCAATCCTTACAATCACATGTGTGAATGATGGTAAGGAATTTCTTGATTATTGACTAAATGAAAAATAATTCACATGCAAACCACAGGCAATGCAATGATGAATTGCACATCTTCATAAAAGTTACATCCATACTCCAAAATGTCAGAGCTGAAATCAAAAATGGGTATCATGTATCCAGGTATCGTAATAAGTGCCGTATGTTACAGGGCATAATATTCAAGAGAGCAAACCTGGCTTTTCACATTCTAGCAAAAATTGAAGCCAGTTCCATGATAAATTCTCTCATTGATAATATTGAAAATACTGCCCGACACGCCCGGCGTTTCACTTAACGGTTTAATGCAGTAGCGATGATGAATCATTCTGACCTGACATTTATCACAAACGAAGGAGGACAAAGCCTCCAGGAGCGTTTCAAAGTGTTGATAAAAGACACCAGGTTTTTTGATGTCCTTGTAGGCTACTTCTATACCAGCGGCTTTCATGCCCTCTATCAATCACTGGAAAGAACAGAGAAAATTAGGATTCTCATAGGCATCAGCACTAACCGACAGGCATTTGATCTAATGGAACAGGCACAGCAACAAGAGCTTCCATTTTCACATGCAGAGACCAAAGAACAGTTTTCCCATCTGGTTATGGAGGAGATGGAGAATTCGGAAGATAAACTGGAAGTTGAAAAAGGTGTTGCAAAGTTCATCGAGTGGATTAAAAACGGTAAGCTGGAAATCAGGGCCTATCCCTCGCAGCATATTCATGCCAAGCTTTACATTATGACTTTCATTGAGGGTGACCGCGATGTGGGAAGGGTTATTACAGGTTCAAGCAATTTTACTTATTCAGGCTTGGTCGAAAATCTTGAGTTTAATGTCGAGCTAAAGAGTCGTGCAGACTATGACTTTGCCAAACAGAAATTTGAGGAGCTTTGGCAAAATGCAGTCAATGTCAGTGAAAAATACATTCAAACGATTCAGGAAAAAACCTGGCTCAATCCGGATGTAACGCCTTACGAGCTTTACCTGAAATTTTTGTATGAGTATTTCAAAGACGAATTAAGCCAGGCCGATGAAATATTTCTCAAGTATCTGCCGCAAGGCTTCAAGAAACTGGAATATCAGGAGCAGGCAGTTTTAAACGCCAAAAAAATTCTGGAGGAATACGGCGGTGTATTTATTTCCGATGTTGTGGGGCTGGGAAAGACATACATCTCGGCCATGCTTGCCGGACAGATCGATGGCAGAACGCTGGTTATTGCCCCGCCGGTTCTGCTTGACAAAACAAATCCCGGCTCATGGCCTAATGTGTTTTCCGATTTCAGGGTTCCGGCAGACTTTCATTCCATTGGAAAATTAGACGAGATACTTCGCAACGGAACAGAAAAATACAAGAACATTATCATTGACGAAGCTCATCGCTTCCGCACCGAAACTAATGTCACTTACGAGAAATTAGCTGAAATCTGCCGCGGCAAACGGGTCATTCTGGTGACCGCCACTCCATACAACAATTCCCCAAAAGATATTTTAAGCCAGATAAAGCTGTTTCAGAAGGCGAGACGAAGCACCATTCCTAACTTACCCGATCTTGAAAACTTCTTTAATGGCCTGGAGAGAAAGCTTAAAAACCTTGACAAGCAAAGCGATTATGCCGAATATATCCGAATTGTTAAAGAGAATGCCAAAGAGATCCGTGAGAAGGTGCTAAAGTATTTGATGGTACGGCGCACCAGAACGGAAATAGTAAAATATTTCGCTAATGACTTAGCTCAGCAAAATCTCAAGTTCCCGGATTTAGAAGATCCAAAACCTCTTTTCTACCAGCTTAATGAAGAAGAAAACAAAATATTCAACCAAACTATTGAGCTGATTTCAAAGAGATTCACTTATGCTCGCTACACGCCGCTTCTTCCAGGGTATTATAAAGGTTCAATTGATCAGCTTGAGGAACAATCCCAGAAAAATATGGGTAGGTTCATGAAGATTCTTTTAGTGAAACGGCTCGAGAGCAGCTTTTTTGCTTTTAAGAAATCAATTGAACGATTTATTGCTTCTTACCAAAGTTTTATTGAAGAGTTCAAAAATGGCCATGTCTATATCAGCAAAGATTACGCGAACAAGATTTTCGAGTATCTTGAAAATGATGATGACGAAGCCATTCAGAAGCTTATTGATGAAGGCAAAGCCTATAGATACGACAGCAAGGATTTTACCGAGGACTTTATCAAAGACCTGGAAAGCGATCTCCATATATTAACCACCATCTTATCCCTCTGGCAAAAAATTAGACGGGATCCCAAATTGCTCACTTTTTTGAATGAACTTGAGAAAAATGAAATATTTAAGAACAAGATCATCGTATTTACAGAATCAAAAGAAACCGCCGAATATCTGGCAACAAACATCAATAAGAAATTTGGAGATATAGCACTTTGCTTTACCGGTGGATCAGGAGAGACCGTCCGCGACAAAGTGATTGACAATTTTGATGCAAAAGTGCGCCATCCCAAAGATGATTATCGTATCCTGATTTCGACAGAAGTATTGGCTGAAGGAGTCAATTTACACCGCTCGAATGTGGTCGTAAACTACGATATTCCCTGGAATCCAACACGCATGATGCAAAGAGTTGGGCGTATAAACCGTGTTGATACACCATTCGATAAGATCCATACGTTTAACTTTTTCCCAACCGAACAATCAAACGATCAGATTAAACTGAAGGAAACAGCTGAGGCTAAAATCAATGCATTCCTTACTTTGCTCGGTGGCGATGCTGCCCTGCTCACTGAAGGCGAGCCCGTCGGCTCTCATGAGCTTTTCAATCGCTTAATATCCAAAAAGACTCTGAGCGGTGAGGATGAAACTGATGAAACAGAACTGAAATACTTGCAAGTGATCAAAGATGTCCGCGACAAAAAACCCGAACTCTTCGAAAAAATCAAGCGCTTACCTAAAAAAATACGAACAGCAAAAATGAATGTTGAACATCAAGGTTCATTGGTGACCTATTTCAGACGGGGCAAGGTTCAAAAATTTTTTATTGCAGACGAAAGCGCTTCTGCCCAGGAACTCGATTTTATGAGCGCTGCAAGCATCCTGGAAAGCACTTCTGATGATAAGCGACAAAAGCTGCCAGAAAAGTTTTTTGATCTTCTGGACAAAAACAAACAAGCCTTCATTTCTGCCACCACCGAAGAAATGGTTGAGCCTCTGAGAAATCGGGGTAGGAACAGCGGCATGCAACTGCTTAGAATTCTTAGAGCCATTGTGAATAACACGCCACAGTTCACCGAGGAACAGGAACAATATCTCAAACAGGTTATTATCCAGCTGGAAGAAGGAGGCCTGCCCGGGCAAACTATCAGAGAAACGCTCAGAGCGTTGAACGCGCTCAGGCAGGATTTGACTAACCCCTTTAAAGTGCTGGCTACACTGCAAAGCCATATCTCCGAGCGTTTTTTGCATGAGCACTATGCAGAGCAGAATCTGCGTTCGTTTGGCAAAAGGGAAGTGATTTTATCCATGTATTTAACAGGAAAGTAAAAATATGGACAAACAACAAGCCCAGAGACTGATCAGGGATACGTTTGAAAATCCTTTTATTAAAGACCGGTTTTCTAAGTTTATCAGGAATCTTCTTAACCATCCTGTAGAGGATAATTTTCACTATAAAGGCAATTACATTCCCGACGCTTATAAACCTTACATTTCATCGCTGGAGCGTCTGTACAAATATTCAGATGGAGAACATGAGATTGATATACTGGTTGTCACGCTGAAAAAGCAAACTTCCCTTGAACGCGCCCGGACCATGCAGCGCAATTTTATTGCCTGGTATTTAAACGGTGGCCGTGGTAAAATGAAGCACGCTGCGCTGGTGGCTTTTGTTTCGCCCGATGAAGCAGATTGGCGTTTTTCGCTGGTGAAAATGGATTACCGTTTTGAAGAAGGCAAAAACGGAAAAGTAAGAGTCAAAGAAGAATTTACCCCTGCCCGCCGCTGGTCGTTTCTGGTGGGTGCCAACGAAAAAAGCCACACCGCCCAGAGCCGCTTTATTCCATTGCTTGTTGATGACGAGCATAACCCCACTCTGGCGCAACTTGAAGAAGCTTTTGATATAGAAACCGTTACCAGGGAGTTTTTCCTCAAATACCGTGAGCTGTTTATTCGCACCAAAGAAGCGCTGGATATGGTGGTGGCGCAGGATGCCAGAATAAAAGCAGATTTCGAGGCCAAAGGTGTGGACACGGTCAACTTTGCCAAAAAACTGTTGGGCCAAATCGTGTTTCTCTACTTTCTGCAGAAAAAAGGCTGGTTTGGTGTCGAGCGGGATGCAGAATGGGGCACCGGTTCCAAACATTTCCTGCGAGAGCTTTTCAATGGCAGGCATGGCAGCTATAACAATTTTTTCAACGATATTCTGGAACCGCTGTTTTATGAAGCGCTACGCATCGACCGCCGCGACGCCGACGATTACTACAGCCGCTTCAATTGCAAGATTCCGTTTCTGAACGGCGGGTTGTTCGACCCCATTGGCAACTATGACTGGGTAGATATCGACATCCATATTCCCAATGAGCTCTTTTCTAACAACGTAATAACAAAAGAAGGCGATATCGGCGACGGCATTCTGGATGTCTTCGATCGCTACAATTTCACGGTTAAAGAAGACGAGCCGCTGGAAAAAGACGTAGCTATTGACCCCGAACTTCTGGGTAAAGCATACGAAAAATTCAATGCCATTCGACCAGATAATTTTGATGAATACATCAAAGCTCTCGAAAGCAATAAAAATGGTGAAGAAAATAAATTCAACAAGAAATTCGGCGTGTATTACACCCCACGCGAAATTGTGCATTACATGTGCCAGCAAAGCCTCATTAATTATCTACTCACTTGCGCAGAAGAAAATGGTCTTTCAGGGGTAATAAAAAAACAAGACATTACAGATTTGATCGAAGTTGGTGATATGATCGCAGAGCGCGAGGCCACCGCACTTATCAAACAGCAGAATATTAAAAACGCTATTCAGAAATCTACCGAATATACCAGCATTTTGGCCGACAGTATCAAGGACTATGCAGCCACCATAGATAAGTGGCTTGAAAATATCACGGTTTGCGATCCGGCTGTGGGCAGTGGTGCCTTTCCTGTGGGTATGATGCACGAGATAGTTCGTGCCAGAAAAACATTGTCGGTTTTTATCACATCCCCCAACCGAAACGATTACGAATTTAAACGCCATTGCATAGAGCATTCCCTTTATGGCGTGGACATTGACCCGGGCGCGGTTGAGATTGCCAAGCTGCGGCTGTGGCTCTCGCTGGTGGTGGATGAAGAAGACATCCGGAAAATCAAACCCCTGCCGAATCTGGATTATAAAATTGTGTGCGGCAATTCGCTGCTGGGCGTGGAAAAAGATTTGTTTAACAACGAACTGCTTGCCGAACTGGAACGGCTGAAACCATCCTACTTCAACGAAACCAATCCCACTAAAAAACAAGAATACAAAAAGCGAATTGATGAATTAATCAGCCAGATTACTAACGGACATACGGAATTTGATTTTAAGGTTTATTTTTCGGAGGTATTTCATGAGAAAGCCGGCCCCGAGGAAAATCGAGGAGGCGGGTTTGATGTGGTGATTGCCAATCCGCCGTATATTCAACTGCAGAAAGATGGTGGTAGGCTTGCCAATATGTATAAAAACTGTGGATATAAAACCTTTGAACGCACCGGCGATATCTACTGCTTGTTTTACGAAAAAGGCATGCAATTGCTCAAACCCAATGGCATCTTAACCTATATCACTTCCAACAAATGGATGCGCGCCGGATACGGAGAAAAACTACGTGAATTCTTCAGCAAACAAAACCCATTGGTATTGGTAGATTTAGGTCCCAATGTATTTGAAAGCGCCACAGTGGATACCAATATACTCATCATACAAAAAGCTGCCAACAAAAATAATCTCATAGCCACTACCATCAACGAAAGCAAAAAAGATAATCTCGATATTGCCAGATATGTAAAACAAAATACCGTTACGCTGAATAAACTCACTGCAAGCGCCTGGTTTATTGGCAGCAGCGCCGAGCAGCGACTCAAAGAAAAAATTGAACAAATTGGCAAACCATTAAAAGAATGGGATGTAAATATTTATCGGGGTGTATTAACCGGATTAAATGAGGCATTCATCATCACCACCGAGAAGCGTAACGAGATATTGAACAACTGCCGCGATGAAGCCGAGCGGCAACGCACCGAAGCCATCATCAAGCCCATCCTGCGCGGCCGCGACATCAAGCGCTACTACTACGACTGGGCAGGGTTGTGGGTGATAGTAATTCCTGCAGGATGGACAGATAAGCATAAAGGAAACGAAAAACCTGAAGATTTTATCAAATTTCAATTTCCATCGTTGATGAAATATTTAATTGAGTTTGAAGAAAAAGCCAAAATACGAGACGATCAAGGCGATTATTGGTGGGAATTACGCCACTGTGCCTATTACGAAGAATTTGAGAAGGAGAAGGTGGTGTATTCGGAAATTGTACGAAAACCCCAATTTTATTACGATAATGAAAATTTTTTTGTTGAAGCAACTAGCTTTCTAATGACTGGCAGAAACGTAAAATACTTGTGTGGTCTATTAAATTCAACAGCTGTTACATATTTTTTTAAAAAATGGTATGCAGGCGGAGGTCTTGGAGATGAAGGATATAGATATAAAAAAGCATTTTTGGAAAACTTACCAATTCCCCCCATCACCTCCTCCAATCAGCCCAAAGTACAGCAAATCGAGTCGCTGGTAGATACCATTCTTGCTGCCAAGCAGCAAAACAGAAATGCCGACACCACTCGCTGGGAGCACGAGATAGATAGGCTGGTGTATAAGCTGTATGATTTGACGGAGGAGGAGATTAAAATTATTGAAAATAACTAAAATGGAGGTCTAAATATGAAAACAGAAGAAATTAATAGTCATCAAGTTTTTAAAACTATTATTGAAATTAAAAATAGATTATCACAAGAAGATGTTAATCAAATTAACATCGAAGATAGGGAATTTATTCTTGATTCCTTATCTTATATTGAATCGAGAATTAAAAATTCTATTTATTCTCTGGTTAATGTTAATACATTAAACCAAATACAAAATGAATGTCAAATTGTACGCGATAATATAAATAATTTTTTTACAAATAAAAACTATGGACACATAAATAATTCAAAAGTAAATTTGAACAATGCTTTATCAATAATTCATCAAATTCCAATCAGTATACCTAACAAAACAGAAGAATTATCTGATATTGTTAATAACTTTAAATTAAATATTAAATCTGAAGAACAAAGTATTAAAAAAGACATAGAAAAACTTAATAATTCAATAAACTCAATTACTAATCAAATAGATAATACTAATCAAAACTTAAAAAACGCACAAGACCAAATTAATCAGCTTATTACAAATTTTCAAAATGATTATAATCAATTAAAACAAAAAATCATAAATGATAGTGAAGATGTGAAAAATAACATGACTCAACAATCAGAAGTTTTATTTACGCAATTAAATACAAAATTAGAAGAAGCTAAAAAAATCGTAAATGTTATTGGAAACATTGGAGTTACAGAAAACTATCTAAGAAATGCTGAATACCATAGAAAACAGGCTAATTTATGGCGTTGGATATCTATTGGATTTATGACAGTATCAATAATTTATCTAAGTATTACAGTCTATCATATTGGACAATATGAATGGCATATTTCATTGCTAAGAATATTATCAACGATTTTATTTATTTATCCTGCTCAATATGCGGCAGGTCAATCATCTAAACACCGAGAACAAGAAATTTATAATAAAAAAATGGAATTAGATTTAACCGCAATTAATCCGTTTATTGAATTATTTGATGAAAAGAAAAAGCAAGAACTAAAAGAGAAGTTAGTTGATAAATATTTTAATAATAATATATATACAAACAAATCTGATCCTGAAATTCCTGTTACTATTTATGATAAAATTGTAGGTCAGGTTTTGAATATAATTAAATCTATTAAGCAGTTATAAGACAAAATAAATATACTGATACAGGAATTTGGAAGAAGTGTGAGATAGACTGGCTGGGGTATAAGCTGTATGATTTGACGGAGGAGGAGGTAGCCATCATCGAAAATTCAAACATAAAACAACAAAATAAAAATGGATGAATCCATTACCAATATGGCAATCATCAATTCATAGCCCACGATTTAAATCGTGGGCTATGAATAAAACACGACACAAAATGAACCGTTTCAACGGTTTTAAAATAAATTAAAACAATACATTATGTCCCATTCATATAATAAAATCTGGATACATGCCGTGTGGTCAACCAAAGAAAGGCTGCCTTTGATAAAAGCAGAAGTTGAAAATCAAATTTTTACATTTGTTTCCAATCAATTTAAAGAGATAGGCTGCCCGGTAAGAATTATAAACGGAATGCCCGACCATATCCACTGCTTATTTTTAATGAATCCACAAAAAACAATCGCAGAAATTATTAAACAAATAAAAGGTAGTAGCTCACATTTTATAAATGAGAAAAATATAATGCCTGAAAAATTTGCCTGGCAAACCGGATATGCTGCATTTTCCGTAAGCGAGTCGGCTGTTGAAAAAGTATTTGATTATATTAAAAATCAGAAACAACATCATCAAAAACGTACTTTTCAAAAAGAACTTGAAGAATTCCTGAAACTACATCATATTGAAATCGAAAAATAGGAGCATTATAGAAAACCAAATAGACGAAATGTTTTACAAGATTTATGATATGACGGACGGAGGAGAGGATAATAGAAAAAATTTAAAACCATGAATGAATCAGGTAGCAAATTCATCCCACCGCACGGGGGTTATCAGAAGTTGTATTCGTACCAGATGGCCGAGATTGTGTACGATGCCACAGTGCATTTTTGCAATAAATATATTGACAGGCGTTCGCGCACGCACGATCAGATGGTACAGGCAGCCCGTAGCGGCAAGCAAAATATTGTAGAGGGTAGCATGGCTTCGGGTACAAGCAAAGAGATGGAAATTAAGCTCATGGGGGTGGCCCGTGCAAGCCTGGAGGAACTGTTAAATGATTACAAGGATTTTTTAAGAGTTAGAGGGCTACCATTGTGGGATAAAAATGATAAACGGGTATTAGAGATTAGGAAAATTGGAAAGGAGAAGGATAAAACATATCTGTCCTATAGGACATATTTTGAAAATGCTTCGTTAGAAGTAGTGGTTAATGCTATTATTTGTATTATACACCAAACTAATTACCTGCTGGACCAACAAATTAGAAGGTTGGAGGAAGATTTTGTAAAAGAAGGTGGAATCAGGGAAAGAATGTTGAAAGCAAGATTGAATGAAAGAAATAAAAAAGGTAATATTTGATAATTAAATTGTAGGAAGTAAAAAATTCTTATATAAGAAGTCATAGACCCTAACTTTCCGTTGAGAGAAGAAGACCATTCTTCACTACTCGTGCATTAGTGGCAATCCAAAAAGTCACAGATACACGAACTTAATGATGCAAGCGCAGCCAAGGGGCAAATAAACATCCATTTCATTCATGATGTTTTGCCAAAAGATGTCAGCTCACTAGCAGCATCTCGATCCACAAACCAGTGCAGTTCGTTATTGGCGAGGCGGATGATTTGTGCGGGATAATCATC
>NICF_comb_assmDRAFT_10004231_pt1 | contig 10043 bp, 5 predicted proteins | sample NewIslPassag4_SG_FD_11279 | JGI IMG/M metagenome (IMG submission 11279) | reverse complement strand
GGTGGTGTTCTACGGCCGCCCGCCCCGACAGGACATTGAAAACATCCGGTGCCCGATCCTCGGCTTCTACGGCGGGGAGGATCCGAACATCACGAACCTCGTTCCGGCGTTCGAAGCGGAAATGAGGCGGCACGGAAAAACGTTTGAATCCGTGGAGTATCCCGACGCGCGGCATGCCTTTTTCAACGACACCAACCCCACCTGCCACGTCGGTTGCGCCCGCGACGCGTTCGCGCGAACGCTCGCGTTTCTGAACCAGGTCACGAAGTGAAGCCGCGGCCGCGGCGCCCATAAGCCGCGAAGACCCGGCAATCGCCAAGGCATGGCAATCGCCGGGTCTTTAAAGCCGGGAATTCCGTTATGATCGGTAGTACCAGTCCGCTTCATCGTCCGTTTCAATAACCGCGGTGAATTTTTCCTGGCTCCATCTCACCGTGGCTCCCAGGGCTTCGGATACAAACCGCAGCGGCACGTAGGTGTACCCATTGGACACGAACGACGGCGCGTTCAGTGTGATGGCCCGGCCATTGACCGACGCCCTGTTCGTCCCCGCGTACAGTTTCACCACCCTGTCGTTCTTGACGATCGTCGCGATTCCGGCGTAATCCGGTTTCGACGGACCGGCGGGCGCGGGCGTCCAGTCGATGTCCGCGATGTAATCGAGCACGCCCCGCAGCGGAATATACGTGGTTCCTCCCCGGATGACCGCACTCGGCATGAAATCGATATACGTCCCGTTGAGAATGACGCCGACATTGTTGGCGTCGAAGAAATCCGTCACCGAAAGGACCTCCTCCGACAGATATTCTCTCGGTTCCGGCGTTTCGGGAGCAAGGATGCCGTTCTGCGCCCGGAGCCGCCTGACCTCCGCGCGATAGTCCTTGATGGCTTGAACATCGGTCACGCCGAACGTGAACCTGAACGGTCTCCTGTTCTTGCTGACCTTCTCCAGGTACAGGGCCATCTTGTCGGAGCCGTAAGTCTTGCCCAGGTAGGAGACGAACGTCATCGCCCACTTGTCGACGTCGTCATCAATGGGGTACGTCGGAACGGGGTCATCGGAATGAGCGACTTCATTCCAATACCGGTCCGTCAGGCTGGCGGTCCAGTCATCCCTGCCTTCATACAACATCCAGGAGAAAATGTAGGCCATCGCTTCGTTCATGGCATGGGACAGACTGTCCCTCGCATGATACACCTTGTCGACCAGCCAGTGGAAGAACTCGTGGGCGAACAGAATTTCGTTGATCGATCCGATCTGTTCATTCTGATGTTCCATAAGCAGGAGATACTTCCCGTCGTAGACGCCGTGCGCCATTTTTGTCAGCCCGGAGTAGGTCCAGTTCCTGGCCGATTCTTCCGTGCGGGTGACGATGAAGACCGGCCTTTCCGTGGAGCGGGCGAACGCCGGGAACATTTTCGCCGTGTAGGGCTTCAGCGTGTTCACATAGTAATCGTAATATTCTCTCAGATAGTCGGGCGAAATGTCCTTGTCCCCCAGCAGAATCACGTGTTCATCGATGATTTGATGAGGCAATTTGTCGTTCAGCGAAGGATCGTTCCTCAGAAACTCCGGAAGCTCGCTGTTACCGGATTCGTTCACGGCCGACGCGGGAACAGCGAGAATGCCGAACGCAAGCGACATCGCCAGGATCATGGCTGACATACGGGCTGCAAGCTTCAAGTTCATGTGTTCTCCTTCCTGTTGTCAAATTGAGAGCATGTCCCGCAACGCTTCCATTATATCCCGGACCAGCCGTTGTGCCTACTGCTTGAGAGGCTCCCGCGCCCGTTCTTCCAGCAATCGGTTGAGCAGCGCTTGCTTGTTCTCGTATACATCCAGCGGCGGCAAATGAAGTCCTACCAATTCAGCTGCGAGATCTTCGATGGATGGCAACATGGGAATCATTTAATTATACCAGCACAGCCTTTACAATCACAGGATGAAGTTGGATGGATCGGTCGCCGGTAAAGGATAAAGCCCCGCTTTTTGGGGCGAGGCTTTATCGGTGGACTTCCGCATTGATTTCGATGCGATACTGGCTGCATAAATACTGAACCATTGCTATATAAGTGGCTTTGGCCAGCGCATAATTACGATCCAAAAGGTGCGAATAGCCCGGCGCGATGTAGCGATCGTACAACTGCCGGTAAATGGCCGAAGGCTCCGGCTGCTGCTCGATCCTTGCCACAATCTCCGGCGCAATTCGGTAATATTCGCGGATCAGCGCCGCGCCGTCTGCGTCGTTGATCAATTGTTCGTCCCGGTATTTTTTGAACGCCTGTATCTCCTCGCAATCGTCTTCTTTTCCGAGCGCGAGGCACGTGGCCGTCGTCAGTAGGCAAAAGTCTTTTCGGTAGGTGTCGCCGTAGGATCTGACGGTAGAATAGTCTCTGCCACTGCTGTAAGTTTCCCGGCTCCGGTTGGATTCAATCCAGCCGCATACTTTTTCGTATTCCACTTTGGCTTGGCTGTGCCCCATCTCAGCGGCCTTCGCAAAGTATGCTTTCGCCTTCTCCAAATCCTGCGCCGTTCCGTTGCCGTACTGGTACATTCTCCCGCAATAGTACATGGCCTGCGGCGATGTTCCTTGTTCCAGCAGGCTTCTGGCCTGCCGGTAGTCGCCCAGCCAGTAGAAAATTTGGCCGAGATTTTCATGGACGGCGGAATCGCCGGCCTGATTTTTCAGCAGATAGCCGTACAGCTCCCTGGCGATACGCATGGAGCGCTCCGCCTGTGCCTTGTCGACTTTCCTGTGCTTGACCGCATGGGAAAATTCGATGTCCGCCAGCTTTCGGATGGCGGGAACATGTCCATAGACCGCCGCCATCTTCAGCGCCGTTATTCCGCGCGCGTAGCGGCCGTTCTCCAAGCAATGGAGACCGAAGCGATAATTGGCTTCGGGTATGAGCAGATTGGCGATTTTTTCGAGTTCCTGCGGCTCCGCTGAATGAACCAGACGCAGCAAAAATTGCCGGTCGGCATGAACTTCGCCATAATCCAGCGCTTGCACATAATACCGCTTAGCCGCTTCCATATCGCCGCATTGTTCCCAATCGACCGCGGCGATCAAAGATTCCATGCCGTCCAGCAGTTCCGCGAACTGTTCGGCCAGTTTTGCCGCTTGACCGGCGGGAAGCCCCAACAGGTCGTGGAAACGGATCTTCGCCTTCGCCACCAAGCCGCAGTTCTCATCGCTTTCCTGAGCCAACTGCCGCAGATGTTGCGCCGACGGCTGGCGTCCGGCCGCCGCCTCATTGAGCATTTCGAAAATATACAAGTATGGATAATTCATTCGCCGCAATTTATCCAAATACGCGCGGGCTATATCGCGCTCACCACACTCCATGAAATGCAGGATCAGCCTGACCGCATCCTCTTCATAGGCCGCGTGATAGGCCATCGTTTCCCCCGTCCCGCTCTCCGCCGGAATACCGACGGCTGTGTGCAGGCTGCGTTCAAAGCTGCCGACTTTCTCGAGCAATTCCTGCAAAGCCTCATAACCTTCCCGATAGAGTTCTCTTCCCGCGCTGAGCGCCTCGCTCATTTCCCCCTTCAGCTTGCGCAGGCTGGACTGAGTGTCTTCGTGTTCGATCCGGAGCAAATCCCGGTTCATTCCCTCCACGATTTGGGCCAAACGGCTGTTTTCGCGATGCTGAAACAACATTAGCCGGCTGAACAGATGCAACAGACTTTCCGCGCAACCTACATTGTCCCGCCGCCGGACGATGGTGGACAACCACTCGTCCAGCTCGCGGCCGATTCGGCGGACGACGACAGATTGTTCCTTTCTCCGAGCCTTCTCGACATACTGACCGACCGCCGCCTCAGCAGCGTCTTTGCCTTCCTCATCCGTTACAACGACAATCGGCGTTAAGGGATGAGATTTGGCAAAAGACTCCATCGTTTGCCGCCAAATTTCCTTCCCGTCGGTCGGGATCAGCATGGCGTCGGTCATGTCCAGCAACTGCCGGCAGTACTTCATCGATTTCAGTGCGTAATAGGGAAAATGAATGTAGCATGCTGCCCGGTCGGGAATACGCGCCGGGATGCTGAAGGCGTACAGAAACCGGCGGATATCGATCCCTCTCTTGAACAGTTCCCGGGTGGCCGCGACAAACTCGCGATCGTGCAAATGGACCTGGTTTTCCGCCAGATTCACGGCCTGAATCGGCGTCGGATCTTCGGTCGCATACAATACGGCCGGCAAACTGTTGTTCAGTGCGGCCAGCTTCGATTTCGCGACGAATTCCAGCAATGGACGGTCCAGCCCGTTCGTCCCCATGATTCCGATGATCGTGCGGCCGACAAGCTGTGGGAACCGGATCAATATTTCCGCCCGCTCCAGCACGCCGCGCATCCCTTCCATCAGCAACGCTTTTTGCGGGTAGGCGCTCTTCTCCAATAGCGCGGCGATATCCTTGGCAACGAAGAAAATCAAATCGTCTAGCCTGCTTCTTGCCTCACTATCCGGCATCCGCTGTTCCGAGAGCAGCTTCGCCAGCAATTCGAAACTGTCTTTGGGCGTCTTCATCGCATTTCTCCACTTTCATTCGGTCAATGTTGTGATCGAATCCAGCAATTTGAGAATGTCCTTATGAACCATGTCCAACGCGCCGGCATAATGGTCAATTTTGCGGATGTCCCGGATGACTTCCGCATACAACTTGACCAACGTCTGAATCTCCAGCACGCTCTCGGAGCGGAAGATGATCCGGCCGATTTCGTTCCGGCGCCGGATCAGCCGTTCCCGATCGTCGGCGAGCTGCCGCCGGATCAATTGGTGAATTTCTGCAATTTTGCCGGCAATATCTTCATTGCGGTCGGAATCCTGATCGGCCATGTCGAGAAACTGCCGCATCCGCTCCGTTCCGCCATACTCTTCCGCGTACAATGCGGAATAGGCCACCACGTCGAAGATGGGCAGACCCGAATGCCGCAATATTTCCCGGCTGGCGGCCACGATTTCTTCACGGTGCTGATCCGGTATCTTGTCCGCTTTGTTGAAGACGACCAGCATCGGCTTCCTCGCCTTGATCTTGCGCATAAAATCAATGTCCGGCTGCTGAATGACCCCGTTCTCAAAATCGACCAGCCAGATCAGATAGTCCACATTTTTCAATTGCCGGTACGCCTTCTCGGCGTCGGAAACACTCTGAACTACGCCGGAGTCGGCCTTATTGTACCCGGGAGTGTCCAGCAGAGCGATATGACGGTAACGAAACTCCGGCAAGTTGATGACCAGATTTTTGATGAACTGGGAAAAACCGATTCCATACTTGTGGTAATAGGCATGCGTCAACGCCTGAACCGCTTCCATATCCAGGCCGATCTTCTGGTCGTTGAACGTATAGGCTTGCACCGACATCTGCGGACCTTGCACCAGATAGGTCGGGATCGACGTGGTCGGACTCTGATCCTCGGGCAGCAAGTCGCTGCCGATGAGGGAATTGATAAATTTGGACTTTCCCGCGCTGAATTTGCCGCCGATGCCGATGACGGTTTTATGTTTGAGCAACTGCAGCTTGTGCTGCTCGTAGAGTTTGTCGCTAAGCTGAATCAGCCGTTCATACAGGGCCATTTCATTGGCCAGGCCGACCTTCCCGGACATTCCAAGCAGCTTGCGGTCCAGCAGGTAATCCAGCCTGCGGATATTCCGCTGCTTGCCGATGTTCTTATGCGAATTGGACAAGAGACGGGCAATCAGCGCCAGACCCTTTTCTTCATCGGCAAGGTAAGGGTTCGTTTCTTCGTCGACCTGATCATTATCCCAGAGTTGGCCTTCGTCATCGTCATTGTCCCATATGCTCATCCCGTTGCCTCATCCTTCAAATCTGCTGTATTTCCGTTTTGAAACGTTGCACCTGTTCAATGAGCATATCATACTGCCGGATGCTCTGCTCCTTATTTTCCAGCAAGTTCTGCACGAGCTCGATGTTGTTCTTCAGTTGCCTTTCGATTTTGTCCACAAAAACGCCGGCCTGTTCCAGCAGACTGTTCTCGATATTCTTCGCCAGCGATTGAAGTTTCGCCGCGACATTCTCGAAAAAGTCCTTCATCATCTTCTCCTGCTCCAACATCAGCTTGCTGATGGTGCTGCCTTCAACCACGCCGGAGGGAAATTGGCGCAATACGACTTCCTCATATCCTTCCTCATCGATTTCCAGCGACGGCACGGTCAGATCTTCCAGCACGCTATTCAGAGGGATCAGAATATCGTCCTCGTTGAACTTCTCATCGCTTAAGTCGAAGGCGCCGATCACCGCATCTTTGAGCTGGCGTTTCATATCATCGAGATTGAACAAGGTGCGGAATTCCCGGTTCAAAATCTCTTTGACCCGCGTCGAGTATTTGCGCAGTCCCGCTATCACTTCTTGCACGTTGGCGGTCTGAATCGTTTCCGTCACCGTGTAATATTCCTTGAACAGACCGAGAAAGCCGCCTCTCCGCGGGTTGTGTCGGGTCTCGGTGCGCGTGGAAATGTTGATGCCCAAATAGACGTCAATCTCCTTGGCCATGTCGACTTCCAGTTCGTTTATCGTTCTTCGGACACTGATGGCGTTCTGTTCAAATATATATTTGACCCGGAGGCGCACGGAATTCAGCTTTGACCGCAAATGTTCCAGTTTTTGTTGCAGCTCTTCGTAATCATAATGTTTGAGGTCTTCCCTGCTCCTTTCCATCGCGATGCAAATGTTTTCCAGCATGCTCAGCAGGTGGCCCTTTTGCGATTTCGTCAGATCCGCGATACGTTCCCGGATCGTTTGCTCTTTTTGCTTGATGAGTTCGGCGAAGATTTCACGTTTGGTTTTCTCGATATTGGACAAGTCGCGCAGAAATTCCGGCGTATCCTCAAAACCGGAGAAACGCTTCTTCATCTGCTCGACAACCCGCTCTTCCTCGTCGGTCAAGGGGCGGTTCTCGGCGATATGCTTGGCTGCGGAGTACAGGAGGGAGGAGACAAACACCGGCGGCAAGGATTGTTGCAACAACCGCACTACCGGCTGACAGTTCGGCGACCGGGCCAGCGTCTCCAAGTTTTGTTGCGCTTGAACGATATAGTTGTTTCTGCTTTTCCGGAAAACCTCCTTAAACGGCGCCTTTTTCACCTTGTAATCCAGAAGTCCGGAATCGAACTTGCTGCCGACCAGCACGGCCCGGCGAATTCCTTCGCGCGGCAATGCTTCCGCCAGAAACCGGATATCCCCTTCTCCCAAAAACTGGCCCACGTAACTGAGCAGAAAGACGACATCGCAGTGGATCAAAAAATCTTGCGTCTTTCTGCTGCGGGACACAATGGGGTCGTTCAGTCCGGGCGTATCGATTACTTCAATGCCCTTGAGCATGTCGTTGTCCAGGTAAACTTCCGTATATTTGACAATCGGGACGAAGTCGCCGTGACTTCCCACGTACCGGTCCAATTCCTGCAGGAAGGCCGCATGGGAAGCCCCTCCGTGAATCTCTACCGTCCGGCCCAGCCAAACGTACACATCCAGATTTCTTTTCTCCGCCATGCGGGTGAGCTCTTTGCAGGCTTTGATATGGGCGGGAATGCCGGCTTGCAACGTTTTTTCCACGGTCTCGCGGCTCACGGGCAAACCGGAACCGCCGGCGGCCTGTGGCCTTCTTCTCAGTTCCTCGTCAATCTGCTCGTCGTATTTCCGGGAAAATTGCTCGATTCCTCTCCATTCATCGTCCGTATAGAACACAACTTTGGCTTTAGGCGTTGCGCTGTAGCCAATTTTGGTCAAGGCCGCCGTCATCGGCGTGGGGGCCTTGGGCAGCACCGGATCCCCATTGAAGATTAATGCGTTCAGGAACGACGATTTGCCCGCTTTCACATCTCCCACGATGCCGATTCGAAGTACCCGCTCCTTCTCCGTTACGTCCGCAAGATGCTGCCGGATGTTGTCCACTTTATTGCGGAATTCAATCAGATACTCCTGGTTGATATATTGGCTGCTTGCCTCCAGCCTTTCCGCGATCCTTGCAATTTTTTGCAGAAATTGTTCGATTCCCGCTACGCTGGACATGAGCGTTCACCCCATCAATAAAACCATCAGCTTAAGTCATCGCCGGCTGAAGCGTCTGAAGAAGAGACTCCAAGCGGTGGATATCCTCCGACGTTTCCCGCTGCGCCTCCGCATAGGCGGCTTCTTGCTGCTGCTTGAGCCGCTGAGCCGCCATGAGCGAATCGGTTTCCGCTTCAATCAGATCGTTCATCTTCGCTTCCAGCTCTTCGATCAGATTCGCCTCCAATTCCCGCAGCGACTCATCCATTTCCAGGCTGAGCTTGGCCGCAATTTGCGGAATAATTTCCGTCTCCACCTGGCGTCTGAGCTGCTCCATCCGGCTCTTCTCGACCAGCCCGCCGAACAGCTTCAGAATGTCCGGCAAGAAGACGATGATCAGTTCCAACCACGGCGCCACCACGGTCGTCGTAATGGCCAGAATGCTGGTTATCGAGCGGTAAATTCCCTTCGCATTATCCGTCGCTGCCAGCATTTTTTGCAGGCTGGACATTATCGCCTTATATTTGGCCGCAATCTCCGCCGCAAGTTTGTCGTTATCCAATACTTGACCAAAGTTGATTTGCCGGACAAACTCCTGATAAGACGCCTCGGTATAGCGATTGGTGGAAGCGATGAGCACGGGGCGCAGCAAATCGTTCACGGTTCTGGTAAAGGCGTTGCCGCCGGCGGCTAAGCTGGAAGCCAGCGCCGCGGAGTTGGCATAAAGCACATTTTGCACATCGGCGATGATTCCCGGCTTCACTTGTTGCCGAATTTTCTGCGCAAGCTTATTCCGCTCCTTTTCCAGCAGACTGACCAATCGCTCGCGCGCTTTCTGGTGCATGCTTATTTTTTCGGTCAGCTCCCGGTCGTCAAAGTGCCGGCTTTGCGCAAATTGTTTCACAGCGGCGAGTTCCAAATGGGCCAATTCCGCGATTTGCGGCGCGAAAACTTGCGCACGGATATCATTAATTTGAAAGGAACTCAACACCTGTTCCATCTGGGGCACAACGTTGTCGAACTTGGAGGCGGAAACGGCCACGATGTCCTTTTCAAATATGGCGGCGGCCGTCTGTCTGACTTGCTCGACGATTTCCGCCACCTGGCCGGCAGGCTTTTTGTCCGCCTTGCTGACGACGATGGCCAGGTTATGCTCATATTGCTTGATTTCCCGCAAAAAATCGATGGACGATGACTTGATCTCGCCGTCCTCACAGTCCACGACCAAAATGTAGGCATTGCCTCTGCCGATATATTGCATGATCGCCTTGTTGTGCTCCGCGATACCCGAATCGAGTCCCGGCATGTCCACCAGTATATAATCTTTATTCTTTCGTAGAAAATCGTGGCGGATATGATACCGCAAATACTGATACGAGCTTGCGTCCCGTTGGCCAATTTCCGCAATCGGGCATCTTGCGTCTCCTTGGGGGCCGCCGATCAGCTCCACATATTCGTTGTCATCGTAGACCAGCTCGCAGGGAACGGCTGTCTCCGGGCCCTGGTCCTCCGCCAGCAATTCCCGCTCCAGTAGCGCATTCAGCAGCGCGCTTTTGCCGGCGCTGAATCTGCCCACAACCGGGACCTTCAAGGAGAAATCGTCGATAGACTGGCGGCACTGGGCAATTTTTTGCCGAATCGTCCCGGAAATGCCGTACTTGGCCGCAATCTCCTCCAACAAGTCCAATTCTTCGGCATATACCGAATCCTTCATGCGCATCATCATCTCCGTCCGGTTCGTTATTAATTTGGCCTATGTTGAATATATCGCAACATCGAATACAACGGAATATTTCGACAAACAGGATGGAAATCCCTGTATTAGCGACAAAAAATGTGCGGCTAGAATAAATAGTGGACACCGGGCTAAGTGAACAGGATAATAGACTGAACAAATGAAAGAGGTGTCCACGATGGGTGAGCATCGCCAGCCTGGAGAAAGTCCGGGAACTGGAGAAGCAACTGAAGAAGGTTGAACGAGAGAAACAAGATCTCGCGGAGGAATTGGCCATCCTAAAAAAGGCTCTGCA
>NICF_comb_assmDRAFT_10004211_pt1 | contig 10075 bp, 10 predicted proteins | sample NewIslPassag4_SG_FD_11279 | JGI IMG/M metagenome (IMG submission 11279) | reverse complement strand
CCCCCTCCACCACCCGCCTCGCCACGGCGAGGAGGAGGGCGAGGGTGAGGTCGGCGGTGGCCTCGGTGAGAACCCCGGGGGTGTGCGTGACCCGGATGCCCCTCTCCCTGGCCGCCTCGAGGTCCACGTGATCCACTCCCACGCTGTAACAGGCGATGACCTTAAGGCCTGGGGCGCGGTCCATGACCTCGGCGTCGATCCGGTCCTCCACGGTGGGGATGAGGCCTATGGCTCCCTCCACCCTCTTGAGGAGATCTTCCCGGGGAAGGAAAAGCCCTTCGTGGACCTCCACCTGGTAACCTGCTTCCCGTAAACGGTCCAAGGCCTTTCCCGGAAGGCTGCGGGTTACAAGGATTTTTCCCTTGGGCATCAGGGCACCCACCTCGAGCTCAGGGAAGGCAAGCCGGTAAGGCCTGGGGTCAAAGGTGGCCAAGCGTAGGCCGTGGAAAAGGGCATGGGAACCAATAAGGAAGTCGGCTAGGATGCGGCGGGGCAAGCGGGCTTTTCGCCTCTTTTGAGCGTAAAGGCCAAAGCGCTCGCCGGCCAGTTCCCAGACCGGAAGGGGCATCCCATCTTGCAGGCGGATACTGAACTGGTCAAGGAAAGCCTCTACTAAGGACCAACCGGGTCCGGCCCGCAGTTCAGCGTAGACCGGAGGGCTGACAAAAAGGGCTTGCCGGGATAGCCCATCCAGCAAGGCGATGGCCTTCTCATGTTGGGCATCCTTGGGGTCCAGGGCAGAAAGGATGACGTTGGTGTCCAGGCTGGTCATCCCTTACGCAGTTTCCGAATATAGCCCACGGCATCGTGCCCTGTGGTCTTTTGCAGGGCTTCGGCCTCATCGGGATAGGCCTCGAGAAGTTCCTGCAAAAGCTGCCGCACCGGTGGGCGCCAAGGGCGTAAGCGGATTTCTCCTTCCACCACTTCCACCAGGAGCTTTTCCCCGGGATGGAGCCCCAAAGCCTGCCGAACCTCGGCGGGAAGGGTGATCTGGTATTTGGGGCTGATGGTGACCGTGGCCATGCCTTTAGCTTAGCAAAAACCACTAAGCGTATTTTGCTTTACCCTATGCCCCGGCAAAGGAGAGCTCCGCCACCGCCACCGTGGGGCTACCGTAGGCGGCGTCCAGGAGGGTCCAGTCCAGGTCGTCCCCCACCGCCTCCACCCCCTGGAGAAGCTCCAGGAGGTTCCCGGAGACGGCGAAGTTCTCCACCGCATAGCGCCCTCTCCCTCTTCCACCCAAAGCCCCAGGGCCTGCAGGGAGAAATCCAGGCTCACGGGGTTGGCCCCGGCGTGGAGGCCCATGAACTCGGTTATCAGGACCCCCTTTTCCAGGCGCAGGTTGCCCACGGGTTCCAGGTAGAGGTTGGTGGGAGCCACGTCCAGGATTCCGCGGTAGGTGCGGAAGGCGTGGCCGGTGTTCTCCTGGCCCAAGGCCCTGGCGGTTTCTGCGTTGTGGAGGAAGGTTTTGAATACCCCCTTCTCCACCACCACCGTGCGCCGGGCCGGGGTGCCTTCGGTGTCAAAAGGACGGGAAACCAGGCCCTTTTCCAGGGTGGGGTCGTCCACCAGGGTGACCCACTCCGAGGCGATCCGTTCCCCTAAGCGGTTCAGGAGGCGGCTTTTGCCCTCGAGGGCGCTTTTGGCGGAAAGGGAACGGGAAAGCACGTAAAGAAGCCCCGCCATGGCCTTGGGCTCCAGATAGGCCCGGTAGCGGCCCGTGGGGAGAGGTTTGGCGTTCAAAAGCCTCGCGGTCTTCTCCCGGATCTCCAAGGCGGTGCGGCCGGGGTCCAGGGCGTGGAACTCCTTGGCCAGCTTGAAGTCCCAGCCTTGCTTGAGGCTTGGGCCATCCCCCATCACCAGACTACCCCCCAGCCCAGCGAGTCCAGTGCGGAGGGCACCCTCGGCCCCTAAGGTACTGGAGAGGGCCATCCGGACCTCCTTTTCCATGTAGCCCCCCATGAGGACGCTTCGGGTTCGGGGGTCGTCCCGTAAGGCCCTTTCCAGTTCTAGGGCGCTTTGCTTCTTGGCTTCCAGGGGGGCAGAAAGGCCCTCTCCCAGAAGGTCGTGGCTTCCCAAAGCCTGGCCCGGGGGGATGAAGCCCTCCTTTCCCGCAAGAAGGGCGTTATCCCTGGCCTCCGATAGGGCCCACTCTAAAGCCTCCGGGGAAAGCTCTTCCGTGTAGGCGTAGCCCACGTGGCCTTGGACCACCACCCTGAGGCCGATTCCCCCCTGGCGGGCCTCCTTGATCTCCTCCAGGATACCTTGCCGGGCCCTTAGGGAAAGCTCCCGCTCCTCCTGGAAGAGGACTTCCGCCTCGAGGCCAAGCTCCTTGGCCCGCCAAAGCAGGTAGCGCTTGGCTTCTTCCAGGGTCATGCCCGACCTCCCACCACGATCTCCGAGACCAGCACGTGGGGCTGGCCCACCTCCACGGGGATGGACCCCGAGAGGCTTCCGCACATGCCGGGGGCGTTCTCCAGGTCCTGGGCCACGGCCACCACCCGCACCAGGGTCTCGGGGCCCTTGCCCACCAGCATCGCCCCGCGCACGGGCTCCTCTATCCGCCCTTTGCGGATGATGTACCCTTCCTGCACGGCGAAGTTGTACTCCCCGCTTCCCGGCTTCACCTGCCCGCCCCCCATCTCCTTGGCGTAGAGCCCGAACTCGATCCCGGCGAAGAGGTCCTCCACCCGGGCCTCCCCGGGGGCGAGGAAGGTGTTGCGCATGCGGGAGGTGGGGGCGAAGGTGTAGTCCTGGCGGCGGCCCGAGCCCGTCATGGGGTAGCCGGTGAGGAGGTGGCCCAGGCGGTCCACCATGTAGCTTTTGAGGACGCCTTTTTCTATCAGCACGGTGCGCTCCGTGGGGCGGCCCTCGTCGTCCATCTCCGTGGAGCCCCAGGCGTGGGGCAGGGTGCCGTCGTCAATGTAGGTGACGGCGGGGCTCGCCACCACCTCCCCGAGCTTGTCGGCGAGGACGCTCGCCTTCTTGGCCACGCTGGTGGTCTCCAGGAGGTGGCCCACGGCCTCGTGGAAGAGGACCCCGCCGAAGCCGGGCCCCACCACCACGGGGAAGGTGCCCGCGGGGGCGGGCCTGGCCTTGAGGTTGGTGAGGGCCTGGCGGGCGGCCTTTTCCCCCACCGCCTTCGGGGGGTAGAGGTCAAAGAGCTCGAGGCCCACGCTCTTCCCGGGGGCGCTGTAGCCCGTCTGCACCTCGGTGCCCTCCTGGGCCACGGCGAGGACGAAAAGCCGGGTGCGCACCCTTTTTTCCTCGGCAAAGACCCCCTCGGTGTTGGCCACGAGGACCTCCTCCTCCCACTCCAAGAGGCTCGCCTCCACCTGCTTGATCGCGGGGGCGATCCGGGCCCCGGCCTCGGCCTCCAGAAGCCTTTCCAGCCGATAGCGCTTGTCCTTCTCCCCGTAGGGCACCTTGGGGGCGTGGAGGCCCTTGGGGGCGGCCTTGCGGAAGTCCAGGCCGCCCTTTCCCCCTTCGTCCACCTTCCCCAGGGCGCCCTTGGCCCGGAGGAGGGTCTCCAGGGCCTCCATGAGGCCTTCTTGGGTGAGGTCGTTGGTGTAGGCGTAGACCCCTCGGTGCCGAAGAAAAGCCGCACCCCCGCCCCGTAGTCCAGGCCGGAGAGGGCCTCCTCCAGGGCCCCCTGGCGGACCTTCATCCTGCGCTTCTTGGCGCGCTGGGCGTAGACCTCGGCGAAGTCGGCCCCGCCCTTCAGGGCCCGCGCGAGCACCGCCTCCACGAGCTCGGGCTTGAGCATGCCCCGAGTCTACCCGGGACTGACCCGCGGGTCAACGGGCGAGGCGGAGGACCGCCGCCTCCAGGGCGAGCCAGGGGTCCTTCCCCCCCTTGGCCCTCTTTTCCGCCTCCATGAGGGCGTCCAGGGCCTCCTTGAGGGCCTCTTCCCCAAGGCGCCTCGCCGCCTCCAGGGCGCGGCGGGCGGCGTAGGGGTGGGCCTCGAGGCGGGCGAGGTCCTCGTCCTTGGGCCTGGGGTTTTCCCGGAGGAGGAAGAAGGCCCGGGCGAGGAGGGCGAACTGCCAGGAGAGGGCCCCGAGGAGCCTGAGGGGCTCCTCCCCCTCCTCCTTGAGACGCCTGAGGCGCAGGAGGGCCTCCTTGGGGTCCTTCTCCAGGACGGAGCGCACCAGGTCAAAGCCCGTGAGGGGGGGCCTCAGGGCCACCACCTTCTCCACCTTCTCCAGGGTAAGGGGAGGGGAGAGGAGGGCAAGCTTCTCCAGCTCCCGCTCCAGGGCCTCGAGGTCCCCCTCCAGGGAGGCCAGGTACTGGGCCACCCCGCCCGGGAGCCTGAGCCCCAGGCGCTTGGCCCGGTTTTCCAGGTGCCGCACCAGGTCCTTCCCCTTGGGGGTGGGGAAGTCCCGCCTTTCCCGGTTCCGGTAGAAGGCCGCCCGGGAGGGGCTTGGCTTAGGGTCCAGGAGGAGGACGGGGACGCCCTCGGGCACGCTTTCCAAAAGGGGCTTTAGGGCCTTCCACTCCGCCTCCCCCACCTCCCTCAGGTCCAGCATCGCCCCCCCGCCCCCGAAAAGCCCTGGGGCGAGGGCCTGGGCCAGGGCCTCCGGGGTGGGCTCGGTGAAGCGGGAAAGCCCCTTAAGCCGCGCCTCCTGGAGGAGGGCCTCCCGCGCCAGAAAGGGGTCGCCGGTGAAGGCGATGACCATGGCTTAAGTGCCCGCCAAAGGCCCCGGCGGGCCTTTAGAAGGCGTTCAGGCCGGTGATCTCCCGGCCAAGGACCAGGGTGTGGACGTCGTGGGTGCCCTCGTAGGTGTAGACGGTCTCCAGGTTGAGCATGTGGCGGATGGCGTGGTACTCCAGGGTGATGCCGCTTCCCCCAAGAATCTCCCGGGCCATGCGGGCGGCCTGGAGGGCCTTCCAGACGTTCTGCCTTTTGGCGAGGGAGACCTGGGCGGGGGTGAGCTTCCCTTCGTCCTTGAGGCGGGCAAGCCGCCAGGCGAGGAGGAGGCCTTCCGTGTGCCAGGCGAGCATCTCGGCGAGCTTGGCCTGGACGAGCTGCTTCTTGGCGAGGGGCTCGCCGAAGGTGGAGCGGCTTTTCGCGAAGGCCACCGCCTCCTCGTAGACCGCCTCCAGGGCCCCCATGGCCCCCCAGGCGATGCCGAAGCGGGCCTGGGTGAGGCAGGAAAGGGGGGCCTTGAGGCCTAGGGCCTTGGGGAGGCGCAAGGACTCGGGCACCCGCACCTCCTCGAGGACGAGCTCGCTCGTCACTGAGGCGCGGAGGGACATCTTGCGCTTCACCTCCCGGGCCTGGAAGCCCGGGGTGTCCGTGGGGACGAGGAAGCCCAGGACCTCTCCCCCCTCGTCCTTGGCCCAGATCACGGCGAGATGGGCCAGGTTGCCGTTCGTGATCCACATCTTGGTGCCGTTTAGGACCCAGGTGTCCCCCTCGCGCCTGGCCCGGGTCTTCATGTTGCCGTAGGGGTCCGAGCCCCCGTCGGGCTCGGTGAGGCCGAAAGCCCCCACCATCTCCCCGCGGGCAAGCTTGGGGAGGAACTCCCGCTTTTGCTCCTCGCTCCCGTAGGCGTAGATGGGGTACATCACCAGGGAGCTCTGGACGCTCACGAAGCTCCTGAGCCCCGAGTCCACCCGCTCCAGCTCGTAGGCGATGAGGCCGTAGGCGGCGCTCGTCACCCCCGCCCCCCCGTACTCGGGGGGGAGGGTGGGGCCCAGGAAGCCGAGCTCGGCGAATCTGGGGATGAGGTGGGTGGGGAAGACCCCTTCCTCCCACCAGTCGCGGATGTAAGGCAGGGCCTCCTTTTCCAGGAAGCGGCGGGCGGCCTTCTGGATCTCCTTCTCCTCCGGGGTGAGGAGGTCCTCCAGGGCGTAGAAGTCCAGCATGGGCTCAGTCTACCCCAGGTCCCGCACCCAGACCTCGTGGATCAGGGGCCGGCCCAGGTAGGGGGCCCAGAAGGGGCTCGCCCGCTTGGCGTACACCCGAAACCCCATGGCCCGGTAGAGGCCCCGGGCGGCGCGGTTGGCCCGGGTGGTGGCGAGCTGCACCCCCGGTACCCCCTTTTCCCGCAAGCACTTAAGGAAGGCGGCGAGGAGGGCCTTGCCCACCCCGTGGCCCTGGGCCTCGGGGGCTACGGCGATGTGCAGGTGGGCCGGGTAGCGGTCCTTGGGGGCCTTGGGCCCCGGGTAGCGGAGGAGGCGGAGGAGGTAGCGAAGGTGGGGAAGGGGAGGGCCGAACCGCCCGAGGAGGAGCCGGGGAAGGGCCCAAAGCAGGCGCTTGGCGAAGGCGAGGGCGAGGGGCCGGTCGGCGCAGGCCCCAAGGATGTAGCCCACCACCCGGCCTTCCTCCTCGGCCACCAGATTGCAGCAGCCGGCCTCCAGGTAGGGGGCCACGAAGAGGGCTCCCCAGAGGGTTTCGCTGGGGAAGACCTTTGGGCCTTCCCTGCCGAGGAAGAGGGTCTGGTGGGAGAGGCGGGCGATGGCCGCGAGGTCTTTGAGGTGGGCCTTTCGCACCTGGGCCACGCCCCCAGTCTATAGGCCCCGTAAAATGCCCCCATGCGTCGGCTTAGGCCCTGGCAGTGGCTCGTCCTCCTCCTCGTCCTCTACCTGGGGGTGGCGGAGGCGGCGCGCCTGTGGCTGGGCCTCCTCTGGGCGGAACGGCTCATGGTCCTGGCGGCGGCCCTCGGGGTCTGGGCCTTCATCAACGGGCGCTTCCTCTTTGCGGGCTACCACGCCCTCGTGGCCTCGGCCCGGGTCCGGCGCCTCCCCCTTCTGCCCCCGCCCCTTTCGGGGGAGCGCCTCTTGGTGCTTGCCCCCCACCCCGACGACGAGGTGCTGGCCGCGGGGGGGCTCATGGGGCGGGTGGCGCGGGAAGGGGGGGGAGGTGAGGGTGGTCTACCTCACCTCGGGGGATGCCTTTGACCTGGCGGCGGGAAGCCCGCTTCCTTCCCCAAAGGCCCTGCGCCGCCTGGCCCTGAGGCGGATGGTGGAGGCCAGGCGGGGCCTCGAGGCCTTGGGCCTTCCCCAGGAAAGCGCCCTCTTCCTGGGCTTTCCCGACCAGGGCCTCTACCCCCTCTTTACCACCCACTACTACCTGCCCTACGAGAGCCCCTACACGGGGCTTAAGGCGGTGGCCTACCCGGGGTGCCACCGGCCGGGCCTCCCCTACACGGGGAAGGCCCTGGAGGCCCTCTTGGTGGAGGTCCTCCGGTCTTTCAGGCCCACCCGGATCCTCCTGCCAAGCCCCCTGGACGCCCACCGGGACCACCAGGCCACGGCCTACTTCGGCATGCGGGCGGCGGCCCTTCTCGGCTTGGAGGACCGCCTCCTCTACTACATCGTCCACGGGGGGTACCAGTACCCCCTGCCCAAGGGCCTCCACCCCAGGCTTCCTCTCTACCCGCCCCCTCGAGGCCGGGGGCTTCCCTGGCAGCGCTTTCCCTTGAGCGAGGAGGAGGTGCGCAGGAAGGAGCGGGCCGTCCGGGCCCACAAAAGCCAGATGCGCCTCCTCTCCCGCTTCCTCCTCGCTTTCGTTAGGGAGAACGAGCTTTATAGCCCCCTCCCCGTCCCCGCCCGGGAGGCCCTAGCCGCGGAGGAGGAGGGGTGGGCCGTCCTCCCTGAGCGGGGGGAGGTCTTCTAGGCTCTCCAGGCCGAAGACCTCCAGAAAGCGCTCCGTGGTCCCGTAAAGCTTGGGGCGGCCGGGGGCTTCCTTCTCCCCCACCACCCGGACAAGGCCCCGCTCCAGGAGGCTTTCCAGGACCCCTTCCACCCCCTTGCCCCGCATGGCCTCAAGCTCCGCCCGGGTCACGGGCTGGTGGTAGGCCACGAGGGCCAGGACCTCGAGGGCCGCCCGGGAGAGCCTGGGCGGGGAGGGCTTAAGGACGCGCTCCACCGCCTCCAAGGCCTTGGGGTGGACCACGAGCCGCCACCCCCCCGCCACCCGCTCCAAGGCCACGCCCAGGTGGCCGGCCTCGAGGTCCCGCTCCAGGGCCTTGAGGGCGCGGAGGACGGCCTCCTCGGGGTGGCCCAGGGCCCTAAGCTCCTTGAGGGCCACGGGCCTTCCCGCGGCGAAGAGGACGGCGAGGAGGAGGGTTTTGAGGCTCGGGGCTTCCTCCATGGCCTACCGGAGGTAGGCGAGAAGGGCCTCCTTGGGGATCGCCCCTTCCCGCAGGACCTCCCCGGTGCGGAGGTCCACCACGCTGGAGGCGAGCCCCCCCGCCTCCCCCGGAAAGACGAAGTCCACGGCGAAGGTCCGGGCCTCGGCCTCCGTGCGCACAGGGGGCTCGCCGCTTTTGTTGAGGCTCGTGGCGGCGGCGTGCCCCCCCACGCGGCGGAGGAGCTCCCGCAAAAGGGCGTGGTCCGGCATCCTGAGGCCCACGGAGCCGTCCCGGCTGATCCAGGGGGGGATGGCCTTCCCGGGGACCACCACGGTGAGCCCCCCGGGCCAGAAGGCCTCCGCTAAGCGCAAAAACTTCCCTTCTAGGGGGCCGGGGTCGGAAAGCTTTAGGGCGCTTTCCAGGTCCGCCACCAGCACCTGGAGGGGCTTGTCCTCGGGCCTGCCCTTGACCTCGTAGATCCTCTTGCAGGCGGCCTCGTCCTCCATGAGGGCCAGCCCCCCCCAGACCGTGTCCGTGGGGAAGGCCACCAAACCCCCTCCCTTGAGGGTCTCCGCCGCTTTGGCCAGGGCCTCCTGGTATACTGCTTCCATGCCAGTCTACCAGTATAAGGCCCGGGACCGCCAGGGCCGCCTGGTGGAGGCCACCATTGAGGCCGAGGACCTCCGCACCGCCGCGAGGCTCCTCCGCGACCGGGGCCTCTTCGTGGCCGAGATCAAGGAGCCGGGGAAGGGCCTGCAGGCGGAGGTCCGGATCCCCGCTTTGGAGCGGGGGCCGGGCCTGAAGGACCTCGCCATCTTCTCCCGGCAACTCGCCACCATGCTGGGGGCGGGGCTCACCCTCCTCCAGGCCCTCGCCATCCTGGAGCGCCAGACGGAGAACCGGAAGTTCCGGGAGATCCTCAAGCAGGTGCGCACCGACGTGGAGGGGGGGATGGCCTTCTCCGAGGCCCTCTCCAAGCACAAGATCTTCTCCCGCCTCTACGTGAACCTGGTGCGGGCGGGGGAGACCTCGGGCGGCCTGGACCTCATCCTGGACCGCTTGGCGAGCTTTCTGGAGAAGGAGCTGGAGCTAAGGGGCAAGATCCGGAGCGCCATGACCTACCCGGTCATCGTCTTTGTCTTCGCCGTGGGCGTGGCCTACTTCCTCCTCACGGGGATCGTGCCCCAGTTCGCCCAGATCCTCACCGATCTCGGCTCCGAGCTCCCCCTCCTCACCCGCTTCCTCATCGCCGTCTCCGACCTTCTTAGGGCGGCCACCCTGCCCCTCCTCCTCCTCGCCGTGGCCCTCTTCTTTGCCTACCGCTGGTATTACGGCACCCCCCAGGGGCGTAGGGTCATTGACCGCCTTAAGCTCCGCCTCCCCGTCTTCGGCAACCTCAACCGCAAGACCGCCGTGGCCCGCTTCTCCCGCACCTTGGCCCTCCTTCTCTCCAGCGGGGTGAACATCGTGGAGGCCCTGGACATCACCAAGGGGACCGCGGGCAACAGCGTGGTGGAGGAGATCGTGGAGGCCGCCAAGCTGAAGATCCAGCAGGGCGACCCCTTGAACCTCACCCTGGCCCAGCACCCCTTCGTCTTCCCGCCTATGGTGAGCTCCATGGTGGCCATCGGCGAGGAGACGGGGGCCCTGGACACCATGCTCTCCAAGGTGGCCGACTTCTATGAGCGGGAGGTGGACGAGGCGGTGGCGAGCCTCACCGCGGCCATTGAGCCCCTCATGATCATCTTCCTGGGCGTCATCGTGGGCATGATCGTGGCCGGGATGTTCCTGCCCCTCTTCAAGATCATCGGGACCCTCTCCGTGCAATAAGCCTCTCCGCCACCTCCGGGGGAACCGGCATCACGGAAAGCCGGTTCCCCCGCTTCACCAGGGGGTGGTCCGGGGGGAAGAGGGCCTTGAGCTCGGCGAGGGGCAGAAGGGGCCACTTTTCCACGAAGGCCACCTCCACCGTGTACCAGCGGGGCTTCTCCGGCGTG
>NICF_comb_assmDRAFT_10004210_pt1 | contig 10076 bp, 6 predicted proteins | sample NewIslPassag4_SG_FD_11279 | JGI IMG/M metagenome (IMG submission 11279) | reverse complement strand
ACCGCGACCAGGGTGACGGGAAGGAAGAGGACGCCGTTCTTCCCGCTCGGGATCGCCGGGCCCCCGAGGATGACCACGCCATCGAGGGCCAGGCTGACCGTGGTATCCACCACCTCGGGGATCACCAGCTTGAGCCGGGCACGGCCATCCGGCTCCAGCTTCACGAAGGTGATGTCGAGCGACTTTCCGCGGAGCTTGCGCCCCTTCTCCAGCGGAACGGAGACGGTCTTCTTCTCCTCGACCGTCACCAGGGTGGAGTCGAGCAGCTTGTACTTCCTGAACGAGAAGTCGGCGAGCTGGAGGCGGAACTTCTCCAGCCTGGGATCGGTCCGACCCGGCGTCTTCGAGGCGCGCACGATGTCCACGGCGACCGTGGCCATGCGCGGCTCGGCGGCACGCGCCGGATCGGGCGCGAGGATGGCGAGAAGCGCCAGGGCGATGCAGCCGTGAAGAAGGTGGATGCGGCGCATGGTCATTTCCCCGTCAGGTAGATGATCGTCGTCCCCGCGCTGGTCTTGAAGAGCGTGGCGCCGTGGTCGCCCTGGGTGGTCATGGCGAGGATCCGGGTATCCGCCGGGTCGCCCTCGAGCAGGAGCCGCTCGCGGTTCGAATCGCCGAGAATGCCGGGCCCCACCGCCACCACCGTGGCCAAGGCTGCGAGCGCCGCGGCCGCGGCGAAGATCGGCGCGCGACGGCGCACGCCCCACTCGAAGAAGCGTCGCCTTCCCGGCGCGGCGGCCGGGGCCTTCGCCCGCTCGACGCGCCGCATGACCTCGTCGGCGAAGCCCTCGAAGTCGGCCTCCTCGCCGATCTCTTCCAGGGTCGTCTGCAGCGCCACCGAGAGCGCCTGCAGATCATCCAGGCGCGCCCGGGCAGCCGGGTCCTCGCCCAGGATGCGACGGATCTCCTCGGCCTCCTCCGGGTCCAGTTCCCCGTCGACGAAGGCCGAGAGGCGCTGCTCCAGCTCGAGGTTGCGCGTGGTCTCGCTCATCGCCACCCTCCTCGGGGCCCATTGTCGCGCCGGATCATCCCTCGTCTCCCGCCACCAGGCCCAGGGGTTCGTCGCCGAGGTACTCACGCAGGATGGCCTGCATCTTCGCCCGCGCGTGGAAGAGCCGGCTCATCACCGTCCCCTTCGGGATGTCCAGCGTCTGCGCGAGTTCCTCGTAGCTCATCCCCTCGACCTCCCGAAGCACGAGGATTTCACGGTGCTTCTCCGGAAGCTGGGCCAGCGCCCGGGCCATCTGCGCGGCCAGCTCCTTGCGAAGAACGCCTCGCTGCGGGGTGGTCCCCAGACGGTTGGAGAGAAAGCCGGGTTCGGCGCGCTGCAGCTCCCAGCCCGCCCGCTCGTCCAGCTCCTCCTCCTCGCCGCGACGCGACCGGAGCCGGTCGATCGCCAGGTTGCGGGTGATCCGATATAGCCACGTGTAGAAAGAGGACTCGCCCTTGAAGTCGCCGATCCGCTGGTGCACCCGCAGAAAGGCATCCTGGGCGATGTCCATGGCTTCCTCCCGGTCCTTGACCAGCGCGAAGGCGACCGAAAAGACCTTGCGCTGGTAACGCAATACGAGCGTTCGGAAGGCCTGATCGTCACCCGCCTGGCATTTCCGTACCAGCGTGAGGTCGTCCAGTTCCAACCAGGCAGCTCCACTGCAGGTTACGACGACGGACCGCCGCCCTTATTCAATCGGGGGTCGAGACCGTCGAGCGACTTCCCTCATTCCCGGAAGGGGCACGCTACCACGCAGCTCGGGCGCGGCAAAGGTCCGCTTCTTCGCGAACGAACGGCTATCATCAGGGAATGGGCCCGGCAGGGAGCCGGTTGCCCAGCGAGGAGCGACGGGCTCCCCAAGCGCCGATCCGGATACGTCCCGCCGATGCTCGAGGAGATCTCACCCCGAAGTCCGCGCGAATCCCTCCGGGGGCTTTTGCGATGGACCCGCCGCCAGCGCCTGCGCACGGAGCTGCTCACGGCTCTTTGCGCCTGGTTCGCGGGCTCCCTCGTGCTGCTGATGCTGGCCGCCTGGGGGATGGCGCTCGGCCTGAGCCCCTTCGTTCGCACCCTCGCGCTCCTTCTCGTCGGGGCCGGTGCTCTGGTCGCGGCCGTCCTCGCCTTCCGGCGCGGCGGTCGGACCTCGGCGGAGGCATTCGCCCGGCGGCTGGAAGCGGAGCTTCCCGCGGCGAAAGGCCTTCTCTCCGCCCTGGAACTGGAAGAGGCGCTGGAAACTCCCGACTTCCCTTACTCCCGGGAGCTGGCCGCGGCCCACGTCGAGGAGGTCCTCCGGCGCGTGGAGGCGCCCCTGCGCCAGGCGGCCTCCGACCGGCGCTCCCTGGTCCTCGCCGCGCGCGCCGCCCTGGGAACCGCGACGGCCTTCCTTCTGGGGATGTCGATCTGGCCGCAGGATTTCGGTCGCCTGATGGGAGTGGGCGTCCCCGAGCCGGGGCCAGCACGGCGCGCGGAGCCCATCACCGGGGACGTCTCCATCACCTACCACTACCCGGCCTACACCGGCCTGCCGCCGCGGACCATCGAGGGCACGACGGGCGAACTCTCCGCGCTGCGCGGCACCGAGGCGCGCATCGAGACCCGCGCCGACCGCCCCGTCGCCCGCGCCTACGTGGAGATCGACGGCGCGGCGCTGCCGCTCGAGGTGGAGGGCGGGCGCATCCTGCGCGGCACCATCCGCCTGCAGAGCTCCACCCGCTACGCCTTCCGCTTCGACGACGAGCGGGGGCGCGTCGTCGCGCGGGGCCCCGAGATCGCGATCACCGTCCTGGACGACCAGAGCCCCTCCGTGCGCATCGAGGCGCCGGTGGCCGAACTCGTGGTCACCGAGCGCGACACCGTCGAGATCCAGTACGAGGCCACCGACGACTTCGGCGTTTCCAGGCTGGAGCTCGTCTACAAGGTGGGCCCGACCGAGGAGCAGACCATCCCGCTGGGCAGCCCCCGCGAGACGCCCCGCCGCGTTTCGAAGAGCTTCACCTGGGACCTGGCCACCCTCGACCTCCGTCCCGGCGAGACGGTGACCTACTACGTCCGCGCCCAGGACAACGACGCGGTCTCGGGGCCCAAGTGGGGGCAGAGCCCCACGCAGGTGCTCAAGATCTTCTCGGAGGCGGAGCATCGGCGGAAGCTCCTCGCCCGGGCGGAGGAGGCCTGGGAGCAGATGATCGGAGCCCTCGGCGATCGAATCGAGCCGCGCGAAGGTCCCCGCAAGGTGGAGGGGGAGGCCCGCGTGGAGGCGGGGCGGAAGGCCGACGAGCAGGTCGCGATCGCGGTGAACCTCCTGCGGGAGGTGACCGCGGAATTCGCCGGCGACGAACTCGCTCCGCCCGAGCTCTTCGCCGCCCTGCAGAACGTCACCACCCAGCTCTCCCGCAAAGCAGAACATACCCGCGCCACGCGCGCCCGATCGCCGCGGGTGCGGCAGGGGCGCGAGCTCTATCTGAGACAGCTCGACGAGGCGGAGGCCGAGGAGCAGCTGGAGCTCGAGCGCGGCGTGCTCTACCTCGAGTCGCTTCTCGATCGGCAGCGCATCCTCGAGATCGAAGCGCTCTCCCGGGAGCTGGCCGATAGCCGGGCCGAGCTGACGCGGCTCATCGAATCGCTCCAGGAGGCGCCCACCGACGAAGCCCGGCAGGCCGTGCTGCGAGAGCTTTCCCGGCTGCGCCGCCGCATCGAGGAGATGATGCAGCGCATGGCCGAGCTCTCGCGGGGCATCCAGGACGAATTCCTCAACCTGGAGGCGCAGCGCGCCCTCGCCCAGGAGCGCGATCTGCTCGGCCAGCTCGACGAGGTGGAGAAAAAGATCCAGGAAGGCGATCTCGAAGGCGCGCTGGCGGAGATGCAGAAACTGGCCATGCAGATGGACGCGCTCACCGAGGCCTTCGGGGAGGCGGCCGACAGCCAGATCGAGAACGATCCNGCGCTGCANAAGCTGGCCGAGGACCTCGAGAAATTCGAGCGCGAGCTCGCGGAACTGCAGAGCGGGCAGCAGGCCCTCGTGGAGGAAACGGAGCAGCTGCGCCAGGAGCAGATCCGCCGCCTGCAGGAGCGATTCGCCTCCGAGGGCCGCGATCCGCTGGACGAGCTTCTGAGCAAGGTCCGGCGTGCGCGCGAGGCCCTGGCCGCGCTACCCGAAAACGAGCTTCCTCGCCTGGCCGCCGACGACCTGCGCGGCGCCGTCGAGCGCGCCGAATCGCTCGAGCACGCCCTGATCGCCCGAGACTTCGACGCCGCGCTGGAGAGCGTCGTCTCCTCCATCGGCTACGCGCTCGCCCTGGTGCAGGGTCTGGAGCGCGAGCGCAACTACGCGGAGCGCTTCGGGATCGGGTCGACCACCGACCTCGACTCCTGGCTGGAGTCGGCGCGCGCGAGCCTTCCGCTGCTGGAGGACGTGCGCGAGCTGCTCGAGCGCATGTTCGCCGAGCGGGGGCGACTCTCCCGCGGCCAGCAGCAAAGGCTCGACGAGCTCGGCCGGCGCCAGCAGGAGCTCGCCGGGCGCATGGAGAGCCTCCGTCATCGGGCCCAGGCCATCGGCGAACAGGCGCCGATCTTCGACGACGACGCCTTCCAGACCATGGAGCAGGCCGGCCAGTCGATGCGCCAGGCCGCGGGCGAGCTGGACAGGCAGCGGATCGGCGAGGCGCTCTCCGCCGAGCGGCGGGCGCGGGAACAGCTCGAGATTCTGCAGCAGGGCCTAAAGCAGGCGCGCCAGCAGGCGCGGTCCCGAGGTGGCGGCAGGGGGTTTCCGCTTCCCATGGGCGCCTTCGGACGCCGAGGCGGAAGCGGCGCCCATTTCGACGGCCGCGAGCGAGTGGAGATCCCGGACGCCGACCGCTTCCAGGCGCCCGAGGCGTATCGCAAGGAGATCCTCGACGCGATGAAGAAGAAGGCGCCCGATGCCTTCCAGGGGCCAGTCCAGGACTACTACGAGGAGATCGTCAAATGAGAGCCGCCCTGGTCGTGGCCGGCCTGATCTCGTTGGGCGGGGCCACCCACGCCGGAGCTCGCGCGATCGCGGGGCTCGCCGAGGCCGAGGAGGCCCTCTCGGCGTGGGACGTTCCCCGCGCCGCCGTCGTGGCCGAGCGGCTCGTTTCGGAGCGCCCCGACGATCCCCGCGTTCTTCACCTGCTCGGAAGGGTTCGACACTACCAGGGCCGCTATGCCGAGGCGGCCGAGCTCTTCCGCCGCGTCGGCGACGAGGATCTGGCCCGGCTGGCGGCCGACACCCACGAGATCACGAAGAACCACCAGAGGCAGGAAAGCGAGCACTTCGTCTTCCTCTACCCGCCGGGCAAGGACGAGATCCTCGCGCCCTGGGCCCTGGAGACGCTCGAGGCCGCCTGGGAGCGGGTGGGCGAGCTCCTCGGCTACAGACCCGAGGGGGAGAAGATCCGCGTGGAGGTGGTGCAGAGCGCCGAGGAGCTCGCCCGCGTCTCCACCCTCTCCCTCGAGGCCATCCGCAACACGGGGACGATCGCCGTCTGCAAATTCGACAAGCTGATGGTCACCAGCCCCCGGGCGCTGCTTCGGGGCTACGACTGGCGCGACACCCTCTCGCACGAGTACATCCACCTCGTCATCACCCGGAAGAGCCGCAACCGCACGCCGATCTGGCTGCACGAGGGCATCGCCAAGTTCATGGAGACGGCGTGGCGGGGCCGGCCCGGGCTGGCGCTGCACGCGGCCTCGCAGACCCTTCTCCAGAACGCGGTGGAAAAGGATCGCCTGATCACCTTCGACGCGATGCATCCCTCCATCGCGCTCCTTCCCACCGCCGAGGATGCCGCCCTCGCCTTCGCCGAGGTCTTCACCGCGGTGGAATTCCTCTACGAACGGGACGAGGGAAGCGTGGCGCGGCTGCTCGAGGAGCTCGCCGCGGGCCGAAGCGATCGCGAGGCGGTGGCCGCGGTCTTCGGAAGGCCCTTCCCCATCTTCGAGGCCGAGTGGAGGCGGCACCTGCGGCAGCGAGACTATCCGGACGCGGTCGCCTCCCTGGAGGAGACCCGGCCGCGCTTCCGCGAGGATGGCGCCACCGGCGACCAGGATCCGACCGAGCTTTCCGAGTTTCGCCACATCTCCGACGCGGAGGCGCGCCGCAACGCCCACCTCGGCGAACTTCTGCGCGCGCGGGGCAAGCTCGCCGCCGCCGCCGCCAAGTTCGAGCGCGCCTTCGAGCGGGTCGGCGCGCGCCACCCCTCTCTTTCCAACAAGTACGCGATGACCCTCCTCGCGCTCGAGGAGACGGAAAGGGCCATCCGGATCCTGGAAAAGGCCCTCGCCGCCTATCCCGACCACGCCCTGACCAACCTCAACATGGCCCGGGCGCAGATGCAGAAGGGAAATGCTTCCCGCGCCCGACCGTTTCTGGAAAGCTCGCTCTCGGTCAACCCCTTCGACCCGGAGCTCTTCTACCGCCTCCTGGCCGTCGCCCGGGAGGACGGCGACGAGGTATTGGCCGCGCGTTCGAGACGAGCCATCGAGCTTCTCGGCGGCCGCGTGCCCGAGGAGTGAACTGGAGGATCTCCTTGAGACTGGAAGCCTTCTCGACCGACCTGGAAGCGGTGGCCTGGCTCCGCCAGGCGCGCGAGCGAATCCTGCGCGAGCTTTCCAAGCGCGTGGTGGGCCAGCAGGAGGTGATCGAGCACCTGCTCATCGCGCTCTTTTCCCGCGGCCACTGCCTCTTCGTGGGCGTGCCGGGCCTGGCCAAGACGCTACTCATCTCCACGCTGGCCGAGGTCCTGGATCTCAGCTTCAACCGCATCCAGTTCACCCCGGACCTGATGCCCTCCGACATCACCGGGACGGACATCCTCGAGGAGGACCGCACCACGGGACGGCGGGAGCTGCGCTTCGTCAAGGGGCCGATCTTCGCCCAGATCGTCCTGGCCGACGAGATCAACCGCACCCCGCCCAAGACCCAGGCCGCGCTTCTGCAGGCCATGCAGGAGGGCCGCGTCACCGCCGGCGGCCGCACCTATCCGCTCGAACCGCCCTTCCTCGTCTTCGCCACCCAGAACCCGATCGAGCAAGAGGGCACCTATCCGCTACCGGAGGCCCAGCTCGACCGTTTCATGTTCATGGTCGACGTCGGATATCCCAGCGAGGAGGAGGAGGTGCAGGTGGTGATGCAGACCACCGGCGCCCCGCGCGAGAAGCTGGAAAAGGTCCTCGGGCCGAAGGAGATCCTCGAGTTGCAGGAGCTCGTCCTCCGCGTGCCGGTGGCGGAGGATACCGTCCGCTACGCGGTGAGCCTGGCGCGGCGCAGCCGTCCCACCGAGCCCGACGCGCCCGAATACGTCCGCAAGTACGTCGCCTGGGGCGCCGGGCCGCGCGCCTCGCAATTCCTCGTCCTCGCCGCCAAGGCGCGCGCCGCGCTGCACGGGCGCTTCGCCGCCGAACGAGAGGACGTCCAGGCCCTGGCCCAGCCGGTGCTCCGTCACCGCATCCACCTGAACTTCTCGGCCGAGGCCGAGGGCATCGACAGCGACGAGATCGTGGACCGCCTCCTTGGAGAGTGACGTGGCCGGCTCGCTGCTCGACCCCAGGCTCCTTGCGAGGCTGGGAACCCTCCAGCTGCGCACCCGGTCGGTGGTGGAGGGCCTGCTCTCGGGCCTGCACCGCTCGCCCCACCAGGGGCAGAGCGTGGAATTCGCCGAGCACAAGGAGTACGCGCCCGGCGACGACCTCCGCCGCATCGACTGGAAGGCCTACGGGAAATTCGACCGCTTCTACGTCAAGCAGTTCGAGCACGAGACCAACCTGCGCGCCTTCCTCCTCCTCGACGCCTCGGCGTCCATGGGCTACCGTGGCCCCGAGGGACTGACCAAGCTCGAGTACGCCGCCACCGCCGCCGCCGCCCTCGCCTACCTCCTCGTTCGCCAGCAGGACGCGGTGGGGCTGGTCGTCGCCCGCGGCGCGGAGATCCAGTACCTGCCGCCTCGTGCCCACGGCGCCCACGTCTCCGCCGTCCTGAACGTCCTCGAGGGCCTTCGGCCCTCCGGCCGCACGGATCTCGCCCGCGCCGCCGACTTCGTCGCCGAGAAGGCCCGGCGCCGCGCTGCCGTCTTCGTCTTCTCCGACCTCTTCGATTTCTCGCCCGGCGCTCTCGTTCGCCTCGTCGACCTGCGTCGCATGAAGAACGAGGTTTCCGTCTTCCAGGTCCTCGATCCCTGGGAGCTCGAATTCCCCTTCGAGGACGCCACCCGCTTCATCGGTCTGGAGGGCGAGGGCGAACTCGAGGTCGACCCGCGCGAGATCCGCGCCTCCTACCTGCGCGCCATCCAGACGCTCTGCGAGGAGGCGCGACGCCTCTGCCTCCAGGCGGACGTCTCCTATGAGCTGGTCCGCACCGATACGCCCCTGGACCGCCTTCTTCTCGGGCACCTCTCGAGGAGAGAAAGGAGCGCGCGATGGACGTCTCGTTGACCCATCCGCTCCTGGCCTGGGGGGCGTTGCTCGCGCTCCTGCCGATCCTCGTGCACCTCCTGCAGCGGCGAAGGCCCCGGCCCCATCCCTTCGCCGCGATGGAGCTCGTCCTGCGCTCGCAGCGGGAGAACGTGAGGCGGCTGCGGCTGCGGCGCCTGCTGCTCCTCCTCGCCCGGACCTCGATCCTGCTCTTCGTACCGCTTGCCGTGGCGCGCCCGCACCTGGCTGCGGAGGCGAGCGCCGTCGCCTCGCCGGCCGGTCCCGCCGCCACCGCCATCGTCCTCGACGCCTCCCTCTCCATGCGCTGGGGCGGCGGCAAACTCATGGAGAACGCGAAGCAGGACGCCCGCCGCGTCCTGGCCGATCTCCTCCCGGAGGAGCCGCTGAGCGTGATCGTCTGCGACGGCCGCCCGCCAAAGACCGAATCCCCCTCCTTCGACCGGGTGCGAGCGCGGCGGCGCATCGACGAGGCGCAGGCGAGCCACCTGCGCGCCGACCTGACGGCCTGCCTCGCCGCCGCCGCCGCGGCCCTGGCGGAAAGCCCGCTTCCGGCCAAGCGGATCTTCGTCGCCACGGACCTCACCGCCAACGCCTGGAACCTGGACGCACCCCCGCCCCGCATCCCCACCGAGGAAGGCGAGATACAGCCGGAAGTGGTGGTACTCGACGCAGCCCGCGGCGACGAACTCCCCAATGCGGCGATCACCGACCTTCGCATCGAGCCCGCGACCGAGCTCGGCCCGCGCGGCCATGCCTTCGCCTTCACCGTGCACAACTTCGGCTCCGAGGATCTGCGCGACCTGCGGGTGGAGCTCTGGGTGGGCGAGGAGCTGGTGAACCGCAGCTTCCTCGACGTCCCCGCCGGAGGCAGCACCTCGCGGCGTCTGTTGCACCGCTTCCCGGCCGGCGGCGTCTTTTCCGGCGAGGTCCGGCTCGCCCCCGACGAGCTCGTCGAGGACGACGCGCGCTTTTTCGTCCTCCACGTCGCTCCCGACATCCGCGTCCTGATCGTGAACGGCGCGCCCTCGCCTCTGCGGCATCGCGACGAGGCGTTTTTCGTGGAGACGGCCCTGCGCGCGGGCGGAACGGTCCCCCTCTCCGTGCGCACGATCGATGCCGATGGCCTTCCCCACCAGTCGCTCGACGACGTGGACGTCGTCTTCCTCCTGAACGTCCGCGCGCCCGATCGGCCGGTGGCCGAGCGACTGGAGCGCTTCGTCCGCGAGGGCGGTGGACTCTTCTTCGCCCTCGGCGATCAGGTGGATGCCGACGCCTACGCCTCCGCCTTCGGAGAGCTTCTCCCCCTCGCCCTGCACCTCCCCAAGACGCTGCAGGCGACCGGCGACGAGCCAGCCGCGGCGCGATTCGCCGACTTCGACCTCGATCACCCGGTGCTGCGCATCTTCCACGGCCCGGCGATCGAGGGCCTGGAGTCGACGCGCACGCACCGCTACTTCCTCTTGCAGCCCGGCGAGGGCGCGCGCGTCCTCGCCGCCTTCGACGACGGCGCCCCCGCGCTGGTGGAGAAGCAGGTCGGCCAGGGCCGGGTGATCCTCTTCGCCTCCACCGCCGACCGCGACTGGTCCGACTGGGCCATCCAGACCAGCTTCCTCCCCGCCATGCAGCAGATGGCCGCCTACCT
>NICF_comb_assmDRAFT_10004203_pt1 | contig 10081 bp, 7 predicted proteins | sample NewIslPassag4_SG_FD_11279 | JGI IMG/M metagenome (IMG submission 11279) | reverse complement strand
CAGATTCACTTTATTTATTTCACTTCATACGAGCTCTTGAGCGACACGATCCGGTTGAACACCGGCTTGCCCGGCGCCGACAGCTTCGGGTCGACATTGAAATACCCGTGCCGGAAGAACTGGAACTTCTGCTGCGGCTGGGCGTCTTTCATGTTCGGCTCGACAAATCCGCGCAAGATCTGGAGCGAGTTCGGATTGACCCGCGAGAGCAGCGAGCGGTCTTCCGCCTGCGCTGCTTCCCCGCTCTCTTCGCCCGCGCCGGCTTCCGGCTCCTCATCCACTTCGTTCTCATCGAGCAGCAGCGGCTCGAACAGGCGGAATTCCGCCGGCACCGCGTGCGTCGCCTCAACCCAGTGGATTGTCCCCTTCACCTTCCGCCCCGTGAACCCGGAGCCGCTCTTCGTCGCCGGGTCATACGTGCAGCGCAGCTCGATGATGTTGCCGTTCTCGTCCTTCACGACTTCCTCGCACTTGATGAAATACGCGTGCTTCAGCCGCACCTCATTGCCGGGATACAGCCTGTGATATTTCGCGGGCGGATCTTCCATGAAGTCGTCCTGCTCGATGTAGATCTCCCTGGAGAACGGAATCTGCCGTTCGCCCATGTCCGGGTTCTCGGCGTTGTTCTCGGCGGTGAGCCATTCCACCTGGCCTTCCGGGTAGTTCGTGATGACGACCTTGAGCGGCCGCAGAATCGCCATCGTGCGCGGCGCCTTCAGCTTCAGATCTTCCCGGACAAAATGCTCCAGCATCCGCGGATCGACGATGCCGGCGCTCTTCGACACCCCGGTCTCGCGCACGAACGCCTTGATCGCCTCCGGCGTGAATCCCCGCCGCCGGAGCCCGCACAGCGTGTACACGCGCGGGTCGTCCCAGCCGTCGAGCACGCCCGCCTCCACGAGCTGCTTGATGTACCGCTTGCCGATCACCGCGCCCCGGATCTGCAGTTTCGCGAACTCGTACTGGCGCGGCTGCGACTCCATCTCGCACTCCCGGATGACCCAGTCATAGAACGGCCGCTGGTCTTCGAATTCCAGAGAGCAGAGCGAATGGGTAACCCCTTCGATCGCGTCCTCCAGCGGATGCGCGAACGTATACGTCGGGTAGATGCACCATTTGTCCCCGGTGTTGTGATGGCGGGCGTGCAGCACGCGGTAAATGACGGGATCGCGCATGTTGATGTTCGGCGACTTCATGTCCACCTTGGCGCGCAGCACCCGCTCGCCGTCCTTGAACTCGCCCTTGCGCATGCGCTCGAACAGGTCAAGGTTCTCTTCCACGCTCCGATTCCGGTACGGGCTCTCGATGCCCGGTTCGGTCAGCGTGCCCCGCGTCGCCCGGATCTCCTCCTGCGACTGGTCATCCACATAGGCGAGCCCCTTCTTGATCAGAAGCACGGCGCGGTTGTACATTTCTTCGAAATAGTCCGAAGCGTAGTAGAGGGCGTCCCACTTGAACCCGAGCCATTCGATGTCCCGCTTGATCGCTTCGACATATTCCACGTCTTCCTTCGTCGGATTCGTGTCGTCGAAGCGCAGATGGGTCCGGCCCCCGTAGTCCGCGGCGATGTCGAAGTTGATCGTGATCGCCCGGGCGTGCCCGATGTGCAGATAGCCGTTCGGCTCGGGCGGAAAACGGGTGACGACGGTGCTCACCCTGCCCTCCTTCAGATCCCTTTCCACGATGGTGCGAATGAAGTTTGATGACGTCTTGTTCTCCACTCCAGATCAACCTTTCCTATCGCGCTGGTAAAAAAGCCGGCGCCGTCCATAAGGACGAGCGCATCCGTGTGTGCGACGCAAGAGAAGCCGGCCGCGGGCGCAACCCATAACCGGCATTTCCGTCACAAAATCTTACTTTTTATGATACACAATTTCCCGGAATTCACCAATCCCCGCCCTCATGATGCTCGAAAAACACGTTCCGGGCGAGGAACGCCTCGCGCGCCCGGACCATCTCCGGGTCCGGGTCCGGGAACGTGCCGTAGGCGGCCATCAGCTTCACCAGCGCCGCCTCCGGCACGATGCGCGCGAGGCCGCGCACGCCGCCCGCTCCGGCGATCTCGTGCGCCGAGCGGTAGAGCGCGCCGCCAGGCGCCTTGGCCGGCGCGATGTAGACGTCGATGCCGAGCGCGGCGCACCGCGCCGCGAACGCGGGCAGCGACGATTCGTACGCGCCGGCCGCATCGCTGCACGCCGTAGCCGAATGATACAGGCCGTGCAGCACCGCCTTGGGCCTGCGCGGCAGCCGCTCGAAGTCATAGAGGCCGTAGTCGAGGCCGGGATACGGGCGGATATAGAGGATATCCGTCGCGAAGCCGATCCGGTCCGGCGGCAGCGCGGGCTCGCGCGGCTCGCGCAGCGCCGCGGCAGGCGGGTTCACCGCGTGATCGTACGGCACGAACCGGCCGTCCCGCATATGGCCGAACGGCGAGCCGTACGGCGGCGCGAACTGATCGTCGAACGGGCGGGCCTCCGTCATGCGCGTGCCGAGCATGACCGGCATCTCGCCCCGATCGTTCTCGTACACCGCATAGACGCCGGGCAGCGCCGCGTCCAAGATGAAGTCGACCGCGGCGGTGAAGTTCCGCACCCCGTTGCCGCGCGGATCGTCGAGCGGCCGGTTCGCCGCCGTCAGCACGAGCGGCAATCTGATGTCCGCCATCGCGTAGCCCAGCATCGCCGCCGTGTACGGCAGCGTGTCCGAGCCGTGGGTCACGACGGCGCCCGCGTATCGCTCCGGCTCCGCCGCAAGCCGCTCCCGCAGGCAGCGCACCAGCTCAAGCCAGTGTCCCGGCGTCATGTTCTCGCTGAGCAAGGCAAGCGGCTGCGCCGTCACGAAGCGGATCTCTTCCGACCACGCGCCCGCCGATTTCCGGTATCGCTCGAGCAGCGCGTATCCCGCGCCGCCGTCGACATCGATGACCGCGCCGGTCTGCCGGCTGCCGATTGTTCCGCCGGTGAAAACGACCAGAATCTCCGTCACTTGCCACACCTCCGCCGCCGGCAGCCCGCCTGGTTACAACAGCGCTTCGATATCCCCGGCCAGCTGATCCGGCGTCACCTTCGGCTCGTAGCGGCGCACCAGCTTCCCCCCGCGGTCGACCAGGAACTTCGTGAAATTCCACGGGATCAGCTCGTCGTCGCCGCCGGTCAGATGCTTGAACAGCGGATGCGCCCCCTCGCCGCGGACCTCCACCTTCGCGAACATCGGAAACGTCACGCCGTAATTCCGCTTGCAGAACGCGCCGATTTCTTCGTTCGTGCCCGGTTCCTGCCCGCCGAACTGGTTGCACGGAAAGCCCAGCACCGCGAAACCGCGCTCCTTGAACCGTTCGTACAGCTTCTGCAGCCCCTCATACTGCGGCGTCAGCCCGCAGGCGCTGGCCGTGTTCACGATGAGCAGCACTTGGCCCGCGTAATCGGACAGCGGAACCGTCTTCCCGTCCAGCGTCTCCGCCTCGTATGCATGCACCGTCATGCCGCGTTCCTCCTGCTTTTTTTACCCACGAGTCTATCATTCCGCGGCGCTCCCGGTCAAACCGGTCTCAAACCCGCATCAAGTCCGTCTCGCACCCGTCCGGGACAACCGCAGCCGCCCCGACACATATTTGTGAATTTTTTCACGTTATTTGTGATAAAAATCACATACTATTCTGAACATCCGGCCTACACTGAAATCAAAGAAACCGCCATATCCAATTCCAATATTGCCGCAGCCGATCAAGCGGCAGCGCAACGCGAGGGAGGGGACGTCAATGCGGCAGTCCCGATCATCCGCCGGCAGGCCGTAATCGGCGGGCCGGACGGCATCCGGTTCCTGAGTCGTCATGTTTGCGACACGGCCACCAAATCCGATTGAGGGGTGAACGGACATGATGAAATTCTGGAGGGAAAACAAGTACGCGGCGGGCGCTGTTCTTCTGCTTCGGCTGTACATCGGCTGGCTGTGGCTCGAGGCGGGCTGGCACAAATTGACGGACGGCTTTGACGCCACCGGTTTCCTGACCCGGGCGGTCGAAAACCCGGTGGTCGACAAGGCGACCGGCGCCGCGGTCTACCCGACGTACACGGCGTTCATCGAGCATATCGCGCTTCCCAACGTCAAACTGATCAACTTCCTGATTCCCGTCGGCGAGTTCCTGATCGGACTCGGCCTCATCCTCGGAGCGCTCACCCTGGCGGCGACCTTCTTCGGCCTGATGCTCAACTTCCTGTTCATGTTCGCCGGCACCGTAAGCACGAACCCGTGGATGCTGCTGCTCGGCGCATTCATCTTCATCGCCGGCGCCAACGCCGGAGCTTACGGCCTCGACCGCTGGCTGATGCCCGCCCTCAAGGCCGGCGCGAAGCGGATCTTCCGCCGCAAGGACGCCGTCGGCGAAGGCACCGCGGGCGCGGCCGGCGCGGCTCCCAAGACTGTCTGACACACAGACGGTCGAACCCGGGCGCAACAACCTCCGGGCATATCCGCAAGCCATTCCCCCTTCTTGAAGAAGCGGCTCCCGTCAGGCGGGCCGCTTCCCTTTATTGCGCGCTCGCCTTGAAATATTCCAGCCCGAGCGCCTTGTTGACCGCCTCGATGACGCGGTCCTGCTGCACCGGCTTGACGATGAAATCCTTCGCTCCCATCTTGATCGCGTCGATCACCATCGGCTTCTGCCCCATCGCCGAGCACATGATGACAACCGCGAACGGGTCGTACCGGCGGATCAGCTTGAGCGCTTCCAGCCCCTCCATGACCGGCATCGTGATGTCGAGCGTCACCAGATCGGGATGGTATTGCTTGTATTTCTCCACGGCCTCGAGCCCGTTCTCCGCTTCGCAGACAACGGTATGTCCGGCTTCCTCCAGGATGTTGCGAATCATGAGCCGCATGAAGGCGGCATCGTCGACCACCATGATATTGGCCATACCTATCCCTCATTCAACAGCGGGTTTTGTGTTCATTGTAATCCCTGCCGCTGAACAGCCGCTGAACAAAGGAAAAACCTTCCGGTTATGGCCGCCCGCATGCGCAATAAGCATCCGCCATGCCCATCCGCAACATCCATCTTCAACCTTCATCCGCAACAACCCGCCCGCGGCGCCCCTTCGCAAAACACGCCCGCAAATCCGTCCGCAGGTTGCTCATCCGCTAACCCGTCCGCAGACACACGTTCACAGCCGCTCATTTGCAAGGCTGTCCGCTAACCCGTCCACGGCCTATCCCCGAACCCGTCCGCCGCCGCAATCGCCATTCCGCCGCGCCGCCCGTTCGCGGCGCCGTTATTCCGGCTTCTGGCCGAGCTCCTCCTGCATCTTGACCAGCCGTTCGAACTCCGCGTCGGCCTCGCGCTGCAGCCCCATCCGGTCGTACAGCCGGATGAGCCGCAGATGGAACTCCTCGGCATAAGGGAACCGTTCGCGAATCCGCACCAGCAGCGCCGCCGCGTCCGCCGTGTTGCCCGCCTGTTCGGCCATATCCGCCGCCCGGCGCGCCGCCTCCAGCCACAGAAGACGGAGCCGCTGGCGCTCGTCCTCCGCCCAGAGATACCCTTCCTGCTCCAGGAAATCCCCGCTGTACGCTCCACACAGCCGTTTGAGCCGCTGCAGCCGGACGCTGTCGAACAGCGGGTCCTGCAGCGCCTCCTTCACCTCAGCGTCCCAGCGGTCGGCGTCGAACCCGACATCCGGCACCTCCAGCCGGTAGCTGTTCTCGACATACGACAGCTTGCAGGGCAGCACCTGATCCTTGAGCAGGCGCCGGACCTGGTAAACGGTCGTATGAAGATTCGTGAGCGCCTTCTCCTCGTCCATCTCCGGCCAGAGCAGGTCGATCAGCCGCTCCTTCGGGACGGCCGCGCCCCGCTTGTACAACAGGTAAATGAACAGTTCCTTCGCCTTCGCCGTCCGCCAATGAAGCTCCAGGCGCTGCCCGTTCGGGCCGATGCATTCGAACTGGCCCAGAAAGCGGATCTTCGTCGCCCCCGCCTTTCCGTCCGTCCCGTCCCGCGTCCGCGCGTTCGCCTCCGCCGGCTCCTCCGGCCGGGAGGGCGGGACCGGCTCCGTGCGGATCCGGGACAGCGTCCGCTCGAGCCGCTGCGGATGCACCGGCTTGAGCACATAGTCGATCGCCGCCAGTTCGAACGCCTCGACCGCATATTGATGGTAGGCCGTCACGAAGATGATTTTCAGATCGGGGACAAGCGCCAGCAGCCGCTCCGCCGTCTCCAGCCCGTTCATGCCCGGCATCTCGATATCGATGAACGCCACGTCGGGCCGAAGCTCCGTCGACTTCTCCACGGCGAGCAGCGGATTCTGGAATGTGCCGCACACTTCAACACCGAGCTTGCGGAGCAGAAACTTCAGTCCCTCCAAAGCCGGTCTCTCATCATCAATGATAACCGCCCTCACCGCTGCGATTCCTCCTTGATCGGAATGAGAAACGACACCCGCGAACCGGCGTCCGGCGCGCTTTCGATCTCAAGCCCCCTGCCGTACTGGGCCAGCAGCCGGCGATGCACGTTCGACAGGCCGATGCCGCCGTCGTGCGTCCCCGTCAGCACCGCCTCCGCCCGGCCGTCCGGGAAACCGACGCCGTCGTCCCGCACCTCGATCCGAATCCATTCGCCATCCGGATCGATCGCGACCGTGATGTCGACGCACCCGCCATCGATCCGCTTCAGAATGCCGTGGCGCAGCGCGTTTTCCACGATCGGCTGGATGGACAGCGGCGGAAGCTGGAATTCAAGTCCGTCCTGAACGTTCGTCGTCAAGCGGATCCGGTCGCCGAACCGCGCCTGCTCAATCTGCAGATAGGTCGTCACCAGCATCCATTCTTGCCCGAACGGCACGAGCCGCTGCAGATTGCTCGCGTCGAAGCTCGCCCGCAGGTATTGGCCGAAATGATACAGAAGCTCCCGCATCCGGTCCGGATTCGTCTCGCTCAGCCCGGCGATCGTGTTCAACGTGTTGTAGAGAAAATGCGGCCGGATCTGCGCCTGCATCAGCGCCATCTCCGTCCGGAGCTGATCCCGCACCGACCGCTTGAGCCGGATGAGCGTCCGCACGCGTCCCGTGAATTCGATCGGATCGAGGGGCTTGGCGATCATGTCGTTCGCGCCGGACTCGAAACCGACGAGCAGATCGACGGCCCCGCTCCGCTTCGTCATCAGGAGCACCGGCAGATCGGTGATCGACATCCGCTGCCGGATCTGCCGGCAGAGCTCGAGTCCCGACAGCACGGGCAGCAGCGTGTCCGCGACGACCAGCTCCCAGTCGGACCGGCGCTCCAGCTCGGCCAGCGCCTGCGCGCCGTTCCTGACCGCGGTGACGGCCAGCCCTTCACGGTCAAGCAGCTCCGCCGCCACCTGAAGCACCTCGGGATCGTCATCGGCGAGCAGAACGGCGGGGCGGTCGTCAACCGGCGCCTCTTTCCCGGTTTTCGCGCCCCGGCGAAGGCCGATCGGCAGGGACACGCCGCCCCCGACGCCGCCCCCGGCGCCGCCCGGCCTCTCCCCGGCCTTGCCGTCCTTCGCCTTCCGCCGGCGCGCCGTCAACGCGCCCCTCCGCCCGGCCAGCGGCTTCAGCCGCTCCGACCCGGCCAGGCGCAGCTCATCCGGCAGCGCGGCGGACGTCTCGACCGGCAGCGTGAACCGGGCGGACGAACCGCCGCCATCCGCCGCGGCGAGATCGAGCCGGCCGCCGTGCAGTTCGACCAGCTTCCGGCTGACCGCCGTCTCGAGCCGCTCCGCCGCCGGCTCTCCGCCCCGCCTTGTCACCGCAATCGACAGATGCCGTCCGTCCGGCTCGAGCGCGGCGGAAATTTCCACCTCGCGCGCCCCGCCGGTCTGCATCGCCTCATGCACGAGATTGAGCAGAATTTGCAGCAGCCGGTTCGCGTCGGCGCGCACGAGCGGCAGGCCCGCCGGCACCCGGTTCTCCAGCGCCGGCCGCTTCTCCTCGTCCTCGCCCATATGCCCGACCAGCTCCAGCACCGCCTCCGCCGTATGGCGGACGTCGACGGCGCGCAGCCGGAGCGCCGCGCTGCCTTCGTTCAGCTTCGTCAGATCCAGCATCTCGTCCAGAAGATAGGACAGCTTCCGGCCGGAGGCGAGCATCAGCCGGAGACGGCGCTCGTCCTTCTCCTCCGCGCGCCCTTCCTCGAGCATCAGCTCGGCCAGGCTGACCATGCTCTGCAGCGGCGTGCGCAGCTCATGCGACGCGTTCGTCATGAACTCGTCCTTCAGCCGGTTGGCGATCGCAAGTTCCCCCGACAGCTTCTCCACCCGCCTCAGCGTCCGCAGGAACCGATGGAACCACAGCAGCAGCACGCAGCCGAGGAAGATGACCAGTTCGATCGGCGGCAGCCCGTCCTGCTCGCGGACGCCGAGGAAGAACAGCCCCTGGAACACCGCGTAATGGATCACGGCCGCAATGCCGGCCAGCGCGTACAATTGCTCGTCCTGCTCGCGCATCGTCCCGACCGCCATGGCCGCGAGCGAACAGGCGGCCAACAGGAGGCCGAAGCAGATCAAGACCGGCTCAAGCGGCACGGTCCATTCCAGCGGAGCGGCGAGCCAGTACAGCGCCATCGCCGTAAATACCGCCAGCGCGGCGCGGACGACGCCGCGATGCATGACGGCGGGGTACAGCCCGCGGACGAACAGCACGAAGCTGACGGTCACCCCCGCCATGGCGAATTGCTGCAGCCGGTTCTGCCAGACATAATCGATGCCGGGCAGCGCCTCGAACATCAGCTTGTTTCCGTGCGTCAGCCAATACAGCGCGACGAAGATCAGCAGCGCGGCGAACCATCCGGTATCCGAGGCATCCGACACGCGCAGGCGGAGGACATAGAGCAGAAGCAGCAGGCCGCCCGCGGCGGCGAACCCGACGCCGATCACGGCGTCGTACGCGCCTTCGCGCTCGTGCTCCCGGTACAGATCGGCCAGCGAACCGAGCGACACCGCGCCGAACAGCCCGCCCTGCCAGGCGTAATGGTAATTGGCGACATGGAGCACGATCGTCAGCTCGCGCGCCGCTTTCCCGACCGCCGCGACGTACGGCAGGTTGGCCGGCTCCGTCTCCCCGCGGGATTCGCCGGGATCGCCGGCCCCGCCGATCCGCTCGCCGTTCACATACAAGTCGTGCGCCGAGCGGACGTTCGCAATCCGCAGCCCGTAATCCGGGCCATTGCCGTCCGCGGGAAGCCGCACCCTGAGCAGATAGGTTCCGTACCCGAACGGCGTCCTGCTCCCGTCCTTCAGACTGCCGTCCCAACCGCCGGGCACCCGGATCGTCCGGGCGGAAGCCGCCAAAACCGTCCATTCCGCGGACGGATCGATCCACTCTCCGGGCACGAACAGCCACTCGCCGTTCAGCCGGACGATCCCGTCCTCATCCGCGTTCCAATTGCGAAGATCGATGACGCCGCCCACGGCCTTCGGCGAAGCTTCCCCGCCGGTTCCGGGCCAGAACAGCCGCACCGCAGACAACATGACCACAAGGAGCAGCAGCCCCCGGATACCGCGCTTGCGCATTGGCCGCACCGCTTTCCATTCCGCAGAAAAATTAACGCTCTCATCATTTTTCTACACCGTACGACCATTTTCCTCTATAATCAGACAGTTAAACTCCGGAATCCCGTCCGCTCCTCGCCGGATTACATTTTTCCGGAATTGCTGTATAATGGGCGGCAAGGAGGGTGGTAATATGGCATTCACACTGCAGCTCGGCGAGCAGGCCCCCGACTTCAGCCTGCCCGCGACGGACGGACGCACCTATTCGCTGGCGGACTTCAAGGACGCGCGCGTGCTGGTCATCTTCTTCACCTGCAACCATTGTCCTTATGTCATCGGCTCGGACGAAGTAACCCGCGCGACCGCGCTCAAGTACGCGCCGCACGGCGTGCGCTTCGTCGGCATCAACTCGAACAGCGCGAACACGAAACCGGAAGACTCCTTCGAGAACATGGTAAAGCGCATGGAGGAGCACCGTTTCCCCTGGGTCTACCTGCGCGACGAGACGCAGGAAGTCGCGAAGGCGTACGGCGCGCTCCGGACGCCGCACTTCTACGTCTTCGACGAGAANCNCGTCTA
>NICF_comb_assmDRAFT_10004202_pt1 | contig 10082 bp, 10 predicted proteins | sample NewIslPassag4_SG_FD_11279 | JGI IMG/M metagenome (IMG submission 11279) | reverse complement strand
TCACTTTCTTTCTGGACTATCTTGTGCGTTTTTTCCTGGTCTATGGATTTTGCTTCAAATGGGGAGGCAACCAGCAATTTTCTCCCTTCGACCGAATCTGCCTCCTCGGTGACCGACCTCGTCTGCACGGAATCTTGTCCCTGACTTAACTCGGTAGTTGAATGGACTTTCTTTTTTGGGCTAATCGTCGCTACCCGATCTGTATTGACCTCTTTTGGTATTGTGTTATTTTCTAGAGACTTGTGATGGATACTTACACTCGATGTCGATTCCGGCTCTCCTCCCTGAGGACCTGCTCCTGGGTCTCTCTGTTCCAGTTTCGTGGATAGCGTGTGGATCCATTTTTGGTTGCTGCCAACGATTATCGGCTTTGCCTGAGTTGTCCCTGGCGACTCGTCAACCTCGGCCAATAAGGGCGAGTCCCCTTGCCCGTTGCCCGCCTCCACGTCCTCGATTGTTGCGACGTCGACCGCGTTACCACTTACCTCCTGGAACACATTCGAGATTTGCATGGCACATTCCGCACATTGTGGTGGAGCGGCTTTCTGCCCAGCCTGTTCTTTGCCTGTCGCCGCACTTAGTTCATTTTCTTTCTTTTCGGCCGTATCTTTACTCTTCCGTTTAGAAGCGCTTACTCGATTCAAACTTGTGTTATGGATTTTTTTGCTCTGACCGCAGAGTGAGTCTTTTTGGAAACCAGGATCGCCTTGATTCACCTCAGACGACGGCGACTCTGCTTGCCCCGACTGTTCGGCGGAACCTTGCTCACCGCTCGAAGCTTTCACCGTCACTATTGGTTTTCTCCTGCCCGCCGCCTCCGCATCTTGGCTCGACGTATTTTCGCTCGACTGTTTTACTGCCTGTCGATTGAGTACATCCTGAAATGAGTTCCCTGCTGGTTTTGACCCTATGTCCAAGCCCGCGTAATCCCGGGGGCTTCCCGTTCGTCCCAGCGCAGCCAAAATATCGGGGTTGTCGATTCCCGTCGCCATTGTTATCTTTCAATTGTTGGCGTCGAACTTATAACAAAACGTTATTGGACAATACAATCTTGCTGCGCCTCGCTGGCGCCTAAACTAACAGCCGCGCTGTGCATCCGCGTGCACGTTTCGCGGTCATTTATTACTGTGTCCCTGCTGGAGCTGTGCCTGCGACGTCCGGCAACCGATTGGGCGTGGCCATGCTTTCCCCGATCACTCCCCCCTCCCGTAATCGCCGAAGGACTTCCGCTATTTGTTCCGCCTCCTGTGGCGTGCGGAATTCACCAATAATTCGAGCCCGTTTGGAATCGTTCATCCCCTGCAACAAGCGAACCACATCGTCCAGTTCGTTGCGGTTCAACATCTCACTAATCAACTCCTTTGCCTGCGCCGGTCGCAACGACTCCAGGGTCCGACGAACGGTCTCGAGCCCGGCGTCTTCGGCCTCCTGCCTTGTCTGCGCAATCAGGGTCTCCAGTTTCTTCTCTTTTTCAGCGATGATCTTTTCTTTATAATCGACCTGTTGCCTGATATTTTCTATTTCATCCTTGTAGGACATCAACATTTTGTTTTTCAGTTCAATATCGCGATACTCCAACGTTCTCTGCTGGAGGATTGCCTCGTAGGATGGCTCCTCCTGCGGCTCGGATTTCTCCTGGATTTTCAGGCTGGAACTCTCGGCAGTCTGCTGCTCACCCCGCATGACGGCCAGGCCGCGGCGAACCTTCGCCGGGGTCAATCCCCATGCGAACCAGAGGTGCCCGGCGATACACAGGGCACCAATGGCCATCGCGGCGAAGAAATACAGAGCTGCCGACAATAGTCCTTCTAACACTCTGCCCATGCATCACCCTCGACAGATGACTGTCGGCTGGCCAGCTCGTCTATTTGCTTTAACTCCTTTTTCATTGTGCTTTTGAGAAACCGTTCACGTTGCTTGTCCCGAAGCAGTTCCAGCACGCGCAGTGCGCGATTTGCCTCCAGCAGCGCCGCACGTCGTTTTTCAATTTCCTCTCGTACCGCTTCTAACTGGCGATTGAGTTCCTCCCGCTGTGCTGCGAGGATCAATTCATAGCGACGATATCCCAGGACCTGATCGACATCCAGAACACCCCGGCACGTCGCAGCGCGCAAATCCTCCTGAAGTTGCATCTGCTGCATATCAAGTAACTTTGCGCGTTCAAGGAGAATCTCCTCCGCCGAAATTGCCTGAAGCAATTCTAAGCGTCGATTATCACGCTCTTGCTCGCGAAGTTTCAGTACACTATCAAGACCAAATCGAAACTGGGCCATAGAAGTCTATACTCGAAATATTCACGAACGTCGTGGTGTGGTTCCCACGGCTGGTCGTTCCATGTCCCGACGCTGGGTCCCGGCTGTCTGCTGGTCGGGTTTCCAATTTTCAATCTGTTCCGCCAAACTCAGCAGCGCTCCCCGGGCTTCCTCATAAGTCGCCCGCTGATTGACATCCTGCCGTAGGAAAGCGTCGATGTTATCGCGAAATTGAATGGCCCTGTCCACGCCCGGATGACTGCCCCGCCGATAAACGCCCAGGGTGATCACGTCTTCATGATCGCGATAAAGTCCCAAAAGTTCCCGTATTCGCATGGCCGCGCGATTGTGAGCCGGATCCACGATATCCGGCATGAGCCGACTAAGGCTCTGGAGAATATCAATCGCCGGAAAATGCCCGCGACCGGCAAGCCGCCGAGAAAGCACAATATGTCCATCCAGTAAACCGCGGACAGTATCGGCAACGGGTTCATCAAGATCATCGCCCTCTACAAGAACCGTATAAAAGGCCGTGATCGTCCCACGAGCACTTCGGCCTGCTCGCTCCACGAGCCTCGGCAACAATGCAAAAACGCTGGGGGGATAGCCACGGGTGGTAGGAGGTTCCCCGGCGGCCAGTCCAATTTCGCGCTGGGCCAGAGCAAAACGTGTCAGTGAGTCTATAAGAAGAAGGACATCTTTACCCTGGTCGCGAAAATATTCGGCGATCGCTGAGGCCGTGTACGCGGCCTGGACTCTCAAAATAGCGGGTTCAGCACTGGTTGCTACGACTACGATACTCTTTTTTAGTCCTTCTACACCCAGATCGCGCTCAATAAAATCGTTAACTTCTCTCCCCCGTTCGCCCACAAGCCCGACGACAATCACGTCGGCCGCCGTATACCGAGCCATCATGCCGAGCAGCACACTTTTCCCCACCCCTGCTGCCGAGAAAATCCCAAGACGCTGCCCCTTTCCACACGTCAACAGCCCGTCGATGGCTCTCACGCCTGTGCTGAGGACTTCGTTGATCCTGGGCCGTTCGCATGGGTGCGGAGGTGCCTGCTCGTAAAGGACACGATCCCTCAAAAGAGGCTTCGGTTTGCCGTCGATCGGGTGTCCCTGAGCATCGACTACTCGCCCGAGTAATTCCTCACCAACCGGTAACCATCTCACCGTCCGGCACAGGCGAACCACCGCTCCCCGACGGATTCCCTCCTTTTGCCCCAGCGGAAATAAAATTGTGGCATCGTTCTTGAATCCGATGACCTCTGCCATCACCTTTCGGCCATGGTCCACCTCGATTTCTGCAAGCGATCCGACGGGCACCGGGAACCCCTGCGCGGTGATGCTGACCCCTACGCTTTGCACCACCGTTCCCTGTATTTCCGCGGGCAGTATCCTGTCTAAGTAGGCGACTATGTTCTTCATGCAGAAAGTGCTTCCGCTCACGTTACCAATTGATCATTTGTTACCTGCCAGCTCCTCAATAATTCGTTTCGCCTGAATTTCTAGCTGCTCATCAATCACGCCAAACTGCGTCTCAACCCGGCATCCGCCCCGCGTTATCGAGGCATCCGCCGTTATCTCCGCGTGCGCGACGGGGACCAGCTCCCGCACAAGGCTCTCTATTTCCGGCTTTAATGCCTCCCAATCATTGGGATTCAATCGGATCCGCAAGGTTGGCGATGCCGCTGCAAGCTGCACGGCCTCCTTCACCAGAGGCAGCATCACCTGCGGTGTTTTCTCTATCGTCCGACGAGCCATTCGTGTTGCAATCGCCGCCGCCAGGGCAAGCAGATTATGTTCCCATTCACGCAGCAACTCGTGGCGTGCCTCGCTGATCTGAGTCACCGCCGCCTTCAGTGCGGGCATCAGGCTGGCCAGATTTCTTTGCAACTCCTGGCGAATAATCTGCTCTGTATTCTGGAACCCCTTTTTCTTTCCCTCTTCTTCGGCTTTTATTTTGATGCTCTCCGCCTCCCGCTTGGCCTCCATCACAATCTGAGTCGCCTGCCGACGTACCTCCTCCAAGTAACGTTTGGCACGCTCGGCCATATCCTCAAAGTTAAACGGGGTCGCCCGAGCGGCCAAATTGGCATTCTCGATTTTAATCACCGTCGAACCACGTGCGCTCATCCTACATACTCAGCATTTTTGTTGCCCGATGACAAATGTATTCCCGATTCTCTGTTGAAATATCACCCGACCACTCTTACAAAGTGGCCCGAACTGTCGGCTACAGCGTCGCCTGTGCGTGACGTTCCGGACTCTCTTTTCCGTTGCACAATTTCTTCCGGCAGCCGGATTTTGCCCGCAATCGCGAGTCTCCGGGCCAATTCCCCCAGTCTCTTCCGAGCCTCCTCCACATCGCGAAGTCGCACCGGTCCTAACTCGGCCAGTTGCGATTGAAGCACCCTTGCTTTCCACGGAGAAATCTCCTTAAGAACGCGTTCCAGTAAGCCAAGGGGCGCACCCCAAAGTGCCAGCACCGCCACCTCCGGAGATGCCTGTTCAAATATTATTCCCAGAGATACATCATCAAAACGAATAAACTGATTAAAATCGACAGGCGGTAGCGGTGCGAGTTGTTCGGCCACTTCCGGGGCTACCGTGTACAGCGTCTGAAGTACCTGATCGGCAATTCCCTCTCTACAGTGTTCAACCATCCCGGTGATGGTCGTTAATCCAGCAACACGGCGACGCGATATATTACTAATCTGCGTCAGCTTTTCCTGAAGCGCCTTATCTATCTCTCGCAAAATATCCGGATCAGTCTCTTCCAACTCCAGGAGGCAGCGAATGATCTCCACCTGTCTTTCCCGCGGAAACCGTACAAGGACGGCTCCGGCCTGCGCCGGCGCAAGATGAGCAAGGACCAGGGCTATCGTGGGAGCACGCTCCCCGGCAAGTACACTGGCCAATTTGTCGGCTTCGGCATCTTGCAGTATTCGAAACGGTGTATCTGCCCGGCTGTTCTCCGAGCCAACATTGGCCAGAACTGGTTTTTCGATTTCTTGGGGCTTATGCTCCGTTGATTTTTGTATTGACAACTGTGAATCATCCGCCTGATTGAGAAACTCTCGAATAACCTGGTCTCTTTCTTCCGCAGATATTCTTCCCAGCGCCATCCAGGTATTACGCACCTGCTGGGCATATTCTGGAGGCAAGCGTTCCAAGAGGCGGTCGGCGGCCTCTGGTTCCAGGCAGTCAATGAAGATCGCGGCCTTACGAATACCTTTTGCGTTAATCATGGATGGGATTTGTAAATATTAACCTACACTGGATTTCCAATCCATGCTTTGAGAATATTGGCAGCCGTTTCAGGATCCTCCGCAACAAGTTCAGCGACCTCTTCACGGAGTGACCGCGTGCCGGTCGCCGCCCGACGTTTCGTTCGAGTCTCTGTCTGGGTTTCACTGGCTTCGTTTGCCGGCGTGCTTGTCGGTGCTTCGGGAATGACAACCGGGCTGCCCGTAACAGGCTGCGCCGTCTGCCGCACGGTGGAGCGCAAGACAATCAGGCTGACGAGTGCCAGAGCCATCAGCCCGAGTGTCGGCCAGTACTGGCGAACAAACTCGAGGCTCTGCTGGGTGATTGACGGTTCCGGTGGCGGGCTGGAGGGCATGTCGACAAAATCGGTGACGGTAACCAACTGTGTCGGATCATTCACCCCCTCCGCTGGCGGCAGAAGAGCCGCAATATGCGTTCGAATTTTATTGAGTTCTTCTGTTCTAATTTTGTCGAGGTCCTGCGCTGTCGGGCCTTGCTGATTGCTCGGATTAGAACCGGTTTGCTGCTGCTCCCAAATTCGTCTAAAATAACTGGCAGGAATTGCGACCGAGACTGTCACGCGTTTCGGAAGCAGTCCTGCGGTCTCCTGCTGGATCACTGTCTGGCCAACTGAGTTTCGCTCGGTTCGTTGGGTTTCTTCCTCTGTCTCGCTTGGTCCGGTGGATGCCGAATTGAGCGATCGCGGCGTGTTGCCCTGCGCCACGTAACCGACGCGGCCTCCCGCGTCCGAAGTTGCCTGACGTGTTTTTGTGGTCTCTGTCACGTCGAGAGCAACTGCCTTGGGATCGAGTTTCACCTGCTCCTGCCGCTGGTATTTCGTGGGATCAAGTTCCACGTTGCAGCTCACAAGGACCCCCGGGACATATCCCAGAGCCGTTTTCACCTTTTCTGCAAAGTACTGTTCCCAGGATCGCTTCAGGGCATAAGTTCCTTCCGCGGCCTGCAGAGGTTGGTCGTCCAGGGCATAATAATTCGCCCCTGTGTCCATATTGGTGACAACAACGTCTTCCGGTTTCAGACCGCCTATACTTTTAGCCACATAGTATCGAATAGATCGAATAACCTGATCGGAAAGCTCCTGCCCCCCAATGGGCTTAATCGCGACAGAGGCCGTGGTCACCGTCTCCCGACGCAGGCCCCCTTGGTTGGTGCGAGAGAACATCACCACGGCATCCTGGACGCCGGCCATTTGGCTGATGACGCGCGAAAGCTCCTTTTGCAGGGCGATTTTCGTTCGTTCTTCTAATTTGTAACGCGGCTCAAAGGTGGAAGATTCCTTGATAGTTTTTTCGAGAATATCCAGATAGTTATAAGGCAGAGCATTGCCCTCCGCCAGGGCGGCCATATATTTATCCTGTTTACCCTGCGGAACCCTGATGCGAGTACCTTCGATGCGATAGTCATTGAGCCCCTTGGCGGCGAATGCAGCCTCCATTGCCGGCAAATCGTTCGGCGAAAAGTGAGCCCCATTCATCAAGTATACAGAGCCACCCGTGTGTGAATATGACACGAGAAAGCCCAGGCTGACGACCACCGCAGCGAAAAGCAGCGCTGTGGTGATTCGCATACTCGGCGTCATGCCGAGGAAAAGATCCCGCAATTGCTGCCATGTCGCGTTCAGAAAGTCCATCCCTGGACACCTGATATCAGAAAATCAAACGAGTTACTTCGTGCGTAATACCGGCGACCTCTCCAAAGTGTCACTAATCTGACCAAAGACCCCTAAACACGAATATTTTGGATTTCCTGGTATGCCTGAATTAGTTTATTTCTGATTTGCATCATCAATTTAAAGGCGATATCGGCTTTCTGGACGGCCGTGAGAACTTCCGCCGGCGTGACTTCCTCCCCCAGCATAAGTCGCTCCACCGCCCGGTCCGCCTCCTGCTGCATAGAATTCACTTCGCGGATGGAGCGCAGGAGAAAATCACGAAAATCGGTTTGCTGCGTGGAGCCCACCTGCTGTGGGCTGCCCATGGGCAAAGAACCTGGATTGATCCCGCGAATCGCATCCATCAGGCCAGAATCCTCAACGTTTGCTGGGTCATGTCTTTCGTGATCTCGATGGCTCCCAAATTGGCCTCGTAGGCCCGGGCGGCTTCCAGTGCATCCGTGAATTCCGTCATCAGGTTGATGTTGGGATAGGCGACATATCCACGCATGGGACCCTGCTGGATGGCATCAGGATGCCCGGGCTCGTACTTATACCGCGGCGGACGGTCCTCGACGCGGACGCCCGAGACACGGACCCCCTTTGCTCCAAAGGCCCCCACGGCGGGATCGGCCTGAAACGTCACGTAGCGAGGCTGATAGGGTTGTGGCTCACCCCGCTCATTGTGAGTTGTGGAAATGTTGGCAATGTTTCCCGCAATTGCTGTGATGCGAATTCGCTGGGCCACCAGTGCACTGGTACTAATATCCAGAGCAGAAAACATCGCCACTATCCTTTTTGTTATAAATCACACGAACATTCCCTGCTTACTATTTTCTTCCGTTTTATTCATTTTCTCCAATTAGCAACTGGCTCCCATCTTCTGCAAAAGGCCGGGCTGTATTATTACACGCGTTCGCTGATCGCGGTCAAGAGTAACCGAAATTGGCTCGCCATGATGGTCAGCGCCGTATTGTGAAGCATCTGGTTTTTGACCATTTCACTGACTTGTTCCTCGACGGACACATCGTTACCGTCGTGGCGGACGAACGGTCGTTTGTGTGACGACCAATCGGGCGGTCTCGCCCCCAGGTAGTAAGCTCGATCGCCCGGGGAGCTGAAGGGCACCGTGTTCCTTTCCGCCAGGGCCTTTCGCAAATGGGCACGGAAATCCTCCACCGGCAAGTCCATCGCCTGATAACCAGGTGTATCCAAATTGGCCAGGTTGCCAGCCAGGACGGTATGTCTGACCTCGGTGAAATCGGCCACACTGGCCAACAGAGGAATGCTGGTGCCGGTGAAAATTCCGTTCCACATATTTTTTCCTGCTCAACATCTGATATGGACTGGATGCAACCGTCATGCCAATAGTGGCGATTAAATTTACTGGACTTTCCGGGCCTTTTGGCCTCTTTTCATCCCCACCGGTTCCTCACGTCGCCGTGATCATGGCAACTTTTGCCGGAACGATTCAGCAGATTTTGCCGATCACCCTGTCCGTGAAAATCGCTTTGCTCGCGGAGGATAACCATATTGGCGCAGTTTCTCCGTGAGCGTGCGGACCCCGATTCCCAGAGCCTTTGCCGTTTTCTCCCGGTGTCCGTCATATTTCTCCAATGTGGCTTCAATCAGGTAGCGCTCCATATCCTGAAGGCTGATGCCGACCGGAATATCGATCGGACGCGGGTTTGCCGGGGATGCCGGAAGCCACCGCCCGATCTGCTCTGCCGTAACGCGATCTTCCGTCGTCAAAACACATACCCGCGTGACAAGGTTTTCAAGCTCCCGAACGTTGCCTGGCCAATCGTGCTCCATCAGTCTGTTTACGGCCGAGTCGTCCAGCTCTGGCACCGGCCGTCCCAGCCGTTCTGCACAACGCTTTTGAAAATGGGCAATTAATTCAGGAATATCTTCTTTTCTTTCTCGCAGGGGCGGAATATGAATGGGCAATACTGCCAGACGATAATAGAGGTCCTGGCGGAAGCGGCCCCCGGCAATTTCTTTTTCCAGATCTCGGTTTGTTGTGGCCAAAACGCGAACGTCCACATGTAATGTGCGGCTGGACCCAACCCGCTCAAATGCTCGCTCCTGCAGAACACGGAGAAGTTTGGCCTGTAACGCGGTGTCAATTTCCGTGATTTCGTCAAGCAGGAGGGAGCCTCTATGCGCCAGTTCAAAACGACCCACCCGGTCTGAATCCGCTCCCGTAAATGCCCCCTTCTCGTGGCCGAATAGTTCACTTTCCATGAGATGTGCCGAAAGCGCCGGGCAATTAACGCTGATAAAGGGTCCGGCAGCCCGAGGACTAAGATAGTGAATAAGCCTGGCGACAAGCTCCTTTCCCGTACCACTTTCTCCAAGAATGAGCACTGTCTCACTGGTGGCGGCCACCTGTTCGATGCGACGGCGAAGCTCCTGCATGGGGCGGCTCGATCCCACCAGAACAGGCATGTTCTGTTCCGCTCCCGCCGGAGCAGCAGTTTCTGCTGGGCGAAGGACCTGATTGTGCCGAAGTGCCTCCGCCACGAGGCGCTCGAGCTGCCCCGCATCAAAAGGCTTTTCGATATAGTCGAAGGCGCCATGGCGCATGGCCTCGACCGCCGAAGCAACCGTGGCGTACGCCGTGACCATGATCACTCGTGTCGGGATCTGCCGCTTCTCAATGTGCCGTACCAGGTCGAGTCCCGACATTCCCGGCATATTGAGGTCGGTGACGACTACGTCCCAGAAAGACCGGGCAAGTAAGTCGATGGCCTCGGCTGCACTTCCGCAAGCCTGCACGTCATGGCCTGCCCGACGCAATATGTCGGCCATCGCCTCACGGGACGCGGCATGGTCGTCCACCACAAGGATTCTGCCAGACCTGCGAAGATGCGTGTGGGCTG
>NICF_comb_assmDRAFT_10004198_pt1 | contig 10088 bp, 18 predicted proteins | sample NewIslPassag4_SG_FD_11279 | JGI IMG/M metagenome (IMG submission 11279) | reverse complement strand
GCCAGCCTGGCCCGGCTGTACTTCGACACCATCGTGCACTCGTCCCCCGCGCTGCGGTATCTCGTGCAGGTCGCGGGCGCCGAGCGTGTACTGCTGGGCAGCGACTACCCCTTCGACATGGGGCCGGAGGACCCGGTGGCGGAGGTGCTCGGAGCCGACCTCTCGGCGACCGAGCGGGAAGCGGTGCTCGGCGGGAACGCCGCCCGACTCCTCGGCATCCCCATGCCTGGAACGCATCGGAGCTGAGCGCGGGTGCGCGGTAGGCACTAGGCTCCCGCTGTTGTCCGGCGGGGGCTGCGGCACGGTTTCTGCGGGCACCTGGGTGTGCTCCTGCAGAGAGAAGGCGCAGGAGCAGCTAGCAACGGAGGTGGCAGCATGACCCAACAAGCGATCGCGTGGCAGCACGACCTGGCGGCGGCGCGGGAGCGGGCCCGCGACACTCGTCGCCTGCTGTTGGTGGACCTGTACCGCCCGACCTGAGGCGGCTGTCAGCGGATGGATGCCGTGACGTATCCAGACGCCGCCGTCTCCGCCTTCATCGACGCGCACTTCGTGCCCGTGAAGCTCAACCTCTCCGACGATGCCGAAGCCGCGCAGGCCCGTGAGCTGGTGCCCCTATGGACCCCGACGTTCATCATCAGCGACGGGCGGGGGCGCGAGGTGCACCGCGAGATCGGCTTCCTGCCCCCCAACGATTTCCTGCCCATGCTCGCCCTGGCTCGGGCCAAGGGACTGCTGGCCACTGGCCGCGGCCAGGAGGCGATCCAGGCGCTCGATGACGCGCTGGCGCGCTTCGCGCAGGGCGAGTATACGCCGCAGCTCCTGTACTGGCGGGGTGTGGTGGGCTACAGCGTGACCCACGACCGGTCGCACCTGGCTGAGTATTGGGGACGGCTGCAGCGCGAGTACCCTCAGAGCACCTGGAGCGTGCGCTGCTCGTTTTTCCAGCCGCCCACGAGCTAGGGGTCTCGAAGGCGGGGCCACGACCGCACGCCAACGGGCGGCTGCCAGTCAAGCACCGGGGGATACGAAAGGCGGGCGCCTACACGGTGCGCCCGCCTAGTGTTGCGGTCGTGGTCGAGGGGAGCCGCGGCTATGGCCACAGCGCGTGCCTGGCAGCGGCGGGGCCCGCGACGCTGGCGCGGTGCCCCCGCGCGTGGGCGCCCGCGACGCCTACTTCTTGTAGTAGTCGGCGTTCTTCTGAATGTAGTGCTTGAGCTCGTCCGGCACGTCGCTCTCGGCGTAGATCGCGTTCACGGGGCAGACGGGCTCGCAGGCCCCGCAGTCGATGCACGTGTCCGGGTCGATGTAGTACTGCTCGTCCGCGTCGGTCGAGTGGATGCAATCGACCGGACACGCGTCGACGCAGGAGGCGTCCTTGGTCCCGATGCACGCCTCCGTGATCACATACGCCATGGCCCTCTCCTCACACAGTGGAATCTGGGGTCGCGCAGTGGACAGCCGTGCTGGGCTCGTGGCCCGCACCCAGGTTGCCAGGCAGCCGTACCAGTCTACTGAGCGTCCTGGCTTTCCGCAAGCGTGTGGTGCGGGCACACACCGGCCGTTCGCGCCGGCGAACTCGCGCAGGGCCCTGGTGCTATAATCGGCGAACAAGGCCCCGTGCGCATCAGCCGCCAGCGGCCGGATGGTCGGGCTCGAGGAGGCGCTCGCTATGTCCGTGCTCGTCGCATTTATTCGGGAAGCGCAACCAGGCCGCGTGGCGGAGGTGCGGGCGGCGCTGCAAGAGCATGCGACCGCGGCCACCCAGGTCTGCGCGGGGATCCGGACGTACCAGGTGCTCCAGGGGCGGGCTCAGTCCAACCTCTATGTCGATCTCGTCGAGTGGGAGACGCGCGAGGCGTTCGAGGCCGCCCGCGAGCGGCTGCGCGCCACCACGACGGACATCGGTCACCTGTTCCTCCGCCCGGCACGGGTGCGCGTATTCCGCCCCCTCGACGTGCTGCGCCTCCAGGCCCGCGAGGCGACGGCTGTCGGCGTGGGGCTGGTGCGAGCGCGCCCCGGGCTAGGCGACTACTATGCCGCGCTGCTGCGCCAGCGCATCCAGGAGCAATACCCCAAGCGGCCGGGGCTGCTCGCGGTCGGGATCTACCAGGCCGAGGACGCTGCCGAGCAGTTCCTAGTGCGCACCGCCTGGGATAGCGAGCAGGCGCTGCTGGATTACCGCGCCTGGGTGGCGCGGGAGGTGTTCCCCGCCACCGACCACCTAGTGGCCCGCCGTGAGCTATTGTCGCTGCTGGCCCGTTGGCACTATCGCGAGACGCCGTTGACGAGTCCGGCTCTGGTGTAGGGCCTGCGACACCCGCGCGAAGCCCCGCCCACCGGCTCGAGGAGCGCTTGTGGATCAGCGGCCCTGGTACGAGCGGCTGTTCGATCGCGACAACCCGGTTGCGCCCGTGGTCATCCTGGTGCTGCTGTTCATCGTGATCGTGTTCATTGTGACCATCGGGGGCCGGCTGCTCGACAGCCTGATCCAGCGGCCGGGCTAGCCCGGGCTTAGCGCCACCACCAGTACATGGGCGCCACCCCGTACGGCCATGCCCGCACCACTACCAGGCCCGCCGGCAGCACGTAGTACGGCGGCAGTGGCGGCAGCCCGTAGTCGGTGAAATAGTCACCGGCCGGGTAGGCGTTGTAGGTGCTACCGATGCCGGGGTTCCAGCTGCTCTCTCCACCCAGGCGCAGGTACGGCCCGAAGCCCGGCGCGTAGGCATAGACGCCCCGCCAGTACGCCGTCTCGTCCTGCGAGGGAACGGGCGTGGCCGGCTCGGCCGGCGCATAGTAGGCACCGTCGGCATAGTAGCCACCCGGAGGCAACTGCGCGTGTGCCTCGGCGGCGAGCAGCGCGCTCGCGCCAGCGAGTAGCACGCTGAGCAGCAGGCGTCGCATGGGCACCACCTTTCTGGACCCGACGGGGCACAACCTCACGGTGCCCCCGGGCGCTAGATGCAGTATCCGGGCCAGGGAGATCGGCGCCGGTTGGCGAGCAGGTCGGTGCTCGGCTATAGTCCTGGTAGTGAGTATCCCCGCTGCTGGGTATTCCGCAGACGTTCGCGGCGAGCCGAGGTGATGACCATGTTGACCGACACGCTCAATCGGCCGCTGCGGGATCTCCGCATCTCGGTCACCGATCGCTGCAATTTCCGCTGCATCTATTGTATGCCGAAGGAGATCTTCGGCCCCGATTTCCAGTTCTTGCCCAGCCGCGAGATCCTCACCTTCGAGGAGATCGCGCGGCTCGCGCGCATCTTCGTCCAGCTCGGCGTGCAGAAGATCCGGCTGACCGGCGGCGAGCCCCTGGTGCGCCGCGACCTCGAGAAGCTGATAGCGATGCTGGCGCGCATCGAGGGGCTGCGCGACCTCACGCTCACCACCAATGGGTCGTTGCTGGCCCGCAAGGCGGAGGCGCTCGCGGCCGCTGGCCTCAAGCGCGTGACCGTGAGCTTGGATGCCCTCGACGACGCGGTGTTCCGGCGGATGAACGACGTCGATTTCCCCGTGGCGCGCGTGCTGGAGGGCATCGAGGCCGCGCGCCGGGCGGGACTGTGGCCCATCAAGATCAACATGGTGGTCAAGCGCGGGGTCAATGACCACTGCGTGGTCGATATGGCGCGCTACTTCCATGGGACGGGCTACATCCTCCGCTTCATCGAATACATGGATGTGGGCAATACCAACGGCTGGCGGATGGAGGATGTGGTGCCCGGCGCCGAGATCGTGGAGCAGATCAACGCGGTCCTGCCGCTGGAGCCGATCGGCCGCGGCTACCGGGGCGAGGTAGCGAACCGCTACCGCTACCGTGATGGCGGGGGCGAGATCGGCATCATCACCTCCGTGACCCAGCCCTTCTGTGGCGACTGCACGCGCATCCGCCTGTCGGCCGAGGGCAAGCTGTACACGTGCCTGTTCGCGGGGGAGGGCCACGATCTCCGCGCGCTGCTGCGCTCGGGCCGCTCGGACGAGGAGATCGCCGCACGTATCCGCACCGTGTGGACCGCGCGCGGGGATCGCTACTCCGAGCTGCGGACGGCCGCGACACCGCGGTGGCGCAAAGTCGAGATGTCGCACATTGGTGGCTGATGCGCCCGCGGCGTGAGTTCACGGTCGCGGTGTTCGTGGTCGATGGCGACCGCGTGCTGCTGCACTACCACGCCAAGCTCGGGCGCTGGCTGCCGCCCGGCGGCCACATCGAGCCCAATGAGCTGCCCGACGAAGCCGCCGTGCGCGAGGTCGTGGAGGAGACCGGCCTGGAGGTCGAGCTGGTGGGCGAGCGCGCCCTCCCGCTGGCCACGCCGGTCCAACTCGTGCGCCCGGCGGGCATCCAGCTGGAGAACATCGGCCACGACCACGAGCATATCGACCTGGTGTACTTCGCCGTGCCGCGGGTGGCTGGACAGGCGCCACACGGCACCCATGCCCAGGCCTCGCGCGCGGGCTGGTACCGGTTGGACGAGCTGGCCGCGCTGGGCGCCGACGCCGAGATCCAGGCGTGGGCCGTGCGGGCGGTGGCGACCGTGGGCGCCTGGCGTCGCTAGATCGTCAGCAGGATATCGGCCGCCTGAGCCTCGTTCAGCAGGAAACTGGCGGTCCCGAGCACGCTATCGACCTCCGGCAGCAGCGTGTCGGGCCGCAGATCGTAGATCCGCGCGCCGCGCGAGCAGACGTAGATGCGCACGCGCCCCGTCTCCTTCACCTGCCGGAGCAGCTCGCGCAAGTCGGTGAAGCCCATCTGCTCGGCCCGATCGATGAAATGCGCGCCCACTTCGTCGCCGGGCGGTGCGCTGGCGAGGTCGCGGAAGCCGTCGCGGTGCAGGCGGCGAGCGGCCCGGTTCGTGAAGAACAGGCACACATCCATGTCCGAGTCGGCAGCGATTCCCGCCCAGCTCAACGCGAGCAGGAAATCCTCGAAGCTGTCGCTCTTGACCACCAGCGCCATCCGCTTGGCATCGTTCGCCGCCACCGCCTGGCCTCCTGTGCGTGTGGATTATGGGTGGGCTGCCTGGAGATAGCGCGGCAGGACCGCGCCGAGCGCCCGTGCGATGAAGCGCCGATTGGCCATCGCCGTGACGTGCGCCCGGCTCTCCGCCGGATCGACGCCGGGGTGCAGCGCGAGAAAGCGCCCCTCCTCTTCGCGCAGCAAATCCAGCATCTCTGCCTCGTGCTCGTCCATCCAGCGGACCAGCTCCGCTTCCAAATCCATGGACTTCTCTGCTCTCCTCGCTAGCTGGGTGAAGGTGTCGTGGTGCGGGCCAGCGCGGCGGTGAGCGCGCGCTGCAGCGCGCCGGCCGCGACGCGCGCGCAGTGGTGCTTCTCCGGCGGAAGGCCGCCGAGGGCGGCGGTAATGCGCGCGGCGTCGATGGTGCGGGCGTCGGCCACCAGACGCCCGTTCGCCAGCTCGGTGGCCACGCTGGCGGCGGCGATGGTGGCACTGCAGCCGAAGGCGCGGAAGCGAATGGCGCTCACACGCTCGTGCTCGAGGCGCACGGCAATCCGCACCTGGCTGCCCACCACGGGCTCGCCATCCGTACCCACGCCATGTGGATCCTGTAGCGCACCGACATTGCGCGGGTTGGTGGCGTGGTCGATCAGGACCGGCGAGTAGAGGTACGGATCAGCCATATCGCCGCCCATGCTGGTGCACTCCTGTACGGCGCTCAACCACCGTTGCGGCGGCGGCCCTGGGCGATGTGGGCGAGGGCGCGCTGCAAAGCGTCGGCTAGCTCGAGTGCCTCCGCGTAGTTGAGGCTCAGGGCCAGGCCGCGTGGGTGCCAGTGGAGCGTGATCTGGTGGTGGGTCTGCTCTTCGAAGATGCTGATGTTCTCAGTCCCCTCGATCTCGACGTAGGTGTGCTCGTGCTCCTCGCCGCCGTGTGCCCCTGGCTGTCCCATCCGCACCCCCCGCGCTGGCAGCGCCTCTGGGTGATGATAGCATCCTGGGTGCGGCGGGGGACCGGCGGCGCTCGGGTATACTGGGGCAGCACCATGCGCCGTGCGACGGCGCGGCAGGAGGCATGCACCGTGGCTGATCAGCACTGGATCCGTGTGGTGGGCTACCTCCAGCCCCCGCCGGCGCGCGAGGTCTTCCGCGCCTCCGGCTATTACCGGGGGACGCCGCGCCCTCGGACTGTGGCCGCCGGCGGGACCGGCGGCGTGGCTGTCGCCGCGCCGGCCGTGGCGGCGCCGCCCAGCCCCGACCTGGAGATCAGCGCGGGCGACCGGTTGATCTACCTGGCGCTGGGGCAGTTCGTGCTGTTCGCCGTCGGCACGGTCACCGCCGGGCCCGAGCCGCACCCGACCGACCCGGACAAGAAGATCTGCACGGTGCAGACCGATGTGTTCATCCCCGCCGTGTTGAAGGCTCCGCACTTCGGCGGCGAGGTGCTGCCGAGCGGGCGCGACCTGCGTCTGATCGTGCAGCAGTACACCTACATCTGGGTGTCGCCTGAAGACGGCAAGGCCTTGATCGAACGCGTGCACGCCAAGGCGGGCGCCAAGGACTGACCCGGCTCTGGGAGCAAGATTGCCTCGCTCCTAACCCTACTGGCATGAGGAGTGCTAGGAACTGCCTGGGCCGGACCGCTGCCCTCCGAGGCTCGGACGGCCAAATCGAGGCGCAGTGCCGCGGGAAGCAGGAAGGCAAGTAGGGCGATGCGAGGAACGGTAACGCGACTGGTGCCCGAGCAGGGGTTTGGCTTCATTGCCAGCGAAGAGGGACAGGAGCTGTTCTTTCATCGGAGCGCACTCCAGGCGGTGGACTTCGAGGAGCTGGCGCCCGGGGTCGAGGTCGAGTTCGACGTACGGCCACCCAGTGAGGGTGACGAGCCCGGCGAGCATCCGCGCGCCGTGAACATCCGGCTGGCCGCGGGGGCGCTTCCGGCCGTGGACCACGAGGTGCTGCCGCCCGAGAAGACCGGTTAGTCCCACGGCTCCCCCAGTGGCACCTTCGCTTGCCCAGAGCCGGGCGGGCAACGGTATCGCCGGCCGGCCGCAGTGGCTCCGAGATTTCTCTAATGTGCGTCTAACCGGGCACTCGGTATAATTTGGCCGGCGATTACCACGTGTTGCGGAGGCCCGGCTGAACTATGCCCATTTACGTGTATCACTGCCCAGCCTGTGGCGTGGATATCGAGAAGCGCCAAAGCTTCGCCGACGCGCCCCTGGCGGCCTGTGACGACTGTGGCGGGCCCGTGCGCCGTGTGCTGCAGCCCGTCGGCATCATTTTCAAGGGCAGCGGCTTTTACATCACCGATAGCCGCAACGGCGCGAACGGAAAGAACGGCAGCACGGGCAACGGCGCCAGCGGCAACGGCGAGAGCGGTGGCACGACCAGCAAGGCGGAGGCGACCGCCAGTAGCAGCGGCAGCAGCGACAGTAGCAAGTAGGCCGCGGTGCGCGCCCTCCTGCAGCGCGTCCGCTCGGCGGCGGTCTACGTCGACGGGCAGGTCACCGGCGCCATCGGCGCCGGCTGGCTGGTGCTGCTCGGGGTCGGGCGGGGCGATGACGCGGCGGTAGCGCGCGGCCTGGCGGCGCGCATTCCCCACCTGCGCGCCTTTCCGGATGACGCGGGCCGCATGAACCGCTCGGCGCTGGAGGTGGGCGCCGAGTGCCTCGTCGTGTCACAGTTCACGCTGTACGCCGACCTGCGCCGCGGGCGCCGGCCCTACTTCGGCGAGGCGGCGCCGCCGGAGGTTGCACGCCCGCTGGTCGACGTGTTCGTGGAGGCCCTCGCCGCGCAGGGGCTGCGAGTGGCCACCGGGCGGTTCGGTGCCCTGATGGAGATCCACTTGGTGGCCGACGGCCCCGTGACGCTGTGGCTGGACAGCGCCGAGCGCTAAGCCCGCGCGGGGGTTACGATGGTGGCGGCCCCTCGCGTGGACGGCCCAACGGGCGGAGCACGCCCGGCGCGTGGCGATTGGCGCACTCCTCGTCGGCCGCGCGGAGCGCAGCAGCGGCCGCTCGCGCCTCCGCCCGGGCAATGAGGAGCTGCTCGCGCAGATAGGGTCCCATCTGCACGCGCACTTCCGGCGGGTGGTCGAGCAGCTGCGGGTCGGCGGCGGCGAGGAGGGCGGTAAGGGCAGCCCGCGCGTGAGGGGGGACGTCTTCGGCGCCCGGCGAGGGGGCGAGCCGCTCGATGAGCGCGAGCTCGTCGGCCAGGCCTTGTTGCACGGCCTGCATGCGAGGCAACACCCGGTCGGCGGGCTCGCTGGCAGCGGCCTCGAGTACGGCCCCCAGCTCGCGCGCCAACTTGCTCGTGCGATCGAAGGCGCTCCAGACCTGGGCACAATACACCTCGGGCTCGGCCTGTGCGGCATGCTGCTGCCAGACGACCACCGCTGCGCTGGCGAGCAGCAGCACGCCGGTTGCGAGCCCCAGCCACACTCGCCGTTCCATGCCACTGCGGGTCGGGCGCGTACTGCCCCCAGTGATCGAGACCGGCGGCCCACCCGCCGGGCCGCCCGACCGTTGGCTCTAGGATAAGAGCGATCTTAGGATATTGCAAGCGTGCGGGCGGGGGAAGGGCCGCGCGCTCCTGACCGATGATGGTGGGCGCTTCTGGTCGCAAGGAGAGAGCGGGCCGATCACATCCGGCCCGCTCTTTGGTTGGAATGCGATCCGGTTCCTAGGAGGCGGCTTCGGTCGTGTCCTCCATCTCCACCACGCGCTCGCTGCGGGTGAGCAGCAGCGGCGTCTTGCCGTGGAGGATGGTATCAGCGCTGATGATGCACTTGCGCACGTCGGTGCGCGACGGGATCTCGTACATCACGTCGAGGAGCACCTCCTCGATCAGCGTGCGCAGGCCACGCGCGCCGGTCTTGTACTTCAGCGCGCGTTCCGCCGCCGCCTCCAGCGCGTCCTCGGTGAAGACGAGCTCGACCTTGTCTAGCGCCAGGAACTTGCCGTACTGCTTGGTGATCGCGTTGCGCGGCTCGACCAGGATGCGCATCAGCGCCTGCTTGTCCAGCGGGTCGAGGCTCACTACCACCGGCAGCCGGCCGACGAACTCGGGGATGAGCCCGTACTTCAGCAAGTCGTCCGAGGTCAACTGGCGCAGCAGGTCCGAGTTGTCCTGCTCGGTCATCGGCTCGGCGCGGAAGCCGAGAGTGCGCTTCTTGCCGACGCGCTGACCGATGATGTTCTCCAGCCCCTCGAAGGCGCCACCGCAAATGAACAGGATGTTGGTGGTGTTGATCTGCAGGAAGTCCTGGTGGGGGTGCTTGCGCCCGCCCTGGGGCGGGACGTTGGCGACGGTGCCCTCGAGGATCTTGAGCAGCGCCTGCTGCACGCCCTCGCCCGAGACATCGCGCGTGATCGACGGGTTGTCGCTCTTGCGGGCGATCTTGTCGATCTCGTCGATGTAGACGATGCCTCGCTCGGCACGAGGGATGTCGAAGTCGGCGGCCTGGATGAGCCGCAGCAGGATATTCTCGACATCCTCGCCGACGTAGCCCGCCTCGGTGAGGGCCGTGGCGTCGGCGATGCAGAACGGCACGTCGAGGATCTTGGCGAGGGTCTGGGCGAGCAGCGTCTTGCCGCAGCCGGTGGGGCCGACGAGGAGGATATTGCTCTTCTGCAGCTCGACATCGTCGACCTGCATCCCGGCGTTGACGCGCTTGTAGTGGTTGTACACGGCCACGGAGAGCACCTTCTTGGCGCGCTCCTGGCCGATGACGTACTGGTTGAGCTGCTCGTAGATCTTCTTGGGCGTGGGCAGCTTGGCCAGGGGCAGCTTGGCGCGCGGTGGGGGCGGCGTCTCCTCGTCGATGATCTCGCGGCACAGCTCGACACATTCATCGCAGATGTAGACCGCACCGGGCCCCGCGATCAAGCGGCGTACCTGGTCCTGCGGCTTCCCACAGAAGGAGCAGTGGTACTGGCCCCGCGTCCCCCGCGCGTTCGTCATGCCTTTGTCCTCCGTCCAGCGCCGCGGTTACTTGGTTGGGCGTTCCGCTCTCATCGACTCGGCCGGATGCCCGATAACCTCGTCGATGATGCCGTACTCTTTCGCTTGTTCAGGCGTCATAAAGAAGTCGCGGTCCGAGTCGCGCGCGATCCGCTCGAGCGGCTGGCTGG
>NICF_comb_assmDRAFT_10004196_pt1 | contig 10091 bp, 5 predicted proteins | sample NewIslPassag4_SG_FD_11279 | JGI IMG/M metagenome (IMG submission 11279) | reverse complement strand
TCTTTGACCTCGACAAAGGCACATGGACACCTCGCGAATTGGCCCAGGACGAAGAGCTCGACACAGCCAAGCTCGATGGTCTGCGAACAGCACTGGACGATCTGAAAATCGTGGACGTGCGGCGCAAACCGCAAGGTATCAGCGCAAGTCTAAGCGCGGACGGATCAGTCAAAGCGAATAAAGAGACGGCCGCTTCCTTGAGTGAAGCAGGATTTTTCCTTGCATCGGCGCAGCAATTCTATCAGATCTTCCCAATGGTCGGCCAACGACAGATCAAACCCGGCGATGTGGAAGTGATTTCCAGCGAGGGAGAAGTTCGCGTCGGGATGAAGGATGGTGTGCGGTATCTCCTCCGGTTCGGTCGCGTTGTTGAGGGGCAGGGTGAAAGCACGGGGTCGGCGGGAGTCAACCGTTATCTCTTTGTGGTGGCGGAATTCGACCCTGAATTGATTCCCAAACCTGAGCTTCAGCCCCTTCCCGAACTGCCGGCAGATAATGCGGGCAGTCCATCGCAACCGTCGGGACAACAGTCTACTTCCAGCAGCGAGCAAAAAAGCACCATCGGGGCGGAACAATCGAACGAAAAGTCGAGTGTAACCAGTCATTCCGGGGAACACCCCGCACCAGCAGACAGCGTTCAGCCGTCCCCCGAAAACGCCCAAAAAACAGCCCAGGAGGCAAAAGAGGAGACCACGAAGCCCACACCTGATCAAGTGAAGTTTGATGCCTCGGCTCAAGGTAGCCAACAGGATGCCCCACCTCAGAAAAAGCCGGAGGATATCAAAGCTGAACGGGAGCGGATCGAAAAAGAGAATAAACGCAAGCAAGACGAATATCAGGAAAAACTTAAAAAGGGGCAGGAAAGAGTCACAGAACTCAATGCTCGTTTTGCAGATTGGTACTACATCATATCCGACGAAGTCTATCGCAAGATCCATCTCGGTCTGAGCGATATCATCAAGAAGAAAGAGCAACAGACTGAACAAAAGTCCGATCAGACCGGTGAGAAACAACCTGCGACCAGTGAAACAGACCAAAAGCCTGGTGAGCAATCTCCCGCGCAAAGTCCAGCAACTCCATCCGCAAGCAAACCTGAGACAGGAGAACAACAGCCCGCCAGCGGCAACCAACCAGACCAGCAACAGGCCCCGGAAACACCGGCAAAAACGGGGAATGATGCGGCTCCGTCTCAGCCGGCGCAACAGCAAGGCCAGTCCGAAACACCTCAGCAAGGTGGACCTGCTTCAGCAGCCAATTCCTCCGCGGAACAAAAGTAACCTTCCTTCCACGACCTGTGCTGATCTTCGCTGCGATAAGTCTGGTGGTTATATGCCGCCGGACGTTACAGACTTCGCTCGCGTTTATGGCGGATTCTTCGCCTGGGCTAGAGGTGCAGGCGAATCAGTGGCCCGGTATACGGGAGCGAGACCATCTGCCGCCCGGACTGACGGTGATAATCTGATCGGCAGGAATATTTTCGATAATGTCGTGACCACCGCCATGCCAATGGACTTCGAGACGATCCACCCGGTCGTGGCTACCCAATCCGAAATGCAGGCGTAACCCCCAGTGGCTCTGATATCCCCGACCAGCGTGAACCTCATCATACTGAACAAGTTCACCCGCCACGACCTTCACCCGGCTACCGACTCCGAAGCAATTTTTTCCCGTTTGACGGAGGTCGATCTGGATCCAGTGATTGTCTGTGTCCGTCACATTTCGCAGGATATCGGCGGTATCCTGCGAGTTGAGGATAACGACATCCACACGACCGTCCAGGTCCAGGTCCGCGAAAGCGACGCCCCGCGTTGACTTCACCAGGTTGGGCAAATCTCCAGCGGTCGCACTCACATCCACAAATTTGCCACCGTCGTTGCGGAGAACAGCATTTGCCACCCGATAAGCCGTCGTATCGTCTATCTCACCAATTCTATCATTAATATGTCCGTTTCCGATAAAGATATCTTTATCGCCATCATTATCAAAATCCACCAGACCAACTCCCCAATTGACATACGGATACGCCCTTCCGCCTGCCCCTGTGCTGAATGTTACGTCCTCGAAAAATCCGTTCCCAGTGTTTTTATAAAGAACAGGCCACTCGTTTTGATAGTCCGACATAAACAGGTCCAACCAACCATCATTATCATAGTCTCCACAATCAACTCCCATGCTTGCGTTCTCGTCGCCGTAACCGTTATAGGCAACACCCCTCTCCAGAGCCGATTCTGTAAAATACCCCTTACCATCATTGACAAAAAGAAAATTAGCTCGAACATCGTTCCCCACAAAAATATCGGTATCGCCATCGTTATCGAAATCCCCCGCCACCATACCCATGCTTGTGCCTGCCACCCTTCCAATCCCCGAAATCTCCGTTACATCTCGGAACGTTCCGTCCCCGTTGTTCTTAAAAAGGGTATCTTTGTCAGGGGGATATTCTTCGGGGCTACCATACACGGGAATACCTGTCAATTGATGGAAAATGTGTTTGCTTTCATCGAACACAATATAATTACCCACGTACAGGTCGAGCCATCCATCGGCATCAATGTCTAGAAAAAGGGCGCCGGCTCCGACCCGTGAACCGTTGTCCACCCCGGCTTCGACGGTTACATCAGAAAACGTTCCGTCTTTATTGTTACGGCATAGAACATTCCTGCCGTAATTATTTACAAACAAATCAAGAAAACCATCGTTGTTGTAATCCCCAGCAACCACCCCCAATCCATAACCGGTATCACCTACACCCGCCTGGGCTGTCACATCAGTAAAGTGAAGCCCGCCGTCATTTCGAAATAATTTGTTCGTGGTTTTTTCCTGTTGTGGGCAACCGGCAAGCGGAGCCCCGTTGAGAAAGTAAATATCGTCATCCCCGTCACCGTCGTAGTCGAAAAGACACAGGCCGGCTGTCACCGTTTCCACGATGTAATATTTGCCACAGCCGCCGTGAGTATGTCGAAAGTTAACGCCACTTTGTTGTGTGACGTTCCGAAAAACCAGTCGGGCGGGCTCTTTGGCTTTCGGGTCCTCCGCAAGGACAAAAAACCAAAAGACGACAACGACAATAGCGATCCCATTAAACCAACGGAGCCTACAGATATCGATTGAGGCAAACGATAGACAGTTAAATTCCATGTTGCAGAAACCGAGCTAGTTTTCGGGCGAGGTCGTGAGAAGGATTGATTGTCAGGGCTTTTTCGACATTTCGTCTGGCCTGCTCCCAGTCCCCGAGTTCGGCAGACGCGACGGCCAGCACCACGAAGTAATCCGGCTGGGGAGATAGTTGCACAGCGGTCTCGGCGAGCCGTCGGGCTTCCTCGAGGTTTTCTTTTTTTTGTAAATACGCTTGAGCCAGTCCAGCATATGCCGCATCCATCTTGGGGTCCAGGGCAAGTGCCTGTTTGAACGAATCGATGGCCTTCTCGAAGTTTTGTATTTGTAAGTAGAATACCCCCTCCGCCACGCGATGCGAGGGATTGCGAGGTTCCAGTCCAACGAGCTCCTCCACGATTGCGAGGCCTGCGGCGGGCCGGCGCTGCTGCTGATAGAGAACCACCAGGGCTTGGCGGCACACCACATCCTTCGGCGAAAGAGCGGCTCCCATCAACCAACATTCCTCGGCTCGCTCGGGAAGCCCGTGATTCGAAAAAATGACCCCCGCCTGCTGAAAAATACCGGCCACGGTCCGGCGTACGAATTCGTCGCTCTCTACCCGCAAGATAGCGGCATTCGCTTGCTGATCGCGCTCCTTCAGTTTTTGAAAAATCTCGCGATGCCGCTGAGCCCCGGCCTGGTCCCCAAGCCTTGCCAGACTGACAGCCAGCGCATAGTGGGCCTGAGTGAACTCTGGTCGCAGTCGCACGGCCTCTTCCAGGACCTCTCGAGCACGGTCGTGCTGCTGCTTCCGCTGGTAAGCCTGGGCAGCTAAAAAGAGACCTTCAGGCGACTCCGTCCCGAGAGCGCGCCCTGCCAGGACGGTGGTGATGACCTCATCCAGACGCCCCTGTTCCAGAAGGATGCTGGCCAACAAATTCCGCAGCGAGACGGCACGGGGATGGAAGGCCAGCCCCTGCCGTGCCATTTTCTCTGCCTGCGCGTGATCTCCCCGCCGCACGAGGATCTGGACAATCTCCTCGTAAGCCGGCAAAAAGTCTTTTTTCAGCTCCAAACAGTGATGCCAAATTTTCAATGCCTCCTCCGTATCGCCAGAAAGACGATACACCTGAGCGTGAACATGTTGCGCATACACATCGTTTGGAAATTTCTGCGCAAGCTCGTCCGCGACGTGATGTCCCTGCTCCTTCATCCAGTCGCCCGTCAAGGGCGAAGGGAGTTTAGGCCATTTGATCGGGACGGTCCCCTGCGACTCACCGGATTGGTCGGATGGCGCTGGTTCCCACACAGCCGCGGTGGCGCTCGGAGTTTGTTTTTCCGGCCGGGCTGACGCCACTGGCACGGAATAGGTGGAATGGCGCGAATCAGAAGATTCGTCCTGCCCGCAACCGGAACAGAACACCAGGCCAAGTACTGGGGCGATCGCGAAGAAAACAAACGATCTCCGAAAACCGCCGGTTTCGAACTTGATATTCTCTGTGCGCATAAAGCACCCCGAGTCATACGCTTGGGGGTCGTCCCGGCTCGACGTGTCTCTCGGGGTCATTTTACTCCCGGGCAAGCTCCGCGGAGAACGGCCCGGCCTCATCGGCTGGTCAAAATTTTCGCAAAAAAGATAATGGATTGCATCGTGATGTTCACGCGCCGCTTCCCGGTATGGGACGCGTTTCGCTGGTGAACCGGACATGGGTGTCCTCACCGATAGAGGTAAGTGGTAAATATCGATTGTTCTCAAATTCCGGGAGGAGCGTCATGGAATGCCGGAAAGATCGGAATCTCTCGTTTTGCACGTGTACCTACGATCCCTGTCCGCGGAAAGGACTTTGTTGCGAGTGTCTCCAATACCACCTGAAGAAACGCCAGCTTCCCGGCTGCTGCTTCCCGCCTGCGGCGGAAGCGACCTACGACCGATCGTTTGAACACTTTGCAAGGTTAATTCAGGAGAAAAAAGTCTGATTTTTTGACGGCCGGGGCGACTTATCATTTGGAAGCTCTGCACAGTTCGTTTGACGAATCGCCCAGATCGGTATCGTGTGTGCGGTGTTCGGAGCACCATGCACTGCGTCTGTAGGGGCAATTCATGAATTGCCCCTACCCAACGCTTTGCCTTTCAGTTTTCACGCCCCCAGTCAGTTCGGATTGGCCGTCGCAACGGAGGGTGTCCCCAGTCCCAGACGCCACCGGGATCGGACAGGCCGGCGGAGCAATATTCTGCCCTTGCATCCCTCATATGATGGGGATCATCTCCATCTGTCATGGCAATTTCTGAATGCTATAGTTCCAAGGGGAGAAGTCACCTTTCCGCGCTCGGCCAGGCCAACGGCTCAGGTACCGAGCAGACGCCCAAATGTGTGCCGCTCTTTTGTTATAGTTGTGATCCCAGGAGAGCCCGGAATGACGAGAAAATTCAGAGCTTCGTTCGCAGGAGCACTCGATCGAAGGGGGCGAGCTGGCCTACTGGCGATTCACTACGCCATGGTCTTTTTCCTTGCGACCGCCGTGGTACTCAGTTTAATCGTCTCGCTCGCACCTTACCTGGGCTGATCTCGCTCCTGCTTCGTAGCAAGCCGTTGTCGATAACTGGCACGCCTGCGTCATCGGGGACCGGCCCATCGGGGTGGGCACCGGACGCAACTTCACATTGTGTAACGCTGTTCGAGAACAGCGGTAATTGAGTCATATTCTAACGCCGTTTCCAGGGCGGCCTTTTTGAAGATTTCAAAGGCCTCCTTTTTCAGTGCCGAGACATCAATCCGACCTTTCAATTTGACCGAGAAAAACTCGGCACTATCCATGATCTCTTGTTTGCACTCGTTGGCGAGACCGATGAAGCCATCCAGATCCATCCCGAAGTGTCTTTCCAGCCATTGCCGGGCCGTCGGTAGAAGAGCCGAGCGGGCTACCCACAGTACATCACTCAGCATGGTTCCCGCGTGAACCGCCTGCAGCAGGGGGGTATCGCATCGATTTGGTTGGTGGTGGCAAGCCGCCGCCAGAGGCAAAGGACTGGGTAGCCCCCAGCGCTCGAGCAGGCACGCCCCCAGGGTCGCGTGATCGAATCCGTAGTGCTCTTCCTCTGCCGCCAGAAGATCTTTGCCATGGCGGTGTTTCAGGTACAAGCCGGGATATTTTCTCGTGTCAACCTGAGAGAACACCAGAACGCCGATTTCCGCAAGAAGCCCTGCACAGTACGCGTCTTCAGGATTGACGGCCCTTTCTCGCCGGATGAGTTTTCCGGCCACGACGGCCGTCGTTAGCGCCCGTCTCCAAAAATCGTCGAATACTTCCCTGGGCGTTCCCTGCGTCAGCCTGTTGACCAGCCCAAAACTTAACACGGCCAACCGGAGCGATCGGGCACCAAGCAGGGTGATCGCCTGCCGAAGATTGGTGACATTGCGGGGCAACCCGAACGCGGACGAGTTGACCAGCTTTAGGATGGACGCGCACAAACCGGGATCCGATTCTAGAATGGACTCCACTTCGTGAACATCGTATTCGGGATCTTTCAGAATTTGAACCACTCGCCACGCGACCCCCGGTGAAGAGTGAGGGATCTCCAGTCGTTCCACAAGCTGCTCTGGACTGGCCGATTCCGCTGCGAAACCTCGGGTTTGTTGTGTGCTATCACCCGTACTACCCGCGAAGATCTGCGACTCCCGCATATGGCCACACCTTTAATAGCGGTATTGACGTGGCGGAAACGCTGTCACGCGAATTGAGGCAAAACGTCCCTCGCTAAAAGTATAGCTCACGGACCCACCCGGCAGTGGCACATGATCGCCGCAAAAGGCATCATGCTGAACCGTGAAACCCGCCGGCGGTCCTTTCACGCTCCGACGAGACCTGAGTCATTCCCACGGTTTCTTCACCGACGGAAAACTTACCTCCCCGGGGCTTCGCATGGGAACGAGATTCAACCCGGCGAGACCTGATAATCAGGTCCGCTTTCGGCGGGACGTGCCTGTCACGTCCGCTTTCCACGCTTGGAGAATCCACACCAGCGGGGCTTCAACTCTTCGGTCCAGTCGGTTAGACGGTAGGGGCAATTCATGATCGCCCGTACAGCACAGTGTGCCCGTGACATCTCATAGGCTATCGCAAACGCGGGAATGGGTCAGCGACGAGGCAGGTTGCAGTGTACCCAGAATTCAGGTCTCTTGTTTTCCTTGTGAGCAGGAATTATCGTGATGAAAGTTTCCATCGCGATGTTCATGCCCGCCCTGAAAACGAATCGTCCCAGGGGCTGGCTGTGTCAGGACGCAGTTGCTGCAAACGCTGTGCAGTTTGGTAGCATCCCACCGTTAGGCCCCCGAATGAATGGAGGAAACCGCCATGAGTCGGAGGAATGCATCACTCTCTCGTCGCGACATGTTAAAAGCGTCGGCAGCCGCTATGGCTCTGCCTACCATCATTGCCCGTTCCGCGCTGGGTTCAGCGGAGCAACCAGCGCCCAGCGAACGCTTGACCCTCGGTTTCATCGGAATGGGAAAACAGAATCAGTATCATCTCGATGCGTTCCTTCGCATGAAGGACGTGCACGTTCTGGCCGTCTGCGAGGTGGACACCACGCGAAGAAATTTCTCCGTGGAAAAGGTCAACAAAGCCTATGAAAACACGGACTGCGCAGGTTACAACGATTATCGTGAGTTGATTGCTCGCAAGGATATTGACGCCGTGGTCATCGCCACGCCGGACCACTGGCACACGCATCCCATTGTGGATGCCTGCAAGGCCAAGAAACATATTTACTGCGAAAAACCGTTGACGTTGACAATTGCGGAGGCGAAACTCTGCATTGATGCTGTCAACAAGTATGGTGTTGTTTTTCAGACGGGCAGCCAGCAGCGTTCCAGCCGAGAGTTCCGAATTGCCTGCGAGGCCGTCCGAAACGGTCGGATCGGAAAGATCAAGCAGGTCTACGCGGCAGTGGGAGGGCCGAGCCGCTGGTGTGACCTGCCGGAAGAACCCATGGAGCCCGGTCTCGATTGGAACATGTGGTTGGGTCAAGCCCCCATGCGGCCGTACAACTCTGTTCTCAGCCCTCGCGGGGTTCATAACCACTTTCCGAACTGGCGGGCCTATCGCGAATACTCAGGCGGTGGCATGACCGACTGGGGTGCCCATCATTTCGATATTGCCCAATGGGGTCTGGGCATGGACGATTCGGGACCGGTGGAAGTGATTCCTCCCGATGACCCCGAAAAAGGCCAGGGGGTTCGATGGATTTACGCAAATGGCGTCGAGCTCATTCATGGCGGATACGAAGGTCGCGGGGGAGTCAATTTCGTTGGGACCGATGGAGTGGTGTACGTCGATCGTGGAAAGCTCCAAAGCTGGCCCGATGAAGTTGTCAAGGAACCACTCAAAGATAGTGAAAAAGTTCGACTGTATGAGTCCCCGGGTCACCACCGCGACTGGCTGAATGCCATCCGCGAAAATCGTCAACCCATTTGCCCGGTGGAGGTAGGGGCCCGCTCTGTAACGGTTTGTCACCTCGGTAATCTCGCTTACTGGACGGGCAAGCGTCTCAAATGGGATCCACAAAATTGGAAATTTGTAGAACCCGCCGAGGCCAATGAGTGGCTGGACGGGATTCGAAAAGAGCCCCGCCGGGATCCGTGGCAGTTGCCCACCATCTGAGTTGGAACTGGCGAGATCAAGACATTCCATGAGGCTGCGCCCCCTGATTTCAGCAGGGGGCGTGTTTTTTCGGGATCGATTCGGCGACAGTTCGTGTGTTCTTGGGGCAAGTCATGAACGGCCCCTACCGTTTAACCAGCAACCGAACCCAGCAGTTGGCCTCGGGTCGGTGAACTGGATAATTCAAACGTTGTAATGGGACCTCACAAGCAGCTTTCTCGAAGGGGTCCTTCGGAGGGGCATGCTTGTCGTGCCCGGCGAAACGCAATGCATGCCCTAACGTTGAAAAGCGGACCTGACAGTCCGCTCCCCTGGGGCCGCGCTCTCGCGCGTATCCCTGGGGAGGTTTGCCTCCCCATCGGCAAAGCAAAAGTGGGGATGAATCGGACGGATTCCGGGTTGCAGAACGCCCGCCTTCCCTTTAAGCTAGTTGAGCGAGGAGGTTTAACTGCTTTTTCGAATCTTGAGGATGTGAGGAGAATGCGCGCATGGATGAGCCCTGGCAGGGAGGCGACAGTCTCAGGCCGAGAGGTGAGAATCGCCTCCGCTTGGCCTACACCGCCCGACCTCGCTCCACGCTTGAATCTCAACTCCGGCGGAGCGTCTCTCGAGGACGATGGTGCCTGCTCAATCGCCAGTATCCTGATGGCCATTGGCGGGCGGAACTGGAAGGTGACAGCATCCTTCAAAGCGAGACTATTCTCATTCTGGCGTTTTTCCACCGCGAATCGAGCGAACTGGTTTCGCTTCTGGCCTCACGGCTCCTGGAAACACAGACGGCGGAGGGCGGGTGGTCTCTTTATCCTGGCGGTCCCCTGGATATAAGTGCCACCGTAAAGGCCTATTTCGCCCTCAAAATCGCGGGATTCGACCTCCATGAGGAGCCCATCCGCCGGGCACGGGATGCCATTCTGGCGCGAGGCGGTGCTCAGTCGGTCAACAGCTTTACTCGGTTTTATCTGGCTTTTCTGGGGCAAATTCCGTATTCGGCGTGCCCCGCTGTTCCGCCGGAGCTTGTGCTCCTGCCTCGGTGGTTTCCGATCAATCTTTATTCTCTAAGCGCTTGGTCGCGCACAATGGTGGTGCCGCTGTCCATCATTTGGGCATTGAAGCCCGTCCGCACCCTTCCGCCCGAAAAGGGAATTCGGGAACTATTTCTCACTCGTCCGGAGAACTGGCCGCTGACCAGGGGATCACGGTCCGCACGGCTGGAGTGGTTCTGGAGCCGATTTTTTTCCGCCGTGGATCGCCTCTATAAGCTTTGTGATCGTCATCGTTTGGTACCTTTGCGTCAAAAGGCCCTCCGTGCCGCTGAAGCCTGGATTCTTCAACAT
>NICF_comb_assmDRAFT_10004192_pt1 | contig 10100 bp, 6 predicted proteins | sample NewIslPassag4_SG_FD_11279 | JGI IMG/M metagenome (IMG submission 11279) | reverse complement strand
CCTCGTGCGCCTGCCGGAACGGCAGGCCCTTGCCGACGAGGAAGTCGGCGATATCGGTGGCGTTGGAGAAGTCGTGGTCGACGGCGCGACGCATCCGGTCCTTGCGCACCTTCATCGTCTCAATCATCGGCGCGAACAGCCGCAAGGCCCCCTGCAACGTCCGCACCGTGTCGAACATGCCTTCCTTGTCTTCCTGCATGTCCTTGTTGTACGCGAGCGGCAACGACTTCAGCACGGTCAGCAGGCCGATCAGGTGCCCGTAGACGCGGCCGGTCTTGCCGCGCACCAATTCGGGGACGTCGGGGTTCTTCTTTTGCGGCATGATGCTCGAACCGGTACAGTAGGCGTCATCCAGTTCCACGAACTGAAACTCGGCGCTTGACCAGAGGATCAGCTCCTCGCTCAGCCGGGACAGGTGCATCATGATGAGCGCGGCGTCCGCCAGAAACTCGACGATGAAGTCGCGGTCGCTGACGGCGTCGAGGCTGTTTTCGTACACGCGGCCGAATTTCAGCAGCCGGGCCGTGTAATGCCGGTCGATCGGGAACGTCGTCCCGGCCAGGGCGCCGGCGCCGAGCGGCAGGGTGTCGATGCGCTTGTAGCTGTCCTGCAGGCGCTCGATATCGCGCTGGAACATGGCCACGTACGCCAGCAGATGATGCGCGAACAGCACCGGCTGAGCACGCTGCAGGTGGGTGTAACCCGGCATGATCGCGTCGAGGTTGGCCTTGGCTTGTCCGATCAAGGCTTCCTGCAACCGTGCAAGCAGGTCGACCAATTCCACGACGCGCTTGCGCAGGTACAGGTGCATGTCCGTCGCCACCTGGTCGTTGCGGCTGCGGCCCGTGTGCAGCTTGCCGCCGACCGGCCCGATGTCCTCGATCAACTGTTTCTCGATGCTCATGTGGATGTCTTCGTCGGCGACGGAAAACTCCACCTCGCCCCGCCGGATGCGCTGGCGCACGCGGAGCAGGCCTTCCTTGATCTTTTCCACGTCTTCTCCGGACAGGACGCCGCAATGCCCCAGCATCGTGACGTGGGCCAGACTTCCCTGAATGTCCTCCTCGGCCAGCTCCCGGTCAAACGGAATGGAGGCGGTGTATTCCTCGACCAGTTGGTCGGTCGGCTTGGTGAACCGTCCTCCCCACAGCTTGCTCATGAATCAGAGGCTCCCTTCTGCCCGTGCACGCCGGCGGACACTTTCAGACGCAGCGCGTTTAGCCGGATGAAGCCGGTGGCGTCGCCCTGGTCGTACGCCTGCGTCGGATCGGCTTCCATCGTGGCTATGTTCGGGTTGTACAGGCTGACGGGGCTTTTGACGCCCGCAGCGATGACGTTGCCCTTGTACAGCTTCAGGCGGACGGTGCCGGTGACGTTTTTCTGGCTTTCGGTAACGAGCGCCTGGATCGCCTCGCGCTCCGGCGAAAACCAGAAGCCGTTGTACACAAGCGCGCTGTATTTCGGAATGAGGGAATCGCGCAGATGCATCACTTCGCGATCCATCGTCAGCGATTCGATCTTGCGGTGGGCAACGAACAGGATTGTGCCGCCCGGCGTTTCGTACACGCCCCGGCTCTTCATGCCGACGAAGCGGTTTTCGACCATGTCGACGCGGCCGATGCCGTGTTTGCCGCCGAGCTCGTTCAGCTTCTCCATCACCCCGAGCGGGCTGAGCCGTTCGCCATTGACGGCGACGCAATTGCCCTTCTCAAATTCGAGCTCGACGTATTCCGGCTCATCCGGTGCCTGTTCGGGCGACACGGTCAGCACGTACATGTCCTGCNCCTCGGGGGCGCTGGCGTCGTACCACGGATCTTCGAGCACGCCGCTTTCGTAGCTGATGTGCAGCAGGTTGCGGTCGATCGAGTACGGTTTTTCGGCGGTCGCCTTGACCGGAATGCCATGCTTTTCGGCATAGGCGATCATCTCGGCGCGGCCCGGGAACGCGCGGCGGAATTCCTCGAGGCGCCAGGGCGCGATGACTTGCAGATCCGGNGCCAGCGCCGCGGCGGTCAGCTCAAAGCGCACCTGGTCGTTGCCCTTGCCGGTGGCGCCGTGCGCGATCGCCGTCGCTCCCTCGGCGCGGGCGATTTCCACCATCCGCTTGGCGATCAGCGGCCGGGCGATGCTGGTGCCGAGCAGGTATTGGCCCTCGTACAGGGCGCCGGCCTGGAACATCGGGAAAATGAAGTCGTGCGCGAACTCCTCGCGCAGGTCGTCAATGTACACTTTGGAAGCGCCGGTTCTCAGCGCCTTTTCCTCCAGCCCGTCCAGTTCCTCCTTCTGCCCGATATCGGCGGTGAAGGTGATGATGTCGGCGTCGTACGTTTCCTTCAGCCAGGCCAGGATGACGGACGTGTCCAGCCCGCCGGAGTAGGCGAGCACGATTTTCGGTTTGGCCATCGGTTTGGCACGCTCCTTTTGATCGAACATCAAAAATGGGATCGCGGGACAGCGACGCGGATGCATCTTTTGTTGTAAAAATGCAACTTATTGTACGCGTGGACCGCGAAATGTCCCGCATTTATTGCAAAAATACAACCGATTCCCCGCCTTGGCCGCTCAGCCCGTCGAATATGTTGCAAATTTGCAATAAAATCCGCGCTTCGCCGGTGATCCCCGCCGCCGGGCGCGCCGGATCCGTCGCCGCAAAGGCGGGCCATCCCCGGCCGCCGCCGTCAGGCGGACATGATGGCGGTCATGATCGCCTTTTGGGCGTGGAGCCGGTTCTCCGCCTCGTCGAAAATGACCGAGTTCGGACCATCGATGACGGCTTCGGTCACCTCTTCCCCGCGGTGCGCCGGCAGGCAATGCATGAACAGGTAGTCGGGTTTCGCGCAAGCGACGAGCGCCTCGTTCACCTGATAGTTCCGGAAAGCGCGCTCCCGCTCCTCCTGCTCCTGTTCGAAGCCCATGCTGGCCCAGACGTCGGTGTACACGATGTCGGCGCCCTCGACGGCCTCCCTCGGATCCCGCGTCACGGTCACGCTGCCGCCGGTTTCCGCCGCCGCTTCGCGGGACAGTTTCATCACTTCCTCGTCGGGGTCGTATCCTTCCGGCACCGCAGCCGCGAAATGCATGCCCAGCTTGGCGGCGCCCATCATGAGCGAGTGGCACATGTTGTTCCCGTCGCCGACAAAGGCGATTTTCAGGCCGTCCAGACAGCCTTTTTTCTCCAGCACGGTCATGTAGTCCGCGAGCGCCTGGCAAGGATGGGACAAGTCGGATAGGCCGTTGATGACCGGCACGGTGGCCTCCCGCGCCAGTTCCACGACGTTCCGGTGCCCGTACGTGCGGATCATGATGCCGTCGAGGTAGCGCGACAGCGTCCTGGCGGTGTCGCGGATCGTCTCACCCCGGCCGATCTGGATGTCGTTGCGGCTCAGAAACAGCGCGTAACCTCCCAGTTGGTACATGCCGACTTCAAAGGAGACCCGCGTGCGGGTGGACGATTTTTCAAAAATCATGCCGAGCGTCTTGCCTTTGAGCGGCTGGAACACCTCTCCGGCCTTGTGCCGGCGTTTCAGATCGATGGCCAGATCGATCAGGTAGCGGATTTCTTCCGGCTTGTAGTCCACCAGCCCGATAAAATCACGGCCTTTCAGCCGGGCGGCGATCTCCTCGGCCTGCGCGGAGTGAAGATACGATTGTTGCATGGAAATCCCTCCAAGGGATGGTTGAAAAAAGTGATCCGATCAGCCCGACTCCTCCGGGCGGATTGGCTGGCCCCTTTGCTCATCCGACGGGTTTGGCCGCCTGCTCCCGCAACACGGCGGCGATTTTGCCGACCGCTTCGTCGATCTCGTCGCGGGTGACCAGCAAATTCGGCAGCAGGCGAATGACGTCCGGCCCGGCCGTGACCACGAGCAGCCCGCGGCGGTGCAGTTCCGCGACGGCATCGGCCACCGGGTGCGCGCACTGGATGCCGACCAGCAACCCTTTTCCCCGAATCTCGACGACATTCGGCAGTCCGCCCGCCGCCTCGCGCAACCGTTGCATCAAATATTCGCCGGCCTCGGCCGCCCTGGCGGGCGCGTCGGTCTCCAGCATCGTTTCGATCGTCGCCGTCACCGCCGCCATGGCGATCGGCGTTCCGCCGAACGTCGACGCGTGCGCTCCCGCGGTGAACGCCGGAACGAGATGCGCCTTGGCCAGCATGGCCCCGACCGGGAAGCCGCTGCCAAGCCCCTTGGCCAGCGTGAAAATGTCCGGCTCCACGCCGGAATGCTGATACGCGAACAGTTTGCCCGTGCGCCCCATGCCGGTCTGCACCTCATCCAGAATGAGCAGCAGTCCGTGCCGGTCGCACAGTTCATGAACCGCCCGCAGGAACGCCGGATCCACGGGGATGACGCCCCCCTCCGCCACCACTGGTTCCAGCATGACGGCCGCCGTTCGCTCGTTAATCGCCGCCTCCAGCGCCTCCAGGTCGTGGAGCGGCACATGGACGAAACCTTCCGGCAGCGGCTGAAACCCGTCCTTCACCTTGTCCTGCCCGGTCGCCGTCAGCGTGGCCAGCGTCCGCCCGTGGAACGACCGCTGGAAGGTGATGATTTCGTAACGGCCGTTGCCGAGCACCTTCCGGTGGTAGCGACGGGCCAGCTTGATGGCCGCCTCGTTCGCCTCCGCCCCGCTGTTGCAGAAAAACACCGCGTCGGCGCAACTGTGTTCGACCAGCAGCGCGGCCGCCCGCTCCTGCTGGGAAGTATAAAACAGGTTGGAGACGTGCCACAACTCGCCGAGTTGGCGGACGACCGCGTCCCGGACCCGCTCGGGCACGTGGCCGAGGTTGGTGACGGCCAGGCCGCTCATAAAATCGAGGTACTCCTTCCCCTGATCGTCCCACAGGCGGCTGCCCTTCCCCTTGACCAGCCGGATCGGGAAGCGCGCGTAGGTCGGAAACAGACTCATGGTCGATCGCTCCTTCACTCCCGCCAATTCATGCCCGCCATGCGGGCTTTTCACCGGGCTCAACTTCCGAACCGCACCCTATTGGATCCGGAACGCACCCTATCGGATCCGAAACCGCACTCCATCGGACCCACTCTATCGTACCCGAACCGCACTCTATCGGACAGCACTCTACCGGACAGCACCCTATTCCCGCACGATGCGGGTGCCGATATCGCCCTCGTGCAGCGCCCGGGACAGCACGCGCGGAATAACGCCGTCAACGATAAGGACTTCCCGCACCCGGCCCTGCAGGCCGCTCATCGCCGCGCGCACTTTCGGAATCATGCCGCCGTAGATTTCCCCGGTGGCGATCATCCGCTCGATATCGGCAAACGTCGCCCGCGGCAACACCCGTTTTTCGCCGTTTTCGTTGCGCAAAATGCCGGGCACGTCGGTCACGACGATCAGCTTCTCGGCGCCCAGATGCGACGCCACCGCGCCCGCGGCGATATCGGCGTTGATGTTGTACCGCTGCCCCGCGGCGTCGATGCCGATCGGCGCGATGACGGGCACGTAGCCGAGCGCCAGCACCCCCTCGATCAGCGTCGCGTTCACGCCGACGACGTCGCCGACCAGACCGAGCGTCGCGGCGTCGGCGACGGGCCGGGCCTCGATGAGCCGTCCGTCCGTGCCGGACAGGCCGAGCGCGCGAGCGCCGTTCTGTTGCAGGCGGCGCACGATATCCTTGTTGATCCGCCCGGCCAGCATCATTTCCACCACATCCAGCGTCGCCTCGTCGGTGACACGCAGACCGTTCACGAAACGGCTCTCGATGCCCAGTTTGGCGAGCGCTTCGTTGATGGCCGGCCCGCCGCCGTGCACGATGACCGGTTCATAGCCGTTGGCGTGCAGCGCCCGCAAATCCTCGAAAAAAGCGTCCGGCAGCGCCGCCAATGTGCTGCCGCCGCATTTGATGACAAACCGCGTTTTCATCCCGCATCTCCCCAACCGCATTTTCCGCGTTTCACGTTCAGGTCCGGTTTATGCGACTTCATCCGCGTCACTCAAGTCCGGTAATCCGCGTTGATCCGCACGTATTCGTAAGTCAGGTCGCATCCCCAAGCCGTGGCCCGGCCGGGTCCCATGTTCAGGTCGACCCGGATGCGCACGGTGTCGCCCTTCAGGTAGGCCAGCGCCGCCTCTTCGTCGAACGGAACGGGCCGCGACTGCTCCAGCGTGACGATGTCGCCGAGCCGGATGTCGACGGTGTCCGTGTTTACCGGTTCGCCGGCGCGGCCGACGGCGGCGATGATCCGCCCCCAGTTGGCGTCCGCGCCAAAAAGGGCGGACTTCACGAGGCTGGAGCCGGCGATCGTGCGGGCGATGACCCGCGCCGACGCGTCGCTCACCGCCCCGGTGACCAGCACCTCCATCAGCTTCGTGGCGCCCTCGCCGTCGCGGGCGATCGCCTTGGCCAGTTCCTCGCAAACGTAACGGAAACCGGCCGCAAACGCCGGATAGTCCGGATGCCCGCGCGTCAGCTCGGCGTGTCCCGCCAGTCCGCTCGCCATGGCCAGCACCATGTCGTTGGTGCTCGTGTCGCCGTCGACGGTGATCATGTTGAAGGTAACGTCCGCCGTCTCCCGCAGCAGCTCCTGCAGCGCGGACGGCGCGATGGCGGCGTCGGTGGTGATGAAGCCGAGCATCGTGGCCATGTTCGGATGGATCATGCCCGCTCCTTTGGCGACACCGGCGATGGTGACGGTACGGCCTTCGACCGTCACGCGCGCGCCGGCCAACTTGCGCACCAGGTCCGTCGTCATGATCGCCTCGTTGAACGCCGCCAAGCCGGACGCGCCGTCACCCAGCCGTTCCGTCAGCAGACCAATGCCGGACCGGATGGCCGCCATATTCAACGGCTGGCCGATAACGCCGGTCGACGCGACGGCCACCTGATGCGCCGGGANGCCGAGCGCTTGCGCCAACCCGGCGCGCATCGCCCGGGCGTCCTCCTCGCCCTGCCGGCCGGTGCAGGCGTTGGCGTTGCCGCTGTTCACCAGCACGGCGCGCAGCCGGCCTTCCTGCGCCAGGCTGTCGCGCGTGACGAGCAGGGGCGCCGCTTGGAACTTGTTGGTCGTGTACACCGCCGCCGCCGCGGCCGGCACGTCGCAGACGATCGCGCCCAGGTCGTTGTGCCCGTTTTTCTTTAACCCGCAATGCACCCCGCCGGCGCGAAAGCCCGTCGGCAGCGTGACCCCGCCTTCGGCCACCGGCTCAAATTTCGCGTGTTCCATGACTGTTCCGGCTTCCCCCATCTTCTTCCGAATTTTTCTTCTCCCGGATGTATGCCCCGGCTCCCGCATCGCACCGTCCGGAAACCGCCTGCGCGCCTGCGAATGCCTGCGAATCGAAGATTGCAGACAAAAGCGGCCTGCGGACAGAACCGCCTATGGATACACCGGCGTGAACGACAGGCCGCGCGTTTCTTCCCAGCCCATCATCAGGTTCAGGTTCTGGACGGCCTGCCCCGCGGCGCCTTTGACCAGGTTGTCGATGACCGACACGATCGTGACCCGGCCGGTGCGCGGATCGGCGGAAAATCCGATGTCGCAATAGTTGGAACCGTACACTTCTTTCGTCGCCGGCCACACCCCGGGCGCGCGCACCCGGATGAACCGGCGTCCCTCGTAAAACTGGCGGTAAAGCTCCACAAACTCTTCGTCCGTATGCGCCCCGTTCATCGTGGCGTACATCGTGCACAGAATGCCGCGCGTCATCGGCACCAGGTGGGCGGTGAACGTCACCGTCACCGGATGGCCGGCCGCCCGGGAGAGCGCCTGCTCGATTTCCGGCGTATGTTGGTGCGCATTGATTTTGTAGGCTTTGAAATTTTCGTTGATTTCGGCAAAATGGGTCGCCAGGCTGGCTCCCCGGCCGGCGCCGGATACGCCGGATTTGGCATCAATGATGATCGTCGCGGGATCGATCCATCCCATCTGCACCGCCGGATACAGCCCGAGGATCGCCGCGGTCGGATAGCACCCGGGGTTGGCCACGAAATCCGTGCCGACGACCTCTTCGCCAAACAGTTCGCACATCCCGTAAACGGCGCGGTCGACGTACGCCTGCGGCGCCGGCTCGCGCTTATACCAGCGGCGGTACGCGTCCGGGGATTTGAGGCGAAAATCGCCGGACAGATCGATCACCTTCATTCCCGCTTCCAGAAACTTCGGCGCCAGTTCGGCGCTCACCCCGTGCGGGGTGGCCAGAAACACCACATCCGCCTTGCCGCGGATCGTCCCGGGGTCGACGTCGTCCAGCGTGTCGGTGCGAATTTCCGTCAAATGCGGATATCCTTCCGCGATCGGCGCGCCCGCGCTGGAGGACGACACGACGGACGTAACCGCCACGGACGGATGCGCGGCGAGCAACCGGATCAACTCGACCCCGCCATAGCCGGTGGAACCGACAATGGCGGCACGGACCGTCTCTTGCGTCATCGGTTCATCTCTCCCAAATATAAATAAGCCGGCTGCCCCGGCCGAATCGGGCCGTGCGGGTGCCCCCGTCTCCCGGCCCCCAACCGGCGCAGCGGCCCGTCCTTGCGTTTTGAAAACCATCCTTCATTGTAGCGGATTCCAAAGGGGTTGTAAAAACCTTGCCGCTCAGGAGCGCGGAGCGCGATCGTACCGCGTCCGGCCTTCACCCCGTTGGTTTTGTATGATTATACATGACCTCGACTAATTATGCAATCCCGGCTTAACGAATCCTTCCCCCGCATCAATCCGCCTTTCCGCTTATTCACGGTGACAGAGACGGCCGCCGGAACCCTTGCCCGAGCACTTCGGCGGTGTCTTAGGGTCCGTTCGCCTCATTCGCATCGTTTTCCCCGATTGTCCGACGGCTTCCGTTACCCCATTTGCTCCGGCCGCCTCCCGTGTTCCACCGTAGCCGCGCCTCCCGAAACATCGAGTAGGAGGGGGCGGCTAGCCCCCGTCCTCTCACACCACCTGGCATGCGGGTCCGCACCAGGCGGTTCCGAATGGTTAACGAAGTGCCAAATAGCGTTCAAGCAAACTGCACAGCCCTTGCGCCTGCCAATAGCGGGTGTCAAGGGCATTGTTTAAGTTTCGGGACATTTCCCATGGGCCGCGGCGGGAGTTGGCCATGATATGGACGTAATATTCCGGTACGCCCAGCGCCCGAAGTTCCCGGTACCGCGTTCGTACCCGTTTCCACTGTTTCCACAGGCACATTCGCAGCCGTCTCCGGATCCACTGGTCGAGGGATTCACAATGATTCTTCGCCGCGGCTATCCGGAAATACCCTATCCATCCCGTGATGTACCGGTTCAGCTCCTGTATCCGTTGCTCCATGGAAACAGGTCGTGATCTGGACGTAATGGCCCTCACCCGTTCCTTGAAGCGCTCCAGCGTCTTCGGCGCCAGTCGGATGGTTGCCTCCTGATCTGACAGGAAACTGAACCCGAGGAACTTCCTCTTCCGCGGTCTGTCCACCGCGCTTTTGTCCCGGTTCACCTTCAGTTTCAGCTTGCCTTCCACAAAGCGAGTTACCGATTCCATGACACGTTCTCCCGCCCGCTTGCTGGCCACGAAGATGTTGCAGTCGTCTGCGTACCGGACAAACCTGAGTCCCCTTCGCTCCAGTTCCTTGTCCAATTCATCCAGCAGGATGTTCGCCAAAAGCGGACTGAGTGGTCCTCCTTGCGGTGTGCCTTCTTCTGTGTCATGGACCACCCCGTTTATCATAACCCCCGCGTTCAGGTAAGCCCGGATCAGTTTCAGGACGCGTTTGTCCTTCACTTTCCGCGCCACCCGTGCCATCAGGATGTCATGGTTCACGCGGTCAAAGAATTTCTCAAGGTCCATGTCCACCACCCAGCGGTACCCTTCCCGGATAAAGCGCTGAGCTTGCCTCACCGCGTCGTGGGCGCGTCTCCCCGGTCTGAATCCAAAGCTCAGACGGGAGAATCCACCATCGAAAATCGGTGTCAGCACTTGCAGCAGGGCTTGCTGGAGGAAGCGGTCCATCACGGTCGGGATCCCCAAAAGCCGCACCCCGCCTCCGGGTTTGGGGATTTCCACCCGTTTGACCGGTGCCGGTTTGTAGGTCCCCGCAAGAAGCTGTTCCTTCACGGTCTCCCAGTGTGTCCACAGGTGCTCCCGTAGCTCGGCTACCGTCACCCC
>NICF_comb_assmDRAFT_10004189_pt1 | contig 10106 bp, 7 predicted proteins | sample NewIslPassag4_SG_FD_11279 | JGI IMG/M metagenome (IMG submission 11279) | reverse complement strand
CCCGCCACAACCCCATTGAGGCGGGAGCGAAAGCTCGCTGGAAAACGAGTGCTTCTTGTCGAAGACTCCGAAGACAATCAACGCCTGGTCCAAAAATTATTGAATATGGAAGGGGCCCAAGTTGATATCGCCGCAAACGGCGCTCTCGGCCTCGAAGCGGCGCTCAAGAATCAATACGACGTCGTCCTCATGGACATTCAAATGCCGGTCATGGACGGATATGAGGCGACAAAACGCCTCCGTGAAAAGGGTTACGCCGACCCCATCATCGCCCTCACGGCTCACGCAATGCTCGAAGAAAAAGAACGCTGTCTGCGCTCCGGTTTCTCCGATTACCTGAGTAAGCCGATCAGTAGAAGCGATCTGATTGACCGTATCGTGCATGCCGGAGAACCGAGATTGACGCCCACGTTAAATCCCCTTTGACCACGGGTGCATCAGCTCTGGCGGCTTGATCGTTTTGGTGCGCGCCCGAATCTGTTGAAACTTTAACTTAAATCCGAAGTGTTTGTAGAGGCCCGCGAGTCCCCAAAGGGCCGTGGGATCCGTGTCATTCATTTCAAGCGCTTTCTTAAACGAATCGTAGGCGGCATCGAAGTCATTGAGGTAAAGGGCGCAAACCCCGATAGAAGCCCTGGCTCTTGAGCTGCCCGGCTCCAGTTCCAAAATGCGCGCAAAAATCCCCGCGGCGGTCTGCGGTTGATCCGCTTGCACGTATGTCTGAGCAAGCTCATATAGGAGGTCGATATTCTTGCTGTCGGCCAAGAGCCGCTTACGAATCGCCCGCGCGCGGGGCGGTTCCGCGCCCGCCGCCTTCGCCTGCGGACGCGCAAGATCGTCTTCTTCGCGAACAACTTTCCGGCCCTTGGCGCGGCAGCCGTCAACGTAATGAGTGAAAACATCATTCGTTTCAGCGGCCTCGATACAAGTCGCAAAAACTTTCTCCGCTTCGACAATGTACGTGCTCGCTTGCTTATTCAACTCGGCAATATAAGTCGCTTTGTCTTGATCTGAAAGACCGGGCGGAATCGGCGAGTCCGCAATGAAACGTCCGAGATCATAGTACGCTTGCCCAAGCGCATAGAGGCCCGCGATTGCCCACCGACCCGCGCCTGATTTAATCAAGCTCTGAAGCTCCGCCGATAGAGCTTGGAAGGCCTTCACCTTCTCCATCAATGCCTGCTGATCTTCGGCCGACTTCATTTCAATCGATCTGAATCGCTCAAGAGCCAGTTGCGCGAGCAAGAATTTCGCGTGTCCCGACTGATCCACCGGAACCGACTTGTTTTCGGCAAGCTCTTTGAGAATCGGGATCGCCTCTTGGTACTTGCGTTGTCTCCAGAGGGCGATCGCATACCAATATCGGGATTCCGGAAGCCCCGATTCGCGGCTCGAAACTTCCAATCTCGGCCAATCGTTAACCGCCAGATCCATTCTCGCGATCGACGGCTTGTCGCCAAGTTTCATGTACTGAGTGCGCGCTCTCTTAAAATCACCTTGGCGTTCGAAAAGCATTGCGGCCGTTCTGCGAAACTCGAGCGACTCCTTCTCTTGCGGATACTTATCGGCAAAGCGGGCCAAATAGCGCGCGGCCCGGTCGAACGAAGCTGTGTTAATCGCGAGTGTCGCCATTGAGCTCGCGACCTCTTTCGCGTAATCGGAATCCGGATGTTGATCGAGAAACGCTTCGCCGACATCAAATAGTTCCGGGTCCTGCTTGGCCTTAAGAGAGTTAAACGCTTCAAAAAGAGCCTGCTGTCCAAGGGCCGAGCCCTTGTACTTGGATGCCACCGACAAGAGGTTCTCGGCGTACTCTTTCGTGCCGAAATCGCCCGCCATCGCCTGGAACTGTTTGGTCTGCGCGCGGCGAACCGCTTCGCGAATAGCCTGACGATCATCCGCACTCAGACCCTGGATTCGGATCATTTGTTCGCCCGCTTTCTGCAATCCCTTGTAATCATCAAGCTGGCTATAGGCGTTGATAATCATAAAGACCGCATCGCGCACATGAGGGTCACGAGGATACCTGCGGATAAAGTTCTGGAAATGCGAGATGGCGACTCGGAGGTTTCTCTCCTCGTACCAACTATTGGCGATATTAAACGCCACTGTCGCCGCGCCGGGCGCCCGCGAATTCGCCTTCAGCCATTGAGCTCCAACGGTTCTCAAACCTTTGCGCGCCCGGATTTTTTCAATTGGGGAAAGCACTTCAATGTTCTGAAGCGCTTTCGTGTAAGACTCAATGGCGGACTCTTGGAACATCGATGCGCGCTTTCTCAAGCGTTTTTCGCGCGAAAGGAATTCGTACTGCATTCCCGCCCGGACCAACCGGTCACCTTTAAAGAGAGCTTCGGCCAAGTTGTAGTGTATATCCAGTGCTTTCGGTGCCTTCGGGAAGCGTTCCAAGTATATATCGTACGCGGTTGCCGTCTGCGCGAAATCCTCAGGCGAGCCAGTTGAACGCGCTTTCTTATGCAGCTGTGTCGCAAAGTCGCGCATCAAGAGTTCGAGAAACTTAAGCTGGTTAATCGCGATCTTTTGTTGTTCAAATTCTTTGGGATCGGGTTTCTTTCCGCGTCGGCGGCTTTTGCCAGATACCGGCGGCGCCTTCTTTTGCAAAAGCAAGAGAGCATCGGCATTGAAAACGATCGGCTTCGGGAGTGAGGCCTGCAACAGGTCGATCGTGATGCCGATTTCTTTGATGAACGGCAAGAAATCAACCCGCGACTCTTTCCGCTTATGCGCCTCATTCACTCTTTGCAGAGCTTCAAAACGAGTGTCGAAATCGGTACTCAGGACAATGACATGAAAGAAAGTATCGGCCGCCTCTTTCCAACGCTCCTTAATGATCAAACGACGACCGGCCCGTGAAAGCGCGCGCCGGTATGTAAAGTGGTCAGGCGACTTCTTCTGGAAGTAAATCACCGGATGTTCGAGCTCACCCCACTTCTTTTCCGGATCCGTGAAGAGATCAATGTACGGCACGACGAGAGCCAGAACGGCTTCGCGCCGGATGTCGGTGCGGCGGTAAATTTCCGGCAGGGCATCGGGATTGACCTGCTCCTGAGTGTCTATGGCCGCCTCAAACGCTTTCACAGCCTCATCAGGCTTCATTTGGTTCATGTAGCACCAGCCCATGCGGTAATATGCCAGAGGCGTGAATGGCGAAAGCGGACGACTGACGACCTTCTGCAAGGTCTCAAGGGTCATGTCGACGTCTTTCTTAACTTCAAAAAAATAATCGGCCAGAATAATGTTGGCCTCGTTGAAGTGCTCACTCGAAGGAAATTCTTCGCTTAACTGGTTAAACGTTCGAACCATCTGTTCGAACTGACCGATGTCCCTTTGCTCGATCCCTTGCAGGAAAAGAGCTTTGTCGCGGCGTTTGTCTTTCGGGAAAAAGCTGTAAATCTTCTGGTATATTTCAATCGCCTCGATCTTCGGACGTTTCTCGGCTGTAAAATCGAGTGAGTCCGGATTCTTATCCTTATTCTTCTCGACCTTCAAAATGTAGAGGATGCGCGACTTCTGCACGTGCATGTCGGCGAGCGAGAAGTAAAGATCCGGAAGATATGAGGCATCGCGAATTTTCGCGATTTGTTGCTTCGTCACATTGATCTTCCGCTCGAGGAGTGCCAGTTCTTTTTCGAGCTCAGCTATATTGACCGCGTTCTCGGCCGACTTCGCCCGCGAACGGTCGCGGACTGTCCGCTTCCTTGCGGGCCTCTTCGTCGCCTCTTCCGTTTCATCCAAAGTCAGCTCTTCCAATACCTCTTCGTCGGCCGCATACGCGACATCGAACGGCGCCGCCAAAGTGCCGATGAGGAGAAGCGGAAGAAGGAAGCGCGGATAGCGCAGCACGGCCGTCAATCGCCCCTCCTTCCGGGAAAACCGGGCCCCACTCGGCGCGGCATTCCCTGGCGGCACTGATCCTGAACGAGAACCTCATAGTCGAGCAGTTCATCAAGCCACGACTCGCTCGTCACAGGCCAGAAGAGGACTGAGGATTTAATGGGATCGGCTTTTCGAGGCACATAGGTTTCTTTTTGATCCTCGTTCAGTTGAATCATGCGCATTGAGGCTTCGTAATCGAGAAAGAGCGCCTGTTCGCGAAGATCGAGAAACCAGTTTGCGATATCGTCGATCCGAGTTCGCATCATGCGCGTGATTTCGGCATCAATCAAACGCTCGTGTTTGGCCGCAAGCTCAATCAACTCCGCCTTAAACTCGTCAGCGGACCACGACACCGCCTCCAATGCCCGTCGCTCCGTGCGAATCGATTGAATCGCGAGCGCGCGCTTTTGAAAGTTTCCTTCTTGCAGAATCATTTGCTGAATTTGCGGAATGTTCTCAAGCGGTTTGCGCTCTTCGATCGCTTGAAACACGGGCTTATAGAACTCTTGGAACTCTTTCACGATAGCCTTAACCGTTTTGAAGTGACAGAGTTCGCGATAAATAAGCATTTCAACCAAGAACGTTTCCGGTGAAAGCAAGCGCTCGAAGTACGCTGATTTAATTGCCCGGATCGTGCCGAGAGCTCTTCCATACGCACGGTCGTAATAATAGCTCCAGGCGAGTTCGTTTAACGTTCTCGCTCTTTCTCTCGTCGGGAGATCGATCTTCAAATATGTTTCGATCGCGCCCCGGTAATCCCGTCTTTCAAAGACGAGACGAGCCAATGCCAGTCGGGACAAGAGCACCGTGCTCCGTCGGGCCGCCTGGCTCTTCGTCAATGACTCGAATTTCACATAAGCCATAGGCGTATCACCGGCATTGAGAATTTGGAGCGTCCGATCAAACTCCAATTCTTCGGCGTAAGTTGTCCCCGGAACGATTTCCGCGAGAGCTTTTTCGGCCCACTCGGTATATCCGCGTCTGAGCAGGGCTTTGGCTTTAAAATATGCGATCATTGACCGGGATTCCGGTTCATCGATCTTTGTGTCGAGATCAAACGCCAATTCTTCCATTGCCGTTTCATCGATCGTGTCTTCCTTGGCGATGCGATGAAGAAGGCGCAAGGCCTCGAAGCCTTGGCGGGTGCCAACCGATTTCATGGCAACGGTCATTAAAAGATACTGGGCGTGTAACGGGTTTCCACTGGCAAAAAGGGCTTTGGCGATCCCGAGCTTCCATTCGTCAATTTCCGGTCCCGATTGTTGTTGTGGCGGCGCCATTTTGAAAACCGCGCCCGTTTGCCCGTTTTGAATTGAACGCTCAACGCTTTTCCAGAACTCGTCCCGAACCGGTCGATAATCATGCTTATCTCGTAAAGGTTGCAGCTGGGCCTGCGCTAATCCGGCACTGATCGAGCAAACGACAAAAACGATTAAAATGAGAAAAGGCCGTCGACTCTCATTCATCGTCCCGCGACCTTTCCGAATTGCCGCCAAGCCTGTATTCCACACCGATACCGAAATCGATGATTCCGTTTATGCCGACATGATCATCGAGATAAAAGTAATCGCGGAAATAAATGGATACCGCCCAATCCGACGACACGTAAAACCGACCGGAAATACCGGGCGCAATCATCGGCTTAAAACCGACTTCGTTAAAGTTCAGCGATCCTCCACCGAAGAAGAGGCTCCACTCGCTGTAAATGAGCCTCGAATTGAAAAGCAGGTTCTTGGAATACATCGGAGAATAATGAAGCCCCGTCATGTATATTTGGCGAGGATAATCGAGCTTTCCGCCAAGCCCGACGTTCTCGACTTTCACTCCGAGATTGAGCAAATCCTTTTTGACTTGCGTCTCTTGGTTGAAAACATGTGTGAAACTAAAAACTTCCCAAACCAGGTAATTTTCGATGCTGTAACGGTAAGCGCCCGTCAATGTGAAACCGCGGTTGAAGGAGTCCGTCGGTATGTAACCGACTGTTCCTAAAACGCTATGTTTCATTTCATATTGTCGCGGCTGAATGGCAACGGCAGGAGGAAGATCGTATAACGATTCTCGCCGTTCCTCATCAAACTCATCCGCGTACGCCAGCGGCGCCAATGCAATTGCCACAATAAACAAGATGTTACGCATCTCTTTTATTGTGACTGAAATTTTGGTTTATGGGAAAAATCCTTGAACAGGTCACGACGTCTGTCGGGACCTGACCAATGTCGGTCTTACTGTCTCAAGGTCTCAAGGCGGAGGTCTTCGATCGCGACCTTGATCCGGCGAAACGTGCCGGCGTGGCAAACCAAACTTCCGCGGCAGGGAAATACTCCCCCATAGCCGAAATGCGCGAGATCACCGTATACGAAACCATCCTCGACGGCCGTAATGGTCAGCCAATTGATCGGCTCATCCGCGATCGAAAACGGGTTCTTGTCCGGAATGTAGTAGGCCGCAGCGGCCGGATATTGAAGCTCGATCATTTCAGGCGAAGAAAAGTTCAAAGTGACCCGAGCAAACGAGCGAATCCTTAGCCTGTAGCCGATAAACTCGGGTAATAAAGCTCGAACTTCGAAATCAAACCTGCGCTCGATCTCTCTCAAAGTTTCTTCGTTTTCCGCGCCGTAGACCTCGACTTTGAAGCGAACGAGTTTTTCGGCATTGCGACCGGTAAAAAGAGGTTCAGCCCGTTCCATCCGGTTTATAAGCGCCTGCCGGAGTTGTTGAGTCCGGAACTTGATTTCACCTTCTTGGGCTTCTTTGTTCGTTTGCGCCGGAACTCCTTTGAGAAGCTCTTCATTCACCGCAAACGGAGCGATAAACGAATGATATTGCAGATCACGACCTGAGATGTTTCCAACCAAGATCCAAACGGGCGGTTTGCCGCGCCCCTTATCCAATAGACAGGCAAGAGGTCCGCCGGAGTCGCCCGGCTCGACGAGACCCGAGTACCAAGTGTTTTCCGCATCAATAACGATCGGTTTGTGGCTTTCGATGCGAATTGACGAGGGATTCACCTTCGCGCCCGTCAGACGAATGCTGTTCGGGTCGTCGAGGTTTGATCCGCCGTAACCGAAGATGGCGCAATAGGGAACTTTTGCAATAAGCCGCTCCGCCTCGGTCAGCGATGTGACGAGCGTCATCCCCGGCAATGCAACCGGCCGTTCAAGCGTTACGACGGCCGCATCAAATCGCCTTTGCGATCGATCGGTCCCCATCATCGCCAATCCTGGATACCGTTTGGAAAAGCGGTGTTTGGTAAATACCCGCACTTCCCCATTTGGACACTTCACAATGTGCCGCTTGAGGTCCACAGGCTCCTTATCCAAGCAGTGTGCGGCCGTGAGAAGAGTTTCGGGAGTGATAAGAGTCGCGCTGCAAACTTGAGTGAGGCGACTATTTTGGTCGTAAAACTCAATCGCGCAAACCTGTCCCGGAAGTTCCGCGGGATCGACCGGGATTCCCATAGCCGAATGGGCGGTCGACCCGAACAGACCTATAGTGAAGACAAAAACGTAAAGAGCTTTTGAGACAGGTACCATATTCATCACCTTGATAGCCGCCGGCACATGCAGGATTAAAGGTGGAACCGAGCAATGCATGTGCCACTCCCAAATTGGCCGATGTCCCTTTCAATTGGCCATTAAGCAGGGACACCGGCTACCGAGCATGTATTAAAGAAAAAATGCCCGCAATTGGCGGCCAATTCCCGGACCTACGGACTCCAAACACATCGGAATCCGATATCGCGAGAGACCTCCATGGACCATAAAGGGAGAGTGAAAAAGACGCCCGCCTCCTCAAAGCCGTCGTTCCACCAAGCGCCGCCTCGAACGAGGGCATCAGTCGGTGCCTGAAACACAACCCCGATCCCATGGATACGTCCTAACGTATGGTCCGAAGAACAAAAAAGCTCACGATGATAATAGTCCGTGAACGTGGCGCAATCATTGAGCTCCCTTACGGGAGAAAAGTTTCCGAATGTCCGGGGATCATCGATCAACCACTCGCTTACATTGCCGGCAAAGTCCCAAATCACTTCTCCGTTTGAAAGAAGATGCGTGCGCTTTTGAAGGTTCCACTCGGTTTTCGAGCATTCTTCTCCCGTTCCGAAACATCCCAAGCTGTCGGACAAACCCGCCGGCAATGCAAATGGAGGAGAGAGATCACTATGCCCCCGATTGAGTTGCCCCGCACCCGGCTGACCGCCCGACCAATTCGCCCCGACTTGCTCGATATTCCGGGCGATCGTCTGCCATTGGGCGTTTGAGATCAAAGAGTATCCGTCGCCAAGGGATTTGCAGATAAGACGCGCTTCATTGCGCGTGACATTCACCCAAGGAAGTCCGTCAGGATGTGAAATCGGGTACCCGTCCACATTTTTCATCTCGTACTTTGAAACGCAAAAGTCTTTGCTTGTGTACGGAAGCATGGCGGGAACACCAATGTAACCCGCGGGGCAAGATAGCTGTTTCCCGACCACATCATTGGCCTTTGCGTTTCCGCAAACCAAGAGCGCGCCAAACAAAAACAAAATAAATTTACTCATAACGCCTCCTTTTTTCGCCGCGGAAGCTACCAAGGCTCTACCGGATGCGCCAATGCAACAGGTCGAAAGTGTTCGCCCGCTTACATGCACGAAATCTTCGCCGGCAAAAAAACCTGCCGCCCAAGTATCTACCGAAACTAGAAAAGTACTTGCAGATGGATGAAGTGACCGGCCGCGCGCCTGAAGCTCGCGCTTCTCAAGGAACAAGCCGCGCCCGAGCTTCAACTCAGTCTTTTTCAATCGATAGATAAAAGCGATACCGCAACCGTTCTCACTGAGATGAAGAACGAAGAAGTCCCGACGTCTCAATTTCACATCTTGAGTCGTTGGTACTACTTGAGTCTTTTGGATTTATGCACTTGCAAAGAATTTACGGATGATCCTGAGTGGATCGCCAAGCGCCTCGGTATCACGCCGTTTGAGGCGAAGCGAGCCTGGCAGATGTTATTGCAGGGACGCTGGGTCAAGCGAACCGAAACCGGCTGGACGAAATCCAATAAGCATTTACGCTTTCCGACCCGTCAGTCGCAAGAAGTGGTCCGAAACTACCATCGTCAAACGCTCGAAAAAGCGCAAAAGGAGCTGAATAAGACGGACCCGGAGAGTTTTGCCAAACGCCTCATTTCCGGCGCCAGTGTCGCCGTCAATCCGGAAAAAATTGAAGAGGCCAAACTGCGCCTTCACGCGGCACTCGTTGAAATCAGCAAGCTTCTCTCCGAAGGACCGTGTACGGAGGTTTACCAGTTGCAGGTTCAACTCTTCCCGGTCACGAGGGAGGTCAAATGAAGGAGTTTATCCGATTCGCCCTCATTTGCGCCTTTACATTCGCGACTGATCCGGGAAGCGCCAAAACCCACGAGGCGCACAAGGCCGCACTCGAAAGACTGCAATTGCTCAAACAGATTCCGGCGGAGGAATTAAACGGCTTTCCGCTTAAGAAGTTTCTCCGTGAAGTTCAAAACGTCCAGATCCTCCCTATTCCCAAAACTTCACTGTTCGGGAAAGATGGACGCAATTGCGGAATAAACTTCTCGCGTGGACCTCTCGGCCCCCTCATTCTGTTTAGCCCAAAGTGCTTTGACTTTGCCGTTCCCGAAATCACGCCTCTCATTGTCCTCCACGAACTGATCGGCGCCTTAGGTTACTCGGGTGATGAAGAATACGAAATCACCCTTATGCTCGACGATGCGATGACACAAATTGAAAGGGGCGGCGTCAAGAACCTCGAGCCTTTCCGTGAGCCCCTGAGGGTTGCACGCGCCGCTCGCGCTGCCGGCACGGATGGCGGAACCACAATCGTCGGAAGCGGCGGCGATACCTGCGAACTGTTCATCAAACGAACTCTCTACAGGCGGTACAAGGACCATCCGTATTACGGCCCGCTCGCCTTCCGGGCACGCGTCAGATGTCAGTACCAGTGCGAACAAATTTATGGGCGAACCATTTGCAAGAAGCTCATGCCGACTCAGCAGGAAATTCACCGTCGCACGATTTCGAAATATTGGCAAAGACTCCGCAACGGAGTCGTGACGATCACGGCGCCGGAATTTGTCGGCCGCCGCGATTTCGTCGAAGCCAATCCGTGGATAAAGGGCTTTCTGGTCAAACGATTCTCTGAGCTTTGAGTGAAAAATACTAAAACTTCGCGCGAAGAGAATTGAGAAGCCCGTAG